>Ga0123335_1004229_pt1 | contig 18883 bp, 16 predicted proteins | sample BiotimSIPDNA_2_FD_89707 | JGI IMG/M metagenome (GOLD analysis project Ga0123335, IMG submission 89707) | Anaerobic biogas reactor microbial communites from Washington, USA - Biogas_R2 time_0 SIP DNA | ecosystem: Engineered > Bioreactor > Anaerobic > Unclassified | place: Washington, USA...
GGTGTCAGCCGCTCATATGACCATTGCCGCTCTGATGCCATGAAGCGGTTGACGCGGTTACGCTTGTTGCTGAGTTTTTTTCCTTTTAAGGTCATAAGGTTTTTTGCCTGATAAACATAGTCAAAGTCATTGCGGTCCGGTTCAAAGGTGAACTGGCCGGGAAACAGGGCTTCCAGCCGACCCTGGTCCTGGTTCAGGACCGTGTTAAAAACCAGAGGTACTCCCCGTTCGGCTGTGTATTTTGCCAGGGCACGCACGGCATCCGACGGATCGCTTTTGCCTGAGGGAAAGATAAATGTGGGATTTTCGGCGTCAGCCATCACCAACAGATGATCCCCGAAACGGGAGGCATGAAGTTTGTACACCTTCCGCCAGATGAAATTAGAGGTGAAGTTGTACTCCAGGGAACCCCGGTGCCCTTCATTCAGCAGTGCGGTCATCCATTCTTGATCCGCAAGGGTGATGGGTTTAAAATCAAGTTGTGACAATAGAAAAACACCTTTCATATTCCTATAAAGGGCAGTGCCCCGTAAAGTATACCACCACCTGCATGGTTTCAGCCAGACACGCGCACACAATGGGCTGGCCCGATAGGCGCAATTGCGTTTTGGCGGGTCTGTGTTATACTGCATAGGTATTATCAGGATTAGCGACGAAAAGGAAACGCCATGTACAGACGTACTTTCGCCCGTGTAGACCTGGGAGCCTACGCTGCCAATGTGGGGGCTGTCCGGCGCATGATGGGCCCTGATGTCAAGCTGTTGGCCGTGGTCAAGGCCAGCGCCTACGGCCATGGCCTTTTGCCTGTGGCGCGGGCGGCGGAAAAAGCGGGGGCGGACTGGCTGGGCGTTGCCATCACTGAGGAAGGAGAATTCCTGCGTGAGGCCGGTATCCGGCTTCCTATCCTGGTGCTGGCGCCGGTGAATGCCGCCGGGGCTCTTGCAGCTGTGCGCTGCGGCCTCACGCTGTCGGTGTTCACGCCCGATCACATTCAGGCTTTGCAGGCCGCAGCAATTGCCTCCGGCCTTGAAGCCCGCGCGCATGTTAAGCTGGACACCGGGATGAACCGGGTAGGGGTGAAAACTGAGCAGGAGCTTGTGGCCTTATTGGAAGCGGCCAACCCCGCCCGGGGAGTAAAAATCACCGGTGCTTTCACCCACTTCGCCGACGGGGGGAACCCGGACACCCGCTTTAACGACGGGCAGTTGGCGCGTTTTGGCGATATGTTAACCCTCTTGCCCCCCGGGCTGCTGATCCATGCTGCCGCCAGCGCCACACTGCCACGCCCTGAGGCCCGTTTTGACATGGTGCGCGCGGGCATTTCGCTCTTTGGATATCTGTCCGTTGCCTACAGCGAGGCGATACGTCCTGTCCTCACCTGGGAGGCTGAGATCACCCATGTTAAGGACATCGGGACAGGAGAAGCAGTGGGCTATGGCGTTACCTATCGGGCTAAGAGGCCGGTCAAGGTGGCTACTATCGCCGTGGGTTACGGGGACGGCTATTCACGCTGCCTTTCCGGAAAGGGCCAGGTTCTGGTCAACGGCCGCCGCTGCCCCATCATCGGCAGGCTGTGTATGGATCAGATGATGGTGGATGTGTCAGGAGCCGGCCCTGTCTATACAGGCGACAATGCGGTGCTTCTTGGCCAACAGGGAGAGGAGCATATCCTGGCCGATGAGATTGCGGGTTGGATGGGTACCATCTCTTATGAGGTGCTGCTGGCGATAAGCCAGCGCGTGCCCCGGATATATGTGGAATGAGGGTGTCGATGGATAAAGGGGCATCCGTCAAAAAGGGTCCAAAACTGGTTTACAAGCCCTGGCTGAAAGGCCATAGGGCAAGCCGCCTCGCTGCCAGACGATCCGGCCGGATAGCGGGCTATTTGGTCATGAGTGCCTTTGCGTTTTTCTTTATAGGGCAGTTGCTGAGTGTTGATATCCCCTGGATGAGGGTCTTGATCAACCTGGCTTTGCTGGGCCTGATGGGGCTTGTGTATTATTCTGAAGGCGCACATGTGGGGGAGGGGGATGTCGCTTTCGCGGAGATTGCCCATGTTCGCCATGAAGAGGGGAAAAACATCCCCGGGAAGGACATTGACCGCTGTTTCCACCCCGCCAAGGGGTTTTTCACGGTGCTTGTTGGCGCGGCGCCTTTTGTGCTGATTTGCCTCATTTATGCCCCTTTGACAAGGCTTGCCACCTACAGCCTGGGTGTGCTGCCGGCATGGCTTGAGGGTTACCGGTCCCGGGCGGACATCGGCCTGGCGCTGGGCTACTATCAGCAGCACATCTTCTTTGGGTTTGTGGATGCGCTGAGGCTTATCGTGAGGCTTTTGGTATTTCCCTTTGTCAATCTTGTGGGCGCTCACAATGCCCCGGGCATTCTGTGGGTGGAACGGCTCTCTCCCATTCTGGTGATGATTGCGCCCCTGTGGTATGGTGTGGGCTACCGGCAGGGAGAAAGGCTTCGTGCCATGGTGCATGGAGGCATCGCAACAAGCCACAGCCGGAAACGCCGCCGGGAGACCCGGGCAAAACAGGTTGCCCGGGAGAACAAACAACTCCTGTGAAGCCCTCTCTGGTGCTGACCGGCGGCGAGTATCGATCCCGCAGGCTCTTTGCCCCCGAAGGCACGGATACCCGCCCAACCCGTGCCATCGTGCGGGAAGCGCTCTTCAATATGCTTCAGGGTGCCTGTGAGGGGGCAAGGGTGCTGGATCTCTTTGCCGGCAGCGGCGCTTTGGGGTTTGAGGCACTCAGCCGCGGCGCCATAAAAGCCACCTTCTGCGATTGTGCGGCCCGTGCCATGGCCGTCATCCGCAAAAATGCAGGTATGCTCAAGGCAGCGGGACGATGTGAATTCCTGCAGTTGGACTGGCACAAGGTGCTGGAGCAGTTGGCAGCAGCGGGGCAGCAGTTTGACCTGATCCTGCTGGATCCCCCCTACGAGATGGAGAAAGCCCCGGTGATGGACGAAATTTTATCCCGCCGAACCCTGGCTGCGGGTGGAACCATCGCGTTGGAACATAGCAGCCGGGAGGCGGTCCCGCTGCTCCAAGGGACGGGAGTTTTCCGCAGCCGCCGTTACGGGGAGACTTCCATAACCCTCATCACCACATCTTCGGAGGATCCGACATGAAAGCCATTTTCCCTGGCAGTTTTGACCCCATCACCCTGGGACATCTGGACCTGATCCGCCGCGCGGCGGCCATCTGTGATGAGTTGTTTGTCGCTGTCCTTATCAACCCGGACAAAGAGAGCGTTTTTCCCTTGCAGGAGCGGCTGGATATGGTAAAATCCGCCTGCGGGGGTTTTCCCGGTGTTCAGGTGCTGACATTTACAGGCCTGTTGGTTGATCTGGCGCGGGAATTGGGTGCTGGACTGATTGTCCGGGGTGTCCGGGGAGGAAATGACCTGGAGAATGAGACAGCCATGGCCTGGGCCAACACCGCTATGCTGCCCGGGCTTGAGACCATCTTCCTGCCGGCGTCCAACGGGCTGGGTGGCGTATCCTCATCGCTGGTCAGGCAGATTGCCCGCTTTGGGGGGGACCTCAGTGCTTTTGTGCCCGCAGGCGCCGCGGAAATGGTGCGCGCGCGCTTTCACGATACATGATTTTCCCATCAGGATAAGGAGGTACCCAGTATGGCTAGAACAGAAGTGTTTGCCCTGGCGGATGAGTTGATGTTGTTGATTAAAAACGCTAAAAAAATCCCGCTGACGGATACGGCAATGATCAACCAAAATGCGGGAATTGATTTGGTAAAACGCATCATTTCCGCCTATGACCCGCAGCTGGACGCAGCCCAGAAGATCGTGGACAATGAGGAACACATCATTCTGGACGCCCAGCACAAAGCCGATGAGTCCATGAAGGATGCCCAGAACCAGGCCCAGGGCATGGTAACGGAAGCCAACGCCTATGCCCAATCCACCAAACAAAATGCTGACGGTTACTACGCTGACCTGCGCGCCAAGGCGGAGGAGGAGGCAAACGCTGTGGTGGCTGACGCTCAAGCCCGCGCCCAGAACATGATCGAAGACGCAAGGGCCCAGGCGGATGAGTTGGTGAGCAAAACCACTGTATTGGCACGCGCGGAGTCCCAGGCACAGGAACTTTTGGAGAACGCCAACCAGCATGCCCAAGCCCTGCGCGGACAGACCCAGCAGGAGTTGGACAGCCTTTTGGAACATATTGACGCCAGCCTCTCTTCCCAGCTCAATGACCTGCGCGCCATTCGCCAGAATGTGGCCGGGACCCAACAGCACTATGAGGACATAGACAGCCAGTAAGGATTTATGCAAACAAACAGGGAGGGCTTCCTCGCGGGACCCCTCCCCGTTTACTGTTTTTCCAGGGGCTATTCGCCGAACTTCCTGGCCTCTTCATAAGCCCGGGCCAGCTGCGGATCCGTCATATCACCCAGTTCAAAGAACATACTCTTCAGATCTTCAGGCATCTCAACAATAATGTCCGGAACAACGCCCTCCTTGTGGACTTTGTAACCCAGGGGGGAGAAGTATTGGGCATAGGTGAACTGAAAGCCGGACTTGTTGTCGGACAGCGGAATCACATACTGGATGATGCCCTTGCCAAAGGTCTTCTCACCGATTACCGTGGCCCGCTTATAGTCCTTGAGGGCTGCGGTGACGATTTCAGATGAAGAGGCTGAGTTCTCATTGACCAGGAATACCAGCGGAATATCATCCTTCCCGTTGGTGGTGTAGAATTTCTCCTGGCTTCCAGCCCGGTCTTCGGCGTAGTAAATGAGTTTATGGTCCAAAAACAGGTCAGCGATTTTTACTCCGTCGTCCACCCAGCCTCCCGGGTTGTCCCTCAGGTCAACAATCAGCGCATTCATCCCTTGCGCCGTTAGTTCCTGATAGGCAGCTGTGAAAGCTTCTGCGCTGCCGCCGGCAAACTCAAAGAGCACGATGTAACCCACCTGGTGATCCAGCATCATATATTCCACACGGTTAACGGTGATCTCCGCCTTGATCAGGTCAAAAGGCAGAACCTCGCCCTGGCGAACCACCTCGATATGCACTTTTTCACCCGGGATGCCGCGCATGATGTTTACCGCGTCCTGCATGGTGGCGGTGGTGACCTGGATGTCCTCCACGGTCAGGAAAACATCGCCCTTCTTAAGCCCCGCTGCCTCGGCGGGGGTGTTCCGGAAGACCCGGGTGATGGTGACCGCACCGCTGTCATAGTCTCCCAGCATCTGAACCCCTATGCCTGCGTATTTTCCCTCATCCTCCTCGTGCATCTGGGTCCAGGCTTCTTCCGGGTAGTAGAAGGAATAGGCATCGTTCAAGCCTGAGAGCAAGCCCTGGATTGCGCCGTCCATCAGCAGCTGCTGATCCGGCTCCTCATAGAAGTAGGTATCCACATAATTTTTTACCTCATCCAGAAGCTCGTATTGCTTCAGGCGCTCATATTCCTTCCGGGAAATGGTGACAGTGTCCCCAACCTCAGCCGGGTTGTTCTGCCAAAAAGAGGAAGCGCTCAGCATAGGCAACAGGAGAACGGCTGCAAGGGCCAAGGCCAGCCAAAGGGCGCGGCGTCTGTCCTTCATGGTGTTCCTTTCACCGGCTTTACCGGGCCGGCGCCGGGCAGCATGCTGGCGCTTTTTTTCAAATCCAGCAGCAGTTTAAATGTCATTGCGTCGTGAAATTTCCTCAGGTCAAGCCCCAGTTGTTTTTGCACCTTGTCCAGGCGGTAAACCAGGGTGTTTCGGTGGATAAACAGCTCCCGTGAGGCGTCTGAGAGGTTCAGGTCTTTTTCAAGGAAAACGGTAATGGTGTTGAGCATGTCTTCATTGAGAAGTTTCGCAGTTTTCCGATTGAACAGCTGGGAATAATACCCGGCTGCCATATCCGGGGGCGTTTGAAACAGAAAACGCTCAAGAAGCAGGCGGCGGTGCTCATACACGCCGCTTTCCTGGGGATATAAGTGGCTTAGGCCAATGGAAGATTTGGCCTGGCTATACGATAATGGCAGGGACGAGAGGCTGGGAACGGTTTCGCCGATGCCGATGGTGGCTTGCTGGCCCAACTCATTCATCAGCGTGTCCTGCAGAGCGGCAGCGTACTCACCTATTTCCTCAGCGCTTTCGCCCACCATGCCCCTAATCAGAGCGGCAGTGTTCCGGCTGATGCCTACCAACAGATCCCCCTCCTGGGCGGGGAGGACTTTTTCAAGCATTGCTTTGGCACCTTCCGGATCCGCCTTCTCCAGGGTAATGAGCAGCACGCATCGGGGGAAGCGCTCCGCCAGTTGATGCTGCCTGGCGACCGCTGACTCCTCCGGCGGGCTCAGCCGGCCTTGCAGAAGGTGTTTGAGGGCACTGTCCCGCTCCCTTCCCCCCCCATGGAATTGGCTGACAGCCTGTATCATGGCGGATGTCAGATGCAGGAAATCAGCCGCCCCAGGGGAGTCCCTTGTCGCCAGCGCTTCACCTGACAGAAGCGGCAGGAGCAGGAAAAGATAGCCGTTTTGTGCTTGGCAGGCACCGGGTTCAAGGCCCTCTGGGAGGATGAAGGACTCCAACTGCCGCGGGAAGAGGCACGAGCCCTTTCCATCCAGCAGAAACACGGGCGTATTGAGCCTGGATATTACATCGCAGGTTTCTCTGAGCACCTCCTGATGCACCCTGTTCCCCCGCTTTCTTAAGATTCTATTGCGTATTATACCATGAAATAGACGCCGGAAAAAGATGGACATAAAAGCGGGCGATTGACAGGCAGCAAGGCGTTCATTATAGTGAGTCAGAAAAGCGCAATGGAAAAAGGAGAGGGCGAATGTCTTTCCAACAGCCGGACAGGGGGGTTCAGCAGCGGCCAAAGACGGCGTTCATGAGCCTGAAGAACAAATTGGAGATGCCCGGGGTTTCGGCGCTTTTAGCTCCCTGTACCCGGCATCTGGACAAAAACCAGTATGGCAGGATGCTGACCGGATGGCATTCAATGCGCCAGTATTATGTATATGGCTTTACCCGCATGGGCACAGTCATCGCTATTATGGCGGTGGAAGAGCAGTCTGCCGGCAAGGGCCGCCTTCTGGTGATGGCCGTGGATCCCCGTTTCAGGCAGCGGGGGATGGGGCGGCGGCTGCTGGTGGAAACCTTTTGCTCCCTGCAGCTGGAAAGCCTCTGGGTGGATACCGGGGAGGATACCCTGGGTTTCTACCAGCATAATCTCTTTGAGGTTTCCGCAAGCCGGGATGCCGGAGGGGGCCTCCTGTTGCATACCTGCGTCCTCACCAGGGAAGCGCTCTATGCAGGGTATGCCCATGAATATTCTTCCGGCGCAGTGCTGTTCTGTGAAAAAGACGGCCAGCGGCTTTACGCTGTGGTGACAGAGCTTTCCGGCAACACGGGGCTTCCCAAGGGCCATGTGGAGCAGGGAGAGAGCAATGAGGAAGCGGCTCTGCGGGAAATCTATGAGGAGACCGGGATAAGGGCTGAAATAGTGCCCGGATTTGAGGGGGAGTTGGTCTATCCCCAGGGGCGGGGAATGCTCAAGCACTTTTACTATTTTCTCGCAAGGTTTGATGCTGCCCAGCGTTTTTATACAGGGGATGTGGTGGATGCGGAGCTTTTGCCCTATGACCAGGCAATGAAAAAGCTGTCATTTATGGATGTACGCCAACTGCTCAGAAGGGCGGAGGTTTTCCTGAGCAGCGGTGCCTTCACCCAGAACCCCTAGGCCATCCTGATTATTGACTGCGGTTAAATGCAGGACCGGAAATATCCAGCCCTGCATGTTATTGAAAAGCCTCTTACACAGCGTCCGGCGGGATCTCTGGCCGGGGCCCAAAATAGGACTGCATCTGCGCATCAGACAGGCTGAACCACTCCTTGACCTGGTCCCAGCAGTAGGTGGGCCTCTTCTTGGCCACATTGCGCAGCCTGTCTACACGGATGTTCCAGTAGCGCAGGCATCCATCGACTGTCAGCGGCTGGTCGGAGGAGATGCTTTTGAGGTTTGAGGACGCCCACCGTTCAAAGTGCATATTCATCTCAGGCGCCAGCAAATCATAACAGGCATCGATCTGGGTCAGCATCACCTGGGTGGTGAGTTGCTGGAAGATCTCCCCGAAGCGGCGGAGGAATTTGTCCCGCATCTGTGCGTTTTCCATGAGTTTGACGATGAGGGTATTGTCAATTTGGTTGCCAACGCCTGTGCCTTTGGGATTCAGGATGTTGCGGATGCCGTTGGCCTGGGAGTTGAAAAGGCCATAGTCCAGATCAAAGAGAATCCAGCGCCACTTCTCGCCGGGAATCTTGTAGTATCGGATGTTGCCTGTGTCCGTGTTGGCGAAAAAGGCCTCGAAAATCATATAATCGAAGTAGTTGTCCACATCAATATGGTCAAGGAGATACTGCAGGTCATCAGGATTACTGCCCGGGGAGAGGGTCTTGGCAGTCCTGATCAGTTCCCGGTATTCCTCGTTGCTTCCCCAGTAGGGTTTGGAGTTGCCCTCCAGGATGGTCATGTCATCCGCTTGTTCCATGGCGATGCCTTCATGCTGGGCCACAAAATACCGGCTGATGCGCTCCCGCAGGTTATAGTGCCCCCAGTACTGGCCATTCAGATAGACGACCACCGGCTTCCAAGCCTGGTGGATCACGGTGGTATCCACCTGATCCACCAGGCGGGACTGGACACCGTCTGCCATCCGGGTCCAGACAGCGTCATTGCCGCTGACCCTCAGGACAAAAGACTTGTACTGATCAAAGGGCCGGTCCTCAAAGAGAGCGGCGTTAAAATATTTGCTGCCATACTTGGCCCGTGCATGCACCTTAAAGGATTTTTGCGGCATATCAAGAGAGTATTGCCCGATGAGGCCGAAGGTGACGCCCTGGCTGAAATACACCTGGCCTGTATCCGAGTCGAACATCTCAGCATAACCTGGCCGGTGCTCCTTGCCGTAGAGACGGTAGACAGGGGAGGGGTTGGAGAAGGGGATTTTTTCGTACTGGCGCAGGTCAATCCCATCACCTGCCGCCAACATTCCTGTTTGCCCGTTCCACAGTTCCACCGGATCCGCCGCCAGGGATACCACCGGCAGGGAGAAGTAGGTTTTCATTACGTAGGTGGCGGTGATGGTGTCAGAAGGCTGGAGCCCCTGGGCAAAAGCGCGGGCCCGGAGCACCACGGTGTCTTTGATCTCAATAGGGCCAAGATAGTCTTCGCCCTTGGACACCGTTGGGATGGATCCGTCCAGCGTGTAGCGTACCAGGGTATTCGGGGGCGCTTCGATTGAAACCGAAATGTTCTGTTTGTAAAGGCCGCCTGCCAGGGAGAAGGCCGGTGCTTGGGCGAAGCCTACAAAACCGGGCCCATTGGCGGTGCCGGGGCTTGGCGTGTCATAAAAGAAAAAAAGGCCCTCCTGCCCGATGGTTCGCCCGTAGGAGATATCGGTGGGGATTTCCGGCAGTGCCATCCGGTCCAGCACCCGCCCCGTGCTGTCAGACAGCGCCACCACCTCTCCACCCGCGCGCTGTAAGGCGTGGTTGGCATGGAGCGCCGAGGCGTCCCTGCCGGGTTCCCGGCTTTTATCCATCATGATGACTTTGTATTCCCCCGGCCAAATGCTGGTACCCTGGGGGAACTGCCACTTGCGCGGCCAGCCCACATTGTCAGACAGGCCCCACATACTGATATCCTGTACCTGGGAAGTTGGGTTATAGATTTCCACCCAGTCTGTGACAGGCTGTCCGGTCACCTGGACAATGGTGTCATTGCTGCTCATGACCTCCGAGATATGGATGCCTGTGGGGTTGATGCCCCGCAGGTACCTTTCCGCCATGGAGAATCCCTCTGAATTATTGGGAGCGCCTGGCGTAGGGAGGGAGAACACCTGCCAGGCACCACTTATCTCATCCCGGCCATAGCTCATATCCATGGGAACATTTTCGTACTGGACCCGATCCAGAAGTTGCCCCTGGCGGGTGGAGAGGGTGAGGGTCTCTCCCTCGGCGCTCAGCCCAAAGTTGGTGTGGGGATAACCGCCTGGATTGTCCCGATTTTTTCCGGAGGCGAAAACCAGATAGTAGCCCCTGGCTGGAATCACGGCGCCCTCAGGGAATACCCACTTGGCAGGGCGTTGTTCGTTGTCAGACAGGGCAAACACACCACCCAAATCAATGGGTGTGTCGCTGTTGTTTTTCAATTCAATCCAGTCGCTCAGATCATCGTCTTCGTCCCTCAACCCGCTCCTGGGCGCGGGGCAGAATTCGTTGATGACCAGAAGCCCGCGCTCCACATGATAATTGCTCATGTAGGCTTCGTAGCCAGCCTGGGTATTCGGGAAGCCGGGAGAGAAGGTCTCGCTTTTCTGCCAGCTGCCGTCCGCCTGGCGGGCGTAGGTCTCGTTGGCGTTTAAGGTGGGCACATCCTCCACCTTGTCCAGCACAAAACCAGCCGTGTCAAACAGGTAGACGGAGCAGGCAATGCTGGACAGTTTGAATTTGGCATGAAACGGCTTTCCCGATTCGTTCTGGTTGGTGTTATCGCAAAAGATAATGGCGCGTTCACCGGGCGCCAGCATGGTGGCGGGGAATACAAACCTTGCACGGTCCGGCCGGTTGGAGGCTGTAATTCCCTCCAGGTTCAGCGTCATGTCCGATTGGTTCTCTATCTCAAACCAGTCGGGGAAATTGCCGTTTTCATCCGGCAGGGCTGAAGCGTTGTCCGCCATGATTTCAGTGATTTTGAGGCCATCATGCTCGCTGACCAGGCTGCCGTCAGCAGTGTTGATATTCAGCGCCCGGTGGATGGGCTCGGTGGGTGATATGATAAGCAAAATGGCCACCACGGCCACACATAAGACCAGGAGGCCTAAGCGCTTCTCATTGCGGCGTGCGCGCCTGGGGGGTTGTTTGGATTGGCGTGAACGCATGATTTCTCCTTAGTATTCTCTGAGGACAAACACGGTTTGCCCGGGGTTGAAGGTGGATTCAAGGCGGATAACGCTGGGATGGCGGGAAAATTCGTCCCTGAGCATATCCCTGATGGCACTGCCGCCGCGGTATCCATGAATAAGGGTCAGCCGGTAATCAGCCGGTGTGGCGCGCTTCAAGGCACCCATCACCTTTACCCGTGCCTGCTGAATTGTCAGGCCATGCAAGTCCACTTCCACCCCGCGTCACCCTCCCGGCCAATTGAAATTATTATAGCGCATCAATGGATTTGTAGCAAGTTCTTAACAATTAGCCGAAACCTGCTCAGGCATCCAGCTTTCTGAGGATAAATGCCAGATAATCCCGGACGATATCTCCCTCTCCCAAAGCATACAGCATCCGCGTTCCCACAGCATCCTCAATTTCGTTGAATACCAGTTGCCCGCGGTGCAAGAGAAAGTCAACGCCGATCAACCCTGCGTCAAGGCGGCGGGCGAAGTCCTGGGCCAGGGCAAGGGTTTCTTTTCCCGGATCCCAGGGGAAGGTGTCGGCGCCCAGGCCCATGTTGCTGCGGAAATCCGTTTTTGAAAAGCGCATCATAGATTTCACGACTGCATCGCCCAGCATGTAGATCCTGACATCCCTGCCGGGTGTGTCACACAGGCCTTGAACCAGGGCGTCATCCGGGGCGATTTTCTCAAGCGCCATGAGGAAGGAGGCGTTATCCTCCGCCAGATAGACCTGGCGTCCGCCATTTCCCCGGGCGGCTTTTACCACCACGGGATAAGGAAGGGGGCTTTGGGTCTCCCCGGGGTTTATAAACGCAGTTTCCATCATAGGTGCGCGGCCCGCTGCGAACTGGTGGGTCAGGCGTTTGTCATTGCAGATATTGGATAGCCTGGCGTTGTTGAACACCGGGATGCCCATGCCCTCAAAGTGGGCGGACAGGAGAGGCGCTGCAGCCCGCATCACAACGCAGAAGGGCAAGCCATCCTGCGTTTCCGCGGACAGATAGAGCTGGCCCTCCCTGACGCCCCAGGCCAGTTCTTCCCGCGCTACCACAGAGGCAGAGAGGCCCCTCTCCCGCCCAGCGTCCAGCCAACGGTTGATGAAAAACTGATTGCGCTGGATATTTTCCCGGTCATAGACGAGCCAAATCCTCAACTTAGGCCTCCCGGATCAGGCGCAGAATGTGCTCCGCGGGATTCACCCCCGTGGCGGCCCTGAGCCCCAGAAAGTGCGCGTTGGAGTTGATTTCGCAAATCAGCGGGCCACTATTTGAACGGAGGATGTCCACCCCGGCGAAGTCAGCGTGAACAGCCTGGCAGGCATTGATGGCCAGTGCCCTTTCCTCAGGGCTGGGCTTATAAGCGTAAGCTTTGCCCCCGTTCTCCAGGTTTGCCCGGAAGTCACCGGAGGGATTCACCCGGCGTATGGCGGCGATGGGCTCGCCGCTCACCACATACACACGCAGATCTTCTCCGGCGCTTTCGCTGACAAAGGTTTGAAACAGCAAGGGCCGGGCCTCGGTTGTTGCCACAATGCGCCGCATTTCCGCCATGGAATGGGCGAGGTATACCTGGCGGCCAAAGGAACCGTAGCCTTCCTTGATGACAAGGGGAAGGCCCAGTTCCTCCGCGATATCATCCAGAAACCCCATGTCGCCATAACCCACTCCAGGGTAAGTGACCGGCCCCAAAATGGTTCGGGCCTGCGGGAGCGCAGCCTTTTCCAGTGCAAGGAAGGTCGCGGTCTTGTCGTCACAGGTCGCGATGGCACGGGCCCGGTTAAACAGCCTGATGCCATTTTGTTCCATCATCTGTGCCAGGCGCACATCCTTGTCAAAAAAAAGGGCGCCGGGCGGGGCCGTTCTCAAGCTGTTTTTCTTAAGGAACGAGGCGTTGTCCCGGAGCTCCAGGCGGATTTCCGCCTCCTCTGCGGCCTCAAGAAAAGCTTTCTCCATCGCCACAAATGAGGGCGTGCGTAAAAACGCGCTGACCACCAGCCATGCTTCTTTCATGCCGTTCCTCCTGCATGCCATCTTAGCATGCGTTTGGGACATTGAAAAGACCGGCTTTCCCATATAGAAAAATGTGTTATAATCTGCGGGAGAGGTGATTGGATGGGCTGGGAGGCGCTGAAAACATATCAGGACAGCCTGCTGGGAAATTTGGCTGTGGGGACGGACCTTGCTGTTTACCAGGGCGAGACGCCTGTATACCGCCATACGAATGGGTTCGCTGACAGGGAAGCCGGGAAAAAGGTCAATGGGGAAACCCTGTTCAGGGTGTATTCCATGACCAAGCCCATTACCTGCGCCCTTGCACTGATCTTGCACGATCAGGGGCGTTTTCTGATGACAGACCCGGTGAGCCGCTACCTTCCGGCGTTTGAGAATATGCAGGTGAAAGACCGTGACACCGTCCGTGACGCCCGAAGGCCCATCCGTATACTGGACTTGTTTACCATGACTTCGGGGCTGACTTATGAGATGGAGCGCGACAGCTTCAGGGCTGCCGTTTTGTCTGACGGCCCAGATATCACCTTGGCACATCTGGTCGCGGCGCTGGCGAAGGATCCCCTTGATTTTGATCCCGGGGAGCGTTTCTGCTATGGTTTTTCGCACGATGTTCTGGGCTTGCTGGTGGAAACCCTTTGCGGGGCATCGCTTGGGGAGTGCCTGGCGGAGATGGTGTTTGGGCCTTTGGGCATGGAGAGCAGTTTCTTTGGGGTGCCTGAGGCAGCGCATGGACGTATGGCCATCACCTACGCTTCCCAGCCGCCCTTCGGGCGAGAATCAAAGATGGATCAGCTTTTTTTGGAATTCCCGCGGTTTGAGAGCGGGGGAGGCGGCCTGGCCATGACAACGGATGACTACCTGCTGTTCCTAAGGATGCTTTTAAGGGAGGGCAGGGACGAAAACGGACGCCAGATTTTAAGCCCTGCAGCGGTGCGGCTGATGGGAACGAATCACCTTTCCGGTGCCGTTCATGCAGGCTATATGGCGGAGCGCCCAGGCTATGGCTATGGCTTGGGGGTACGCGTGCTCACCAATCCGGAAATGATCGGAGCCCTCACAAAACCAGGGGAGTATGGCTGGGCGGGTACCCAGGGCACCTGGATGATGGCAGATCCCGCTAGCCGGACAGCCGCTGTCTTCATGATGCAGGGTTTGCCGGGGCCCAACCGGGAAATACACCCAAGGCTTCGCAACATGATCGCCGCCCAAGTACACTGAAATGAGGCATGTAAAATGGATTTCCTGATTACGACCAATCCCCTCACCTGGTATGAGGCGCTTATCCGTGTCGTTGCAGCGGTGGTGGTGGGCGCATTGGTGGGTCTTGACCGGGAATACAAAAACCGGCCCGCGGGCCTTAGGACCCATAGTTTGGTGTGCCTTGGCGCCACGGTGGTGGCCATCCTGGAAGGGCTGCTTGTTTGGCGGCTGCTGGCACTGGATGGCCCGGAGTCGGTCAATGTCTCCATCGGCCGCATTTCCGCCCAGGTGGTCAGCGGCATTGGTTTCCTTGGCGCAGGCACCATCTTTGTGGCGCAGAAAAAGGTTTCCGGGCTGACTACGGCGGCGGGGCTGTGGAACGTGGCCTGCCTGGGCCTGATGATCGGATTTGGTTACTACTGGCTTGCGCTGATTGTGGCGGGGATGATCACTGTGGTGCTGGTGCTCTTCCAAAAGATGATCCGCGTAAATACGGTGAAAAGGGTTGAGGTGCGCTTCACCAACCGGGCATCGGCACTGCCCTTTATCAATGCCTATATGCATCAGAAACACATCGAAGTACTGGATGTGGACTTCCATATCGAGACCTTCCGAGACGCTGATGCGCCGGAGCGAAATATATATACCAATCTTTACACCCTGCACCTGCCCCCGGGCCTTAGTTACGCGGACATGGTGATGCAATTGACCCAAAACAAGGACATTCAGGTGGTGCGCACCAGAAACGTATAATGCCGCATAAGCCTGGCGATGATCGGGACAGCGGTTCCGGGGGTCCGTGAGCAAGGCAAGCGCTGTTACCCGGAAGTTGCAGGTAAAACCGTGGTGGATGCAGTCTCAGTTGTTGGCGCTGCCTCGCGTGTACCCGCTCTCTTCCCTCAACGGCGCTTGAGCAACAAGGATGACGGCATGGTGCCAGCCCCATACGATATCTGGTTGAGTGATCGGCGCGGTACTCATCTGATGCATCCTTCGATTGATATTTGAAGTCTGAGGTGGGATATGAAAACAGGAATAATCGTGTACTCCCAAACGGGACACACAAAACAAGCAGCGGAGAGACTGCTCCAGGCCATGAAGAGCAGCGGGCAGGATGCGGAACTGCTGGAGGTGAAGGTCAGCAATCCCGCTCCGGAAAAGCAGTTAACCCAGCTGCATTTTGTAAACGCCCCTGTGGTGGATGCCTATGACAGGCTTGTGTTTGCCTCGCCGGTGTGGGCCTTTTCGCTGGCAGGCGTCATGAAGGCGTATCTCGCCGGTATGCCTCCCCTGACAGGAAAGAAGATAAGCTTGTTTGTTACCCATCAGCTTCCCTTTCCCTGGATGGGCGGGAACGCATCCATCAGACAGATGCGCAGCTTATGTGAAGATAAGGGCGGCGAAATTGTGTCTCATGCCGTTATCAGCTGGGGCAAAAAGCAGCGGGAGCGTGATCTTTCTGACATGGTAAGAAAACTGGCCTGAAGCAAACGCGGTATCTGCCCCAATAAACGGACAATCCAGCGAATCCTCTTGGATCGATTGTATGTCTGCCATACAGAACAAAGGCAACTCAGGTCTTCGGCATAACCTTGACAATAACAGTCTTTCTCCCCAAAGGGGATACGCCTCCTCTGTTGTATCCCGCCCTGCATTGGGGGCGCACAGCACCATTGGAATGCATAGGCATTCGTTTTTGCTATGTTTGAAAATCAACTTCCCATCATGCGAAAGCGCAGCACAACTTCGCCGCTTGCCTTTATGCCATGGGCGTAGCCGGTGGCTTTTATGCGCGATTACTTGTTCTGCAAGATGATTCGGCCTTCTTCCACCGCTTTGACAAACACCAGCCCAATTTTGGGGTCGAACTGCGTGCCCAGATTGCGCCTGATTTCATCCAGTGCGTGTGCCACGGACAGGGAAGGCTTGTAGCTGCGGGCAGTGGTCATGGCATCAAATGCGTCGGCAACGCACAGGCAGCGGGCGGCGATGGGAATGTCCTCGCCCTTTAAGCCCCTGGGATAGCCCTTTCCATCCCAGCGTTCATGGTGCCCTATGGCGGCAGGTGTTACATAATCCAGGCTTGGCAGGTACTTTATCATGGCGATAGAGCCTTCCACATGCCGCTGCATTGCCTTATACTCCTCCTGGGTCAGCGGCCCGTCCTTGACCAGGATACTTTCGGGAATGCCGATTTTGCCAATGTCATGCAGAAGACCCGCCTGCCGGATGATTTCAACGTGCTCCTGGTCCAGGCCGATTTCCTCAGCCAGCCGTGAGGCGTATTTGGATACATTCTCTGAATGCCGGAAGGTGTAATGATCTTTGGCGTCAATGGCTGCGGTCAGGGCGTAAATGGTTTGGGCGCACTGTTCGCCAAAATGCAGCGCTTCCGGTGTGATGTCAATAAAACTCTGTCCCTCCCGGTAAAGCTGGGTCCGGTTTTTGCCGTTCTTCTTGGCGGCATAGACAGCGATGCTGGCATAGTGTATGGCTTCGTCCAGGCTTGAGGCGGCTGTGGGGAAGGAACAGATGCCTGCGGAGAAAGTCAGGAAACGGTGCCCCTCCTCCTTGCTGCTGCGCAGGTAGTCTCCCAGCATATCGCGGATAATGTCAATATTGTCTGATACAGCGCCGGCGTCCTTAAATGGAATGGCCAGGATGAACTCTTTGCCGCTGTAGCGGCCCACCCGGCCCTGATTGCCTGTGACGGCCAGCAGGATTTTCGCGAAGTCCTGGAGCAACTTATCCCCGTGGAAGGATCCATAAAGCTCATTATAGAGCCTGAAATCATCCAGGCTGATAATACAAACAGTAAAGCTGCTTTTCCTGGCCTTCTCGAAATCCTCTTTGATTTTCTCCAGGAAATGGCGCCGGTTGTGAAGCCCTGTCAGCCCGTCCATCTGGGCCTCATTCTGCATGACAGAATAGAGCATAGCGTTGTTGGCGGCGATTGACATGATGGCGGCTGCTGACTCCAGGAAGATGATGTCGCCGGGGCTGCCGATCTTCTGGCTGTCATGGTCAGAAAACAGGGTGACGGCGATGAGGCGACCGCCCTGGGTGATAGGAAGGATCAGGCGGACGCTCAATGCGCGCAGCATTTCCTTCTCGGTGTCCCACATGGCGCGGTAATGCTGCGTCCGGGAGAAATCCTTGAAGGACACTGCGGTTTTGTGCTCCCATAACCAGGAAATCAAGGGGCTGGCATGGGGGATGACCACATCTCCGGACACGGCTGGTTTGGAGTGGGCCCTGGTCACAAAATCGCCGCTCTCCTCCCGCACACAGACATAGGCCGCGTCACAGTCGATATTCTTCTCGATAAACTGGCCAAAGGTTTTGAAAATGAGCTGGCTGTCCAGAGATTCGTTGATCTCCCGGCTGAAGCGCCGGAGTTCCTCGTCCCGGGCCATTTGTCCCCGTGCAAAAAAAGTTTGAAGCAAAGAACGCAGCAGGTTATACACCAGCACCGTAAGCAGGGACACAAGGACAGCAATGACGATCGTCTGCTGATCGGCATACTCGGAAAAGAGCCGGAGGTACAGTCGGTCCAGGGACGGGTAAACGATGGCAAGCAGCAAAGTGGTCAGTATCGCTGCCGCCAGGTAGACAGGGCCGCGCGAGGTCACCATCTTGAAGGTGATCATCCTTTTGCGGTGAAGAGCGTAAAACAGAAGCAGTGCGTTGATACCGCAGGCAAGCGGGTCTATCGGGAAAGAGCCCATGCCCGGGATGGCGGTGGTCAAGAGCCCCGCGAACATGAATGCCGCGCCAAGATACAGAGGCCGCATGCTGCTGGTGGGCATGCCCTGGCGCTTGACAGACAGATGGATCCGCCGCCCCGCCAACGCTAGGGTCACCACACCCACAACAAGGGGAAGCACGACCCACAGGGTCATGGTATAGCTGAAAGTACGGGAATCTCCCTGCGCAGTGACTTCAGGTAATTGGATAAACACGTCAGAGAGCTGGAGCAGAATCAGCAGCAGCCAACTCAGCCCCAATACCAAAAGGGTAAAGCCACCTTTATGATTGGTGTAGTGGTGGATAAAATTATAAAGGAGAAAGGGGGTGGCGAAGATGCCGATCATGGACACATCATACCAGAAACGGACGCCGGGAAAGAGCATCGCCCGCATGGCGGCGGAGCCGCCCGTCCATGCGGAAAAGGCTAACACCAGCCACATGAAAGCATAAATCAGCCTGTTTTTCTTGGCGCTGATGCAGATGAGGAGTAGATAGAGATTAAGCAGGAGCGCAACCGTTGGGATCGCGACAAACAGGATTTGGTTTATTGCCACGCGTTGCTCCCCCCTTTCCGCTCCAACCCGCAAATACCCCTGAAATCCACGATGTCTGCGGCTGGTGGATTGATTTTACGCAGTTTATGCCCGGCGTATTCTTCAAAACGGCGGTAGGAGCCCGTGGGTACCATGGTCACCTTCAGCGGCTCAACCTTGATCAGTTTCTTGAGGCTCTGGTAGTCCTGGTCGAAATAGCGGAAGTAAACGCTCAGATGCTCTTTGATGACCTCGGCACCGGCCGGGGATCCCTGCTCGGATTCTGGCAGTTCAATAAACATCTGCAGATAGGCATGCTTGTTGTCATCATATTCCTTGAAAGCGCTCCAACAAGCCACATTGAGCCGGGACATCTCCAGCACCTTTTCTATCTCCCGCTGGGTGATACGGGTGAATCCACCGATATCAATCACATCCGGTACCCGGTCTACAAACTCGAACTGGGGA
>Ga0123335_1004230_pt1 | contig 18877 bp, 17 predicted proteins | sample BiotimSIPDNA_2_FD_89707 | JGI IMG/M metagenome (GOLD analysis project Ga0123335, IMG submission 89707) | Anaerobic biogas reactor microbial communites from Washington, USA - Biogas_R2 time_0 SIP DNA | ecosystem: Engineered > Bioreactor > Anaerobic > Unclassified | place: Washington, USA...
CTCTTTGGCAGAAGACCATGATGCTCCGTCAAGCCTTGCCCAAAGGAACCGTAAGGAAGTTCCAATAAATTCACTAGCTCTGACCGGGTTCGGAATGGCCGGGGCGGTTGTCCTATCATTTCTGTTGCCGGGAACAGTATATGAGTACATCACTACTGCAGCCGGCGTTATGTTGATATTAAACTGGCTGATAATCCTGAGCTCACAGATGAAAAACCGGGCTATGTATGTACACAGCAAAGGAAGTGCTGAATATCGAATGCCGGGTTTCCCCTATACATCTTACTTTGTAATGGGTATTATAGCGCTTACTATACTGGGAGCTTTGCTGTTTTCCAAAGAACGCATTGGGGTCCTGGTCAGTCTGGCCATAGCCTCGATTATCTTCCTCGCCGGTCGTTGGCGCGAATCTGGGCGACATTTAATCAGCATAGGCCTACCGCTTCCCGCCCGCAAAAGGATGCCCAAGGAATAGCCAGGAAAAATGCTGAGGTTCCAGCGCCTTAAATCTTTCGTCTGATAAGGCTCTTAGTCATGACCACTGGTTATACCGGTGGTCATGACTGTACATTTTGTTTAAACGTAACAGGACATACCACCATCGATCATGAAGATATTGCCGGTCAGCCATTTCGAGTCATCTGAAGCGAAAAAAACAATGCTCCCGTTCATATCTTCAGGATAACCTACCCTTTTCATAGGAAAGACACGGTTAAGCTTATCTATTTTCCCGGCAGCAGTCAGATAATCTATTTGCCCTTGCATCATCGGAGTAACGATGTGTGAGGGGCACAAACAATTAACTCTTATCTGAGGACCCAGTTCATGGGCCAGGGCTCGGGTGAGGTTTACTACTCCAGCCTTCATCGAACAATATGCACTCTGCATTTTACTGCCATATACACCCAGGATGGAGGATACGTTTACAATACTTCCTCCCCCGCCTTCAATCATAAATGGGACCATAACCTGAGTTACCTCAAAAACGCTTCTGAGATCAATTCTGTAAGTGTAATCAAAATCTTCCATAGTAATATCCAAAAACGGTTTTACCATTGCTGAACCAGCATTATTCACCAGGATATCGAGTCTTCCCCATTCATTTTTAGCCATATCACGCAGTTTTTCTATTTGCGCACGATCAGTGACATCGGTCGGACATGCGATGGCGATGCCTCCCTGAGCTTTTATCTCTGCTACGGTTTCTTCCAATGGTTCCGGCCGTCGACCCGCTACAATAACCTTTGCTCCTTCAGCAGCCAAGGCCATCGCACCGCCTTTTCCTATGCCAGTCCCTCCTCCTGTAACGATTGCAACTTTTCCATCTAGTTTCATTAAGATAACCCCCTTTGATAATCTATTGATTTACTTCAAAATCCAGATTTTTTAGGAAAATTTCCTGGAAGTCTGACCGCATGGCCAGTTCTACGTACTTTATCCTACTCGCAAGCAGGCTGGCTTTTCTTCTTTCTTCTTCGGACAACAAAACTTCTACAGCTCCATCTGCTGCGGCATTTCCGCAGTTGATTACCTTTTCCGGGTTGATTGGCGGAAGCATCCCTAGATTTATGGCCTGTTCCGGATCCAAGTAGTTGCCAAAGGCACCGGCAATAAAAATCCCTTCAATACTACTGGTTTTAATCCTGGCCTCCAGGCAAAGAATGTCTACTGCAGTACGTATAGCCGATTTTGCCAATTGTACCTGCCTTATATCGTCCTGAGTGAAGATTACCGGCTGCTCTCCATCAGATATCATTATCTCCGGCCATAACTGATTGCTCCTGACAGATAGTTTTTGGCAGCCTAATTCATTGATAGTTCCATTCGAATCAATAAAACCAGCCTGCCATAGGCAGCCTACCAGATCGATGATACCTGACCCGCATAGTCCTCGCGCGGGAACGTTACCCAATACATTAAAAGTCAGTTTTCCATCATCCTGAAGGAAAACGTGGTCAATTGCTCCGCCCGCCGCTCTCATTCCGCAGGTAATTCCTCCGCCTTCAAAAGCAGGCCCGGCCGGGGCCGATGCCGCCCACATCTCACCTTTGTTAAAAAGGACAATTTCCGCATTGGTTCCTATATCAATATATAAGAAGGTATTAGCCCCTGGTTTACCAAGTGATAACAGGCCGGCCACTGTATCAGCGCCTACAAATCCGCCAATCTGTGGTAAAACTACTACCATTGCATCACTGGCCGCCATAAGTTCAGTCTGAGCAGCGGTAAGCAGGAGTTCCCCCTGGAATACTCCGGCATAGGGAGCTATGGCGAAGCCATTAACATTTATACCAGTAAAAAAGTGCAGCATTACGGGATTCCCTACCACTGATACTGAATAGATATCATGTTTATCGGAATGGGCTTGTCCCAACATATCGGCAATCATGCTATTGACGTTGTTGATTAGTACTTGCCTCATCTTGCTTATACCATCTTCATTTTCTATACAATAGGACACCCTGGAGATGATGTCAGCACCGTATATCCTCTGCATATTAGTCATGGAACTCAGTGCTAATACCTCGCCGCTGGTTAAATCGATCAGTGATGCAAATAGACTGGTACTTCCCAAATCGAGCGCTACCCCCAGCGCCTTTCCCGGATGACGTCCGACATACTTAACGATCTTATCATTGAAAATCAGCGCATATAGCTCCATGGCCGGCCGGCCGATCCGATCCAAAGCGGCCAGAGTATTCAGGTTTTTTAAGGTCAGCTCCATGGTATAATCCGGCATAGCATTTTGCAATCTGTTCATGACCGGCAGGGGTTGTTCGCGGTCGACTCCCGGGATAAATATTTGGCGCAACCTGACAGGTGGTTTGTTTATCGTTACATGCCTAGCGTATTTCATGGCCATTTGGGGTCTGGCTATAGCCTCCAAATAATCAAGATATACAGTCAAGGGCTCATTTACGCTTAGGTAACAGGCCAGGCGAAAGCCAGCTTTGATCTCCTCCGGCAGTAGTTGTCCTCTTTCGGCATCTGTCATCTCTGCGGCTTCTCCATCAATTCTAACCTTGCATTTGCCGCAATTCTTCCTGCCCCCGCAGTATGCACCGGTATACGCATTATTAATGGTCAGGATCTCCCATAGATTTTTCCCTAATGGCGCCCAGCAGACACTCCGGATACCCTGTGAATCGACCATCTCAATCTTTACATTTTCCATCTCTGACATTCCATCACCCAACCCGTCGTAACCTAGCGATAAAAAAAGGCGGCTTTCCGCCGCCTTTTTTCAACAAATACTATTCAGATTTAGTCTCAGCCATAAGAGCAAATGCAAATATGAATACCCATATCAAGGCAGATACCAATGCTATAGTGGCCATGTTTATATCCATACCATGTGACTCTTTAAACGCAGTATTGCCCATGAAATAAAGAACATTGAACACTATAAGGCCGACACCAGTGAGAATAAAAATCACTTTCTTAAAACCGGCTGACAACTGAGCTTTTTTAGCCCAGCCACAGAACTTGATAAAAACAAATACTGCTGCCAGTACGATAAGGAAAGTAACCAAATCATTACCCAGCAACCCTGCGGGCTGGGGCGGACCCTCCGAAGCAAATATCGCTAACACTTATTCACCCCCCTCGTTCAAACTCTCAAATTCAATTTTAGTACTATGTTGCCGTTCAAACAAGGAAAGCTATAAGCCAATTCAGGCCTAATTTCCCTGTTTCTCACCCTGTTCTAGAAGAGTATTCTCTATAAGATTCGAGTTTCCTGCTTGTAATACTCTTTTTTTCGAAAAAATTCTTATATAAATTATGGCAAGCATTCTTGCAATCCAGGCTTTCCTTTACAGAAGATGCTCATATGTCTATAATAACTATAGTTCAGGTTAACAATGAAAGCAAGTAAACCGGATAGTCGCAGGCTAAGTACCTTGGGGTATTAGCCTGAGGAAAGTCGGAGCTCCGTAGGGCAGGGTGCTGGATAACGTCCAGTGGGGGCGACCCCAAGGAAAGTGCCACAGAAATAAACCGCCCGGCACTCAATGATCCATAGTAAATTTAGGTGCGTTTTTTGCCGTACCGCATTATGAGTCATTGAGTGCCGGGTAAGGGTGGAACGGTGAGGTAAGAGCTCACCAGCATCCAGGTGACTGGATGGCTAGGTAAACCCCACCTGGAGCAAGACCAAATAGAGGAACCATGAAGTTGCCCGCTTCGTTCCCGGGTTAGGTCGCTAGAGTTGTCAGGTAACTGACAACCAAGATAGATGACTATTCAAGACAGAACTCCGCTTACAGATTTACTTGCTTTTTTGTTGCCGGCTCCTACCAAGCCTCACCTTAACCTAGCCACTCCCTTACTTTGCTCAAACAGATATACCTATCTTAAATTATCATCGGCAAAACAGGTAAAATAGACTAATTTGGGTTTTTAATCAATTATGCGCTAATTGTATTATAAACATATACAATTTACTCATGATATGTGCTATATTTTTTCATAATGGATATAAAACCGTATTATACCATTTAACTTAATATTAATAATATTTAGATTTTTTGCACTAATGCAACATTTAATGTCCTTGGCCCGGTGAATACCGGCATTTGTAATCTATTGCATTTTTGCACCGCTTTGTGCGTTTTTGCAATAGTACTGGCGTATCTCTTTAAGGTAGATTCCTTCCGTTATACAGGCATTAATCAGTATTCTGCCATGTAATATATGGAGCCTATTTCCCATAGGCAGATTAATATATTTCTACTCCGATAAGCGAATGAATTACCAGTTTATTCTTTTTTGCAGTAAACACACACTAAGATAGATATAAAAAAGACGATAATCCCCCCACTAACAATTGAGTTACATTCTAATACGATCATTTCGGTTATAGCTCTCGTTTTTGCTTGATCTACCGGGGTTCAACTTGTTTGCACTGTCCTCTGGTTTGTTTCGCCCGTGAAGCTATTTCCTATTACAATTGATCGATTTAATTATCCGGTCTAATTCTTCCTGCCCGAAGGGACAGGTTCTATCTGATCGTATCCTGGCATATTTTTTGCTTGTTGATACTATACAAAAGCTGTTGAGGAGGTGGCATATCGAGACAAGAGTCCTTTCATTACTGTTTTAAACAGGCGCCCAACTCCTCATGCAACAAAGTTGCGTGGAACCCCTGGTTTCTCATTGAAGCCATTGCTTATAGATAGAAATATAGTATGCGTATATCCCCGCGCCGCTTTATTTAAATCCCAAAGAGAATGAAGGAGTGTTTTTATTGTTGAAGGAAGTCGTAATCGTAAGTGCATGTCGTACCGCCATAGGTAAGTTTTTGGGTAGTCTGAAGGATGTTTCAGCCCGCGATCTCGCTATCACCGCCGGCAAAGGCGCTATTGCCAGAGCTGGGATACCTGCCGATCTTATCGATGAAATCGTACTTGGTATGGTCTACAACCATCTGCAGGGCTCTTTGATTGCCCGCCAGGTTGGCTTGGGCTGCGGTCTCCCCATACGGAGCAACGCCTGTAATATCAACCAGAATTGCGGATCCGGTATGCGGGCATTAGACATCGCCGCCACCAACATCATGTGCGGCAAAACTGATATCGCATTGGTTGTCGGAGCTGAAAACATGTCCAGTGCACCCTATATGCTGCCAAAAGCTCGTGCCGGCTATCGTATGGGCAATGGCACTATTGAAGATGCCATGCTCCACGATGGTCTGGTCGACCGCCTGGTTCCCGGTCATATGGGTCTGACCGCTGAAAATGTTGCCGAGAAATACGGCATCACCCGGGAAGAATGTGATGCCCTGGCACTGCAGAGCCACCAGCGCGCCACCAGAGCCGTACAGGACGGGACCTTCAAACGGGAGATCATTCCGGTGGAGATCACCAGCAAGAAAGGCACCATACTGTATGAGACCGATGAACACATGATCCCCAATGCCAGTCTGGAATCGATGGCCAAACTGCCGCCCGCCTTCAAAAAGGGTGGGGTAGTAACCGCCGCCAATGCTTCAGGTATCAATGATGCCGCTGCCGCTGTAGTCATCATGTCCAAGGAAAAGGCAGCTGAGTTAGGGGTTAAGCCCTTGATGAAGATGATAAATTGCGTAGCCGAGGGTGTTGCTCCCGAAGTTATGGGTCTGGGCCCCGCCGTCGCTATCCCCAAAGGTCTGAAACTAGCCGGCATGAAGTTTGAAGATGTGGATTACTGGGAGATAAACGAAGCCTTTGCTGCCCAATTCCTCGGAGTTGGTCACATGTTGAAGGATGAGTTCAATATGCAAATCGACATGAACAAGTGCAACCTCAACGGCTCTGGCATCGCCCTGGGTCACCCGGTCGGCTGCAGCGCCCTGCGCATCATAGTCAGCCTGTACTATGAACTAGAGAAACAAAACAAGACTGTGGGTGGCGCTTCCCTATGCGTGGGAACCGGACCGGCTCTGGCTTCTCTGTGGACCAGAGATATATAGCTAATTTAAGGGGTAAGATTTTTTCCGAAAGAATCAGTATATAACACAAGGGGGGTATTAAATAATGTCAAGTAATTTCGCCTATCTGAATACCCGGGATCTGGAGTTCATCATCCAGGAATGGTTGCCCAGCGAGAAGGTATTCAACTATAACCAGTTTAAAGACTACTATTCGAAGGATGACGTCAAATCGGTACTGGCGCCTATTCTCAAGATGGCCAAAGAATTAGTAGAACCAACTAATGAAGACGGTGACAGCAATCCGGTTAAACTGGTCGACGGCAAGGTAATCCTGCCCAAGAGTTTTGGCCCGCTCTACCACAAACTGCAGGAGGAAGGCTGGGGAACCAGCAATATCGATAAATCCGAAGATGCCATGGTTATGCCCCATGTACTCTACGCGGCCGTATGGGAACTGCTCTGTGCTGCCAACCCGACCTTCTATCCCTATATCCTGCTCACCAGTGGCTCGGCTGACCTGATCCAGAGCTTCGCTGACCAGGATCTGAAGGACATCTTCCTGCCCAAGATGATGGACGGCACCTGGTCCGGCACCATGTGTTTGACTGAGCCCAGTGCTGGTTCTGACGTAGGCGATATCCTCTCCAAGGCTTATCCCACTGATGATCCCCGCATCTTCAAAATCAAAGGCCAGAAGATATTTATAACCGGTGGTGATAATGATTTCTGTGAAAATATAATTCACCTGTACCTGGCCCGGGTAGAAGGCGCCGGAGCTGGCACCTCGGGTATCTCTCTCTTTATCGTACCCAAGTTCTGGGTCAATGAAGATGGCAGCCTATCTGACAATGATTGCATCACCACCGGTGCTGAGCACAAGCTGGGGCTTCATGGTTCCTGTACTGCTGCTCTGTCCTTTGGTGACAACGGTAATTGTCGCGGCTACCTTCTCGGCAAAAACCCGCTGAACAACGGAGGCAAAGGTGAGGGCATGGCCCAGATGTTCCAGATGATGAATCTGGCCCGTATGGAAACCGGTCACATGGCCCATTGCTGTATAGCCAACGCTTTCTACAATGCCCGCGACTATGCCAAAGAAAGAGTTCAGGGACGTCCTTTTACCAATCCACGCGGCGAGAGAGTCACCATCATCAACCACGAAGATATCAGACGGACCCTCATGATGGGCAAGGCTTATACCGAAGCCAACCGCGCCATGCTTATGAAGGCATTGTTTAACTTCGACATCCGCGAACATGATCCCGATCCGGAAGAAGCTAAAAAAGCCAACACCTATGTTGAGTTGGTTACTCCGCTCTGCAAGGCCTTCCCCAGTGACGAAGGCTGGTGGCTTTGCGGCGAAGCAATACAGGCTTATGGCGGATACGGCTTCTGCGAGGAATATCCAGTAGCTCAGATTGCTCGTGATATGAAGATCTATTCCATCTGGGAAGGCACCAACTTCATCCAGTCGCTGGACCTGGTAGGTCGCAAGATGGGTATGAACAAGGGAACTGCCTTCTTAGCCTTTATCCAGGAGATGAAGGATTTCTGTGCCGCCAATAAAGCCACCGCTGGCCTGGAAAAGGAGTACGCCAACTTTGAACGGGCCCTGACTGCCTATGACAGCATCCTGACGGCGCTGTCTGATTGGAAATCTAGCAATCCATCGCTTATACCAGTGTTCTCTCGCCGAGTGCTAACGGCCACAGCTCAGCTGCATGCAGCTCATCTGCTTTTGGATCAAGCACTCATCGCTCAAAAGAGAGCTGCTGAATTAGGCCAGGACCACTATGACTTTAAGTTCTACGACGGTAAAGTGAAAACCGCCAAGTGGTTCCTGAGAAATGTTGTACCTGCGGTCTGGTGTGCTGCTGATATCATCACCGATGGCGATAGCTCCTGTCTGGATATCGATATCGCTGCTTTCGATTATTAAGATCCATAGCCACAAATGGCCTCCGCGTTTCGCGGAGGCCATTGTTGTTTTCTATTCAGTCTTCTAGTTAGGCATAAGATTGATAATCGGAAGCAACCTGAGAACTCCAGCCTCGTCCATTATTGTTATCAACCTTGCCTTGATCGTCCTTGAAATAGAAGTTCAATTGATCGGAAACATCGATCTGAAAAGTAGCCTGAAAAGAGTTGCCTACCTTTTTCATAGAAACCTCTTTGTTGCCAAAGTGCTCTCCAGCCCCGCCATAGTTGAGGCATAAAGACACTCCCGATGCACCAGCCAGCATACCTGAATAATTAATAGTAACGTCACGCTTGGTTTCCGGAGGCATAGGGTTAATCACTACTCCACCTGACATTTCTAAACCCGACATATTCCATCCCCCTTTTTTTCTAGCTTGCCCAGGGGACAATAAATTAAACACATAATGACACAGATGAAAACTAATTCTCACAGATTATAATTCAAATCGGAATAGTCTATTCAATTTCATTGATAAAATGCTTGCCAATATTCCTGATTCGCTGGTAACGCTGAGCTAACAAGTCATTAATATCCTGGTTCATCAATATATCTAATTCTTTATGCAAAGCTTCTTTAATGCGGCCCGCGATGGTCTCGAAATCCTGGTTGGCACCGCCGACCGGCTCTTCAATGATACCATCTATGATACCCAGTTCCATGAGATCGCCGGCCGATATTTTTAGGGCTGATGCCATTTCTTCAGCTTTTTCAGGTGTTTTCCATAGTATCGACGCGCAAGCTTCAGGTGAAGCTACTGAAAACACTGCATTTGACAACATAAAGAGCCGGTCCCCAACCGCCAGCGCCAAAGCTCCTCCACTGCCGCCTTCACCCGTAACTATTGCCAAAACCGGCACACGAAGACTAGACAAAGTCATTAGCATTTCTGAAATTGACCAGGCCTGCCCTCTCTCCTCAGCACCAATCCCCGGATACGCGCCTGGTGTGTCGATAAAGGTTATTACGGGGCGGCCGAATTTTTCCGCCTGCTTTAACAGACGATGAGCTTTTCGATAACCTTCCGGCTGCGGCATCCCGAAGTTGCAGCGAACATTATCCCTGGTATTCCTGCCTTTTCTATGCCCGATAACAGTTACCGGGTTTCCTGCAAAGAATCCGATCCCGCCAATTATCGCTTGATCATCACCAAACTGTCGGTCACCGTGCAATTCCATCCAGGAATCAAAAAGATATTCGATATAATCAACCGCACCAGGTCTGTCAGTATGACGTGAAAGCAGGACTCTTTCCCATGCACTGAGATTTTGGTATTTAGCTGCCCGGATTCCTGACATACGTGCCTCCAGGTCGACCAGTTCCTTTTGCAAGTCAAAGTCCATTCCTTCTGCTTGATCCTTCAACTGGTCCAGCTTAGACATAAAATCGCGGTATTTTTGTTCAAAATCAAATTGACGGCGGATCATGATTTACCCCCCATGTGTATTGCCAATAGTCCCGCTAGGGTTTCCTTCTGCCTGCCGCGTTCCACTACCATATCGAGCATACCATGCTCCAGGAGAAATTCAGCCCGCTGGAAACCTTCTGGCATTTGTTGTTTAATGGTCTGCTGTATTACTCTAGGCCCGGCAAAACCAATCAAAGCTCCCGGTTCGGCAATAATCAGATCAGCCAGTGATGCAAAACTGGCCAGGACTCCTCCAGTAGTTGGGTTAGTCAAAAGAGCTATAAATAATCGGCCCTGCTTATGGAGTTGATCTATTACCGCACTGGTTCTGGTCATTTGCATAAGGGACACCATGCCTTCCTGCATGCGTGCCCCTCCTGAAGCGGCTACCATTATCAAAGGACATTTAAGCTCTATCGCCTTCTCAGCAGCCCTGCAAATCTTTTCGCCAGTCACTACGCCCATACTGGCCATCATAAAACGCGACTCCATTACACCTAAAACAATCTTGCAACCCTCGATAGCAGCCGTACCGGTTATGACAGATTCATTTAAACCAGTCTCCTGCCGCCCTTTATCTAATTTTTCATCATATCCGGGGAATGCCAAAATATTTCGCGAACACATCCCAGCATTGAATTCCACGAAGCTATCATCATCACACAAAGCCATAATGCGCTCACCAGCAGTCAGAGCAAAGTGAAAATTGCAGCGGGGGCAGACCCAGTTAGTAGCGAGCAATTCGCCTTCGTTCAGTGATGATGAACAAGCTGAACAGGTATATTTGCCCGGAAATGCTATATCATGCATCAACTCATCACGACTAACGTTTATCTCGATGTACTTTTTCTTGCCCAACGGATTTTTAAACATAATATACTCCTGTCACAAAGGGGACCAACTTTCCCATACAAATAACTAAATTGGAGAGATCGCGTTCGGCAATCCCTCCATTTTCCTGATCAACTTCTGCTTAAGGCAAACATGAATTCCGCTCCGCAGATGACTTCATCACCAACCATTACCTGCCCTCGGCCTTTACCAAAAGCCCCCCTGATCTTCAGCAGCTCGGTGGTAATGACCAGTGAATCACCGGGTATTGCCGGTCTTTTAAACCGGGCCCGGTCAACTCCTGCCAGGAAGGGCAGGCAATCACTGTACTCCTCCAGAGAAAGCAGGGCACAGGCCCCCACTTGAGCCATCGTTTCGATCATTAAAACACCCGGAACTACCGGATGTTCGGGAAAATGCCCAGGAAAATAAGGTTCGTTTATCGTTACATTTTTAATCCCCACCGCCTTCTGGGCAGGCACTATTTCGATGATCCGATCTACCAGCAGAAAAGGGTAACGGTGAGGCAAAATTCGCATTATATCTTCAATATTCAAGTCAATTCATCCTATTCTATTAAATCTGCAACCAGTCAGGACACGGGCAGATATGGCCGCTCCTTACCATCCTTGGCACCGCGACACTAGTCCATCCCTGGACGTAGAAATCCGCCCCTACACTTCCACTTTTCTGGCGATCAATACTGCGTTATGTCCTCCAAAACCTAAAGAATCTGAGAGTATAACATTTAAATCTTTCTTCCGCGGCTTTCCGGGAACATAGTCCAGATCGCATACCGGGTCAGGCTGTTCAAGGTTTACCGTAGGGGGAACAGTATCATTTACCAGCGCCAAAACACTGGCTATCAATTCCACTGCCCCGGCTGCCCCCAGCATGTGCCCGGTTAACGGCTTTATCGAAGTAACCAGCAGTTCACTACTATGTTCTCCAAATACTTTATGGATAACCGCGGTCTCCATCTGATCATTCAAGTGAGTGCCGGTTCCGTGGGCATTGATATAATCGACATCCCGGGGAGAAATCCCGGCATCCTCCAGAGCCATATTAAAGGCCAGGAGAGCACCTTTTCCTTCCAGATCGGGCTGTACCATGTGGTGGGCATCAGCACTGGTGCCATAGCCGATCAATTCGGCATAGATCCTGGCTCCTCTTTGCCGGGCATGTTCCATTTCCTCCAACACCAAAATCCCGGCGCCTTCACCCATGACAAAGCCATTGCGGTCAATGTCAAATGGACGGCAGGCCTTTTTAGGCTCATCATTACGGGTGGACATGGCTTTCATGGCGCAAAAGCCCCCCATAGCTACCGGGGTTATGGAGGCTTCGGCTCCGCCGCATATCATCACATCTGCCTTAGCGTTTTGGATAAGCTGCAATCCTTCTCCAATAGAATTAGTACCTGATGCACAGGCAGTAACAGTACAGGCACAGGGGCCATGACAGCCCAGCATAATTGCTGTCTGCCCTGCTGCCATATTAGCTATCATCATTGGTACCAGGAAAGGACTGAGGGAGCCTACTCCTTTTTCCAGGAGTACCCGATGTTGATTCTCCATGGTTTCGATACCGCCGATACCCGAGCCAATCCAAACCCCTATCCGATCTGCTTCTGCCGGATTGATATCCAAGCCGGAATCACTGACTGCCATCCGGGCTGCTGCACAGGCAAACTGAACAAAACGATCCATACGCCTGGCGTCCTTACGGGGAATATAATCTTCCGCCTTGAACCCCCGGACCTGGGCTGCTATTCGGGTCGGGAAGGATGAGGCATCGAAAGCATCGATATTGTCGATTCCACTTTGTCCGGTAATAAGATTATTCCAAAACTCATCAAGGTTTTGACCAATGGCAGTTATCAGACCCATCCCGGTAATGACTACCCTGCGTTTTTGCACTACTCTTCACCTCAAAACTGTATAAACCTATTCCTTCTCCGCCAGTCTGGCTTCGATGTAATCTACCGCATCACCTACAGTTTTCATTTCCTCGGCGGCTTCTTCCGGAATAGTAATCTCGTACTTCTCTTCCAGCAGCATCAGCATCTCCACTACATCAAGCGAATCCGCCTCCAGATCCTCTTCAAACTTGGCCTCCATGGTGATGATCTCCTCAGGTATATCTTTGATCTCTACAATCACCTGGCGTACTACCTCAAATACTGACATGAAAGTGACCTCCTTCAAATAATTCTTAATTCTTAATTCTTAATTTTTAATTTTTAATTTTTAATGAAGGTGGGAAAGCTCCGCTTTCCTTCATTAATTTAAAATTGAAAATTTATAATTTAAAATTACATTGCCAGACCGCCATCGACCTGTATCACCTGACCGGTAATATAAGCCGCGCGCGGTGATGCCAGAAAAGCCGTTACTCCAGCTATATCTTCCGGAGTCCCTAACCGGCCTAACGCTACCCCACTAAGGATCTTATCCCTTTGCTCAGCATTCAACGCTGCAGTCATATCGCTCGCAATATAACCAGGGGCAATTACATTGGAGGTTATGTTGCGGTTACCATATTCGCGTGCAATTGAGCGGCTGAAACCCAGCAAACCAGATTTTGCTGCTGCATAATGCGCCTGACCGGCATTGCCCGCAATGCCCACAACCGATGAAATGTGTATTATTCGGCCATAACGCTTGCGCATCATATGTTTGATAGCCGCACGGCTGCAATAAAAGGCTCCATTCAAATTGGTCCTTATCAACTGATCCCATTCTTCATCGCTGATGCGGATCAGCAACTGGTCGTTATTTATCCCGGCATTATTAACCAGTACGTCGACCCGCCCAAAATGGTCAACTACCTGGTCCACCATTATCCTGACCGCCTGTGGATCAGATATGTCTGCACCAACCACCATTCCCTCTCCCCCGGCTGCCACGATCTGTGCCAGTGTTTCCTCTGCTGGTCCATTCGAATAAAGATCATTCACCGCAACCCGGAAGCCTTCCCGGGCCAGTTCAAGGGCAATAGCCCGTCCTATACCTCGTCCGCTCCCGGTTACTATGGCTACGCCTTCCTGCATAGTGTATCCACCTTTTCCTTGATTTTTAATAGTGATTTCATATCCTCCACATTGCCCAGCATGGCATTGCGATCAATACGTTTTATAAGACCAGAAAGGCTGCTTCCTGGCCCGATCTCAATAAAATAATCCACCTCATTCAGCATATATCTGATACTTTGTTCCCATTTGACTGGTGAATAAAGCTGCCGGACCAGTAAACCCGCCTGGTCAGCGGACGGATTTTGTTTTGCGTTTACATTAGCTACTACCGGCACATTAGATGCTTGCCAATTCAGACTTTCCAAGACTGCTTGTAATCGCATGGCGGCATCATACATTAAGTGGCAATGAGAAGGCACACTTACTGTCAATGGCACCACCTTGGCGCCAAGTTCTTTTAAGGCCGTTCCTGCTTGGGATACGGCTTCACTCTCTCCAGAGATCACTACCTGTTTTGGCGCATTATAATTGGCTATTGCCACGTAACCTTCGATGCCTGAACATATTTCTTCGACAGCTTCATCGTCCAACCCCATGACAGCTGCCATTGATCCCTGCCCTGGGCCAACCGCTTCCTGCATCAAACGGCCTCGTAAACGCACCAGCGGTAACGCCTCTTCCAAACTAAGGGCCCCTGCCGCCACCAGAGCAGTATATTCACCCAGGCTCAATCCGGCCATTAGCACCGGTTGCAGGTCCAAGGATCTTAGTGCTGCTAGAGCAGCGATGCTGGTTGCCAGTATGGCTGGCTGGGCAAATTCGGTTTGTTCTAGTCTTTCTGCCGGTCCCTCAAAGCATAGAGCACTCAATTGAAAACCCAGCACCTGATCCGCTACCCGAAATACCTCGGCAGCGGCTGGAATATTAGAAGCCAATTCCTGTCCCATTCCGATATATTGTGAGCCTTGCCCGGGGAAAACAAAACCTAAGTGTAACATAGTATGCCCCCAACATCCTGTTTTACCTGCCAGGCTCCGTGGATGATATCAGCAATGATCTCGGCGGCTGGTTGCACTTTGTATACCATTCCGCAGATCTGTCCGGACAAAACACTTCCTTGATCAGTATCGCCTTTGACCGCCGCAGCCGGATAACGTCCGGTCCCCAGTCCTTCCAGTTCTTCCTTACTCATTCCCTGTCGTTCGCATTGCAGATAATAGCGCGTAAATTTATTGTGAATCGCCCGAACCGGGTGACCGGTAGTCAATCCGCAAACCACGGTATCACGATCACGGGCCTTGATTACTTTTTCCTGATAAGCCGGATGGACATTACATTCTTCAGCACAGATAAAGCGAGTGCCGATTTGTACTCCCTGAGCCCCCAGCGCCAGTGCAGCCATAAAACCACGGCCGTCTGCAATGCCTCCCGCAGCAATAACCGGTACGTCAACCGCATCAACCACCATAGGAACTAAGCACATAGTTGTCATCTCACCCACGTGTCCGCCTGACTCCATGCCTTCGGCTATGATGGCATCTGCCCCCAGCCGGCTCAGTCGCTTGGCCAGTGCCACCGAAGCAACTACCGGAATGACCTTGACCCCGGCTTCCTTGAGTCTTTCCATATAGCGGCCAGGATTACCGCCGCCAGTGGTTACCACCGGCACCTTCTCCTTGATGATCAAATCCACTACCCGGTCGATATCCGGGTAGGCCAGCATCAGATTTACCCCGAAGGGTTTTACCGTAGACCTGCGCACCAGATCGATCTCACCTTTGATCCATTCTGCATCGGCTCCAGCTGCTCCAATGATCCCCATACCTCCCGCCTGGGAAACCGCTGCTGCCAGGCGACCGCCAGCTATCCGGGCCATAGCCCCCTGCAGCAATGGGTATTGAATACCTAGCATCTTACACAAAGGAGTTTCAAAAACCACGCTAATCCCTCCCCCAGCGCAATAAAGCCCCAGCATAGGTTAACCCAGCACCAAAGGCAACCATGAGTACCAGGTCGCCTGCCCTTAGCCTGCCCTCCATTTCCGCCTCAGCCAGAGCAACGGGAATAGAGGCAGCTGACATATTGCCATACTTCTGAATGTTGATCATGGTTTTTTCTAGAGGAATGTTGGCCCTTTTTATCGCAGTCTTAATAATCCGCAAATTGGCCTGGTGAGGTACGAAGAGGTCGATATCACTAAAGCTCAGGCCGGCTGAGGCCAAAAGCTTCACGCTGACATCCATAATGATGCCAGTGGCAAATTTGAATATCTCAGTGCCATTCATTTGAATAGAATGCATATGCTTATCTACAGTCTCATGACTGGGTGGCAAGGCTGAACCACCAGCCGGCATATAAAGGAATTTTGCGCCCCGGCCGTCCGCCCCCAGTATGGTTTTTATCAGGCCATTATCGCCCATTCCGCGACCCAGCACTACCGCTCCGGCGCCATCGCCAAACAGGATACAGGTCCCCCGGTCAGTATAATCTACAAAACGGGAACACATGTCTGAGCCTACTACCAGGATGTGATGGTAATCAGGTGACAATAGGTACTTTTCCGCCACACTCAAGGCATAAGCAAAGCCGGTACAACCCGCTTCCAGATCGAAAGCAGCGGCTCCCCATGCCTCCAGGCGCTCCTGCACCAGGCAGGCGGTGGAGGGAAACAACATATCCGGGGAGCTGGTTGCAACGATAATGAGGTCCAGGTCAACGGCACTCACCCGCGCCTGTTCCATAGCTTTTATTGCTGCCAGGTAACAATAATCCGAGGTAGCCATTCCTGGCTCACAAATTCTTCTTTCCAGAATACCAGTTCTTTCAATTATCCATTGTTCATTGGTATCCACTATTTGTTCTAGATCCTGGTTGTTCAATACGCGGGAAGGCAATGCATGTCCTATGCCTTTAATCTGAACTTTGGCTGTTTGTTCCAATTTCGTTCTCCCATCCTAATCTCTTGGCCGGCATAGCCAATGCTTATGCTGAATATGCATCCAAAGCCGTCATTAATATACTTCCTCTATCCAAGATATTAATGCCCGGCAACTATCATTTCTTAAATTCATGTTGTGATTCATGCTCCTAGTCCCATTTTTCAGATGTCTCCCTACGTTAGCTGTTTCGACACGATATACTATATTTAATCAACCGTATACATAAAAGTCAAGATTGTTTTCAGAATATTATGAAAATATACCCGCCTAACTTCTAAGATTTCTCTGAAAGAAAACTGCCACTAACCATTTTCATATGAAACTTTATAGAAGGGCCAGCATTGATCGGCATTTTTTCAATAGAAAAGCCTGCTGACCTGATTCTGGTCAACAGGCTGACTCCCTCGGTATAAGCCTGAGTATTCACTATGGTATAGAAAGGCTTCTGATATTCATATGAGAAACCATCTCTTTTCAAAGCATATATGTTCATACCCTCATCCGCCGGGTTTAGGCAGCTGAACTGGTCTTTTTTGCTGTTTTCAATGTTTTTGAGACGTTTTCCATTGAAGCAGATACCATCTCTCGACTCATCGATTGAATGCTGTCCTGAGCCTTAGCTACCTGACTATAAAACATTTCAACCATCTTGGCAGTCTCTTCCCAGGCATTCTTGCTGTTCTCCATGACTTGGTGAGAATATGCTTCAAATCTTTCGCGGTTCCAGGTAAGGTTATCCAGCCAGATGTTCCACATGCTCATGATCTTGTCGCTCGAATACAAAGACCGCAGAGTATCGAAGTTATTATTAAACATACTTAAATCCTCCATTCTATCAAAGATTTAATCATAAGGAGCAACCCCGGAACAACCTTTGTAATCAGATCCCCCCTTTCATATTCTCCTGGTCATCCCAAAGTGTAAATGTTTTGATCACTAGTCTATTATGCAATAAACATACCAGCAACCATTAATAAGCTATTATACTCTATTCCCCAGACTGACCGGTTACAGCCTGGCACCCGCTTACAATGTTATTCCAGACACGCGACAATTATGTTACATAAATGTAAGTCCCAAAGGGGGTGGGGGTTACATAATTGTCAGCATTCTTTACGATTGTTAAACAAGAATTCTTACCTTGATGAATTTTCGCTTGCCTACCTGAATTACCATGTTCTCCTCGAGCACCAGGTTCTCATCAACTTGTTTGACAGCGTTTACCTTGATCGCACCCTGTTGGATCATGCGCTTTCCTTCGCTGCTTGAATCTACCATTCCGTTTTCTTGCAGGAATTTTGGCAGCCATACTTCGCGTTCTGTGATTTGAACAAAAGGTATATCTTCAGGGATGTCACGTTGTGAGAATACTAGTTTAAATCTTTCTTCTGCCTTAGCAGCTTCTTCCTCATTATGATATGCTGCTATTATATGTTTTGCCAACCTTATTTTTACATCTCGCGGATTTATCTCTCCTTTTTCCATGGCGCTCTGCAATGTCTTTATTTCCTCCATGGGAACCCTGGTCAGCAGTTCAAAATACCGCACAATCAGGCTATCGGGAATAGACATTACCTTGCCGAACATATCGTACGCTTCGTCATTTACCCCAATGTAATTGCCCAAACTCTTACTCATCTTTTGAACTCCATCAGTCCCTTCCAGGATGGGCATCATCAGCGCGATCTGCGGTTCGAAGCCATATTCCTTCTGGAGGTTGCGGCCTACCAGCAGATTGAATTTCTGATCAGTACCGCCGAGTTCAACATCAGCCCGCAGTTCAACTGAATCATAGCCCTGCATCAGCGGATACATCAGTTCATGGATACCAATCGGCAGTCCTTCCTTGTAGCGTTTCGCAAAATCATCTCTTTCCAGCATCCGGGCAACCGTATAACGGCCAGCCAGGTTAAGCACATCAACAAAATTCATTTTCATAAGCCATTGGCTATTAAAATGAATAATAGTCTTTTTAGGGTCCAGTACCTTAAAAATCTGTTCCTTGTAAGTAGCTGCATTGGCATTGACTTCTTCTTCAGTGAGCTGTTTTCTGGTCTCAGATTTCCCGCTGGGATCACCTATTCTTCCTGTAAAATCCCCAATAATCAGGTGAACCTCATGACCGATATCTTGAAACTGACGCAATTTATTGAGCACCACGGTATGCCCGAGATGAATATCTGGTGCGGTAGGATCCAACCCCAGTTTTATTCTCAAAGGCTGCCCATTCTTAATAGAGCGGTAGAGCTTTTGTTTTAGTTCTTCCTCGGGCACTATCTCTGCAGCTCCACGATGTATGATTTCCATCTGGGCTTGTACCTTTTTATCAATGCTA
>Ga0123335_1004231_pt1 | contig 18868 bp, 18 predicted proteins | sample BiotimSIPDNA_2_FD_89707 | JGI IMG/M metagenome (GOLD analysis project Ga0123335, IMG submission 89707) | Anaerobic biogas reactor microbial communites from Washington, USA - Biogas_R2 time_0 SIP DNA | ecosystem: Engineered > Bioreactor > Anaerobic > Unclassified | place: Washington, USA...
AGAAAGCCGCACCACTCGCGCAGCAGCACAGGACCGCATTTCCAGAGCTGATGCAAACGAGTTGCACCTGTCTTCGAAGAAAGGAGTACAATCGAGCTCACAGAAGCAAGACAAGTCCCGCTATTATACTGAACCCGTGCCCAGCACCACCCCGGTCTCCGGAGCGTTCGGAAGGTCAGGCGGCCTGAGTGAAGCAGAAGAAGAGATGGTAACCCCGCATGAGGACGAGGAAAGCGACAGGACCGATTTCCTGGCCGAGAGGCGCAGGCAGAACAAGCGGGCAAGAAAATAGAGTGAACCTGACCTCAGGACCGCGCGTATTCGTTACGCCGGGCCCTGGGTCAGTTCCTCGACCGAGTCATGCGGTCTTGCGCTCGTGAATCCCTTCGGAGAATTCCTCGATCATCTTCTCGTTGAAGGCGGGGATGTCAGCCGGCTTGCGGCTGGTTACAAGTCCGTTGTCGACGACTACCTCGCTGTCGATCCAGCGCGCACCGGCGTTCTTCAGATCCTCCCGTATTGAGGGCCACGACGTCACGGTGCGTCCGTTGATGACCCCGGCATCTATCAAAGTCCATGGTCCGTGACAGATCGACGCAACCGGTTTGTTTGCGTCGAAGAACTCTTTCACAAACGCCACCGCTGCAGTGTTCATCCTGAGCCTGTCAGGATTCATCACTCCTCCGGGGAGCAGAAGGGCGTCGAAATCGCCGCTGTTGGCCTGCGACAGGGGAATGTCGACAGGGAACTCCTCCCCCCATTCCGTGTGATTCCATCCACGGACCTTACCCTCGACCGGCGAGATAATCAGGGCTTCGGCTCCGCTCTGAATCAGGGCTTCCCTTGGCTTTGTCAGCTCCTCCTGCTCAAAGCCATTTTCAACCAGGATGGCTACCTTTTTCCCGTTTAAGTTCTTTTGCATATTTACACCCGTGAATTTTCAAGTCTTTCAGTTGCTTGTGATGCATCATGTGTGCCACCTTGGAGCACGTACTGCTCTTTGCAAAGCATGACCAAGGAAAACCGGGGTTGGCTCTCACGCAGGAAGCTTGTTTCAGCGCTTCGTCCTGTATATAACTTGTGGGTAGGAATCTTGTAAAAACCTGTAGCCTCCGGACTCGCTCTATGGACGTCGTAATACTCTCGCGTATACAGTTTGCCCTTACAATCATGTTCCACTATCTCTTCCCTCCGCTGACGATAGGACTCGGTCTCCTGCTCGTGTTTCTCGAGGGGAGATATCTGAAGACGAAGGACCTCCAATACGAAGCCGCGACGAAGTTTTGGACTAAGATCTTCGCTCTGAACTTCGCCCTTGGTGTTGCTACAGGCATTGTGATGGAGTTCCAGTTCGGCACCAACTGGGCTGCATATTCCCGCTATGTGGGAGATGTTTTCGGCTCAGCGCTGGCTGCCGAAGGGATCTTCGCCTTCTTTCTGGAATCAGGCTTTCTGGCGATTCTGGTTTTCGGATGGGACAGGGTGTCAGCGAAGATGCATTTCGTTGCAACGATCCTCGTTGCACTCGGATCGATCTTTTCCGCAATCTGGATCATTGTGGCGATCTCCTGGCAGCAGACTCCTGCAGGATTCGTTCTGCGCGAAGTCGCGACCCCGGCCGGAACGGTCATGCGCGCCGAGCTTGCCAGCTTCAGAGAGGTGTTATTCAATCCGTCGACGGTGGACCGCCTGGTCCACGTCCTGCTAGGGGCATTCGTCCTCGGCGCCTTCTTCGTTCTGAGCGTTTCCGCCTATTACCTGCTGCGGGAGCGGCATGTCGATTTCGCGCGGAAATCGTTCACGACGGCGATATGGGTGGCTGCGGTGGCTTCGATTGCCATGTTGATTTCGGGAGATTCGCAGGGAAGAATGGTCGCGCGCCACCAGCCGGCAAAACTCGCGGCGATGGAGGGCATCTTCCACACGACCGACAGCGGAGCTCCCATCCACGTTATCGGCATTCCCGACAGCGAAGAAAAGACGGTCCGATACAGCCTCGAAATCCCGGGCCTTCTGAGTTTTCTGGTGCACCGCGACTTCAACACGCCAGTGCCCGGCCTTGACCAGTTCGGAGCAGATATCCCGCCGGTCGGGCTGACCTTCTTTTCCTTTCATCTTATGGTTGGGTTGGGAATTTACTTCATCGTAGTGACGCTGTACGCGCTCTGGTGCCTGAAACGGGGAACTCTGTTCAACAGGAAGTGGCTGCTCTGGGTCTTTGTGTTTTCCGTAATAGGCCCGTTCATAGCAAATGAGATCGGTTGGGTCGCGGCTGAAGTCGGCCGACAGCCCTGGATTGTCTACAATCAGCTCCGCACGAGTGAAGCCGTCTCACAGAATCTGACTCCGTCGCAGGTGCTCGGATCCATCATCATGTTCGGAGCTATTTACGCGATGCTGTTTGCCGTATGGATCTACCTTCTGAATGACAAGATCCAGAAGGGACCCGAACCGGTGTCAATTCCGCCGAAAGGATCTCTACGGGATGCCGTCGACGTTGCTTCCCGCTATCCAGGGCATACGGATTCATTGACCGAAGCCAAAGACAAAGATTGAGGAGCACATTCTGTGGACCTGAACCAGCTGTGGTTTATCCTGCTCGGCTTTCTCCTGGCCGGATATGCAATTCTCGACGGGTTCGACCTCGGAGTCGGCATTCTGCACCTTTCCGCCCGGGACGATCGCGAGCGACGGATCATGATGAATTCCATCGGCCCGATCTGGGATGGAAATGAGGTGTGGCTCGTCACATTCGGTGGAGCCATGTTCGCCGCCTTCCCAAACGTCTATGCAACGGTGTTTTCGGGATTCTACGTAGCATTCATGCTCCTTCTGTTTGCCCTGATTTTTCGCGCCGTTTCGATCGAGTTCCGCAGCAAGCGTGATTCTGCCGCCTGGAAGAGGTTCTGGGATTTTTCGTTCTTCGGCGCAAGTCTGCTCGCTACGTTTCTGTTTGGCGTGGCAGCCGGAAACGCCCTGATCGGCATACCTATCAACGCAGAGGGAGTATTCACGGGAGCGTTTCTTGATCTTCTCAGGCCTTACCCCATTCTCATCGGATTGCTGACGGTTTCATTTGCCGTGATGCATGGAGCCATTTATCTCTATCTCAAGACGGAGCAGGCGCTGCAGCAGCTCGTTCATCGCTGGATGTGGCGCGGCTTTGGCTTAAGCCTGATCAGCTATATGCTGGCAACAATCTTCACGATGGCGGTGATGCCGGAGGCGCTCCGCAATTTTCGTGAACACAGCTGGTCGTGGCTCATCGTGATAGCCACTGTGTTTGCCTTCGCCAATGTACCCCGGGCAATTTTTCTGGGCCGCCCATTCTATGCCTTCCTCTCCTCATCTTTTACCATCCTTGCGCTTGTCTTCCTCTTCAGCTTCACGCTGTACCCCAACATGGTGGTCTCCAGCACCTCCCCCGATTACAATCTGACGGTCTTCAACTCTGCATCGTCTGAAAAGACCCTCGGAATCATGACAGTCATCGCGCTGATCGGAATGCCCTTCGTTCTGGCCTATACAGCCGTGATCTATTGGGCGTTTCGGGGCAAGGTCAGGATCACCGAGCACAGTTACTGAGACTATCGGCGTTTACATGCCGCGCATCACTTCGCTATAGTTTGCGGGGCAGATGCTTACGGGATAAATGAAAGAACGGGGCTCTATTATTATGAAGAGGAAAGTTCCACCGTTTGCCACCGCGACCGAATGCTCCGAGGGGCACGAACTGATCCTGCAATCGATCGCAGCCAATGGCGTCAGAAAGATCTTCTTCTGCGGGGGCACCGATAATTTCTACTTCATGGAGTCGGTAGCCAGATTCAGGGCTGCGGGATTGCCTGTCCCCGATCTTGTCACGGTGCCGCACGAATCAAATGCCGTCTACATGAACATGGGGTATTTCCAGTGGACGGGAAAACCGCAGGTGACTATGCTGCACGTCGACTCCGGTACCATCAATGCCGGAGCCGCATGGCCCGAAGCATGGCAGGCGAATGCGGGAATCGTGGTGATAGCGGGACGCACGCCCTGGACGACGGCAAACGAACTGCCCGGTTCGAGAAGCCTGCACGTGCACTGGCAACAGGAAGTCTACGACCAGGCGGCGATCGTCCGCCAGTATACGAAGTGGGATTACGAAATAAGAACTGTCGAAAATGCGTCGCTGGTCATCCAGAGCGCCTTCAGAATTGCGGCTTCCGAGCCGTGCGGCCCGGTTTACCTCACACTGCCCCGCGAGGTAGCAGCCGCACGGCTGCAGGCCGGAGCTCCCCTGTATCAGCCGGCCGACTTCCAGCCGGCTCTTGCCCCGCAGGGAGATGCCGAGGCATTGCGCGAAGCCGCCAGGTTGCTGGTCGAAGCGGCCAATCCGGTGATTCTCGTCAAGAGTATGGGGAGGCATCCCGAAGCTGTGCCGGCGCTGGTTGAGCTCGCCGAAACGCTTTCAATCCCGGTGGCTTCCACCGACGTCTACATGAACTTTCCCATGCAGCACTGGGCTCGGTCAGAGCCCGATTTGCGAAACCGCGATGTTGTCCTGATCGTCGATCACAATGTCCCCTGGGTCGGCGAAGGACCGCAGAAGACCGCGAAGATCATCTCACTCGACGCAGATCCGGTGAGGCTCAAGCAGCCGCTTTGGGGATATCCCGTCCATATACCGATCACCTGCGACTCATCCAGGGCCATTCCCCTTCTCACCAGGATGGCTGAGGAATTCATCAGTTCGCGGACGAAGAAGATGATCGATGAGCGCAGGCTGGCGCTGCAGGCTGCTAAGAAGGCGGCAGACGCACGGCGGCGGGTGGAGATCGAAAAAGCCCGCGCCGCATATCCCCTCTCTCCGTTGTGGATCCGTGAATGCGTCAACCAGATTTCGGATGAAAACACGGTGCTACTCTGGGACATTGCCGCAATCGGCCAGGGAGACCGGACTCCTCCCGGACATGTCTTTGCGCAGTATTCCGCTAATCTGGGCAACAGCTGGCCGAGGGCTATAGGAATAAAGATGGCGGCGCCTGAAAAGACTGTGATCGCCAGCGGAGGAGACGGCTGCGCGATCTTCTCGAATCCCGAAGCGGCACTCTGGACTTCACGCCGGTACGCCGCTCCCGTTCTGTACATCGTCAACAACAATCACAGGTACCACGCGGTTGAAGAGAATCTGGATGAATATGGTGGGCCGGAGAGCTGCGCCGGGAAAAGCGGGTTCAATGGATCAAGTCTTTCCCCGTCACCGGACTTCGCTATGATTGCAGCAGCCATGGGGGCCTACGGGGAGAAGGTAATGGAGCCGGAAACACTCCCCGCAGCACTGCGGCGCTGCATCGACGCCGTTCTCGGAGGACGGCCCGCCGTACTTGACACCGTTATCGTGAAGGAGTGACTTACCCTACCGCTTCCGTCGACTCGATGTCGATGGGAGTTTCGCTCAGAATCTCGCCGCCGATCCCCACGATCACGCAGGAAACGGGCACCCTCCGCCGGGCTCGGCCGGCGCCATCAACGACATGACGCAGCAGGCCACTGCAGCACGGCACCTGCATTATCATGACCCGGATTGACTTCACGCACGATTCATCAATCAGGGCGGCGATCTTGTCGGCATACACTTCCTGACGGGCGTCGAGCTTGGAGCACGCTATCGCCAGCGTTCTTCCCCTCAGTGAAGTCCGGTGGAAATCGGCGTAGGCGTAAGCGACGCAATCCGCCGCTATAAGCAGATCGGAATTCCGGTAATGTGGTGCCGCCGGGTTTATAAGGTGAAGCTGAACCGGCCAGTGTGTAAGTTGAGAGGGCATTTCCTCGCCTTCTGGTATCGCTCGCTGCGCAGGAAACGAGAGGGTTTTCGAACCCGGGCATTGCCTGGCAGCACCAGCACTATTATGATCCGCAATCTGCGGAAACATATCAATCGCTATTTTGTGTTCCCGCAGGTATGAGACAGCCTGCTTCAGGTATGTGGACTGCCCGTGGTCTTTCAGGTGCTGCAGGTGGGCAAGGATTACGTTCCGTCCCTGGGGAACAATATTTCTGATCACCGCGAGTTCATCGTACGGTTCCGCTTCACGTTCCTCGACGGTAATGGCGCCTTCCGGACATGTACCAAGGCACGCGCCGAGTCCGTCGCAGAGCAACTCACCGACCAAACGGGCCTTGCCGTCGATGACCCTGAGGGCCCCCTCAGGGCACCCGCTTTCGCAGGCACCGCACCCGTTGCATTTTTCCTCATCGATTGTGATGATCTTGCGTCTCATAATTTCCTCTCCCTTTCCATTAAAGATGGCACATCGGCCTTGCACCGTAATAGTGCCTTCCGGCGCGGCAATAGTCCTTGACGCACATCAAGAAAGACAAAAAGGATTCCGGAGCCCGGGTCCGGAGCCAAAAGAAAGCCAGGGGGTATTGAAACTCCGACTTTTGCCGCTTATCTTAATTCAAGCAGTCCTTTTTTCCCTCCCCCCTGGGCATTCATCCGCCCGCAATACTTCAGAAAGGAGCACCAGTATGATCGAGAATCTTCCTTTGAAAGTTGGTCAGAAAGTTCCCTCGTTCGAGATCGAGACATACGAGCCATCTGTTGGGGATTTCGGTACATTCAGCCTTGATAAAGCCATGGCAGAGAAGAAATGGACCATCCTTTTCTTCTACCCGGCGGATTTCACCTTTGTATGAGCGACCGAATTCGCTGCTCTGGCAGAGCAGTATGATCGATTCAAGAAGATGGGAGTTGAGGTCGTCACGATCAGCACCGACACCAAATTCGTGCATCTCGCCTGGCAAAGATCTGAAAAGGAGCTGGAGAAGGTCAAGTACCCCATGGGAGCGGATCCCAGCGGCAGAGTATCCCGCATGTTCGGAGTCTATGACGAACAGCAGGGAATCAATCTGCGGGGCACGTTCATCATAAACAGCGAGGGGACACTGCTGAACGCCGAGGTGAACTTCTTCAACCTCGGGCGCAACATCGATGAACTGATGAGAAAGTTCAAGGCGAATATCTACCTGAGCAAGAAGACGAACGAGGCATGCCCGTCAAAATGGAGAGAAGAAGGGGATGTGACCCTTACCCCTTCAGCCTCGATGGTCGGCCATGTGCACGAGGCGCTGCATAAATAGCATCTGGGACATCGGGCCTCCGAGCCGTTCGGCCGGAGGCTCGAAGCTAAGCGTGGATGAGCCGACGAACCCCGGAGATACGTATCGGGACATCGGGATACCAGTACAACCACTGGAGAGGGATCTTCTATCCCGAAAAACTGCCCCAGAACCGCTGGCTCCAGTATTACTCCCAGCACTTCGACACAGTCGAAATCAACAACACTTTTTACCGTCTCCCTTCAGAACAGGCTTTTGACAGCTGGCGTGATCAGGCAAGAGAAGGATTCCTTTACGTCCTGAAATTCAGCCGCTACGGTTCTCATTTAAAGAAGCTGAAAGAACCTCAGGAGCCGGTCTTCAGGTTTATGTCCCTGGCTTCGCGGCTGGATGGTTTCCTCGGTCCAATCCTGGTGCAGCTCCCACCCCGCTGGCATATCGATCCGGGCAGGCTGGAAGACTTCCTTGACGCCGTCCCGGGCAACCAGCGGTGGGCAATCGAACTTCGCGACCCCTCATGGTTTCATGAGGATGTCTATTCGATCCTGCGGCGTCACAATGCGGCGCTGTGTTTCCACGACATGATCAAGGATCACCCGCGGCCGGAAACAGCCGATTGGATCTATCAGCGCTTTCACGGGACTTCCGGTCATTCAGGCAATTATTCCCGGCAGCAGCTCGAGAGGGAGGCGAAACTGATCAAGCAGTACCTCGCACAACGTAAGGACGTCTTCGCCTATTTCAACAACGACGTTCACGGCTATGCGATCGCCAACGCACTCGATCTGCGCGGGCTCGTGACCTGATCTTCACTCGCCGATGATTTTGATCATGATCCGCTTCCGGCGCCTGCCGTCGAACTCGCCGTAGAAGATCTGCTCCCACGGGCCGAAATCGAGCTTTCCGTTCGTGACCGCAACAACCACTTCGCGTCCCATGATCTGCCGTTTGTGGTGAGCGTCTCCATTGTCTTCACCTGTCCGGTTGTGGTGATAGCGTTCGGGACTCGGATCGAACGGCGCAAGTTCCTCCAACCAGCGCTTGTAGTCTTCATGCAGCCCGGGCTCGTCGTCATTGATGAACACGCTCGCGGTGATATGCATCGCATTTACGAGCACCAGGCCTTCTTTAATTCCGCTGTCCTTCAGTGCCTCCCTGACTTCCGGGGTGATGTTCAGGAAACCCATCCGGGATGGAATATTAACTTCCAGTACCTTGCGATATGATTTCATCTTGATGCTCCATTCCTGAGTGGACTTTCAGGATAAGGTATAACACACATCATCTCCCGTTCCTGACAGCTTGCACGAACCGATGCAATCAACTACAATAGCTCTCTGCCTTAATTCAGGGTTCTGCTTTGACTTATGGCGCCGTACCCAAGTGGCTAAGGGGGAGGTCTGCAAAACCTTTATTCAGCGGTTCGAGTCCGCTCGGCGCCTCCAGAAACTCGCTAGAACAGTACTTCCCTTGCGCCGGCACTTGGCCGGACCGTGAATATTTCCGGCTCTATCCGGAACGCGTCCGCATATTCGCGTGAGACGTTTTCCCGAAATGAGTCGAAGTTTCGATGCAGGACCAGATTTACGGTACAGCCGCCAAAACCGCCCCCGGTCATCCGCGCTCCCAACACCCCGGGCTGCTGCTGAGCGCTCCTTACAAGCAGATCGATCTCGTCGCAGCTGACTTCGTAATCATCCCTCAGCGAGCGATGCGAATCCGACATCAACCGTCCCATAGTGGCGGCGTCGCCTCCTTCCAGTGCGGCAGCGGCAGCCAGAGTTCTTGAGTTCTCGGTGATAACGTGACGACATCTGCGATAGACAGTCTCGGGAAGCAAAGACCGGTGATTCTCAAGCTGCTGGAGGGTTACGTCCCGCAGAGCCCGGACGCCTGGAAGCACATTACCCAGCAGTTCCACTCCGGCGCGGCAATCCTGCCGGCGCTGGTTGTACTCAGATGAAGCGAGTGTGTGGCGCACGCGGCTGTCGCAGACCACAACCTCGTAATCGCCCAGACGCAAAGGCACAGGCCTGGCTTCGAGTGAACGGCAGTCCAGCAGCAGTGCGTGACCTTCAAGCGCGTGTACGGAGATGAACTGATCCATGATTCCGCTCTGGATTCCCACATGGTTGTGTTCTGCGGTCTGTCCGGCGAGCGCAAGCGACAGCCGATCGATGGTATTTCCTGAGACGGCTGCGAGTGCCGTCCCGAGCGCCATTTCGAATGCCGCCGATGAGGAGAGCCCGCCGCCGATGGAGACGTCGCTCTTGATTGCGATATCCGCACCGGCCGGCCGTATGCCGCGATCCTCAAGCGCAGCCGCGATCCCTTCGACGTAGTCGGACCAGCTGCCACGCCGCCCGGAACCGAGATTTCCCAAGTCCCGTTCCAGCGTCTCATCCAGGTTCAACGACCACACGCGAAGTTTGGCGTCCTGTCGCGGCGAGACTGCTGCAGCGGTTCCACGGTCGATGGCCATCGGGAGGACAAACCCATCGTTATAGTCGGTGTGTTCGCCGATGAGATTCACCCTCCCGGGTGCACAGAACACCCTCGGTCTCATCCCGAAACGTGCCTGAAATGCTGTCGCCAGGTCTGCAATGTCGATCATTGTTCGTTCGCAGGCCAAAGCACCGGATCGATATGGCCTCTCAGTTCTTCAGCCTTCTCCTCGGCAAGAGTGTCATTGATGAACATGCCCGCCCCGGTCTCGCTCCCGGCAAGGTATTTGAGTCGGTTCGCGGCCCTGAGCGGCGGATAGAACTCCATATGGAAATGGTAGTAGTCGTATTCGGCACCGTCGCTCGGCCGCTGGTGCAGTACCATCATGTAAGGGAAGGGTCGATCGAAGAGCCGGTCGTATGCGACCAGGAGGGATTTCAGTACACACGCAAGATCCTTTTCCTCGATTTCGCTGAAATCCGTGAGAGCCTGCAGGTGGCGGCGGGAGACGACGTGCACTTCATAAGGCCAGCGCGCAAAGAAGGGTATGTAAGCGGAAAAGCTATCGTTCTCAACGATGATGCGGCGGCCGTCCTTTTGTTCCTCAAGGAGAATGTCGCAGAGCAGGCATCGTCCCGATTCCTGACGATGCCGCCGCGCCCGGTCGAGCTCCTTCCGGATGACCGGAGGGACGAAGGGATAACCGTAAATCTGGCCGTGCGGATGGTGCAGAGTGACGCCGATCTGTTCGCCCTTGTTCTCAAATATGAACACATAGTGGACATAATCGCGTGCCCCCAGCTCGGCAAAGCGGTCGCGCCAGACACGGATCAGCTTAAATATCTGCTCTACACTCTCCTGCGCGAGGCTCGAGTGGTGCCTGGGAGCATATAGAACAACTTCGCAAATCCCTTCTCCCGGCCGAACCGGGTAGAGGTCGCTCCCCTCGACAGCAGGCGTGTCAGGAGAAGGACGCAGGCTTGGAAAGCGGTTCTCGAAAACCACAATATCGTAGTCAGGTTCAGGCACTTCTGTGGGAAATCCGCCCGGCTTCGTCGGGCAGAGTGGACAGAAGTCCTCAGGAGGGAGAAAGGTTCTCTCCTGACGGTGCGTAGCAGTCGCGACCCATTCTCCAAGCAGGGGATTCCAGCGGAGTTCACTCATACAATCCGATCACCTCGGCGCCGACGGTTTGTCATTCTTCGGGTCAGGGCCCGCTTTCTCTCTCTTCGAAGGACTCGATTCGCGTTTCTCGTCGCTGAAATCATAATAAATCAAGTACCGGCCGTCCGGCAGCTCGATCTGACGTTTTCGCATAGCCGTGCCTCATCGTATTCAAACTTCCTATCGTTTCCCGGCAGTTTTCGATACATTCCCGGAACTGCTCGAGCAGCGGCGTTTCCAGCCATCGGCCGCCGGCGTCGACCTTGTCTCTGAGCCGGAAGAGGCCGAGCTCCATTCTGTAATCCTCAATCTTAAGCCGGCCGTAGCGGTAGCGCCAGTCGATCATGGTGAACATCGGAAACCAGGTGTAGCCGATGACCGGCACTCCGCGGCTTCTCAACGATTTGATTACCCTGAGCGACGATTTGAGCCAGCCGGCGCGCACCTCATCCGGCCCGAAGGCGCTCGTCTCCGTCAGCATGATGGGCGCTTTGTAGCGGTCGTAGTAATCCTCGATGAGCTTGCCGAAGACCGCTTCGTCATGCTGTATCGCCCGGTTCCCTACTTTGCCGCGTGGTGTAATGAAAAACTCCCTCGCAGACCACTGGGGATAGAAGTTCATCCCGAGCACGTCGATATCTATCTTCTGTTCCGCAAGTTCCCGCAACTCGTCCGGTGAAGCTCCGCTGCGAATCAGCCACAGATAGAGCGGATGCTCGGGATCCACCCGCCCGGTCAAGAGGTCGTAGCAGAGGTATCCCCTGTGGTTGTCATCGGTCGCAAGGATCTCCAGGTCGGCGCGCGCCGCGCGGCTTAATCCGGTTGCTTCAACATGCACCAGAACCGCTTCCGGATCGAGTTTCCTGATGGCGGCCACAGACTGCAGGATTCCCTTTGCCAGCTGCAGCATCACGCGCACGTACCCGCTGTCGCCGCGGAGATATGGAGGCCACAGACCGCGCTTGCCGCACATCAATGCATTGACCACCGGTTCATTGAGCGGTGTATACCAGTGAACCAGACCGGCGTAGCGTTCTACAAAGGCCGAGATGTAGCGCGTGACCGCCTTCGGATAATCGGGACTGGCGAATTCTCTGCGGAGCCAGAAAGGACAACCGTAGTGCATCAGATCAACGATCGGGGTGATGCCGAGCTCCTTCACGATGTAGGAAAGAACTTCATCCGTCCATCGCCAGTCGAACTCACCCGGAAACGGTTCAGTACGGTACCAGGGAACGCCCCAGCGCAGCGCCGTGACTCCGGCACGGGCAGCCAGCCGCAGGTCTTCGCGCCAGTTCTCGTAATGACCCATCAGCTGATACTCATCAAGCGACCGGTGCCCTGTTTTCGTCTGAGGTACGAAGGTGTCTTCAATGCCGCTGGCCCAGACGAAATGCTCCGGGCCTGATCCCAGCTCAATCATTTCAAACTTCCTTTATCCAGGCTGATTCAACGAAGTCAGGCGCACAAGATCAAAAGCAGCGCGCGCTCTGTTGACATACAATGCAATGCCACCGGGAGTGCACGGGATTTCAAGAGTTCCCAGTGCCTCGCCTTCCCGAAATACCTGCAAGTGATCTTTCCTTCTGCGAAATCTGAACTGTTCCGCGCGACGCAGATCGAAACCGGCCGGAAGCGGCCAGGCCCCGCTTTCCCGCTGCCACTGCCAGACGAGCTGCGGCCAGTTCTCGCGAAGTTCAACCCTCAGGAGGGCTCCTTCGCCCTCCCCGGTCAACAGCGGGTAGAAACCGTAGCACGAATCCGGTGCTGCATCCGTCACGAGACGGGCGTTGACAACCAGTTCATAGTCTTCGAGAGAATGCTCTTTCACGATGAGTGAGTTCTGGACGCCCGCTTCTTCCTGGAGGAGCTCGCCGTCGACGATCCGCCATACTCCGGAGATTCCTGCCGGAGTATGCCACTCGGCTTGGTCAGGGTCGCCGGCAATGCCGTAAAAGTCGTCTTCGAATCCGTACGTAATGGAACACGCCTTGAATGAACAGGGGAGAGAGTTGGAAAAAAGCGTGAGTCTGTCGGGCGGCGCCTTCAGGCGGCCGCGCCAGCGGCGTGCTCTGCCGTCGATCTCAACATCGATTCGGGCTCCATTTACCTCGACTCTCAATCCGTGAAATACCGAAATCGGGAATCCGTGCGGAAGCTCGATTCTGCTCCTGATGTCTTCCTCCGGCGCGGCGCAGACGACCGCAGATCCGTTGGTATGGGAGAATCCGATGGCGAACAGACGAGTTCCGCCCCGTGACAGACGAAGGCCCATTTCGGCTTCTTGATCGGGTTCCGCGTCAGGCGAGGCGGCAAGGCTTACTTCGATCATGAAACTGCTCGACGCCAATTCAGTCCCGGCCTCGGCCGGTTCTTCCGCCGCGGGATGAATCAGCTCTCTTTCTTTCTCAAGCCAAAGCCCTGAGGTTTGCCGGAAGATCGGGCACAGCGGAGCATTCGGGTTTTCCTGCGGTGTGGTACTCGGGCCTAAAACAGACAGGCGGTCACCAACCCATTCGAGCCGGTCCAGCGACAGGAGGCGAGCGCTCCCGTCCGGGGCCCATCTGTGATACACACAGTACAGCTGGCGGTTGTCGGGTCCCCGGACAACCGAATTGTGGCCTGGACCCACAACCACGCCGGGAATAGTCGACAGCACCAGCGGCACTTCTCTGCTATGTTCCAACTGAGACCATTCCTCGCGCGAGTGTATGGAATCAGCGAGAGCATAGCTTACACCATAGCTGGGGTTTTTCCAATTGCCCCCGCTGAACATCTGATAGTAGCGGCCTTTGCGTTTCAGGACGAATGGGCCCTCCACTGTATGCCAGCGTACACCTCCCTTTTCGATTCGGTGCGGATCGAAGACCTGCCAGTCGAAGCGCGGAAGCGTGACAGGCCGCGGGTTCCCTTCCAGAGTCAGCTCGTCGATCATTCTGTCGACCACCGTCCCCGTTCCTATGTGGGTATGATTCAGGAAATCCGTGGCATAGAAAAGATATTTTGATCCATCTTCATCCTCGAAGAAGTGGGCGTCGATTGCGAAGGCTTCCCGGGTAAGGGCCCTGCCTGAATCGTGGAACGGCCCTTCAGGCGACATCGCGACAGCGGCTCTGAGCTTCATATTGAAGCCGTCACCCACGCTGTAGTACAGGTAGAAACGGCCATTGCTGTAGATCGCTTCGGGCGCCCAGTACTCGGGAGCATCACCCGGGAGCGGGTCCATCGCCCCTCCGAGGCTCGTCCAGTGAACGAGGTCCACGGAATGCAGGACGTTGAAAACACGGCCGTCGGACGCCCAGCCGGTCGAGTAGCACCAGTATTCGCCGCAGTATTTCAGGATGAAGGGGTCAGGGCAGCTTCCGGGGTACACAGGATTGATATAGTACATTTGATATAGCCAACTGCATGATTATGCGGCATAACCCTCCGGGTGTGCCTGCAGCCACTCCCATGCAGATCCGATTATCTTGAACAGATCCTGGCGCTCAGGCCTCCAGCCCAGCTCTCTGCGGATCTTTTCGGAACTCGCGACAAGCACCGCCGGATCGCCGGGGCGCCGGCTCACGAATTCAACCGGTATGGCCTTACCCGTTATCCCTTCTGCCATCTCGATTACCTCCCGCACCGTATAGCCGGCGCCGCCACAGCCTAGGTTGAAGATGCGGCCGGTGAACCGTGAAGTGAGTGCCGCGAGAGAAAGGACGTGCGCCCGGGCCAGATCGGTGACGTGAATGTAGTCTCGCACGCAGGTCCCGTCCCTGGTGGGATAGTCGTCGCCGTAAACATGAAGGAACGGCCTCATTCCCAGGGCCGTCTGGAGCACGAGAGGGATCAGGTGCGTCTCCGGCTGGTGCCATTCCCCGAATCGCTCACTTGCTCCTGCGGCATTGAAATAGCGGAGCGAGACGTAGCTCAGGCCATATGCCGCGCAATACCAGTGGAGCGCGCGCTCAAACGCCAGTTTCGTCTCTCCATACGGATTCAGAGGACAGACAGGATCATCTTCGTCTACCGGCTGCTTTGACGGTTCGCCGTACACCGCAGCGGTGGACGAAAAGACGATGCGGTTGACACCGCATTCTCTCATAGACTCGAGAAGCGCAATTCCGGCAACGAGATTATTGTGGTAGTACCTGCCCGGGTCGGCCATCGATTCACCGACCAGCGAATCGGCGGCCATGTGAATCACTGCTTCGATTCCGTATCGGAGCAGCGCTTCAATGAGAACGGCGCGGTTGTTCAGATCGGCCTTTATTAAGGGAATTTCGCCGGGGACGGCACCGGCATGCCCTTTTACAAGACTGTCATACACCACCACCTGGTGTGCCGCTTTGAGGAGTTCCTCATTGACGATACTCCCAATGTATCCTGCCCCTCCGGTGACCAGAACGCGCATCAGCTTCTCCCGATTTCAAGACGGCGCTGTGCGTTTCGCAAAGCTGCCAGCATCGGCCTGCAGCAGACTCGTTCCAAACAGCCGTCCATCCGGATCAAATCCCACAGTCCCATTCGGGTCCACACGTCCGGTTCATGCCATTCGGGCATTCCGAGAATGGGATAGATGCAGATGCCGCGGAGCGGAATATTGCTGTTCAGAAGCAATTCAGCCTCATCGGCGACGCGGTTCAGCCAGCCGCTCCTGCGAGCGCCTACATGACTGGTCTCCGTTATGATTATCTCATTTCCGGGGTAACGTTCCGCCACAGAGCAAATCAGCCGGCCGAGACTGCAGTATCGCGGGTCGTCTTCCTCCAGAGGCGTTTCGGGCCTGTTGAGCACCCATTGATTGGTCCAATAGTAGTTCACCCCGACGATATCAAGAAGTTCCGGGCTCCCGCCGAGTTCCGGGCGGACGCGGCCCGCCAGCATATCCCATGACTGGAAGACTACCTCGTTGTTGAAATTCTCAGCCGCGCGCACCTCCTCAGGCGAGTCATCGGGTGCAACCACGCGGCAGATTGGATCGACGGTGAGAAAGCGTGCCTCCGGGCAGACGTCCAGAATCGCCTGCGATGCACGAATTGCGGCTTCGATGAGCCGGATTTTCAGCTCGCTCCCACGGCCTTTCACATGAGGTGCAAACAGGCCCATTTCTCCCGCCGCCCAGGCGAAATAGGAAGGCTCGTTTATGAGGGTAAAGCAGTAGGGTCCATCGCTGTGACGGGTGATGTGCAGCGCGACAGTGCCGCAGTAATCGACGAAACGGCCGATGAAGTCAGACGAGAAAAGGTTCAGACCTTCGGGATAGCCGAAATGAAACAGATCATAGGAAAGCTGGATATTGTGCCTGCGTGCCGCCTTTAGAACAATGTCCACCGTCGTGAAATCGTAATAGAATCTCTTCTGCACCAGCCGCCAGCGCACCCCTTCGCGCGCCGCGCGGATTCCCGCCTTTCGAAGCAGCCTGTAGTCTTCGTCTATCTGCACGTCGTGCCGCGTCGCCGCTATCTGATCGATCCACTGGCCGTGGCGGTTGAACCCTGTCGTGCACTCGAAGCCCGCGATGAAAAAACTGCTGAACACGGTATCCCTCACATGCAATTTACTATCTGTTCAGTGAAGCCTCGTGACCGCGTTCAAGTGGGAGATGAAGCAGCCTGGCCGCCGAACCGCTGCTGACCCAACCGCTCCGTATTTTCGAATACACAGTCAGGGCCTGTGCGGTGACCTGATCCATGTTGTAGTACCTGTATGTAGCAAGCCTCCCCACAAAATACACTCCCGTCGCCGCGCCGGCCAGCTCTTTGTATCTTGCGTACAGTTCACTGTTCTCAGGCCGTGGAACCGGGTAGTAAGGATCGCCCTCGGAACACGGATACTCGTAAACAATGCTTGTCTTTGAATGCTCCTGCCCGGTCAGATATTTGAACTCAGTAACGCGGGTGAATGGATGCTCATTGGGGTAGTTGATGACCGGGGCGGGCTGGAATACCCTGACATTGCGGGTCTCGTGCCTGAATTCGAGCGAACGGTAGGGGAGTTTTCCGAAGCGGAAATCGAAGAACTCATCAACCGGTCCTGTGAAGATGACTTCCCTGTGCGGTATGCAATCTCTTATTTCCTTGTAATCGGTGTTCAACAGAATCTTTATCTTCGGATGGTCCAGCATGTTCTCGAACATCCGCGTATAGCCGAGCAACGGCATCGCCTGGTAGGTGTCGGTAAAGTAGCGGTCATCACGATTTGTCCGTGTCGGCACACGCGCCGTTACCGACGCGTCCAGTTCGGAAGGATCGAGCCCCCACTGCTTTCGCGTGTAATTCCGGAAGAACTTCTCGTAGAGTTCCCGTCCCACCTTCGAGACGATTACCTCTTCGGAAGTTCTTGCACCCGTCCGCGGCTCGGCGACCGAGTTGAAGAAATCGGCAAGCTGAAAAGACGTCAGGTTCAGGCCGTAGAGCCGGTTGATCGTATCGAGGTTTATCGGGATCGGAAGCAGTTGGCCGTCGACGCTAGCAAGGACACGATGTTCGTACGGCCTCCATTTAGTGAAACGCGACAGATAATCGAATACGTTCGCCGAGTTGGTGTGGAATATGTGCGGGCCGTATTTGTGGACCAGAATACCGTCTTCGTTGTAGTGGTCATAGGCGTTGCCGCCGATATGATTGCGCCGGTCGATGAGGAGGATGTACTTCCCGCCATCTCGGGCAAGCCGTTCAGCCAGCACGCTCCCGGCGAAACCTGCACCGACGATCAGGTAATCAAACATCACTCTCCCCCGCGACTGTTCCCTGCCGTGCGGGGGTGATCGCTCTTTCCGGGCGCCGCTGTTCCGTACGCTCTGCAAGCGCCTTCTTTATCAGCCGCATCATCGAGGTCCAGGTTGCGTCCCAGGAATTACGAGAGAGGAGACTGTCGACTCGTTCGAGCCAGCCGGGATCGTTCCTGCGTTGCAGAATGCGTTCGACTTGAGATACGAAATCGTGCGATGAATCGGCTATCGCAACAACCTTCTGTTTTCCGTAAATCCGCACCACGTCCCGGATTGAAGTCGACACGACCGGTTTTCCGGCCGCCAGATACTCGGGAGTCTTGGTAGGGGAGATGAAGCGAGTGGACTCATTCCGTGCAAAAGGCATAATCCCGATCTCCCATCCGGCCATATACTGAGGGAGCAGAGAGTACGGGCGCGGCCCCAGGTAGTGAATGTTCGGACCGCGCGGCAGTTCGTTCTCTGCCAGCTTCGCCACCGGCCCTATCAGGATGATGCTCCAGCCTGGGCGCAACGACGCGATTTCCCTTACCAGTTGCAGATCCATGCGTTCATCTATTACGCCGGCGAATCCCAGGCGCGGAGGAGGGATCCTCAGTTCGTCGGCCGGGATTTCGACAGTATCGCGCGCCCTGGCAAAATGGGCGACATCGATACTGGAGGGGAATGGATGGATGTTACGATGCTGCTTCGCACGTGCTTCATAGAGGCTGATTCCCCCTGTGAAGACAATATCGGCCTGTGACATCAGCTTTTCCTCGTTCGCCTTGAGTTCGGGAGGGGCGCCGCGGAAAGCGGACAGTTCGTCCATGCAGTCGTACACCACGAGGATGGGATCGAGATCGATGGTAAAAGGCAGAGCCATCGGGGTGTAGTACCAGGCGATGCACTCGCGGATCCGGCAGGCGCGGAACAGTTGCTTCAGGAGCCTGCGCAGGACGTTGACGGTACGTGAGGCGCCGAGTCCGGCAGGAAGTCGCGGAACTATTACCCGTACGCCGCCGGAACCTTCCTTCAGCTCGATTGTCGCCTTCGAGCGATCATTTTCAAACACAGGCTCTTCCACAAAGAAGACGCGATGTTCACGCGCACACCGGCTCAACAGGTGTTGCGGCCGCTGAAAGACGAAGTCCCATCGCAGATGCGAAAAGCACACGAAATCGGGCAGTATGCCGCTCTTTAATGGAAATGAAGATTGTACACGCATTTATCCATTCCGTTCTTCGCTCGGGCGTCCGGCTAAAAGCCCGTGGCAGAGCACGGCCTAATGCAACAGAGGTGCTGTCAAAGCAGCAGGGTTTGTAGTGTCTTTTAGCCGTTCGGGAAGTATGGGGCCCGACGCTGCAGAGTTCCCTTTGTGTTCGGGAACCATTTACTGAACAGTAGCAATTACAACATGCGTTTGCAACTGGTGGTTTGGCTGAACGGTCCTGCGGC
>Ga0123335_1004237_pt1 | contig 18848 bp, 14 predicted proteins | sample BiotimSIPDNA_2_FD_89707 | JGI IMG/M metagenome (GOLD analysis project Ga0123335, IMG submission 89707) | Anaerobic biogas reactor microbial communites from Washington, USA - Biogas_R2 time_0 SIP DNA | ecosystem: Engineered > Bioreactor > Anaerobic > Unclassified | place: Washington, USA...
CATGCTGTGCCCCAGCAGAAAGTAAGGAGTCCCCGGATAGGAAGCCTGGGTATTTTGCCTCAGCGCATGGGTGTCCTCAATCAATGCGTCCCAGCCATGCTGCCTGGCAAAATGCCCCAGTGTTTTGGCCTCCTGGCCATGACCCAAATGATTGTGCCCCACTACGGCAAAGCCTGCCTTGTTCATGGCCTTTGCTGTGGCGTCATAGCGATCGATGTGTTCCGCCATGCCGTGCAGCAGTTGGAGCACAGCCCTGGGCTTTCCCTCCGGCAGCCAAAGCCGCTTTCCAACCGTCTCTCCCGTCACCGAAAGAAAGGTTTCCCTCACGCACTCACCCATACCGGTTCCTCCTTTGTATATCAATGTGCTTGAATCATTTCGCTGTAGCCCAATTATACCACAAACAGCAGGCTGTTGACGCACCCTGTATAAATGCTGCACTTTTCCCCATCCACCCTTGAATCCGGTTCGTGCCCCCCGTATACTTTGCATAGGCGTCATAAACGGCGCGATTTCAGCCATGGAGGCAATGCATGAACGTTACCGGTAAGATCCTGGCCGCGCACCTTCTTTCGGGAGAGCTGAAAGCGGGCAGCGAAATCGCCATCAGAATTGACCAGACCCTCACCCAGGACTCCACGGGCACCATGGCTTATTTGCAATTTGAAGCCATGGGCATTCCCCGCGTCAAAACGGAAAAAAGCATGGCCTATATCGACCACAACACCCTGCAGACCGGCTTTGAAAACGCCGACGATCATCAGTACATCGCTACCGTGACCAAAAAGCACGGCATCTATCTGAGCAAGCCCGGCAACGGCATCTGCCACCAGGTGCAACTGGAACGGGTGGGCATCCCAGGCAAGACGCTGCTGGGCAGCGACAGCCATACCCCCACCGGGGGCGGGCTGGGCATGCTGGCCATCGGCGCAGGCGGCCTGGATGTGGCTGTGGCCATGGGTGGCGGGGCCTATTACCTCACCTGCCCCCAGGTGGTAAACGTCTATCTTACCGGCAGGCTGAAACGGGCCGTGGCCGCCAAGGATGTGATTCTGGAGCTGCTGCGCCGCCTGTCCGTGAAGGGCGGGGTGGGCAAGGTGATGGAATACACCGGCCCAGGTGTGGCATCCCTGTCCATTCCCGAGCGGGCCACCATCACCAACATGGGCGCGGAGCTGGGAGCCACCACCTCTATATTCCCCAGCGACGACATCACCCGCGCCTTTCTGGCAGCCCAGGGCCGGGAGGACGACTTCGTGCCTCTGACCGCCGACCCGGACGCACGCTATGATGGAACCGTGGAAATTGACTTGAGTGCCCTGGAGCCCATGGTGGCGCTCCCCCATATGCCAGACAACGTAAAAACCGTAGCCCAGGCAGGCCCGGTTAAAGTGGACCAGGTTTGTATCGGCAGCTGTACCAATTCCAGCTATCTGGATATGATGCGGGTAGCCGCCATTCTTAAGGGGAAAACCGTCCATCCGGATGTATCCCTGGTGATTGCCCCGGGGAGCAGGCAGGTGCTGGCCATGCTCAGTGCCAATGGCGCTCTCCATGATATGATCCAGGCAGGAGCCCGCATCCTTGAATGCGCCTGCGGCCCCTGCATCGGCATGGGCCAAAGCCCCCGCACCGGCGCGGTCAGCGTGCGCACCAACAACCGTAACTTTTATGGCCGCAGCGGCACCAAAAGCGCCGGGGTCTACCTGGTCAGCTGTGAAACCGCCGCTGCCACAGCCCTATGCGGAGTACTCACCGATCCCAGGAGCCTGGACACCAACCTGACCGTTGACATGCCCTCCCATTTTCTGCTCAACGACAACCTCATCATTCCCCCCGCAACCGAAGCCGAAGCCCCCGGCATTACGGTGGTGCGCGGCCCCAACATCAAGCCCTTTCCCCAGGCCCAAGCCCTGCCGGAAAGCCTGTCCGGCACTCTGCTCCTTAAAATGGAAGACAACATCACCACGGATCATATCATGCCCAGCGACAGTTCCCTCCTGCCCTTTCGCAGCAACGTTCCCAAATTGGCCGAACATTGCCTCACCCCGGTGGACCCCACCTTTCCCAGCCGGGCCATGGCCGCAGGGGGCGGCTTCCTGCTGGCAGGAAACAACTACGGCCAGGGCTCCAGCCGGGAACACGCGGCCCTTGCCCCCCTTTATCTGAAGATCCGCGGCGTTCTGGCCAAGAGCTTTGCCCGCATTCATGCCGCCAACCTCATCAACAACGGCATTTTGCCCCTTACCTTCCAAAACGAAGCGGACTATGACCGCTTCCGCCAGGATGACGAGATCGCCCTGGACAATATCCGCGCTCTTGTGGAAAGCGGCCAATCGGAAATTCCCGTCACCAACGTAACCCAGGGCTTCACCGCCATCGCCCTGCTTTCCCTCACCCACCGCCAGCGCAATATGATCCTCGCGGGGGGGCTCATCAACATGATCGGGGCACAGTAGGGTCAGCCGCGGGCGAAGGAAACAAGACCACCGGTCATCCTCCCACATGCTTGCGCATGTGCGACAACGCGTTCTTTTCCAGCCTGCTGACCTGCGCCTGGGAGATGCCGATTTCGCCGGCTACCTCCATCTGCGTGCGTCCTTCAAAAAAGCGCAGCTTCAGGATGTGCTTTTCCCGCTCATTCAGTCGGCCCATCGCTTCCTTGACGCCAATCTCATCCAGCCAGCCATCGTCCAGCTTTTTGTTGTCCGTAACCTGGTCCATGATGTACAGCGCGTCGCCTCCATCATTATACACCGGCTCAAAGAGACTGACCGGGTCCTGAATGGCTTCCAGGGCAAACACCACATCCTCCCGGGGCAGGCCCAACTCCTGAGCCAGCTCGGTCACATTGGGCTCCCGCCCCAGTCTCTCCGCCATCCGGTCCCGGGCCTTGAGAGCTTTGTAAGCGATGTCCCGGAGGCTCCGGCTCACGCGAATGGCATTATTGTCCCGCAGATACCGGCGTATTTCCCCGATGATCATGGGTACGGCATAGGTGGAGAAGCGCACGTTCTGGGATACGTCAAAGTTGTCCAGGGCCTTGATGAGCCCGATGCATCCCACTTGAAACAGGTCGTCCACGTTTTCCCCCCTGTTGCCAAAGCGCTGAATAACACTTAGCACCAGCCTGAGATTGCCTCTGATAAACTCCTCCCGGGATCGCATATCGCCCCCGTGTACCAGGGGAAACAGCTCCCGCATCCGCTCGTTGGTGAGCACCGGCAGGGTTGAAGTATCCACCCCGCAAATTTCCACCTTATTGGTCGCCATATCATCCCTCCGCTTTTGCAAAGCTTGTACAATAGGGAGTATGGCGCGGCCGGTCTGGGATTATTCCATCCGTGGGATTGGGACAAAAGTAGTGGAATCACGACAAAAGGACGCCCCAAACGGCGTCCCTTTGTGTCGAATGGCAATTTTTACCTCAGCCGGTCCACCAGCGGGCATAGCTCCTCCAGGCTGGACAGGCGGTAGGTGACCAGCTCCTGCATGCTGTCATTATAGGGGATCAGGTCCGGGATCATCACCGAAGGAATACCCGCTGCCTTCAGCCCCGTAAGGCCTGTGGTGCTGTCTTCCACACCCAGACAGCGCTGGGGGCTGACGCCCAGCCTCCGGGCAGCCAGCAGGAAGATGTCGGGAGCGGGCTTGCCTTGGGTGACGTCCGTACCGCAGACCACCGCCGCAAAGGCCCCGCGCAGTTCCGGAATATGCTCCAGGTAGACCTCCACCACATATCGGGGAGTACTGGTGGCAAGAGCAAGGGGAATGCTGCGTTCCTGTAAGCCCGTCAGGCATTCTCCCAAACCTGGCTTTTTGGGAAGTCTGTCCTCCCTGGCCAGAGCCATCAGTTCCTCCCGAAAAGCATCCCATACGGCCTCATAGGGATACGCAGGGCCTAGATATCCCTGGAGGATTTCTTTGCTCCTCAGGTTGGGCGTGCCCAGGGTCTGCCGGTACATCTCTGGGGTGAGCGTATAGCCAAACCGGGCTGCCAGGCGAATTGACAGATCCATGCCATAGGTCTCCGTATCCAGCAGCACCCCGTCCATATCAAAGATGATTCCGTCAACCATGGCCTTCTCCTTTGGCAGCGTCCGGTGCGGGAGCATCAAAGAGACGCATGAAATTCTTTTGCTCCTTGCGGAGAAAATAACCGCAGGCTTCATAAAACCTGTGGGCCCCCTGGCGGTCCGTGCCCGACACCAGCCGCACCCCGGCGCTGCCGCATTCCCGGGCCCAGTCCTCCACCGCACATACCAATGCCCGGCCAACCCCCTGCCGCTGCACCGTATAATCCACGGCAATGGCAAGGATGTTTTTCAGGGATTCGCAATAGATGCAGTCATAGTCGGCGGCATGAACAAAACCAGCCGCCCGGCCGTCTGTCTCCGCGATCCACACACGGTTTTCAGGCTTTTGCAGGATGTCTTCCAAGCGCCGCCGGGTCATCTCCAGGGTACAGTGATATCCCAACTCCTGCGACTGCAACCTGCAGATGGCAGGGACATCCGTAAGGGACGCAGGGCGAACGGTTATGCTCATGGTTTCTCCTTCCCCTCTTCCAGTCCGGCCAACAGCCCATCCACAGCCGCGCTGATAATTCCTCCCGCATAGCCCGCTCCCTCGCCAATGGGATACAGCCCGGTCACGGGGCTTTCCCGGCGCGGATTCCGCACAATGCGCACCGGGGCGGAGGACCGGGTTTCCGGCGCGGTCAGCAGGGCATCCGGGTGGTCATAGCCAAGCAGGCGCCGGCCCAGCCGCGGCAGGGCATAGCGCAGGTTCTCCGTGACGAAAGCAGGGAACAGCGGGGCCACCTCCCCCAGAGATACCCCGGGGCAGTAGCTGGGGATCACATCCCCCAGGGCTGTTGTGGGCCGGTTTCGCAGAAAATCTTCCACCCGCTGGCAGGGGGCCGCAAAGCCTGAGGCAGCATAGGCCCTCTCCTCAATGCGGCGTTGAAACTCCACACCCGCCAGGGGATGGTCGTCGCCAAAATCCGAGGGGCGTATGCCCACCAGCAAGGCTGCGTTGGCGTTGGCTCCATCCCGGGCATGATAACTCATGCCGTTCACATTCATCCGCGCCGGCTCGCTGGCCGCCCCAATCACCTGGCCTCCGGGGCACATGCAAAAGGTATACACACCCCGCTGATCCGGAGTGGAGACGTTCAGTTTATACTCTGCAGGGGGAAGGGCCGGATGTCCGGCAGCCTTCCCATACTGAGCCCGGTTGATGGCATTCTGCAAATGCTCAATTCTGAGGCCTACGGCAAAAGGTTTGGGCGCCATGGGCACCCCCAGGGTATGAAGCCAGGCATAGGTGTCCCGCGCACTGTGGCCGACAGCCAGAAAAACCCGGGAAACGGAGATCCTGTCGGTTGCGCGGGCATGGCCCGGATTATTTAGCCCATTGCCGGCGTTCACATGGCTGATGATTCCTTCCGCAACCCGCCCGTCCCTGAGACGCAGCCCATCCAGCCGGCAGCCAAAGCGAATCTCAGCGCCCATGGCAAGCAGTTTGGCTCTCAGGTTCACCAGCACCTGACGCAGCTTGTCTGTGCCAATGTGGGGATGAGCTGAGGTGAGGATTTCCTCCGGTGCGCCGCAGTCCACCAGGATCCTGAGCACCATGGGAATATGGGGATGGTTCAGCCCGCAGGTAAGCTTGCCGTCGGAAAAGGCTCCCGCGCCCCCTTCCCCAAAGAGTACATTGCTTTCCGGGTCCAGCAATCCCTGGGCTTGAAATGCCTCCACATCAAGGCAGCGCCGCTCCACCGGCCAGCCCCGCTCAATCAGGATCGGCCTGGCACCCCGAAGGGCAAGGGCATAGGCGCAAAACAGCCCTGCCGGGCCCGCGCCTACCACCAGTGGCCTGTTTTCATCCTCCGTCCAGGGAGTGCTTTGTATCAACGCAGAAGGAGGGGTGGCCTTGTCGGGCTCCAGCCAGACCACCTCATTGGGTTTTTCCCTGGCAGCGATGGCCTTCTCGATCTTTTCACCGCCTGTCAGGGCAATGTCCGCAGTGAGGGCAAAGTGTACGTTCCCCTTGTCCCGGGCGTCCACGCTGCGCTTGACCAAAGTTGCGGATTTCAGTTGTTCTTGGGGAAGGCGAAGCCGTTTGGCGCACAGGGTCCTCAGCAGCGCGCTGTCCAGACGCGGTGCCTCATCCAGGGAAAGGGAAAGCTGATGAATTCGCAGCATAGGTTTCCTCCCCTCCCCCATAATCCAGATGATTGTACCACATGGCCGATTCTTCGGCAACGGGACCAGGGGATAGGGAAACAACATCTGTCCGCTTGCAGTTGAATAAACCGATGAGTAATAGTATAAATAGATGTATACAGGTGATTTTAGGGACGTGACCCCCAGATGGGTGCATGGATCATCTGCTTTTCATCATAACGACGTAGAATGTGGTCAGGCACATTCTTCCTGCGGATGCGTATGCCAGAGCAGGTTCCATGCCACAAACGATCGAGTTCTGCTGCGGGCAGAGGGCAAAGGATAACGGTGGTCGAAATGAAAAAGAAAAAGAAAAGAGGCAGGTCCCTGGGGGAACGATATCCCGCTTCAGAACCTTGTCGTTGTGATATCTGCAAATCCTATTGCCTGCGTCCCGGCTGGTGGACAGTGCAAGAAGCGTTCCGGGCCATGGACGCGGGTTACGGAAACCGGATGATGCTGGAAATCGCTCCTGACATGACCTTTGGCGTACTTTCCCCTGCCTTTGGAGGTTGCGAGGGAAAGCTCGCCTTGCAGGAATATGCGCGCAACGGGTGCGGTTTTCTCAAAAACGGTCTATGCGAACTCCATGGAACCGGCCATGAGCCATTGGAATGCCTCTACTGCCATCATCTCCGAAAAGGTCTGGGTCAGCAATGCCATGCAGATCTGGAAAAGGACTGGCAAACAGCAGCAGGGCGGGCTTTGGTCAAGCGCTGGCTTGAGCAGGTGCTCAGGAAGGGAAATGGTGAACCGGGCCGGCCAAAGCATGGAGCATCGCTTAGCCCAGCAGCCGGTCCGCCTCCGCCATATTCTCCATAATCTCCACCCCAAAGGGACAGCGCTCCTCGCAGCTGCCGCACCGGATGCACTCGTCCCCCTGATGGGCAAGGGCCTGATAGTGGGATTTCACCGAGGGAGGAATGTGGCCGGGATCCAGGCGGGCAATGTCCAGATACTTGTTGACGGCAGCAATATCGATCTCGCTGGGACAGGGCTGGCAATGGTTGCAGTAGACGCAGCTCCCGCGAAATTCCTTGCTGGCGGTGTTGAGGATGTCTGCATAATCCCGCTGAGCCTCGTCCAGGCTCAAATAACTCAAGGCGTCCTGCATCTGCTGGGCGGTCTGGCAGCCCAGAAGGGTGCTGGCCACTGCCGGGCGGCTTAAGGCATAGTGGATGCATTGGGCGGCGGTCATGGGCTTTCCAAAGGGCGTATGCTGGGCGGAGAGCAGCTTTCCGGCGCCCAGGGTTTTCATCACGGTGATGCCCACGCCTTTCTGCTCGCAGAGCCGGTACAGCTCGGCCCGTTTGGGGTCGATGCCGTGGAACAGCCCCGGATTGATGCCCTCCTCCAGGCTGTCCAGCACATGTTTTTCTGCCGGGTACAGGTCAAAAGCCATATTGATGCTAAAGAGCATCACGTCCACCAATCCGGTGTTCACCACACGGGCGGCTGTCACCGGATTGTGAGCCGAGAAGCCGATGTGCCCGATGTCGCCCTTTTCCTTGAGACCACGCACATAGTCGATGAAGCCTGTCTCAAAGACTCCCTTGTAGCCTTCCTCGCTGTCGATGAAAAACATCATGCCAAAGTCGATATACCCGTCATAAATCCGCAGCATATCCTCAAAATACTTCCGGACAGTGGGCAGATCCCGGCTGATGTCATACTGCTGACCCACGTTGGTGGAGCCGATATGGCCCTGGATCATCACGTCCCTCAGGCGCGAGCCCAAAGCCTTGCGGATGTTCTTGCGAACCTCCTCTCCGGGCATAAACACATCCAGAATGTTGACACCTCCGGCGATGGCCGCGTCGATTGTCTCCCGAATCTGCTCATATGGCTTTCCATCCAAATGCTCACAACCCAGGCCGATGATGCTTGCCTTTTTGCCGGTGCGCCCCAAATCGCGGTACTCCATAACGCTTCTCCTTTGTGAAGTTGATAACGCATTTCCCACATTGTACCCCAAGCAGGTGGGAAAAGCAACTTTCTGGTGCCCAGGCTGCCTCCCGCCCTTGCCAAATGCCCCGTTTCCCTTTATAATGATGCGATACAAACGGGTACAAGCCCGTTTGGGGGAAAGGCAGGGGCATTCATGGAGAAAAGTCCGGTTAAATCCAATTTCATATGGGACATCATCCGGGAGGATCTCGCCAGCGGTCGCACCCAGCGGGTGCACACGCGTTTCCCGCCCGAGCCCAACGGCTATCTGCACATCGGCCATTGCAAGGCCTTTATCGCGGATTTCTCCGCTGCCGAGGATTTTGGCGGCTTGGCCAATCTGCGCTTTGACGATACCAACCCCGCCAAGGAGGAGACCGAGTACGTCGAGGGCATCATGGAGGATATCCGCTGGCTTGGCTATGATTGGAACGGCGGCCTGTTCTTCGCCAGCGACTATTACCTCAAGTGCTACGAAATTGCCGAGGATTGGATCAAACGGGACCTGGCCTATGTGTGCGAGCTCTCCCCGGACCAGGTGCGGGAATACCGCGGCACCCTAACCCAGCCCGGCAAAAATAGTCCCTACCGGGACCGCCCGGCTGCAGAAAGCCTCGATTTGTTCCGGCGGATGCGGGCCGGCGAGTTTCCAGAGGGCTCTATGATTCTGCGCATGAAGATCGATATGGCCAGCCCCAACATGAACATGCGGGACCCGGCCATGTACCGGATCCTCTATAAGGAGCACCACCGCACCGGCAAGGAATGGTGCATTTACCCCATGTACGACTTTTCCCATCCCATCGGAGATGCCCTGGAGGGAATTACCCACAGTCTTTGCTCTCTGGAGTATGAGGACCACCGCCCCCTGTATGACTGGGTGGTGGAAAAGGCGGCCAACATGCTGCCCAGCAGGCCCCGTCAGATTGAGTTTTCCCGCCTGAACCTGACCCGTACCGTCATGTCCAAGCGCTATCTGCGCATGCTGGTGGAGACCGGGGCAGTGCGCGGCTGGGATGACCCCCGGATGCCCACCCTGTGCGCCATGCGTCGCCGGGGCTTCACCCCCGCCTCCATCCGCAATTTCATCGATCAGGTGGGGATGTCTAAAACCGACAGCACCGTAGACTATGCCTTCCTGGAATACTGCGTTCGGGAGGACCTGGGCAGTCTTGTGCCAAGGGCCATGGCCGTGGTGAATCCCCTGAAGGTCATTTTAACCAACTGGCCCCAGGACAGACGGGAAGACCTGACTCTGGAGAATCACCCCGACCATCCGGAGATGGGGTCCCACACCGTCACTCTGACCCGGGAGATTTACATCGAGAAGGAGGACTTCATGGAAGTCCCCCCCAAGAAATACTTCCGTATGTTCCCTGGCGGCGAAGTGCGCCTGAAGGGTGCGTACATCGTTCGTTGCGACGGCTGCGAAAAGGATGCAGACGGCAACATTACCGCCGTGCTCTGCACCGTGGATCTGGACACCAGGAACGGCACCGAAGGCGCCAACCGAAAGGTCAAGGGTACCCTTCACTGGGTCAGCGCCAGCGAAGGTCTTCCCTTTGAAGCCCGTCTCTACGAACCCCTGCTTCGGGAGGAAGGTTCTGCAGACGACGTGCCTGCCGACAGCGCAGCTGACGAGGAGGAAACCACCTCCATGAGCAGCGCCGCAGACAACAAAAACTTCCTCAGCCGTCTCAACCCCAACAGCCTCACTGTCTGTCAGGGCTATATGGAGCCCTTCCTGGCTTCCGCCAAGGTTGGAGATACCTTCCAGTTCCTGCGGATGGGGTATTTCTGCAAAGACCAGGACAGCACCGATGTTCTTCCTGTCTTCAACCGGGTGGTAGGCCTCAAAGATACCTTTAAGAAACAGGTAAGCCTGTAAGGGTGATCCCCTGGTGGTTGCCCTGGAAGGAGGTTCTTTCCCATGATTCGTACCCGATTTGCCCCCAGCCCCACGGGATATCTGCATCTGGGCGGTCTGCGCACTGCCCTGTATACCTACCTTTTCGCCAAGCAGCAAAACGGCGTCTTTCTCCTGCGGGTGGAGGATACCGACCAGGAGCGGGAGGTTCCCGGCGCGGTTGAACTGATCTACCAGAGCCTGCGCCAGGCAGGGCTCCTGTATGACGAAGGTCCCGACGTGGGCGGACCTTATGGCCCTTACATCCAAAGCCAACGCAAGGCCACCTACATGCCCTATGCCATGCAGCTGGTGGAAAGCGGAGCGGCCTATCCCTGTTTCTGCACCAAGGAGGAACTGGCTGAACGCCGGGCAAAGGCCGAGTCCGAGACCCCCGGCCAATGGAAGTACGACAAGCATTGTCTCCATCTGCCCAGGGAGGAGGCCCTGGCCCGGATGAAAGCCGGAGAACCCTTTGTGATCCGGCAGAATGTGCCTACCACAGGCAGCGCAGGCTTTGACGACCTGCTCTACGGCCATGTGGAGGCCCCCTGCGACACCCTGGACGATAACGTGCTCATCAAGGCTGACGGCCTGCCCACCTACAACTTTGCCAATGTGATTGACGACCATCTTATGGAGATCACTCACGTGATGCGGGGCACGGAGTACTTAAGTTCCACCCCCAAGTACAACCTGCTCTATGAGGCCCTTGGCTGGAAGCCCCCGGTGTATATCCACCTGCCCCCGGTGATGAAGGACGCCAGCCGCAAGCTCTCCAAACGCTATGGCGACCCCAGTTTTGAGGATCTGCTTGCCCAGGGGTACGTACGGGAGGCCATCATCAACTTTATCGCGCTGCTGGGATGGAGCCCCGGAGACGAGCGGGAATTCTTCACGCTGGAAGAACTGGTGCAGGCCTTTGACGTGAAGGGGCTTAGCAAGGCTCCGGCCATCTTCAATACGGAAAAACTGGTCTGGTTCAACCATGAGTATATCAGCCGCATGGATTTTGAGGATTATCTGGCCATGGCCACGCCCTGGTTTGACAAAGTCCTGGCAGGCAAAGGCACAGACTATCGCCGCCTAGCCGAGCTGATGCACACCCGCACCGAGGTCTTTGACCGGGTGCCGGACCAGGTGCGTTTTCTTGCGGAACTGCCGGACTATGACATTGAGCTTTACACCCACAAAAAGATGAAGACAGACGCGGTCCTCTCCCTCCAGGTGCTGGAACTGGCCAGTCCCGTACTGGCGGAGCTGCCGTCCTTTCGCGAGGAAGCTGTGAAGGAAGCACTCATGATCCTGGCCCAGAAGCACGAGCTCAAGACCGGCCAGATGATGTGGCCTGTGCGTACAGCCCTCTCCGGCCTTCACAGCACCCCCGGCGGGGCTACGGAAATCGCCTATCTGCTGGGTAAAGAGGAAAGCCTGCGCCGGATCCACATCGGCATCGAAAAACTCCGGCAGGCCGGACAATAAGCCAGAGAGATCTTCCGGGGCATCGTTCCCTGTATCCCATTCCTGAAAGGAGCCCATCATGGACGAGCAACGCACCTACCGGCCGGAGGTCATCGAGCCCAAATGGCAAAAAAAGTGGGAAGAAAGCGGCATCTTCAAAGCCCAATTCCCCAGCGATAAACCCAAATACTACTGCCTCATCGAGTTCCCCTATCCCAGCGGCAACGGCCTGCATGTGGGCCACCCCCGCAGCAACACCGCGCTGGACATCATAGCCCGCAAGCGGCGTATGGAGGGTTACAATGTCCTCTATCCCATCGGGTATGACGCTTTTGGCCTGCCCACGGAAAACTACGCCATCAAAAACAAAGTGCATCCGGCTGCTGTAACCAGGAACAACATCGACCATTTCCGCAGCCAGCTCAAACGCCTGGGCTTCAGCTTTGACTACAGCCGGGAGGTGGACACCACCGATCCCGCCTATTACAAGTGGACCCAATGGATCTTCCTCAAACTGCTGGAAAAGGGCCTGGCCTACAAGGCCGAGATGCCCATTAACTGGTGCGTCAGCTGCAAGTGCGGCCTGGCCAACGAGGAAGTGGTGGGCGGTGTTTGCGAACGCTGCGGCGGCGAGGTGGTACGCAAGGTCAAGAAGCAGTGGATGCTGCGCATCACCGACTATGCCCAAAAGCTCCTGGACGGCCTGGATCACGTGGACTTCATCGAGAAGGTCAAGACCCAGCAGCGCAACTGGATTGGCCGAAGCGAGGGGGCGGAGGTGGACTTCGCCATCGCCGGAACCGATGAAAAGCTCCGGGTTTATACCACCCGGCCCGACACCCTCTTTGGAGCTACCTATATGGTCATCAGCCCCGAGCATCCCCTGATCGAGGCCCGCAAATCCCAGATCCTCAATTACGAAGCCGTCGCCCAATACCGTGCCGCTGCCGCAAAGAAGAGCGATTTTGAGCGCACCGAGCTGGCCAAGGACAAGACCGGTGTGGAGATTATGGGGCTGCGGGCGATCAACCCTGCCACCGGCAAGGAGATCCCCCTGTGGGTCAGCGATTATGTGCTGATGTCCTACGGCACCGGGGCCATCATGGCCGTGCCAGCCCATGACAGCCGGGACTGGGCCTTTGCCAGCAAGTTTGGCCTCCCCATGGTGGAGGTGGTCAGCGGAGGCGACATTTCCCAAGCCCCCTATGACGACATTGACGAAGGCATCCTGGTGAACAGCGATTTCCTGAACGGCCTCACAGTGGCGCAGGCCAAGGAAAAAATGATTGCCTGGCTTACCCAGAAGGGGCTGGGCCAGGTCAAGGTCAACTTCAAGCTCAGGGACTGGGTGTTCAGCCGCCAGCGCTACTGGGGCGAGCCCATTCCTGTGATCAACTGCCCTCACTGCGGCGCTGTGCCTGTGCCTGAGGATCAGCTTCCTGTACTGCTGCCCCAGGTGGACAACTACGAGCCCACCGATGACGGCGAAAGCCCCCTCTCCGCCATGACGGATTGGGTCAATGTGGCCTGTCCCCGATGCGGTACCCCTGCCATGCGGGAAACTGACACCATGCCCCAATGGGCGGGCAGCAGCTGGTATTTCCTGCGCTATTGCGACCCCCACAACCCCAACGCTTTTGCAAGCGCCCAGACCCTGTCCTACTTCATGCCTGTGGACTGGTACAACGGCGGTATGGAACACACCACCCTGCATCTGCTCTACAGCCGCTTCTGGCATCAGGTGCTCCACGACCTGGGTTATGTGGACGCTCCGGAGCCCTACCAAAAGCGCACCAGCCATGGCATGATTCTGGGCGAGAACAACGAAAAGATGTCCAAATCCCGGGGCAATGTCATTAACCCCGATGATATCGTGTCCGAGTTGGGCGCCGACGCCTTCCGCCTGTATGAGATGTTCATGGGCGCTTTTGACCAGGCTATTCCCTGGAGCACCAATGGCGCCCGCGGCTGCCGCCGCTTTTTGGACCGGGTATGGCGTCTCCAGGACATGATCCGCCCCGGCAAGGGCTTCCGGGAGTCCCTCACCCCCCTGATGCATGAAACCATCAAGAAGGTTGGCGACGACTATGAGGCCATGAAATTCAACACGGCCATCGCTGCCATGATGACCCTGGTCAATGAACTCTACGCCGCCTCCGGGGCCACCCGGGAGGAACTGCGTACCCTCCTGCTGCTTCTCTCCCCAGTCGCCCCCCACCTGTGCGAGGAAATGTGGGAACTGATGGGCTTTGGCGGCATTCTGGCCCTCACCCCCTGGCCCCGCTACGACGAGGCAGCCATGAAGCGCAGCCAGGTGGAAATTGCCGTCCAGGTGAATGGCAAGGTCCGCGGCCACCTGATGGTCTCCCCGGATCTTACCCCTGAGCAGGCTGCCGCAGAGCTTCCCACCCTGGAGGAGGTCCGCCAAATAACCGGTGGCAAGCCCATCGCCAAGGTGATCTTTGTTCCCGGCAGGCTGTGCAATTTGATTGTAAAATAAGAACTGGGGTAAAGGATGGACGGGGAGCGCGCCTGCGCTCCCCCCCTTTGATTCTATTTCGTCGCCCGTATCTTAAAAGGCTTTTTCTCCCCACCGGGCAAGGTCAACTCTCCATCGGCCTTTGGTATATCCACCTTGGGCACATCCACCTTGGGCGGAATCGCCGCACCCTGATCCGCCTCCAGCACCACCTTGACGATGTTCAGCAGAACCGGGCCACCCAGAATCCCCAGCGCCCCCATCATCCGGTAACCCGCATACATGGCAATCATGGTGGCCAGCGGGTACAGACCCAGGTTCTTGCCTACAATACGGGGTTCAAAGATCTGCCGGATCACAATCGTGCCCACATAAGCGCATGCCATAAACACACCGGAAAAAATATCGCCGGAAATAAAGCCGAATATGCTTAACGGGATCAAAAACAATCCCGCGCCGATCACCGGCAGCGCATCTGCAATTCCAATGAAAAGGCCCAGCAGCAATCCGTAGCGCACCCGAAAAATCAGGAAGGAGCCCGTCAGGAACAGGATGATGATGAAAGACACGTTCAGCTGGCTCTTGATCTGCCCAAAGAGAGAGTGTAACAGGTTGGTCTTGATCAGACTGCTATGGGTACGCACGTCCTGGGGGAAGGTTCTGCGGAAAAAAGCCGCGATCCGCTCCTTGTCCGCTGTCAGGTAATAGGTGCCCATGATGGTCAGCACAACGGACAGCACCACATCCACAATGGACATCGCCGAGCGCCACGCACCCACCGTCACCCAGGAGGTGAGCTTGCTGGCCCATCCCGCCACCGTTTTACCGATGGAGGCGATCATATCATTCAGGCTGCTCTGTAAAAAGCTGGGCAGCACGTTCTGGTATTCCCGATAAAGATTCTGGATCCAGGGAATCGCCGTCCCGTTGACCCAGCGCAGAAGCTCCGGCACCGAGTCCTTCAGGGACAGAATTTCCCGCCACAGCCGGTTCACGGTGATCACCATGAGTACGGCCAGCAGGCCGAACAACACCAGCATACCCAGCATCGTGGCAATGTTGCGGGCCAGCTTGAACTTTTGCAGCAACCCGGACACCAGCCGCACAAAAGGCTCCAGGATCAAGGAAAACAAGCCTGCCACCACAAAGGGCCAGCAATACGGAAGCGCCACCACCAGCAACCAGGCAACCGCCAGTGTAATGGCGATCAGCATACATTTGCGGGGAATCCCATTCATTCGCCGGTTCCAGTCCGCCACTCGCGTCAGGAATACCTGCATGGCATGACCTCCCTTTCAGGCGGGGCTCCGGTGACCCATCTGTACGGATAACGTGCATGGAGTCATTTTAACGGATTTCCAGCCCTTTGGCAAGAGGCGGCGGCAGGAAACCCTGATATCCTACCGGCACAGGAAATCGGCGCGAACCTTTCATGGGAGGTTGGCGCCGTTTTGCGGTTTGCTCTTGGCCTTGAGTCTTCCCGTTTTTGCTGAATCAGGATGCCGGAGTGGTGATGGGTTGCGTTGTCGTCGTGGTCGTGGTATTCGTATTGGTATTCGTGTTGGTGTTGGTGTTCATGTTGGTCGGGTTGGCAATCTGTGCGGCCAGCTCCAGCACCCGGGTCTGCAACTCCGCAAAGGTGATCTCGTTCTTGGTCACCTGGTCCCATATCTTCTGAATTTCCTGTACCATCTTTTTATCGTCGGTCACATGAGTCACAGTGATGCTTTTCTCTGTCGTCTGTACCCGCTGTTCGATCATCTGCTTGATCCGGTCCGTTAGTCCCCCCTGGTACTGGGTATCATACTGAATGCCCACCAGGGCGATATTGCCCGCTGCCAGCACGTCCGCGTTGCTTAGCTCCGAAAGCTTTTCCACTTCCTTTTTAATGGCGGTGCTCACCCGCACCACGTCCTCCAGCGTAGTCACCCCTGCCTGAACGGTAGGGGTGACAGTTGCTGTCGGCATTGCGGTGACCATCGGCGTTTCCGTCATCATGGGGCTAACGACGGGGCTGGGGCTGGGCAGCGTATCCGCGTTGCTGGCGCAACCGCTCAGAACCGCTACACTCAGCACCATGAGAACCAAGAGAATCCATCTTTTTTTCAATGTAGTTCGCCTCCTCGCGGCTATTGTGTGCAAATTCTGCCGGGCATATCAGCGACAATCATTGGATTCCTTTCAACAATGTGGCATCGCTCCGCCTTGACGTTGCTTTGCGGATTGCGTATAATGTCGACATGTGCCCGCGGCGAAGTTTCCATATTCCATCATGAAAGGCAGGGACGGCTGTGCAAAGTCGATTTGCGAAATTTTTGCTTTGCGTTGCTTTGGTTTTTCTGTCTCTGTTCTTGCTGAGCGCATTGATAGAAGGCCCCGCCTCCGCCGCCGTGCCGCTCCCCAAGACCCCTGTGGAGAACGCGGCCCTCTGGCCGGTCAGCCTGAGCGTTCATGATCTGTTTGGCTTTTCCCCCTTATCCCAGCGGATGCAAAAGCCTTACGCAACCCCTGCTGAATCCCCCGAATTTGAAGCTCCGGGCCCACTTCCCTGCCGGGACGCCAATGGCCGGGTTCTGCGCAGCGCCGGGTATGTAGATTGTGCCTTTGTGATTTTCGACCCTGAGTCTGCCGCAGGATAAAACATCCCTTCTTCCTTTCTTCTGACTCATTCTACTACGGAAGGACGGTATCATTCATGAAAGTTGAGAAAGGCGGCAAGCCCAATGCCGGCAAAAAAACCGGCGGAGCAGCCGTAAAGAGCCGCAATACCAACACAAAAGTCCATGTGCGCCGCAAGTTAACGCTCTCCAAGCGTACATCCGCGATCATCGCCCTGAGCATTACCCTGGCATTGACCCTCTTTGTGGGTTACCTTGGCCTGAACGGCGCCTGGCTGGACAGCCGGGGGCTTTGGAAACTGCTGCCCTGGCTGCCCAACGCCGATGTAGAGAACTGGCCCCAGTCCATAGCCCTGGGGTTGGACCTCAAGGGCGGCGTATATGTGGAGTACGAAGCCAAAATGAGCGAATCCATGGCCAGCGAAGGCCACGACTTTAACTATCTGCTGGATAATACCATTTCCATCATGGGCCAGCGTCTCACCGAAAAGGGTTATCCCGAAGCCACGGTGAGCCGTTTGGGAACAAGCGGCATCCGCGTGGAAATCCCCGATGTAACAGATCCCGCCGCTGTGCTGAATCTGATCGGATCTCCGGCCAAGCTGGAGTTCCTGGACCCCGAGGGCAACGTGTTCCTGGAAGGCCGCGATCTCCAGGCCGCCTATCCCACCAAGGACGAAGACGGCAAACCCGCCATCACCTTCAAGCTCAATACTGAAGGCGCTGAGGTTTTTGGCGACATGACCGCCAAAAACGTCGGCAAGACCATTACCATCCAGCTGGACGGGGAGACGCTGATGGCCCCCTCCGTGCAAACCGCCATCTACGGCGGCAATGTGCTGATTACCGGTGACTTCACCGCCGAGCGGGCCCAGGACATCGCCCTGCAGCTTCAAAGCGGCGCGCTGCCCCTGGAGCTTCGCCAGGACAAGCTGGATACCATCTCCGCCACCCTGGGCATCGATGCCTTGTCCACCAGCGTAACGGCTGCTGTCATCGGCATTTTGCTGGTCATGCTGCTCATAGCCATCCGCTACCGCCTGTGTGGCATTTTGGCCGACTGGGCGCTGGTGGTCTACATCATCCTGATGTTCCTGCTGATCGCCATTGTTCCGGGCATCCAACTCACTCTGCCGGGTATCGCAGGCATCATCCTGAGCATCGGCATGGCCGTGGATGCCAATGTGGTCATCTTCGAACGTGTGAAGGAGGAGGTCAAGGCCGGACGCCCAATGACCTATGCCACCCGCATGGGCTTTAAGAACGCCATGAGCGCCGTGCTGGACTCCAACATCACCACCATCATTGCCGCCGTGGTTCTGCTGATGCTGGGCACCGGCTCTGTGCAGGGCTTTGCCACCACGTTGCTCCTGGGCGTGCTTTCCAGCATGGTCACCGCCATCCTTTTCTCCCGGTTCCTGATGAAACGCATGGTGCGCATCATCCAAAACCCCCGCCTGTATGTGGCGGGTCTATCCAAACTTGAAACCGCACAAACCGCAAACGGGGAGGCGAAATAACATGAAAGTAAAGAATCATGCCCGTATCTGCCTGATGATCTCCGGCGGCATCATGGTCCTGGCCCTGTTGCTCTCTCTGTTTGGCTTGGGCATCAACATGGGCCTGGATTTCTCGGGAGGCCTGAGCATCCGCTACGACATGGGCCAGGCCTTTGACCAGGCCGATGTACAGGCAGCCTTGGACACCCAGGGCATCACCGGCTATTCCATCGCTCATTCCGGAGCCCAGGGTCAGATTCTGCAGGTTCGCATACCGGAACTGGCCACCCAGGAGGACATCCAAAACCTCCAAAGCAACCTGGAAACCACCCTTCTGGCCAAGTATCCTCAACTGAATACCGCCACCGGCACCGCCAACTACGTGGGACCCATCGCCGGTGCGGCCCTGGTGCGCAACGCGATTTTCAGCGTCCTTCTGGCCACGGCCCTGATGCTGGTCTACATTGCCTTCCGCTTTGACCTGTACAGCGGTATTGCAGCCATCGCCGGCCTGCTCCATGACGTGCTCATCATGGTCAGCTTCATGGTGCTCCTGCGCAGCATCATTCAGATGAACAGTTCCTTTATCGCGGCCATGCTGACCATCGTTGGCTATTCCATTAACAACACCATCATCATCTTTGACCGCATCCGTGAAAACAACGCCAAGCCCGGCTACCATCACATGAAGCGGGAGGAGATCGTCAA
>Ga0123335_1004245_pt1 | contig 18822 bp, 15 predicted proteins | sample BiotimSIPDNA_2_FD_89707 | JGI IMG/M metagenome (GOLD analysis project Ga0123335, IMG submission 89707) | Anaerobic biogas reactor microbial communites from Washington, USA - Biogas_R2 time_0 SIP DNA | ecosystem: Engineered > Bioreactor > Anaerobic > Unclassified | place: Washington, USA...
GCGTACCGCAGGTAGGCGGTCAGCGCCTCGGTCATCAGCCCCTGCCCCCAGCAGTCCCGCGCCAGGGAAAAGCCGACCTCGGCGGACTGGTTCACCGGGTCGCGCCAGACCAGGCCGATGGTGCCCACCATCCTCTCGTCGGCTTTCCGGATGACGGCCAGGGCGCAGAGCCCTTCCCGCCGGTTCCCGGAAAGCAGCCCGGACAGGGCGGCGCGGGAGTCGGAAAGGCTCTGGTGCGTCTCCCACAGCACATAGCGGGAGACGGCCTCGTCGCTGGCGTAGGCGAACAGCTGGCGCGCGTCCCTGCGACGGGGCGCGCGCAGAATCAGCCGAGCGGTTTGAATGGCGGCTCCCGCGCAGGCGGCGCCTTCCCGGGGGCATCGGGCGGCGGGGTATGCCCCGACGGTCGCCTCCCTCATCGCCCGGCCTGCCTTTCGGGCAGCGCGACCGCCTCCGGCGTCGTGAAGGAGGAGGTCACCCGGAACCGCTCTTTTCCCAGCATGAAGGCCGCCGCCCCGTAGGCCAGCAGCAGCAGGATGAAAATGACAAGCGCGGCGCGCAGCCAGGGGCCAAGGGCGCGTTGCGGGACCGTCTCCTTCTTTTTCATCGTTCCCACCATGCGGCTCAACCTTTCGCCTGCGGGTAGGCGTTGCGCGCCGCGCCGGGTTTCAGGCCGGTTTCCGGCCACAGGAACGCCGGCGCGCCCAGGATGCCCTGCGCCATCAGCAAGCCCAGGCAGGTCTTTGCGTCCTCAATTTCGCCGCGCATGACCTTTTGCACGGCCTCTGCCAGCGGCATGCGCACCAGACGCAGGAACTCGTCCGGGTCGGCGTGGGGGGCGGCCTGGCTCAGTTCGGTCGCCAGGTACAGGGCGATGCGCTCGGTGCAAAAGCCGGGCGTCGTGACCACGTGCGCCATTTTTTGCCATTTGCCGGCTTTCAGCCCCGTTTCCTCCTCCAGCTCCCGCCGCGCGCACTCGAAGGGGTCCTCCTCCTTGAAATCCAGCTTTCCCGCGGGGATTTCAAGCGTCACCCGGTCGATCGCCACGCGGTGCTGGCGCACCAGGGTCACGTTGCCCCGGGCGTCCACCGGCACCACCGCCGCGGCGCCGTTGTGCAGCACGATTTCCCGCCCGGCCGTCCGGCCGTCCGGCAGGCTCACCTGCCAGGTCTCCACCTCCAGCACCCTGCCCTGGAAGATGGGCGTCGTGGCAACGACGGTTTCCCTGAGCTCCGCGTCCTGTTTCATGCGCTTCCCGCCTTTCGGCACCCAGTATACCTTCATGGGGGCGTTTGTCGCAAGCGGTGTTCTTTTGTGGTTCGGCGCATGCAAAAGGGGCGGGCCTTCCGGCGCCGCCCCAGGGGGAATCATCGTTCAGGGATTCACGGGCGCGGGTTCGGGCATCTCCTGCTCGCTTCCCTCCGTTTCCGGCTCCGGCATGGCGGTCTGGCCGCCGCCCTGCAACAGCTGCAGCAGCGCCGGGCCTTCCTCCGGCAGCACCGTGTTCAGGTTCGAGAGCAGCGCGGGCACGGCCTTCTGCAGGCTGGCTTCCAGCAGGGCGTTTGATTCCTCCGGCAGTTCGCCCTCCTTCAGCGTGACCACGGACGCGCCGTCCAGCAGGGGCGCGACGGGGGACTCCTCCGTGGGCGCCGTGTTGACCGAGACGGTCACCAGCGGCTCGGGGGAGCCCATGAACAGGCTCAGCACGCTGCTGCCCACCCGGGTTTCCAGGTTGTTGCTGCCGGCCAGGCTCAGGCTGACGTTAAGCCCGGAGGTCTGCAGGCTGAGGGTTAGGTCGTTGGTCATGGCCGGGCCTTCCGCCCCGCCCTTCACCTCAAAGGTCGCCAGCGTGTCGGTGAAATTCTGGCCGCCCTTGATATCCCCTTCCAGGGCGGCCCAGTCGATGGGGCCTGCCGGGGTGGCGGGTTCGCTGCCGGGCGCGGCCTGGGCTTTGACGATGATGCGGCCTTTGGTCTGATGCTGCTGCTCGGCGCCGGAGAAAAGCAGGTCCAGCTTCACGTTTTGCAGGGAGCCCTCCGGCGTGGCGGCGTCGATGTACAGCGCGTTGCCGTCGCCCTCGTAGACCCACCCGGTCAGCAGCGTCTGGTCCGGCTCAGCCAGGCCTTGCTGGGCCATTTTCTCCAGTTCCTGCCCCAGGTCCTGCGGCGCTTCCGCCCCTTCGGTCTTGGGCATGTCCTTCTCCAGCTGAGAGATGAACTGCTTGAGGTTTTCGTCCTGCTTGTAGACGTCCGCGATTTTCTGCATCAGCCCCGCGATGGCGTGGGTGGTCAGCGCGGCCTGGGTCCTTTTGGTGAAGGTGCCGTATCCCTCGACGGTAAAGCTGCCTTCCTCCCTGGGCAGGCCCGGCAGCAGGCTGTTGAAGTACTCGGTCACCGCGCCCATGTAGGGCTGGGCAAGCCGCTGGATTTGCTCGGGATTGAACTGCACCTGGCTGACGGAGCTGAACATCTTCTTAAGCATCGCCGGGTCCGCGCTCAGCGCAATGCCGGGCAGCAGGTTGGTGGTCAGGTGGTTGCCGTAGCTTTCCGCGTCGTAGGCGACCTGGAAGTCAATCAGGCTGCCCTTTTCGGTGCCCAAAGTGCCCGACGCGCCGCCCTTGCCGCCGATGAAGCGCAGCTTCAGCTTGTTCACGGCGTTGATGACGGTGGTGAACTGGGTGGTTGTGGCTTCATCCATCGGCGCGCCGGTCATCATGCCGATGATGCCGGCCAATTGCGGGTGCAGCTTGATTTCCGCCTCAACCTGCGAGTTCCCGTCGAAATCCAGGTACTCGGACAGCTTGAGGCCGGCGGCGGGCGCTTCGGCGAACGCGGGCAGCAGGCCCGCGCCCAGCATCAGCGCCAGGACCAGGGGGAGGACGCGCCTCGTCAATTGTTTCATGGATACCTCCTGTTTCATTTCAAATCAATGGAATCACGTACGACTCTAATATACCATGATGGACCCGCGGTAAACGCGGGCGAGGTTCGAAGCCGCCGGGTGGAACGCGTCCCGGCGCCTGTTGTCAGCCCCCCATGAGCCGGCGCAGCCCGTCCGAAAACGGCGGCCGGATGACGCCGCGCTCCGTCACAATCGCGCTGACGAGGGAATGCTCCGTCACGTCGAAGGCGGGGTTGTACACACGGACGCCCTCGGGCGCCATCCGTTCCCGGTACCACATCCGGGTCACCTCGTCCTGCGCCCGCTGCTCGATGGGGATTTCGCCGCCGCTGGCCAGGCTCATGTCGATGGTGGACGTCGGGGCGCAGACAATCATCGGAAGGCGGTAGTGCCTGGCCAGGATGGCCACGCCGGAGGTGCCGATCTTGTTGCAGCAGTCGCCGTTCGCGGCGATGCGGTCGGCGCCGGTGACCACGGCCTGGACCCAGCCGTTCTTCATCACCTGGGATGCCATGTTGTCGCACACCAGCGTGACGTCCACCCCGGCCGCCTGCAGCTCGAAGGCGGTCAGCCGCGCGCCCTGCAGCAAGGGGCGCGTCTCGTCCGCGTAGACTTTGAACGAACGTCCCCGTTCCAGCCCCACGTAGACCGGCGCCAACGCCGTCCCGTACCGGACCGTGGCCAGCCGGCCTGCGTTGCAGTGGGTCAGGATGGCGCCGACGCCTGCCAGCGCGGTCAGCCCGTGCTCGCCGATGGCCCGGCAGGCGGCGACGTCCTCATCAATCATTGTTTGCGCCTCCGCAAGCAGGCGCACCCGGATTTCGGGCAGGGGGAGCGCCTCGCCTCTGCGCGCGACGGCCATCATCCGCTCGATGGCCCAGAACAGGTTGACGGCGGTCGGCCGCGCGGAGGCCAGCGCGTCGGCCGCGGCTTTCAGCTTCCGATAGAAGGGCGCGTAATCCGTTTCCCGTGTGTTCACAGCCGCCAGGTATACCCCGCAGGCGGCCGCCACGCCGATGGCCGGGGCGCCGCGCACCTGGAGCGTGCGGATGGCCTCCCGGATTTCTTCCGTGGCCGTCAGCTTGAGCATCTCCAGCCGGTTGGGCAGCTGCGTCTGGTCGATGATGACCAGGGCGCGGTTTTCCGCGTCCAGCGCGACGGTGTCGGGGAAGGTCCGGCCGCTGTCCGGGTCAGCCATCGGCGCCTCCTTCCGGGCGCCCGGCGCCTCTTCAGCCAAAGGTATTCCGCCCAGCCGGATGCCCAGTTTCTCCCGGATGGCCAGCAGCTCCTTCAGCTGCCCGGCGCCGAGCGCCTGCGCGCCCACAGGCCCCAGGCCCAGGTGGGTGAGAATCAAGGCCAGGTGCTCCATCGCCTCCAGCCGGTAATAGGCCTCCGTCAGCGTACGCCCCCAGGCGACCGGCCCGTGGTTGCCCAACAGCGCGGCGTTGTACTTCGAATAACAGGGGGCGATGCCCTCGGCCACCGCCGGCGTTCCGGGGGTCTGGTAGGGCAGGCAGGGCACTTCACCCAGAAAGACCACGGCTTCCGGGTACAGGGTTTGCGTCAGCCCCTTCCCGGCGATGGCGAAGGCGGTGGACAGCGGCGGGTGGGCGTGGACGACCCCGCCGATGTCCGGGTTTTCCCGGTAGGCGCGCAGGTGCATCTGGATTTCGCTGGAGGGGCTGAGGGCGCCCTGCCGCAGCACGCTGCCCTCCCGGGTCAGCAGCACCAGGTCCTCCTCCCGCATGAACCCCTTGGACACGCCCGAGGGCGTCGCCCAGACGTTCCCCTCCCGGGTCAGGCAGGTGATGTTGCCGTCGTTGGCGGCGACGTAGTTGCGCTGGTACATCCGTCGCCCGATGTCCAGTATCAGTTCCCTGGCTTCCCGGTTTCCCGGCAGGCTCGAGCCCATTTTTGTCCTCCCTGTTCGTCCCCTCGGCGGGTATTTCGGGATTTCCGCCATCGATTATAGCGCAAGCCCTGTCCGGCCGCAAAACCGCGGCCTGCAAGCCGGGCTCGCCGCATGGTATAATCGGCCGAGAACCGCCGGGGTTTCCGGCTGCCGGAGGTGCGGCATGAAGCAAAAGGTCCGCCTGTTCATCTCCTATGCGCAAAGGGCGTCCGGTGCGGCGGAGTCCTTCTGCGCGGCGTTCGAGGAATACTGCGCCTGCTCCAGGAGCTACGATTACGCGTTCTGGCGGGACGTCGACCTGCTGCCGGGGGAGAAGTGGGAAGCGGTAATCATGGATCAGCTTTCGCGCTGCGACGGCGGCCTCCTGCTCATCAGCCCGTCCTTCCTCAACTCCGCCTATATTTCCCGCGTCGAGATGCCAGCCCTCATGCGCCCGGACAAGGTGCTCATCCCGGTCGGCCTGCTGAAAATCAACCTGGAGCGTCACGACCTGCGCGGCCTGAAGGAACGGCAGATTTACAGCCTGAAGCCCAAAGGCGGCGGCGAGGCCCGCTATTGGGACCAGCTGGGCAAAAGGGCGCGTGCGGACTTTATCGACGGCCTGTTCACGGCGCTGGAAAAGCGCCTGGACAAACGGCGCGCCATGGAGCCGGCTAATCATGATGAAGCCTGACGCCGCGCCGGGCAGCCGGCCCTGCTGCGGCTGCGCCGGGGGCGGTCCGCTGTGCACCGAGCGCGTTTTCCTGTTTGCCGGGCTTTCCCGGGACGAGCAGCTTTCCCTGGTCCGGACGGCCCGGCACAGCGCCTACGGCAAGGGGGAGCGCATCTTTTCCGTTCAGGATCCGGCGGACTGCGTGCTCATCGTCCGCTTTGGCAGCATCAAGCTGGTCCGCGTTGGGCCGGACGGCCGGGAAGTTTTGCTGGACGTCCTGGCCTCCGGCGACGCGCTGGGGGAGCACGCGCTGTTTTCCAATGAAACCTATGGCGTGGACGGTATCGCGATGGAGGAAACCGGCGTCTGCCGCATCGCGGCGGCTTCCGTGACCGCTTTGGCATCGCAAAGCCCCGGGATGGCCCGCGGCCTGCTGCGCTCCATGGGGCGCAAGCTGGGCGACGCCCGGCAGATGGCGGAAATCCTCTCCCGCCCCCAGGCCGGCGCCCGCCTGGCGGGTTTCCTGCTCTACCGCGCCCACCTGTCGGGGGACGGCCGGGTGCGCCTGTCCCAGGAGGAAATCGCCGCCTTCCTGCACCTCAGGCGGGAGACGGTGTCGCGGAAGCTGTCCGGCCTGTGCGCCGCGGGGGCCGTGCGGACGGCCGGATACCGCGACATTGAGGTGACCGATACCGCGCGGCTGCTGGAAATCTTCACGGGGCAGGGGGAACCCGGGTAAGCGCGCCGCCGGCGGCAAGGACGGAGAAAAGAACCGGAGCGTGAGTTGAATCACAGATACGGATGCATCCATATGGTATGATAAAGCAAAACCGGCGTCTGGGCTGGACATCAGGAGGAGGGCGGCATGCGCAAGAAGATCAAGAACAACGTGGACTGGGTCGGCAAAATCGATTGGGAGCTGCGGGAGTTCCACGGCTCGGATTTCTCCGTGAACCGGGGCTCCAGCCAGAACGCCTATTTAATCCGGGAGGAGAAGACTGTGCTGGTGGACACCGTGTGGGCGCCCCACGCCCGCGAGTTCATCGACAACCTCAAGCAGGAAATCGACCTGAAGGACATCGACTACATCGTCACCAACCACGGCGAAATCGACCATTCCGGCGCGCTTCCGCTGCTGATGGCGGAAATCCCGGGCACCCCCATCTATTGCACCGCCAACGCGGTCAAATCCCTGGTGGGCCAGTACCACCACCCGGAGTGGAATTTCAAGACCGTGAAGACGGGGGACACGCTGGACCTGGGCAATGGCAAGCAGCTGATTTTCGTGGAGATGCGCATGCTCCACTGGCCGGACAGCATGGCCGCCTACATGACGGGGGACAACATCCTCTTTTCCAACGACGCCTTCGGCCAGCACTACGCGGTGGAGGAGCTGTTCAACGACTGCTGCGACCCCTGCGAATTGTGGTACGAGGCGATGAAGTACTATGCCAATATCCTGAACCCCTTCTCGCCGCTGGTCACCAAGAAAATTGAGGAAGTGGTCGCCCTCAACCTGCCCATCGACATCATCGCGACCAGCCACGGTGTCATCTGGCGGGACAATCCCCTGCAGATTGTCCAGAAATACGCGCAGTGGGCGGACGCCTACCAGGAGGACCAGGTCACCATCGTCTACGACACCATGTGGGACAGCACCCGCGTCATCGCCCATGAAATCGCGGGGTACATCAACAAGTTTTCGCCGGACACCAAGGTCAGGGTCTATAACCTCTCCAACACCGACAAGAACGACATCATGACGGAGGTCTTCCGCTCCAGGGCCATCGCGGTGGGCTCGCCCACGGTGACCAACAGCATCCTGAGCTCCGTTTCGGGCTGGCTTGCCTTCCTCAAGGAACTGAAGTTCAAGAACAAGAAGGCGGCGGTGTTCGGCTCCTATGGCTGGTCCGGCGAGGGCAACAAGGAACTGCGCGCCAAGCTGGCGGAGGCCGGGTTCGAGGTCGTGGAGCCGGAGGTCAGGGCAAACTGGAAGCCGACCCGGGAGGAATTGCTGCCCTCCGAGGCGGTCGCCCGGGCGCTGGCCCAGGGCTGAGGCGCCGGCCCGGCGTCTTCGCCGGGACAGCATTCAAAGGCAGCCGGGAGATTCGCTCCCGGCTGCCTCAGACTGTCGAAAAAGGTCTGCGGACCTTTTTCGATTCGGAGGATTGCTGCGGAATGTTTTCGCTGTTCGCGAAAACGCCGCGCGCGTCCGGCAGAGCCGGACGACCGATTGTAATCGGTGGGCTGCTGCCCCCCGATGCCCCCTGCATCATAGTCTGTAGTATGGTTCTTTGACACCCTGAGGCAGCCGGGAGATTCGCTCCCGGCTGCCTCGTCGTATGCCTGCGCTACATCGCGTAAATCCGCTTGATGTTGTTCGGGTCCGTGTGTGGCATCCCGGCTGGCTTTCCGGTGTCCAGCAGCGCGATGGCCGCCATATCGCTCGCGCAGAGCCGGAAGTCGAAGACCTGGAAATTTTCCCGGATGCGCGCCTTGTGCGTGGACTTGGGCAGCGCGCAGACGCCCCGCTGGGTCAGCCAGCGCAGGCAGACCTGGGCGGTCGTCTTGCCGTGCTTCTCGCCGATGGCCTTGAGCACCGGGTTTTCCAGCAGGTCGGTCTTCCCCTGGGAGAAGGGACCCCAGGCCTGGTGCGCTGTGCCGTATTCCGCGAGGGTTGGCTCCATCTCCCGGCGCTGGTGGTAGGGATGGGTCTCCAGCTGGTCGACGTGCGGCCGGATTTCGTTGTTCAGCGCCAGGTCGGTCACCCGGTCGGCGTAAAAGTTCGACACCCCGATGGCCCTTGCGCGCCCGTCTCTAAAAAACCGCTGCGCGGCGCGCCAGGCGCCGTATACATCCCCGAAGGGGTGGTGCAGCAGGTACAGGTCGACGTAGTCCATCCCCAGCCGCTCGAGCGACCGTCCGAAGGCGGGCGCCGCTTTCTCCTCCGACATGTCGGAAATCCACAGCTTGGTGGTGACGAACAGTTCCCCCCGCGGGACGCCGCTGTGCCGGATGGCTCGGCCGACCGCCTCCTCGTTCCCGTAAAACTGCGCGGTGTCGATGAGCCGGTATCCGGCTTCCAGCGCGTCGCCGACCGCGCGCTCGCAGACCGCCAGGTCCTTGATCAGGTAGGTGCCAAAGCCCAGCAGGGGCATGCTGGCGCCGGTCGCCAAGCGGATGAATTCCATAAGTTGCCTCCCGGTCGCGTTATGAGGTCTCCATCTCCCCGTGCTTGCGGGAGATGGCCAGGATATGCCGCAGGGTGTGGGTGATTTCCCCGCCAAAGTCCGTCAGCAGGTACTCGCTGCGGCGGGCGTCTTCCGCGGGGTTGTTCTTGGACACCAGCCGGGAGAGGGTCAGCGCGCCCAGCTTGCGCTGCAGCTCCGTATCGCTGATGTCGCTCACGCTGGCCCGGATGTCGGAATACCGGGTGGCGCCCTGCTCAATCGCAAAGAGAATCATCGGGTTCCAGCGGCCGCCGATGATGGATTCCATCAGCCGCAGGCCGGAGTCCAGGTTCACGCTTCCGAAATTGTCAAACCGGTCATACTCGCTCATGCGCGTCCTCCCCGCTGCTGTCGTATCTCTGTGCTCCGCTTCCATTCTAACAAGGAATGGGGGGATGGACAAGGAAAGGAAAGCCAACAGATTTGTTCGTTGACCGGCTACAACCGCATCCGGTAGGGTAAGGTGACAAGAGGCACAGCGACGCCGGCGGCCGCCGGCATGAAGAAAAGGAGGAAGAAATGAAAGACCCGACCCGGAAAAACGGCTTGGGCGAGCACGCCCTCAGCCGCAACGACGTCATCGGGGCGGAGCCCCGCATCACGACCGCCGCCGGCGCGCCGGTGGAAAACAACCAGGACAGCATGGGGGCGGGCGCCCGGGGACCCCTGGCCCTGCAGGACGTCTGGCTGCTGGAAAAGCACGCCCACTTCAACCGCGAGCTCATCCCCGAGCGGCGCATGCACGCCAAGGGCTCCGGCGCCTTCGGCACCTTTACCGTCACCCATGACGTCACGCGGTACACCAAGGCGAAAATCTTCTCGGAAATCGGCAAGAAGACCGAGATGTTCGCCCGCTTTTCCACCGTCGCGGGGGAACGGGGCGCCGCGGACGCGGAGCGCGATATCCGCGGGTTCGCGCTGAAGTTCTATACGGAAGACGGCAACTGGGACATGGTGGGCAACAACACCCCGGTGTTCTTCTTCCGGGACCCCCTCAAGTTCATCGACCTCAACCACGCCGTCAAGCGCGACCCCCACACCAACCTGCGCTCCCCCAACAACAACTGGGACTTCTGGTCCTCCCTGCCCGAGGCGCTGCTGCAGGTGACCATCGTGATGTCCGACCGCGGCATCCCCAGCTCCTACCGCCACATGCACGGCTTTTCCAGCCATGCCTATTCGCTCATCAACGCGCAGGGCGAGCGCTTCTGGGTCAAGTTCCACTTCCGTTCCCAGCAGGGCATCCAGAACTACACCGACCAGGAAGCTGAAATGGTCGCCGGGAAAGACCGGGAAAGCCACCAGCGCGACCTGCTGGAAGCCATCCGCCAGGGCCGTTTCCCGAAATGGAGGATGTATATCCAGGTCATGACCCGGGAGCAGGCCGACGCGATGGAGAACAACCCCTTCGACCTGACCAAGATGTGGCTGAAGAAGGATTATCCGCTGATTCCCGTCGGCGAGTTCGAGCTCAACCGCAACCCGGACAACTACTTCGCCGACGTCGAGCAGTCCGCCTTCGCGCCCAGCAACGTGGTGCCCGGCATCAGCTTCTCGCCCGACCGGATGCTGCAGGGCCGCCTGTTCGGCTACGGCGACGCGCAGCGCTACCGCCTGGGCATCAACCACCACCAGATTCCGGTCAACCAGCCCCGCGGCGTCGCAAAGCCGCACGCCTTCCACCGCGACGGCCGGATGCGCGTGGACGGCAACCTGGGCGCCGAGAACCACATCGAGCCCAATTCCTACGGCAACTGGACCGAGGCGCCGGACAACTACCAGCCCATGCAGCAGGGCGGCGACGTCTACCGCTACGACTTCCGCGCGGACGACAGCGACTACTACACCCAGCCGGGCCTGCTCTTCCGCGCGATGACGGATGACCAGAAGCGCGTGCTGTGCGAGAACACCGCCCGCAACATGGGGGACAGCACCCTGCAGATCAAGCACCGGCACATCCACGCCTGCTACCAGGCGGACCCCGCCTACGGAGAAGGCGTCGCCCGCGCCCTGAACATCGACCTGAAGGACGTGGACCTCAACCTGCCGGCACGCGATTCCCGGGAGAACAACTTCAAGGCCAACCACGCCCATCCGGAACTCAACGTGCCCGGTGAAGACCGTTCCAAGGCCGCGTGGGAAGAAATCAAGACGGACTACGATCCGAAATCCTTCGTCGAGCCGGAGGACGACCCCTACCTTCTCTGATTCTCCAGGCGCCCCGGCGGTATTCGCCGCGCCTTTCCCCGCCGCCCCCTCCGGGGCGGCTCAGACTGTCGAAAAAGGTCTGCGGACCTTTTTCGATTCGGAAGATTGCTGCGGAATATTTTCGCTGTTCGCGAAAACGCCCCGCGCGTCCAGCAGAGCCGGACGACACGATGATTATCAGTGGGCTGTCGCCCCCCGAAGCCCCCTGCATCATGGTCTGTAGTAAGGTTTATTGACAAACTGCGCCGCCCCATCCGGGGCGGCTCTTTCTTATAAACCGGCTGGAAATCTGGATGGGAAAATCCCCTGAATCGTATTGCGCCCGCAGTCGGGCCTGGCGGAAACCTTCATGAATGCAAGCCTGCGCTTCCGCAGGAGCCCGGCGACAAAACAATTTGAAATATGCGCCGGAATCCCTTGACAACCCGGGTTTCGCATGGTATGTTCTAGGAGCGTTAGCACTCGACCAATGAGAGTGCTAACAATCCGGAAGGGAGGTGGGGTTCGTGGAAGACCGCAAGAAGCGCATTTTGCAGGCGATTATCGACGATTACGTCCTCACCGCCATGCCGGTGGGCTCCCGGACCATTTCCCGCAAGTACCTGATGAACCTGTCCAGCGCCACCATCCGCAACGAGATGAGCGACCTGGAGGAACTGGGTTACCTGGAACAGCCCCACGTTTCCGCGGGCCGCGTCCCAAACGCCAAGGCCTACCGGCTCTACGTGGACGCGCTGCTGGAGGAGGGGCCGAAGCCGACCCGGGAGGACGAGGAACTGCGGCAAAAGTACCTAAACCGCGTCAGCCACCTGGAGGACGTGGTCGCCAGCACCGCGCAGGCGCTGTCTGATTTTACGCACTACGCCTCCCTGGTCATGATGCCCCGGCAGGAGCAGATGCGCATCGCCACCCTGCAGTTGGTGCCCGTGACCCGCGCGCTGGCGCTGCTGGTCATCGTGACCGACGGCGGCGTCATCCGCGACACCATGGTGCGCGTTTCGGAGGATTTGGACGCCGACGCGCTGTACGCCATCAGCCGCATGCTCTCCGAGCGCCTCAGCGGGAAGACCCTGAAAGAGGTTCAGTCCCTGCTGAAGGACTATGCCGACCACGCCCCGGGCGACCCCCAGGTGCTCAGCGGCATCATGGAGCTGTCCGGCCAGATGGAAAAACAGGCGGCCGCGGACAACCTGACGGTTTCCGGCTCCCACAACATCCTGGGCTTTCCGGAGTACCACGACGCCGAAAAGGCGCGCCAGCTGCTTTCCGCCCTGGAGGACAAGGACCGCCTGATGTCCCTGGTGCACGGCACCGGCGGACTGGAGCTGATGGTTCACATCGGGCCGGAGACCGGGATTCCCGAGATGACGGAATGCAGCGTCGCCCTGGCGGAATACCGCGTCGGGCAGGGAAAGCGCGGCGCCATCGGGCTCATCGGCCCCACGCGCATGCCCTATGCCCGGGTGCTGGGCACCCTGCGCCTGGTCAGCCGGGCGCTCACCGGGGTGCTGGGCGGTGAGGAAGACGCAGAATAATCATGGAGGAACGTATGACCAGGAAGAAACCCCACCCGGACGCGGAGACGCAGCAGACCGCCCGGGAACCGCAGCAGGAGGCGGCCCCCGCCCCGGAGGCGCAGGATTTGGAGCAGAAGCTCCGGGAGGCGGAGGGCAAGCGGGACGAGTACCTCCAGATGGCTCAGCGCGTGCAGGCGGACTTTGACAACTTCCGCCGACGCAACCGTCAGGTCGCCGCGGAGAGCTTCGACGACGGGGCCCGCGCCTTCGTGAAGACCATCCTGCCGGTCTGCGACAACCTGGAGCGCGCGCTGGCGGAGCCCCGGGAGAACGATGCCCTCTACGCCGGCGTCCAGCTGGTTTACCGCCAGCTGCAGGACGCGCTGGGTCAGCGCGGCATCCAGGCGGTCTCGCGCCTGGGCGAGCCCTTCGACCCCACGCTGGAGGACGCGGTCGCCCAGGGCGGCTGCGAGGAAGGCGCCCCCGGCACCGTATGCGACGTGGTGCAAAAGGGGTACCGCATGGGCGACAACGTGCTGCGACACGCGATGGTCCGGGTCGTACCCGATCATTGATACATTGACAACACCGGATTCTATACGAAACGTAAATGGAGGAACCTTACCAAATGGCTAAAATCATCGGCATTGACCTGGGCACCACCAACTCCGTCGTCGCCGTCATGGAGGGCGGCGAGCCCGTCGTCATCCCCAATTCCGAAGGCGCCCGGACCACGCCGTCCGTCGTCGCCTTCACCAAGGACGGCGAGCGCCTGGTCGGACAGATCGCCAAGCGCCAGGCCATCACCAACCCCGACCGCACCATTTCTTCCATCAAGCGCCAGATGGGCAGCAACTTCAAGGCGCACATCGACGGGAAGGAATACACCCCGCAGGAAATCTCCGCGATGGTCCTGCAAAAGCTCAAGAAGGATGCGGAAAGCTACCTGGGCGAGTCCGTGGCGCAGGCCGTCATCACCGTGCCCGCCTACTTCTCCGACGCCCAGCGCCAGGCCACCAAGGACGCCGGCCGCATCGCGGGCCTGGAAGTCCTGCGCATCATCAACGAGCCCACTGCGGCTTCCCTGGCCTACGGCCTGGACAAGGAGCAGCCGCACAAAATCCTGGTGTATGACCTGGGCGGCGGCACCTTCGACGTCAGCCTGCTGGAAATCGGCGACGGCGTGTTCGAGGTGCTGGCCACCAACGGCGACACCAAGCTGGGCGGCGACGACTTCGACGACCGTATCGTCGACTACGTGGCCGAGCTGTTCAGGAAGGAGAACGGCATCGACCTGAAGAAGGACCGTATGGCCTGGCAGCGCCTGAAGGAAGCGGCTGAGAAGGCCAAGATTGACCTGTCCGGCGTCATGGCCGCCAACATCAACCTGCCCTTCATCACCGCCGACGCCAACGGCCCCAAGCACCTGGACGTCACCCTGACACGGGCGAAGTTCAACGAGCTCACCCACGACCTGGTGGAGCGGACCATCGGCCCGATGCAGACCGCGCTCAAGGACGCGGGCCTGACGGCCTCCCAGATTGAGAAGGTCATCCTCGTGGGTGGCTCCACCCGCATCCCCGCGGTGCAGGACGCCGTGAAGAACATCACCGGCAAGGAGCCCTTCAAGGGCATCAACCCGGACGAGTGCGTCGCCATCGGCGCCGCCATCCAGGCGGGCGTGCTGGGCGGCGAGGTCAAGGACGTGCTGCTCCTGGACGTCACCCCGCTGAGCCTGGGCATCGAGACGGAGGGTCATATCTTCACCCGCCTCATCGAGCGCAACACCACCATCCCCACGGAGAAGTCCCAGGTGTTCTCCACCGCCGCCGACGGGCAGACCACGGTGGAAATCCACGTGCTGCAGGGCGAGCGCCCCATGGCCTATGACAACAAGACCCTGGGCCGCTTCCAGCTCACCGGCATCCCGGCGGCGCCCCGCGGCGTGCCCCAGATCGAGGTCAAGTTCACCATCGACAAGAACGGCATCGTCTCCGTGACCGCCAAGGACCTGGGCACCGGCAACACCCAGAACGTCACCATCACTGCCTCCACCAACCTGACGGAGGAGGAAATCAAGCAGCGCGTCAAGGAGGCGGAGCAGTTCGCCGAGGAGGACAAGCGCCGCAAGGAGGAAGTCGAGACGCTCAACCGCGCCGACACCTTCCAGTACGAAATCGAGAAGCAGCTGCGCGAAAACGGCGACAAGCTGTCGGGTGAGGACAAGGCCACCGTGCAGCAAGAAATCGACGCCTTCAAGAAGGTGCGCGAGGGCGGAAACGCCGCCGAGATCAAGACCGCGATGGACGCGGCCACACAGAAGGTCTACGCCATCTTCGGGAAGCTCTACCAGGGGCAGGAAGGCCCCGCCGGCGCGGAAGGCCCGGGCCCCGACATGGGCGGGCCCCAGGTCAATCCCGACGGCAGCGTGGACGTCGAAGGCGACGTGCATTAAAGAACACCCCGGCGTCAGGCCGGCCAAACGGCCGGCCTGACCTTCGGGGGACGACGAGGACACAATGGCAGCAAAGCGCGATTACTACGAGGTGCTGGGGGTGGACCGCAAGGCCGGCGCGGAGGACATCAAGAAAGCCTACCGCAAGCTGGCCAAGGAGTCCCACCCCGATTTGCATCCAAATGATAAATCGGCCGAGGCGCGGTTCAAGGAAATCAACGAGGCCAACGAAATCCTCTCCGACCCGCAAAAGCGCGCCAACTATGACCAGTTTGGCATGGACGGCCCGCCGATGGGCGGGTTCGGCGGCTTCGAGGGCGGCGGGTTTGGCGGCTTCGAGTCCATTTTCGACCAGCTTTTCGGCGGCATGGGCGGCGCCCGGACCCAGTCCCGGCGCAACGCGCCGATGCGCGGGCGGGACATTTTGGTCAACATGCGCATCGAGTTTGACGAGGCTGCTTTTGGCGCGTCGAAATCCTTCGAGTTCATGCGCAGCGAGCTTTGCGACACCTGCCACGGCACCGGGGCCAAGGAAGGCACCCAGCCGGTCACCTGCGCGACCTGCAAGGGCACCGGCCAGGTGCGCTCCGGCGGCGGGTTCATGGTGTCGGTGCGCACCTGCCCGACCTGCGGCGGCACCGGGCAGACCATCTCCGACCCCTGCGCGTCCTGCAAGGGCTCCGGCCGGGTGCGCCGCAAGCGCACCGCCAACGTGACCATCCCCCCGGGCGCGGATGACGGGCAGGTGTTCGTGATGACCGGTCAGGGCGAGCCGGGGCAAAACGGCGGCCCAAACGGCGATTTGCAGATCGCCATCACCGTCAAGCCCCACAAGCTGTTCCGGCGCGAAGGCACCACGCTGTATCTGGAGATGCCCATCTCCTTCACCCAGGCGGCCCTCGGCGCGACGGTGGACATCCCGACCCTCAAGGGCAAGGCCACGCACAAAATCCCGGAGGGCACCCAGGACGGCGCCCTGCTGCGGGTGAAGGGCGAGGGCATCCAGCAGCTTCATGGCTCCTCCCGCGGCGACCTGGTCGTGAAGGTCAAGGTGGAGATTCCCAAAAAGCTGAGCGAAAAGCAGAAGGAACTGCTCCGCGCCTTCGACCAGGCCTCCACCGGCAGGGAATATGAGAACCGCCGGGGCTTCCTGGACAAGGTCAAGGAATTGTTCCAGGCATAAAGGAGCCTTTGCCTGAAAAAAGCCGCCGGAAGGCGGTTTTTTTATCTGTCAGCGCTGGATTTGAGTTGCCAGGAAAGCCGTGTCGGCTTGCCTGGCGCTTACCCGCAATACAACCCCCGTTCCTGGCGGAACTTTAGGATTTCGTCCTTCATAATCCGCCCCTCCTGGATGACGACGGCCGGCTTCAGGTTTTTAGGCATTTTGCCCTCCGCCAGCGCGTCGACCATCCCGGAGATTCCTGCGCTGAGGATTCTGGACACGGTCTTGGGGAACATCGCCGGCGTGTTGTCCACCGCGTAGTGCACCACGCCGTCCACCTCGTACACCGGGTCGTCGATGGTGGTGGGGCGGGAGGTCTCGATTTCCAGCTCCGGGTCGCAGGACACGTCGATGATCAGCGTGCCCGGTTTCATTTTTTTCAGGTCCTCCCGGTAGATGACGCGGTCCTTGCGTGCCGTGTCCCACATGACGCAGTTGACCAGCACGTCGTATTCGAACATCTTCTTCCGGAACAGCGCCTCGTGCCTGCGCCCGTACACGTCCACAGTGGCCCCCAGCCCGTGCAGGATGCGCAGGGCGCCCTTGGCGGTCTGCCCGTTGCCCAGGATGGCGACGGTCGCGTCGTAGGGCATCCGGCCGCTGTACCGAAACCCGTGCAGGATGGCGGCTTCCCCGGCCACCTCGCGGTTGCGGTGGAAGATGTAACGCCCGTCCTCGTTGATTTCCTCCCAGGCGATGACGGTGTGCCCGCCCCGGATGCAGGCTTCGGTGAAGTCGGTCTGCTGCACCGCGTGCGCCCAGCCGAACAGCGTCCTGCCGGGGGCGACCTCGCCCAGGTAGTCCGCGTCGCCCAATTTGACGTCCGCGATGACCTCGCACCCCAGCGCTTCCTGCCGGGAGACGACGCGCGCGCCCATCTCCAGATAGTCCTGGTCCCTGTGGCCCACGCTTTCCCCGTAGCCCCGCTCGATCAGCACCTTGCGGCGGTGCCGGACGCGCGCCAGGCCGTCCGGCAGCAGCGCCCGGCGCTGTTCGTTGTTCTTGTGGCTGATGACAAACCCGATGTTCTTCATGCGGCGCCCTCCTTCGTCGTTCGCTCGGTTTAAACGCAGTGTTGATTCTGCCTCGGCATGCGCCGGCGCTGCCTGTCGTTCTTTCTTGTAGCCCGCACGGGCTATTAAGCACTGCAAAAAGCATAACACAAGGCTGCGTTTCGCTCAAACGGGCATCCTGCCGGGGTCGACAGGAAACGTCTCGCGATTGGGGGACGATAAAAGAAAACCCGCATGTCAGTCATGCGGGCTGTTCTGGTGCACCCGGCGGGATTCGAACCCACGGCCTTCAGAGTCGGAGTCTGACACTCTATCCAGCTGAGCTACGGGAGCAGGCCGTCGCGCTTTGAAAGCGGGTGAATCATATCACTTTCGTCCGGGAAGTGTCAATCCAGCCGGGGCTGGGCGTCTGGTGTTCGCGGGAAGCGAGCGCGCGGGAATCGCCCGGCGCCCTTAGCGGATTATCCCGCGCCAATCGCAGCTGATACTCGACTCAATCGCAAACGCTCGATGGGACGGCTTGTTGCGTCTCCGCCGCTGCCTCTTTCACTCGGTGCAGACTACGGTTGTGCTTCGCTTTTTCGGTGTAGCGGAGTAATCAGAAGTTCTCATCTCCTCAGTGCGTTCACTCGTTCGTTAGCAAAAGAGCCGGCGCAACGGATTCGGGTCCGGCAAAGAGAATGAATTGTTCCGCATTGTGTCCTCCGGCATCCCGCCGAACGGCTGCCCGGAGGGACGGCGATGCGTTCCGGGGAATCATCCCGGAACCCGCCAACCCCCTTCCGTAGGCTCACATTCTGACATAGCTGAAAATTTCCTACATTACTAAAGCTTTTGTGGGCTCAGGAGCGAATAGTAAGCTTTCATGAGTACTTTTTAATGTGTTACAGAATTGTTGCGGGTTGCCATCTGTGATTTTGTGTTGATTTACTGGCCATTTCCGGGCATCGAAAATAATTTTTCAAAATTATCGTCATTATGACCAATAATGTCTGAATTAAATAAAAGGGCGTACAAGGGAGATAGTAAGATTTCTATCGATTGCGCGAACATCCCCCTGTGAAACCCGCGAAATATGCAGTAATATTTCTGCTTTATTAATATTACTATGCATTATTATACAACTTCGCAATATTCGAAAAACTTGTAATCCCTTGTTTTAACTGTTAGTATAAGGTGTATTTTAGAGGAACAGGCAGATTGCTAAATGCATGAAACCAAAATTCCAATGCAAGATACATCACCAAACCAATGGAACACGGAGGAAATCGAAATGAGGAAGAGCAGAGCGAAGCGGAACAGCCCGACCAAAACCATTGTTGCACTGTTCATTGTGATGAGTATGCTGCTGACTGTCGTAATCAGCGCGCTGGCGACTGGCGAGGAAACGGGCGTTCAGCCGGAAATCGTCGCCGCGGAGCCGAACGGCACGCCGGATTCCCAGGAGACTTCGCCTGCTGACCCGGACGCCGGCGCCGATCTGGAAGAGCCGGTTCCCACGGCCACGCCGCTGCCTGCCGCTACGGCGGAGCCGGTTGCGCAGGAGCCGGTGGCGACGGCGAAGCCCGTTGCCACGGAAAAGCCCGTGGTCACGGAGAAGCCGGTTGCCCAGGAGCCGGTGGCGACGGCGAAGCCCGTTGCCACGGAAAAGCCCGTGGTCACGGAGAAGCCGGTTGCCCAGGAGCCGGTGGCGACGGCGAAGCCCGTTGCCA
>Ga0123335_1004259_pt1 | contig 18791 bp, 12 predicted proteins | sample BiotimSIPDNA_2_FD_89707 | JGI IMG/M metagenome (GOLD analysis project Ga0123335, IMG submission 89707) | Anaerobic biogas reactor microbial communites from Washington, USA - Biogas_R2 time_0 SIP DNA | ecosystem: Engineered > Bioreactor > Anaerobic > Unclassified | place: Washington, USA...
CAGCACCACGGCCAGGAAGGCGGCACCCAGCGAAGCTAAGAAGGCGTAGCGGATGGAGTTCCATATCTGGCTTCCTTTTTCAAAGACATACTTGATATTTTCCAGCGTCAGCGTCCAGTCATACCCCCAAGCCTTGGTGAAAGCGCCATAGAACAACGTGCCGTATACCAAAAGGATAAACAGTGAAACAAACAAGGTCAGGCTGAACAGGCCCCACTTCACATATTTTGGCACAGGAAAAGGGTTGAGGGAGGTTTCTTTGCCGGTGATGGTGACATAGGAGCGTTTGCCCACCCAGAAGCGCTGCACCAAAAACAGCACAACCGCTGGAATCAACAACGCCACCGCCAAAACCGAAGCGGTTTTCATGTCATACCAGCCTGAAATTTGCATGTAGGCCTCGGTAGGAAGCAGCGCCAGGTCGCCACCTATCATTTGGGGGTTGCCAAAGTCTGTCAGTACATTGATGGCTGCCACCAGCGCGCCACCTGCTACGCCGGGCCGGCAGAGCGGCCAAAACACATCGCGAAACACCTTCCAACGAGACGCTCCCATATTGTAGGCGGCGTATTCCAAATTGGTAGAGATGGAGCGGATGACCCCATAGATGACAGAATAGGCATAGGGGAAAAAAGTCACCGTTTGCACAATCCAAAGCCCCGTGCGGCCATAGATATCTACCCGCAGGCCTAAAAGCTGTTTAGTGATGATGCCCTGAACGCCAAAAAGCAGAATATAACTGAGCGCCACAATAAAAGGTGGCGACACAATGGGAAGCAGGGTTACAAATCTAAACAGTCCTTTTAAAGGGACATCAAGGCGTGCGTTAACATAAGCAAATAAAAAAGCAATCGCTGTACAGGATGTGGCGGACAGCAGAGTCATCTGCAGGCTGTTGCTGATAGCTTTCAACCAGCGCGAGCGCTGGAACAACTTCAAATAATCCTCAACACCTGGGAAAGTAATCACCCGGAGCACCGGATACACTACAAAAAGACCGATGAACATGATGATGATGATAATTGCCAAAAGAAGCAGGGGCTCATTCTTCAGTCGCTTCATCTCTCGCAAAGACTCGTGTGCAGTCATTCTTGTTGACATCAGGGCTTGTTCCTTTCAGAAGCAACGAAAGCGTCTGCCTAATGGGCAGACGCTTTCGTATAAGAAAATCAGCGATTGGACATAATCTCGGTATCAAATCTTTCGAGTACTGCTTCCTTCATAGCGGCAGCCTGAGTGCGATCATACGCCACTAGATCCACCTCGCTCAGTGCGGGCAGCCCCTGGGGCGCTGCCACATCGTCACGCACCGGGTAGCGGTAAGAGGTGGCAACGCTTAGTTCTTGAGCCTCCTTGGTCAGCAGCCAATCAATAAAAATTTTTGCATTTTCAGTGTTGGGGCCCCCCTTCACAATGGCAGCTCCGCCTATTTCATAGGCAGTTTGGGCAGGGATCATCAGCTTTAAGGGGTAGCCTTCCTGTTGAGTCTTGAAGCTGTCATGGCCCCAAGCAATGGAAGCGATGAATTCGCCAATGGCAACGGGGCTGATGACGTCACCCGCGCCCTTATAGTAGTGATGTATATTTTCATCCAGCTTTTTCAGGTACTCCCAAGCAGCGTCTTCACCCAGGCGGAAAATCTGACAGGCGGTGGCGATGTAGGCACCACCAGCGGTGGTGGGGTTGGACCACACAAATACATCGTCATAGGCTGGATCCAGCAGGTCATCCCAGGTGGTGGGCAGTTCCAGCCCCTTGGGTTTAAGCTCCTGTTCAAAGCGCTCTTCATTGATGATGATGCTCAGCACCCCCATGTACCAGCCTTGCCAGAAATGGTCGGGGTCGTTGAAGCGGGCATCCAGGTCATCATTATTGGGGGAGTCATACGCTTCAAAGGCGCCGGCAGCTGCCAGGGACCCGTACAGATCTACTGAGCCGCCTACAAGGATGTCCGTCTTTGGGTTGCCCATTTCAGCCTGGACACGTGCCACCGCATCCCCGCCGCCAAGCGAGATATACTCAATCTCAATGCCAGTGTCTTCTTTGAACTGCTTTGCCACAGCGATGGTGTTGTCCTCATTAAGGGCAGAGTAGACAATCAGTTTGCCGCCGGTCTGCGTAGCACTGATAGAAACGGTCAGTGACAAGGTCATGACCAGGGCGAGCGACAGGGCCAGAATCTTTTTCATGTTTTGCATCTCCTTCTCCATTTTATGAACAATTAGGGAGAATTTTCCCCGCTAAATACAAAGTAACACGTTTTTTTGAACGTGTCAATAAAAAACTCGTTCCTTTTTTCTCACTATAGTACTCGAATTAACTTCTCTCATACAATTGACCTTATTTTTGTGTGACAGACGGAAAAAGTCTGGCTTGCTGTTCTTGACAGCGATGAGTAGAATAGTAACAGATATATTAAGGGGGAGTGGCCATGCCCACCATTAAGGACATCGCGCGGGAAGCTGGTGTATCTCACGGCACAGTATCCAATGTTATTAACGGCCGGGGAAACGTCAGCGTTGAAAAAATTCACCGAGTATGGCAAGCGGTGGAGAAGCTTGGATATGTTGTGAACAGCAAGGCAAAAAGCCTGCGCAAGGGTGGACGGGCTAGGTCAGTGGCCGTATTTTTGCCCAGCATAGAGGAAGAACGCTACGCGGCGATGTATGAGGTGTTTCAGAGTGAATTCACCCTGCAGGGTTATGCCGTTCAGCTGTATGTCTCCCGTTCTATGGAGACTACGGAAAAGACACTTCTGGCAGATGCTTTGACTGCGCAACACAGCGCCATGATTATAAGCTCCAGTCTGCCGGACGCTGTCAGCTATTATCGAAGTGAAACGCCGACTCTTCCCTTGGTATTTTTGCAAAGAGACGGACCAGCCTTTGAGGATGTGATGTATGCGAGCTTTGATCCTGAGAAAGCTGGCCGGGAAATCGCCCATTATACCAAACATCATTGTGCTAAGCATATCGGAGTGTTCATCGGCAACGCAGTTTCTCCGGATGAGGTGTTGTTTTTGCGGGGGTTACAGTCCGTGTATGGAAGTAATAATCCATCCGTCTGTTATCTATCCTGCCCTGACCATCAGATTGAGTTACGCGCTTTTGAATTCTTCAGTTCAAATAAAGATTATAATTACATCATCTGCACAGACCGCAGACGTGAAAGAGCAACACGGGCCGCCTGCTCCTACGCAAACCGGCACCCAATGCCCTCAATCCTCACTCTTGCCACAAAGCGTGCAGTGGCAAATCCTGACGAGAAAATCTACGAATTGGACTATAAACAGCTGGCTTATAAAATCAGCGCCTCATTGCTCTCTTGTTTGGAGAAAGATGTGAGTCTTTCACAGACGCTGTATATGGAGAACTGTGGTTTTCGCCAAATGGAAAGCAAAGCGAATAAGAAACGTCATCTGCGCATGTTGACCATGGACTCGCCCTCCAGTACCGCCCTGATGCGTTTACTGCCTTATTTGGAAAAATGTACAGGTATTCAGATGGAGTTAAGAGTACTGCCCTCGCTTCGGGAGGTCTATGATCTGCTCCAAACCCCGGACTGCAAAAACTATGATCTTATCCGCATGGATGTGGTATGGATGGATGAATTGGCGGAGCGTCTTTTTTTGCCTTTGGAGCAGATTGACTTTGATTGGGATGGATTGCTTGACCGGATGATTCCAGAGCTGGGGGGTAATTTTACTACATCCAGGGGGAATCGCTACTGTCTGCCCTATGATCCCAGCACACAGTTGATGTTTTACCGAAAAGATCTGTTCACTAGTCCGACCTATAAGAGAATGTACTTTGAGCAGTACCGAAAAGAACTGATAATCCCGGAGTCCTTTTCCGAATATAATCAAGTAGCTGCTTTTTTCACCCAGAGCGTGAATGCCGGGTCCCCTACACAGTACGGATCCACCATCGCGGTGGGAAATGTGTCGGTAAGCCCTTGCGAGTTTATTCCCCGGCTGTTTGAAGAAGGAGGAAGCTTGCTGGATACTCAGGGCCGCATCACGATTGACAGCCCAGAAGGTCGGCGGGCCCTGGAGAACTACAGGGAGACCTATACTTTTTCTGACCGCACGGTTTATGATTTCTGGGCCAATGCGCTGGAGGGATTTGCGGAGGGCGCTGCGGCCATGACAATAGTTTATATCAATTACGCTTCTCATATCCTGAACCTAAGGATGTCCAGGATTGCCGGAAAGCTTGGTTTTGCTCCTGTCCCTGGAAAAAAACCGTTGTTGGGCGGGGGTGTTCTAGGTATCACCCGGGACTGCGTCAAGATAGAAACAGCCTGTGATTTTCTCTCCTGGTTGTATTCTGATCCGGTTGCGCCGGTATTTACGATGCTCGGTGGATTATCGCCCTGTTTGGTTTCCTATGCCAATCGGGATATCAACGAAAAATATCCTTGGCTCTCGGCCGCACGCGCCAGTTTCTCCAGCGCTCAGCGCCGCGGCAACAGTGGCTATTACGCGAACTTCAGCGAACTTCAACTGGAAAATATCCTGGCGGAGTATGTACAAAGCGCGGTGTTGGGGCAGTTGTCTCCCGCGGAAGCGCTACGCCAGGCCCAGCGGGACTGCGATGCCTATTTTCGGCCCTTGAAACAATAAAAAAGACGGGATGCAGCGTTGCTATATGGTAGGTACTGTCAACGCATGTTCGCAACTTCGGACTCCGGTAGCCATGTCATGCTGCCCGGTTGCCCAGTGATCTGAGCGATTCCTCGCTCAAGTATGACCTGGTGACCGACCAGTCTTCCGAGTATTCCATCAGGGAAGCTGTCCCCGGCTGGTGGGGAGGTGAGGGTGGTGATCGGGGTGGAAGAATAGGGAGGGTTTGTCGCTTGGCATGGCGAGACCCAGTCTTTGAATAAAAAAACGGAATTCTGCAACAACACAGCATTCCGTCTGAGAGTTTATGGCGTTTTGATCAGAACACCTCTGTCAGCTCCGCCGCGGTTTTGAAAACCAGGCCGCGCTGCTTCATGCCGTCAATGAGCCGGCCCAGCTCAATAAGGGCCTGCTCCCCGCAGTTTTTGATGATGAATTCATCCGGGATGACGGTCGCCTCGCCGAAGTTGAACTGCTTTGCCATGGGCCAGAATTCCCAGGGGTGAATGTACAGGCAGATGCATTTCCGCTCCCCCCGCTCTTCACAGAAGGACAGGAAGGAGTCGATCTTCCCAAGCAGCGCCTCCGCCCCTTTGGTGCGAAACAGCGGCCATTGATCCCGGTCTCTTTCAAGGCCGGGGTCCTTGCTTTCCATGGTCATGTCAGCGAAGTTGGGGATTTCCAGCACACTGGAGTCCCCCTTTTGGGTCCAGTCCTCACGGCTTGGATAATAGGGGCTGAAGCGCTCCCGGTAGAAGTACATGGGATAAGAGGCGTCGGTCCCATAGCCCAGCGCTTCCAGGGCGTTCACCACAGCGGTTGAACCCCACAGCCTGGGGCTGCGGAAGGAGACGGGCCTGACCCCGGTGATCTCCTCGATCCACTGGGTGGCCAGCGCAAGGCGGGGCTTAACCTCATGGGGCAAAAGCGGTTTTATCCCCGGGATGGGGAAGAGCTCATCCCCAACGGTTTCATGATACAGAGAATGGCAGCCCACCTCATTTCCACTGTCGCGGACCAGGCGCGCGACCTGGGGGTTTTCCCAGGCGCATTCGCCTGTGAAGTAAAAGGTGCCCTTCACCCCCTTCTGGTTGAACAGCTCAACCAGAAGGGGGGTGCCATGCTTCGTGCCTTCATAAAAGGGGGTGAAGCTGCCGACGTCCGTTTCCATATCAACGCCGATGACGGCGTAGGCCTTGTCCATGGCACTTTCCTTTCTGAGGGAGTTTTGCCTTATATCGGCTTAAAACTCCAGCTCGTACAGCTTGCCGATCGGCGCGCTGAGCACCTCATAGCCGGTCTCGGTCACAGCGATGCCTTTTTCCCAGCGCACGCCGAAAGTGTCGGTGGAGATATAGGAGTCAACCTGGAAGGTCATGTTGGGGGCGAAGTTGTAATCAGAGGAGGTTTCAACCCAGGGCGCTTCCACCTCGATCAGGCCGGTGCCGTGCATGGGGCCGTAGACGAAGTTTTCTTCATAGCCGTTGTCTTTGAAGAACTGGTAGTACCCCTTGGCCACATCGCTGGCCGCGGCGCCTGGCCTGATCTGCTTTTCCGTCCAATTGTGCGCTTCCAGGCCAAACAGAACCACGTCCCGGCGCTTGCCTTCAAGCTTACCCAGCACGATGGGATAGCCAATGGCGGCGGAATAGCCGTCGATTTTGGCGGACAGGTTCAGCTGAACGATATCACCCTTCTCAAACTTGCGATAGGAAGAGCGGGAGATCGCATGGCGGGTTGAAGCTTCCGAGAACACATACATGGGAAGGCCTTCATATTCCGCGCCGTTTTCATAGATGACGCGCTGGGCGATGCCAACGGCCTGCAGCTCTGTCATGCCGGGCCTTATTTCTTTGATGACCTGCTGGGTGGCCAGGTCTGCGATGCGATAGCCTTCGCGCAGGCAGGCGATTTCGTTTGCAGACTTGATAAGACGCAGTTCCACCATGATCTTGTCGGCGCGGACGATTTCAGCCTCCGGGAAAGCGGCTTTGATGCCCTCCATGGTGATCACCGAGGTGTCTAGATAGGAAGCGACGCCAATGCGCAGCTTCTTTCCGGTTACGCCGATGGCTTTGAACACATCGTGGAAGGTGTCCGGCACCAGTTCCGGATAAGCGGGGTCAGCGCTTTCGCGGTATTCCATCAGCACAAAGAGCTTGTCCAGCCTGCTTCGGTCGCCGGCGAAATGGCGGCTCTCAGGCCCGCACAGCAAGGCCGCATCCCCGGCGGCAGAAATGGCAACGCCGGCGCGCTCAAACAGCGGCCAGAATCCGGAGAAGTAGCGGGCGTTGGCATAATCGGCCTCGTTGGAGTTGACGATCAGGGCGTCCAGGCCCTCGCGGCGCAGGATAGCAGCGGCGCGCTGAACGCGCTCCAGATACTCGTTTTTGGGAATGTGGATTTTTCCGTGGTTAGACATGATGCAACCTCCTCATATTATTGGTAATGGAAAATCTCCGCCATGTCAGAGTAGTATTCCTGCATGGCGTGATGGAGAAAACAGGGTTTGGTGCGTTCCCACCAGCGCCGGGTCGCAGGATCCTCTGCCATAAGGCGCATGTCGGCCTCATAGTCGCCGCCGTGGTACTCAAAGTAAGTAAATAGCAGATCATCCTGCTGAAAAATGGAATAATTGCGAATGTTGCAAGCCGTGATTGTCTTAAGCACCTCTGGCCATACCTCGGCGTGCAGCCTGCGGTATTCCTCAACCTTATCCGGCTTAAGGCGGGCTGTCTGGCCAAATCGTCTCATTCTCAACTCCCCGGACAGCCCATGGTGGTGTAATAGGCCAGATTCTCCTGGCGGGCGTCCAGCCTGCCGTATTGCACAATCACCGGCACATCGCTCTCTATTTTAACGGCATATTGCCGGTCAACAGGCAGGGTGTGGGCGCCAAAATGCTCAGGATTATGGGTTTGAAAGCAGCGGACCCGCTCTTTGGGCACCTGCATCCGGATATCCCGGACGGGCTCTTCATCTTCAAAATACAAAGTAAAAATGACATTGGCATCTCGGGCATTGGGGTTCAGGATGACATAGGACTCATGTCCCTTCATGAGGCTGTTCCCCAAGGGGGGGCGATCCCCGTCCGGGAAAAACCAGGTTCTGTTACCGTCCATCTTAAATCCCTCCTACACAATAATAATGGTGTTATTGCAATCCCGCATTGGCGCTGATAAACAAGACCACCATGAGCGTGATGCCAATACCTGTTAAGAAACAAGAAGCCTTTTGTCCGAGGATTCTTGAGGAAAAAACATCAATGCCATCAGTTGGGCCAGGGGCATAAGGCCCATAAAATAAAGAGGTGCAGCGGAATTTATCCGTTCTTGTCTGTCAGGCCTGGTGTTTTTCCGGGCGGCGGTTGCCCGCCGCCCGGAAAAGATAGTCCGGTTGCGCCACTGACCCGTCAGATGCGTTTCTGCACAGGATGAAGGCGCACCCTTTTAGGTATCAGTCGTACAGCAGGGGCGCGATGTGGTCCTCGTCCATGTTCTCAGCGTCATACCAGTAGCAGCCGGTGTCGATGACCACGGTGCCGTGCTCGTCCACTTCGCCTTCCAGCTCTTCACCAAGCAGCAGCTTGCAGGCGGTGGCAACCGCGGTGTAACCCATGCCCACCGGGTCCTGGGTGATCGCGCCGGCGATTTCGCCAGAGCGGATGCCTTCCTTGAGGGCGGCGGAGGAGTCAAAGCCGATCAGCAGCACTTTGCCGATCATCCCGATTTCCTGCAGGCCGTTATAGGCCCCCACGCAGGCGCCTTCGTTGGAGGAGTAGATCAGCGCGATATCAGGGTTTGCAATCATCATGGATTTTGCGATGTCCGCACTTCTGAGGTGGTCGCCATCGCCGTACTGAACGTCAACAATTTCCAGATTGGAGTTTGCCTTGATGTAGTCCACAAAGCCCTCAACCCGGGCAACGGCGTCCACCACCGTTTGGCTGTGGCCGACCACACCGATTTTGCCTTCTGTGCCCAGCAGGCGGATGGCGTTTTCCGCGGCCAGCTCGCCGGCGGAGTAGTTGGAGGTGGAGCAATGAGCGTCGCCCACAGGGCCAACGCCCGCGTCAAAGCCTACGACCGGCATGCCTTTGGCTTTTACGCCTTCCAGCAGCTCTCTTACAGACTCGATGTCGATGGCTGCCATGACAACGCCAGCCAGGTTTTCATTGGCGAGATTCGCGCGGAGAATATCCACCTGCTTATCCACCATCGTTTCCTGCTCAGGGCCGTCAAAGATGATTTCCACGCCATACTCGCTGGCGGCCTGTTCGGCGCCGGCCTTAACAGCCTGCCAGAACTGATGGGCAACGCCCAGGGGCAGCACAGGGATGAATTTCCCCTCGAGTGGTTTTGCAGACTCAGCCAGAGCGGTTCCAGACAGCAGTAGAATAGATACAACCAAAAGCGCCAACAGTTTTTTCATGATGTCCTCCTCGTTTTTTGTTTTTCTACAGGTTATGCTCTCTCCCGCCGTTCTCTGCGCAATTTGTCAAAGTATACGGCCAGTGCCAGCACAAAACCTGTGACAACCGTTTGCCATTCCGTGGATACAGCCATGGTACGAAGTCCGTTGGTCAATACAGAGATAATGAATGCGCCAATCACGGTTCCTACGATCGTTCCCTCACCCCCTGACATCGATGTTCCGCCAATAACCGCTGCGGCGATGGCCTCCAGCTCATACCCGGCGCCCAATTGAGGCTGCGCGGATCCCAGACGGGAGCTCATCACCAGGCCGGCCGCGGCGCTGAAAAGCCCGCTGACAACATAGATCAGAATTTTCCACTTGTCGGTTTTGATGCCCGACAAGCGCGCCGCTTCCTGGTTGGAGCCAATGGCTGTGGTATAGCGCCCCAGCAAGGTTTTTGAGTAGGTCAGATGTGCCACAACAATAATGACAATGAACAGAATAAAGGCGTTGTAGAAGCCCTCTATGCCGAGAAAGTTGCCCATTGCAATTCTTTTGTAATTTTCAGAACCGGTAAAATAAACGGGCTTGATCCCTGATACAACCAGGGAAAGCCCCTTGGTCATCATCTGCATCGCCATGGTGGCGATAAAGGGCGGCAGCTTCATTTTGGTGATGGCAAAACCGCTGATCGCGCCGCAAACCGCACCGACCGCAAAGCCAAAGATAATGGCCAGCCAGATGGGAAAGCCCCAGGAGACAAACGAGACACCGCTCATCACCGAGCAGAAGGTCATGGTTGTCCCAAGGGAGAGATCAATGCCTCCGGAGGTGATGACAAAGGTGGCCCCCAGCGCCAGGATGCCGTTGACGCAGGTGGACAGCGCGATGGTCATCAGATTGAGGTAACTGGCGAAGTTCGGCCTCATCAGCGAGAAGAAAACAAACAGGGCCAAAAGCGTCGCCAGAATGATCAGTTTTTGTGTCCCTACCCTGTTTTTCAGTTGAACCTTCATTTTCCTGCCTCCTGTTTGTTTTCTTCCCGGGCGGTAGCATATTCCATAATGCGTTGCTGATTGATATCCTCACCGACCACCTCGCCGGTCACCTTGCCTTCACACATCACGATCACCCGGTCGCACATGCGGATAATCTCAGGAAGCTCTGAAGAAATCAGAATGATGGCTTTTCCCATCGCAGCCAGATCCCTGAGCAGCTTATAGATTTCATTTTTTGCCCCCACATCGATCCCGCGGGTGGGTTCGTCAAAAATCAGGATATCGCAGTTGCGCGTCAGCCATTTGCCTAGCACCACTTTTTGCTGGTTGCCGCCTGACAGATTACGGACCAGCTGCTTGACAGAGGGCGTGCGCACATCAAGTTCACTGACCTTCTCCTCTGCGTTTTGGCAGGCCTTCTGAAAGTTGATAAACAGCTTTCCGCGCAGAAAATCCTTCATGCTGGCAATGGAGGTATTGGTTTCCACATCAAGCCCCAGCAGCAAGCCGTATTGCTTGCGGTCTTCAGACAGGTAGGCGATTCCGTTTCTGACCGCATCGGCGGGGCTGTGAATCTCCACCGGAGCGCCGTTTACCAGCAGCTTGCCGCCTGAGCGCCTGTCCGCGCCGAACACTGCCCGCGCGGTTTCGGTGCGCCCGGCCCCAACCAGGCCTGCAAAGCCCAGAATTTCGCCTTTACGCACCTGGAAGGAGACGTCTTTCACCATTCTGCCGCATTGAATGCCCCGGGCCTCAAACAAGACCGGCGCATCACCGGGCAGGGTGCTTTGCTCCTTTTCTATAAACAGCTCGCGGCCCACCATCAGCCTGATGATGGTGTCCGTGCTTGCCTCCTGGGTGCTGAGGGTCTGGATTGTTTCGCCGTCCCGCATCACCGTAATGCGGTCGGAAATTTGCTTAAGCTCCTCCAGACGATGGGAGATATAGATAATTCCCTTGCCTTCGTCCCTTAGGATGCGGACCACACGGAACAAATCGCTGATTTCAGCGTCTGTGAGCGAGGCGGTGGGCTCGTCCATGATGATGATCTCAGAGTTATAGGAAAGCGCCTTGGCGATTTCTATCATTTGCTGTTTGGCCACCGTCAGTTCCCCGACCTTGGCGGTGGGGTCAATGTCCATGTTAAGGTGGCGCAGGATTTCGGCCGCTTTTTTATTCAGGGTTTGATCATTGAGGAAAAAGGGCAGACGGCCGCGTTCCTCCCGGCCGATGAAGATGTTTTGGGCCACGCTCAGGTGATTCATCAGGTTCAGCTCCTGGTGAATCATGACGATGCCCAAATCCTGAGAGTGCCGGATGTTCTGGATTTCCACCGCCTGGCCTTTGTGGAATATTTCGCCTTCATCCTTGGTGTAAACCCCGGTGAGCACTTTCATCAGGGTGGATTTGCCCGCGCCGTTTTCTCCAACCAAGGCATGAACCTCGCCGGCGTCCAGGTGAAAGCTTGCCTTAATCAGCGCCTTAACACCTGGAAATTCCTTGGATATTCCGACCATCTTGATGAGGTTTTGTGTCATGTGCCATCTCCTATACTATCGTTGGAGCAGTTCTTTGCGCAATCGTTTGCTCTTTAGCGTTCAAAAACGAAACCGGGACAGTTTTCATTAAATTACCAGGAGTTGCCGTCGGTGAATACCGGTTCAAGAATCAGGTTGGCATGGGGGAGAGCTTGCTTGGCGCTGAGACGGTTGATCAGGATTTCTGCGGCCTTTGTGCCGATTTCTACGGCGGGCTGGTTCATGGAAGCGATGGTGGGGGAAGAAAGGGAGGTGGGATCATCCGTGTCAAAGGAAGCCAGGGCCAGGTCATCCGGGATTGTTTTGCCCGTCTCTTTAATGGCTCTTACCGCGCCATAGGTCATATAGTTGTTGCTGATAATCATGGCCCTGGGCGGCGGATTGGTTTTAAGAATGTCATACATCAGCGCCCTGCCGCTTTCCAGCTGGAAGTCCCCCTCCCGGATCCATTCATTTCTCAAGGGGAAGCCATGCTCCTTCATGGCGCTGAGAAAGCCTTCATACCGCTGCCGGCCGCTGGATTGGTTTAAAGGGCCGGTGATCATCCCAATCTCGCGGTAGCCTTTTTCGATCAATCGGGTGGTCAGGCAATAGGCGGCCTTGTGGTTGTCAGCGGAGACGGAGTCAAACTCCGCCTGAGACTCCGGGGTGTTATCGATGAAGACGACAGGAATGTTTAAGTGCTTGAACTGATCGATTTTTGAAAAATTGTTCCCCACCGAGGCCAGGATCAGCCCGGACACCTGCTTTTCCAGCATCAGCTGCATCGCCTCCGCCTCGTAAAGGGCGTTTTCATCGGAGTTGCTCAGCAGAATGGAATATCCCATCTTCCGGCTGACGTCCTGGGCGCCTTTAATGACGGAGCCAAAGAAGCTGTTGGTGATGTCTGTGACGATGATGCCCAGGCTCATGGCATTCTGCATTCGCAGGGATCTGGCTACATCATTGGGGGTATAGCTGCTTTGCTTGATGGCCTGCAAGACCCGCATCCTTGTTTTCTCACTGATGCGTCCCTTGCCGCTCATGGCACGGGACACGGTGGAGACAGACAGGTTCAACTCAAACGCCAAATCTCTGAGCCGAACGGGCTTTTGCTTGTTCATAGACCCCTCAAACAGTTTTATCAAGGTCATCCTATCATAAGGGAATCGATTGCGCAAGCGTTTTCTGCCATTAAATACATATTCAGGAGAAATTAAAGGATTGATTTAGGCAGAAAGCAATGATTTGTCAAAAGAATGCGCTGTTTGGTTAAGCGCTTTTCATGGTGTTTTTTAATTTGTTTTCTGGCAGAAAGCGCAGCTGTTTAACACGCCCGGGCTTCCTAAACAGCTGCCGGGCGTCTTGGCTCTTTTCTGATGGAAGCAATGTATTTTTTTGTGTTTGTGTCAGGAGAGTTAAGGGGCTGACAGCCGGGCTAAAACCTCAAGAGGGCTGAGCGTCTTCCTCAGTCAGCACGCTGACTAAGGTCCGGACGATGTGGGGATCAAACTGGGTGCCGGCGCAGCGCTTGATCTCTGCGATGGCCTCGTCATGGGTTTTTGCCTTGCGGTAGGGTCTGTTCTCCGTCATGGCGTCATAGGCGTCCACCACCGCCAGGATACGGGCCAAAAGGGGGATGTTTTTGCCCTGAATGCCGCGGGGGTAGCCTTCTCCGTCCCAGCGCTCATGATGGCTTAGGATGCATTCCGCGATTGGGATAAGGTCGGGGGTGGAGTTGGCGATCCGGTAGCCGATCTCCGGGTGGCGCTTCATCTCCACCCATTCATGGGGGGACAGCTCCCCGGGTTTGCTTAAAATACGGGGGCTGATGCTGATTTTGCCGATGTCATGCAGCGTGGCCAGCAGCACCAGCCTGTCGCGCTCGATCTGAGAAAGCCGGAGGCGGTCGGCAATCTTCTCAGACAGGGCCACCATGCGTTCGGTGTGTTCTCCGGTTTCGTGGCTGGTTTCGTTCATCGTGGCCTTGATTGAGGCGATGATGGCGCTGTGGGAGCTGTTATGGTCAAGCAGCTTCCGCTGATACATATAATCCTCAGCGATTTTGCTCACATCGCCTATTTCCTCCTCCATGCTGGTCCGGCTGGCAAGCCCTAAGGAGATGCTGTGGACATAGCGGGCGTTTTTCTGGTCCTGATCAAACTGTGCCAGCGCCTCCTGAATCCTGATCAGCACCTGGCTGGCCGTCTGGTGATCCGTCTTTGGCATCAGGATGCCAAACTCATCGCCCCCGGTCCGGGCGAAGGTGTCCCCTGGCCTAAGGCATCCTGCCACAATCTGCATACAGTCAATGATCAGCCTGTCGCCCTCTGCGTGCCCGAAGGCGTCGTTCACCAGCTTTACGCCGTTGATGTCCCCGATCATGATGGTGAGGGGCAGCTGGTCTTCCCTGTCCAGGCGGCTGAGCGTTTCCTCAAAATACCGACGGTTATACAGCCCCGTTAAATGATCATGGGTGACCAGGTAGTGAAGCCTTGCCTCCGCCTGCTTTTTTGCTGTGATATCAATCTGGAAGCTGATATAGCGGCCCTCGGAGAGCTCCACCGCGTCCACCGCCCACCAGCGCAGGGAGCCGTCCTGGTGGATGTATTGCAGGTCAACGGTGATGCGCCCGTTCTTTTTAAGCGCCTCCAGGCTGTCCCGGACGGCTTGGTGGCCTGCCTTGGGGGCGATGTCCAGGATAGAGCGCTTTAGCAGCTGGGCCTGGCTAAAGCCGGTCATAAAGGTGGCGTAGCTGTTGACCTCCAGAAACCGCCCCCTAGCATCAATGATAAAGACGCCAAAGGGCGCGTTTTGGATGTAGCTGAAATACTTGTCTTCACTGGCCTTCAGGGCCTGCTCTGCCTGAATGCGCTGGGTGACGCTCACTGCAAGGTAAGCAAAGAGCCGCTTTTGATTTTTGGGCGCCTCAATGGGGAACAGCCGGCTTTCGTAATACTGCTTGCCGTCTTTGGTTTCAATCACATCAAGCCCTTCCAGAACCATGCCGCTGTCAGACGCTTCGGTCGGCAGCAGCGCCATCTTGCGGGAAATGGCCGGCAGCAGGGCCTGGATCACCTCTTCCTCAGCGGAGGACAGCTCAATCAGCTTGCTGTCCTCATCCATGATCACAATGGGACTGGGGCTGTTCTCAAGCAGGCCCTTCAACCGGGATAAAAGGGCCTCCGTCTCCGCCTCCGCCCGGATACGCTGGGTGATGTCGGAAAAGGTGCAGGCGAACTGGCCAGGGGCAGGACGGTAGGCGCTGACCTCGAAATACTTGTCCTGGGGAACGGCATAGCTGGAGAAACGGGTGGGATGGCCGCTTAGCACCGTGGCGCCATAGCGCTCTATCCAGTGGGACTCCACATCCGGCAGAACTTCCTTGACAGTTTTTCCCAGGATGTCCTCTGATTTAAGCCCGGTCATCCGCTCAAAGGAGGGATTGACGGCCAGGAAGCGGTAGTCCACCGGCCTGTTTTCCTCATCCAGAATGATTTCGTGCAGCGCGAAGGCATCCACCATCTCCCTGAAGAGCAATTGATAGTTCCTGCTGTTGCGCCGCTGGGCCGTAATGTCCTGGAAGGTGGCATAGACCTGGTAGGGCCTGTCCTCGCCCTGACGGAACAGGGGAATGGCGTTGATGGAAAGCCAGGTATAGTCCATCCAGCCCTCCTTGCGGATGCCCATGGTCAAAGGACCAACGGGTTTCCCTGTCTCAAGCGCGCGCAGTGCCGGGTATTCAGAGCCTGTAAGCGGCCGGCCGTCCTCCGCGATGGTTTGCCAGGAAGGATGAATGGCCTTTTTCCCTAGCAGGCTGCCCGAGGGCTGTTCCAGGATGCGCTCCGCCGCAGGATTGGCAGAGATGATCGTGCCATCCGGGGAGAGATAGACCACCCCCTGAGCCATGGTTTCAAAGAGGCGGCGGGATATTTCCTCACTGGCCCGCAGCTTTTCCTCCATCGCCCACTGGAGGGTGACATCCTGCAGGATGCAATGGGTTTGCTGGAAGTTGCCGTCCTTGTCATAGCCGATTTTGCCCTGACACATAACAAACAGCGTTTTCCCGTTTTTGTGCAGCATCCTGTGCTCCGCCAGCACCGTTCCCGTCTCCTTAAAGGTTTGGAAGGCGCTATGGAATGTGTCCGCGCACTCCGGCGTTAAAAACTCCCCATACCAGCGCCCGATCACCTGCTCCTGGGTGTATCCCAGCATTTCAAGCCAGCGCTGGTTCACATGAAGGATTCTGCCTTCACTGTCCAGGGACTGGTAGCCCACAGGCGCCTTGTCATACAGCACCCTGAAGCGCTGTTCTGACTGGGCCAATTCCGCCTGGATGTTTTTCAGGCGCTGCTGGCGCAGCAGAAGCTGGCTTAACAGCACCGAGGCGATGGGGAAAACAAGCATCACCGGCAGCGCCACGTGCCGGAGGATTTCCTGGTTTAGCGGATAGGGGTAGAGCGTCATGGCGCCCATCATGAGGGTATGCACCACCAGCCCCATGGCCAGCACATTCAGCCAGCAGCGCCTGCCTCCGCCGTTTTCACAGGGGAAAAACCGCCGCCAGATCAGGCCGATCAGGGCGCTGGAAAAAATAGTCAAGATGCCGACCAGGGTGCCCTGGCCGCCGATGATAATTCGAAACAGGGTGGCCGCCACCGCAGCGATGGCGGTGGGCGCCAGGCCAAAGGCAAAGGCGGTGACGCTCAGGATAATGGAACGCGTATCAAAGATGAGGCCGGGGGCTATGGTGACGGGCAAGAACATCACCGCGGCACAAATGGCGGATATCAGAAGGCCGATGGCAACATTCCTGCCACGGGCAAGCCTGGCCGGCAGCATGAAGCTCAACTCATAGACAAGCGACAGCGCCAAAAGCAACGCTGCGTTGTGCACCAGTGAGATCCAAATGCTCTGTTCCAAAATACCTCCCGCCCTCTGATGATTTCGCCGGACTTACTATCATATCCCAATGATGGTAAAAATAAACCGGTTTCAACGCGTCAGCAACACGCGAGGTTGATTGATGAGCAGATTATACCACAATTCTATATTAGTGTCCCCTGAATAACATCGACCTCACGCTATCAACCCGCAGCCAGCTGCAGCAAGCAAGCTTCCTGCCTCCCCGACTTTTACAGAATTAGAAGCGAAAGCAGCCTTGAAGCCTTATACAGCAATGCTTTTTGCTTAGCGCTTCTCCCTTTTGCCTGTTATGCTATAGGCGCAGCTGGATTCCCTTGAGGAAGCGCGTGAAGGACTCCTGCTTGGCTCTGCTTTCGTAGAATGCTGTGCCAAACGCCTGCTGAATCAGGGCATAATCCTGCGCTACCTCGTCTTTTTCTGAGAACATCAGCGTGTCCACCAGCTTCCCCTCCCGGCCCTTTCGCTTCACAAAGGCCAGGCAGCCGCCCACATCGTCCAGTTCCACATAGCCGCCGCGCTTGACCCTCAGCGTCGCCGCGTTCAGCGCCCGGGCAATCCGCCCCACAGAAATAGCCTGCTCGCCCATGGCGTGCTGAATCAATCGCACCATCAGCAAGGCCACAAAGCAGATCAGGAAGTGCGCGCGGATGTGCGCTTGGCTGCTCACGAATACCGGGCGGGCCAGCAGGTCGGATTTCAGGATGCGGAAACTCTCTTCAATCCGCCACAGCCCGCCGTATGCCCCGCGGATCATCCCAGCGTCAAAGTCCAGTTCGCTGGTCAGGATGCAGAAGTACCCGTCGTCCTCCGCATCCTGTTCGGCTTTCTTTGTGTTGACCGAGCGCACAATGTGTTTGCCCGCCTTCTCCACCTCCCCTGTTTGCGGATGAACGATCTCCTCCAGCACATACTCCTGCGAGCCCTTCTTAATACCGTAAGCGCCGTTCTCGCACGCTCTCTGTGCCATCACCAGCTTCTCCTCCCGCCTGGCACGCGCCATGTCCGCGTCCGCCTGGTCCCAGTAAATCAATACCTGGCGCTTACGCGCTTCTTTGTTCCCCTCCTTGTCCAGGCCCACATACTCCTCGGTATATAGCTTGGTCTTGCGTGTCTTGTCCGCGTTCCATACATAGCCCGCTTCCTCCAGCATGGCAGCGCGGTACCGGCGCCCCTTAGTGCCCCGCAGCGCCTGGGAGACCACATAGCCATCCCCTTGCCGGCAGATGAAGTCAAGGTTCGCCGCGGAGTTGAGCCCCTTGTCCGCCACCACAATCAGGCGCTCCAGGGCATAGGATTTCTTGATCTCCTGCATCACCGGCTGCAGGGTGCGCGTATCACTGGTGTTGCCAGGGAACAGGGACATGCTGACAGGCAAGCCCCTCCCGTCCATGAACAGCCCCATCTGGACGATGGGATCTACCCGGTGCTCCTTGGAAACCCCGCGCCTGCGCAGTTCCCCCGGCGCATCCGGCAGGTCAATCTCAAAAAAGTAGTTCGTCACATCGTAAAAGGCATATTCCAGGTCCCGGCCAATCATGCTGCTGACGCGCTTGTCCAGATGCTTTTGCAATGTCAGCTCAAAAGCCGCCATGTGATCCAGCGCGCGGTAGACATCAGGCAACTCAATCCGGATGTCCCGGCCATAGAAGGCGTCCTGACGCCGCACGCTTGCCCGCTTGGAATCCGGCCCCAGAATCCGCTGGATTACCAGAAAACGAAAGATCTCATCAATCGAATACTCGCCCCGAAAGCCCGTTTCCCGCTCATACCTGCCAATGAACGAGGCAATGCCCAGACGCTCATACAAGGCGTCCAGAAACTTGTAGCCATAGTTCAGCCTGCGGTTGTCCCCGCTATACATCTTTTGCGCGCTGGTACTCTCCCGGTTGGCGGGATCCGCGTCATATGCCGCCACTTCCCGCATGAAAGCCGCCTGATCCGGCTGGTCCTCAAGATACCCGAAGCTCTTGAGCGTGCGCTGCTTAGGCGGCAGCCCCGGCCCCGGCCGGTAGCCCTCCACAACGCGGATGTAGGTTTTGACGGTGCCGTCCTTAAAGACTGTTCTCTTCCGGTGAATCATGCTGTCCCCTCCCGCTCAATCTGTAAGGGTCATTATACCACATAACGAAACATAACGAAGCGCTTTTACAAAAAATACTTTTCAAATCAAAAAAACAGAGCCCGGATCGCTTATAAACACTCACATTCCGGACGCTGGCACTTCAATAAAAGCTATTCAAATGCTCTCTTAACTGTAAAAGTCGGGTTATACCACAATTCTATATTAGTGTCCCCTGAATAACATCGACC
>Ga0123335_1004264_pt1 | contig 18782 bp, 14 predicted proteins | sample BiotimSIPDNA_2_FD_89707 | JGI IMG/M metagenome (GOLD analysis project Ga0123335, IMG submission 89707) | Anaerobic biogas reactor microbial communites from Washington, USA - Biogas_R2 time_0 SIP DNA | ecosystem: Engineered > Bioreactor > Anaerobic > Unclassified | place: Washington, USA...
CACAGGTCGATGCTGGCCCCCGCACCGTCGGCCTCGTCGTGAACCCGGGCGAGGCAACGCTCGACCACCTCGACGAGGGCCCCCATGGAGGCCTGCGGCCCCGGGCTGAGTTCGAGCTGCCCACCGGGTTCGAGCGTCGGCCGGGCCAGGTCCCGGAACGCCGGGTCGGCCAGCGCCAGCGGTCTGGAGACGAACATCTCCAGCTCGGCGCCGATCCGGCCCCGGCGCTGCCTCGCAGGTGAGTCCGCGGGTGCAAAGAGACGGTGCACCGCCGCCGCCAGCCGATCGTCCATGGCCGTTCCTCGGGGTCTCGGGAATCGCTTCCCTAGATTCAATGCAGTGACACTGCATCTAATTAAGTTAATATGCGGAGGGTGAGCCAACCTGTCAAGAGGCCCTACCGGTCGCGCAAGCGGGAGGCCGGTGCCGCGGCCACCCGGGAACGGATCCGGCAGGCGGCCGCCGAGCTCTTCACGGAGCAGGGCTACACGGCGACCTCGCTGCGCCAGGTCGCCGAGCGGGCCGGGGTCGCGGAGCGCACCCTCTACACCCGGTTCGACTCCAAGCTCGAGCTGCTCCGCCACGTCATCAACGTGCTCACCGTGGGCGACGAGCAGCGGATCCCGGTGCGCGACCGCCCCGGCGTCGTCGCGGCGCGCGAGACGGAGGACCCGAGGGAGGCACTGGCCCGGTGGGTCGCCGAGGGCGCGGCCCTGATGGAGCGGGCCGGCGACGTGATCATGGTCGCCTACGAGGTCTCCGGGTCGGATCCCGAGCTGGGTGATCTGGTGCGGCGCGGGATCACCAGCACCCACGGCATACACCTTGGTCTGACCGAGATCCTGGCGGCCCGCGGACAGCTGCGGCCGGGGCTGGACGCCGTGGCGGCCGCCGACATTCTCTACGCCCTCGGGTCCCCCGCGACGCACCACGCACTCCGCCGTGAGCGGGGCTGGACGGCAGCGCGGTACCAGGCCTGGCTGACCGACGCGGCCGTGCAGCAGCTGCTGCCCCCGGACGCCCCTCCCGGCGACCCCTAAAACTGGTAGTGAGCAGTGCGTTCGCGCACGTACCCTAGATCAAGCCATGCAAGACTTTCCGCCCGAGATCCGGGCCTACTCAGTGCGCGACGGCGCCCAGCCGGACACCCGCAGCCCCAGGCACTTCCTGTGGTGGGTCGTCCGCCTCGAGGGCACCCTTGCGCTGGCCGGCGTGGCCATCGCCCTGGTGTGGATGCTGCCCCAGGTCACGGGCCCGTGGCTGGTCGGCCGCGCCATCGACGACGGGATCGTCGGGGGCGACTCCGGCGCGCTCCTGCAGTGGGTGCTGGTCCTGCTGGCGGTCACGGTCGTCGGCGGGCTGAGCGGCACCGTCTACCACACGGTCATCGTCCGCGAGTGGCTCGTCGCGCTCTACGGCACCACCAAGCTGGTCACCCGCAAGACGCTGCAGCTGGGCCACGTCCTGCCGCGCCGCACCCCCACCGGTGAGGTGCTCTCGGTGTCGGGCAGCGACAGCGACCAGTTCGGCGGCTTCATGGAGATCGTCACCCGGGCCTTCTCCGAGCTCGTCGCCTTCTTCTGCGTGGCGGCCATCGTGCTGTCGATCAACCCGACCATGGGGCTGCTCGTGCTGCTCTCCGCGCCGCTGCTCGTGGTGTGCGGGATGCCGCTGCTGCGGCCGATGCAGCGCTGGCAGGGCATCGAGCGCTCCCGCAACTCCGAACTCACCTCGATGGCCACCGACATCGTCGGCGGGCTGCGCATCCTGCGCGGCATCGGCGGCGAGGGCACCTTCGGCGGCAACTACGCCCGCCAGTCCCAGCGGGTGCGCCAGTCCGGCGTCTCCGCGGGCGGCTGGCAGGCCGCGGTCGAGGCGGTGGGCGTGCTGCTCAGCGGTGTCTTCGTCGTCGCCCTCATGTGGGTCGGCGTCCGGGAGGTCGTCCAGGGCCGGCTCAGCGTGGGCCAGCTGATCAGCGTCCTGGGCTACGGCCTGTTCCTGATCCAGCCGATGCGCACCTTCGTGGAGTTCGCCCAGAAGATGACGCGCTCGGTCGTCTCCGCGCGCAAGGCCATCGCGGTCCTCGAGCAGCGGCCGCCGTGGGTGGAGCCCACGACGCCGCGTCCGCTCCCGCACGACGCGCCGCTGACCGACGAGGCCTCCGGCCTGGTCGTCACACCCGGTCGCCTGACCATGGTCGTCTCCGGCGTGCCGGACGACTCTGCGGCCCTGGCGGACCGGCTCGGGCGCTACCTGCCCGAGGAGCCGGACGCCCAGATCAGCCTGGAGCTCCCCGAGGAGCTCAAGGGCCGCGCGGCCCGTCGCGAGCGGGCCCGCCGGGTGATCGCCCGAGCCGAGCAGGCGGTCCGCGACGAGGAGCGCGCCCGCCAGGCGTGGGGCGTGCGTGTCGGCGACGTCGACCTGGGCGAGGCCGACCTCGACGAGGTGCGCTCGCGCATCCTGGTCAGCGACACCAGCCCGCACGTCTTCGCCGGCTCCCTGCGCTCGGCCGTGGACCCGCACGGGCGACTGACCCGCGAGGCTGCGGAGGCCGCACTGTGGGCCGCGTCCGCCGACGACGTCTTCGACGCCGTGCCGGGCGGATGGGCCGGTGAGCTCGACGAGCGCGGCCGTGGCCTGTCCGGCGGGCAGCGCCAGCGGCTCGTCCTGATGCGGGCCCTCGCCGCCGACCCGGAGGTGCTGGTCCTGGTCGAGCCGACCTCGGCCGTGGACGCCCACACCGAGGCCCGGATCGCCGAGCGGCTGGGGCGCGCCCGCGCGGGGCGGACGACGGTCGTCATGACCGCCTCCCCGCTGCTGCTGCACCACGCCGACGAGGTCGTCCTGCTCCAGGACGGCCTGGTGACCGCCCGCGGGACGCACGCCGACCTGCTGGCCGACCACGCGGCATACCGAGCAGTGGTGGTGCGGGGCGAGGACGCCCCGACGATCGACCACCCCGAAGCTGACGGCACCCCGCCGCAGACCCACCACACGATGACCCGACCCGCTCCCCAGGAGGTGTTGTGAGCACGACGCAGATCCCACTCCTGCCGCCCGACCTGGCGGCGGAGTCGGCACGCACCTGGGACGCCGCGGACGGCCACGGCCCCGCGATCCCGGAGGAGCTGGTGCCGCCCACGACGGCCACCGTCGCCGAGCGGGCCGCGGCGATGCGCCGGCGTCACCTGCTGCGCGAGCGGCGGGCGGCGGAGTTCGTCGCGGACACGATGAGCTCGACCAAGGGGCTGCCGATCGCCCAGCCTCGCCAGGTGGTCCGCTTCATCGGCCGGCTCCTCGGCGAGCGCAAGCCGTGGGTGGTCGCCGTCGTCCTGGGCAACGCGCTGGCCGCCGTGGCCGCGCTGCTCGTGCCCTGGTGGCTGGGCCGATTGGTCGACAGCACCGTCGCCGACGTCGAGGCCGGCCGCACCGACGCGGCGCTGGCGACCGCGAACTCGGTGGCCCTGCTGGTCGCCGGGATCGTGGTGCTGCAGGCGCTGCTGGTCTTCGCAGCGAAGAGTGCCTCCGCCGTGCTGGGCCAGGGGATCCTGGCCTCGGCGCGGGAGTATGTCGTGCGCGCCATCCTGCGCCTGCCGCTGTCCCGGGTCGAGACCGCGAGCTCCGGCGACCTGGTCACCCGCGTGACCCGCGACGTCGGCACGATGAGCGAGAGCGTGCGCTGGGCGCTGCCGCAGGTCATCGTGGCCGGCACGACCGTCGTCGCGACGCTGGTGGCGATGATCGCCAACAGCTGGCTGCTCGCGCTGCCGTCGCTGGTGCTCCTGTCGATCTCGCTGGTGCAGGTGCGGCGCTACCTGCTGCGCGCGCCAAAGGGCTACCTGACCGAGGGCGCCACCTACTCGCGGATCAACACCCACCTGACCGAGACCGTCGAGGGCGCCCGCACCGTCGAGGCCCTGCGGATCGGGCCGGAGCGGCTGGGCGTCGGCGACGACGACATCGAGGTGTCGGCGCAGGCCGAGCGCTACGGTCTGACGCTGCGCAACCTGCTGTTCCTGGTGATGGACCTGGCCTTCAGCCTGCCGCGGGTGCTGGTGCTGGCCGTCGGTGCCGTGGCCTACACCCAGGGCTGGGCGACGATCGGCCAGATCACCACCGCAGTGCTCTACACCGAGGCACTGTGGGGACCGTTCGACATGCTGGTGCACACGATCGACAACATGCAGGTCGGCATCGCCTCGACGACCCGTCTGCTGGGGATCGCGACCGTCCCGCCGGACCGTGAGACCGGCGAGGACGAGCCGGTCGACTCGGCGCTGGTGGGCCGGGACCTGCGGTACGCCTACCGGCCGGGCCATGACGTGCTGCACGGCATCGACCTGTCGCTGGAGCCGGGCGAGCGGCTGGCGATCGTCGGGCCCAGCGGGTCGGGCAAGTCGACGCTCGGCCGGCTGCTGTCCGGCATCCACGGACCGCGCACCGGGTCGGTCACCGTCGGCGGGGTCGAGCTGACGACGCTGCCGCTGGACCACCTGCGGCGCGAGGTCGCTCTGGTCACCCAGGAGCACCACGTGTTCATCGGGACCGTGCGCGACAACATCGTGCTGGCTCGCGAGGGGTCGGACGACGCGCAGGTCGAGGAGGCTCTGCGGGCCGTCGGCGCCTGGCACTGGGTGTCCCGTCTCCCCGACGGCCTGGACTCCCGGATCGGCTCGGGCTCCCAGGAGCTCACCCCGGGGCAGGCGCAGCAGGTGGCGCTGGCCCGGCTGATCCTGGCCGACCCGCACACGATCGTGCTCGACGAGGCCACCTCGCTGATCGACCCGCGGACCGCGCGGAGCCTGGAGGGCTCGATGAACGCCCTGCTCTCCGAGCGCACCGTGGTCGCGATCGCGCACCGGCTGCACACCGCGCACGACGCGGACCGGATCGCGGTGGTGATCGACGGGCGCATCGTCGAGCTCGGCAGCCACGACGAGCTCGTGGCCCTCGAGGGTGAGTACGCCGCGCTCTGGCGCGCCTGGACCACCTGATCCCTTCCCAGGCGACCGGGCGCACGGGGTTGCGGCCCACAGGCCGACCGGGCGCACGGCGTTGCGCTCTCACCGGTCACCGAGCGCGCCATGTTGTGGCCCACGGGCCACCGAGCGCACGGGGTTGCGGCAGGGAACCTAGGCTGGAGCCATGAGTTCCCTGTCGCAGACCCTCCTCGACCCCGCCCGCCGCCCGGCCGTCGTGGAGACGCTGGTGGGCGTCGTGGACGCCGAGGTGGCCGCCAAGTCGGGCCTCGGCGGCAAGATCATCAAGACCGGCTACGCCGCCGTCACGAAGGTCGCGGACGGGTTCACCGCCAAGGCGGTCAACCGGTTGCTGCCCGGGTTCGCTCAGGCTCTCGATCCCTTCTGGGCCGACCGCGGGGACTCCTCGTTCGCGGACACGCTGGTGGCCCGCCAGGGCGAGGCGGCCGAGGCACTGCTGGCCGTGACGGACGGGCAGGTCGCCGGCACGTCCAACAAGGTCGTCACCAAGGTCTACGGGTCGCTGCGTGGCAAGGCCAAGGAGAACGTGGTCGCCGCCCTGCCCCGCGTGGGGGCCGCCATCGAAGAGCAGGCCTCCTGACAGGACGGACCAGTCCGTCGCGGGCTAGCGCTCCTCCGCGCGCGCCGGCAGCACCATGACGTGCACGTCGGGCCCCTCGTCACCGACCACGGACGTCAACCAGTCCGGACGGACGGTGGTCACGTCGCGCCATCCCGTGCTCAGGTAGAGCTGACGGGCCGCCCCATGATGAGGCAGCACCTCCAGGCACGGGACCCGACCCTCCCGGCGGAGCGCGCTGACCGCTGCGTCCAGCAGCAGCCGTCCGGCACCGCTGCCGCGAGCGCGTTCGGCCACGAAGAAGGCGCCGATCCACGCGACCCGATCCGCCGGTTGCCCCACCGCCTCGGCGCAGGCACGGCTCAGCAGGTCAGCATCCGGGTGGCCGTGGGCGCGGGCCACCCAGGAGACGTGGCCCACGACGTCGCCGTCGCGCTCGACCACCAGGGCGCCAAGCGCGTCTTCGGCGTGCAGGAAGTCCTCCGTCGGGATCGGCAGCGGGTCCCGGAAGGGATAGCGGGTGCGCGGCTGCTGCTCCAGCAGGTCCGCACCCAGTCCGGGCAGGTCCTCGGGTCGCCGCGGACGGACGGTCAGGGTCATCCGGCCATCGTCCCCCGCGTCAGTCCGTCCGGCGACGGAGGGTGAGCGTCCCGAGCGCCAGCACGACCACCGCGACCACCACCACGACCAGCAGGTGGGTCCAGGTCCCGTCCGCCACCGCACCGTCCACCCCGGCCTGCACGCCCTGCATGGCCTCCACGGCATACGTCAGGGGCAGGAAGTCCGAGATCACCTCTGCCGCCCGTGGCATCTGGTCCCGCGGCAGGAACAGGCCGCACAGGAGCAGCTGGGGGAAGACGAGCGCCGGCATGAACTGCACGGCCTGGAACTCGGTGCGGGCGAAGGCCGAGACCGCCAGCCCCAGGGCGGTCCCCAGGAACGAGTCGGCCAGCGCGACCACCAGCAGGGCCCAGATCGGGCCGCCGACCTCCATGCCGAGCACCCACACCGCGAGCGCGATGACGAGCGTGGCCTGCACCAGGCAGATCGCGAGGAGCGCCAGGGCGTAGCCGACGAGGATGTCACCGCGGCCGGTCGGCATTGCCAGCATCCGCTCGAGGGTCCCCGCCGTGCGCTCCCGCAGCATCGTGATCGAGGTGACGATGAACATCACCGTGAACGGCATGAACGCGATGATCGCCGGGCCGAACCGGTCGAGCATCCCGCCGCCGGGTAGCTCGGAGAAGACCCACCAGAGCAGCAGGATCACGACGCACGGGAGCAGCAGCATCAGCGCGATGGTGCGGGGGTCTCGCCGCAACTGGTGCAGCACCCGGCGGGCCACTGCCAGGGTGATCCGCGGGGTCATGCGGCGGCCTCGTCGATGAGAGCGAGGAAGGCAGCCTCGACGGTGTCGGTCCCGGTGCGCTCGCGCAGGTCCGCCGGGGATCCGGTCGCCAGGACGTGCCCCCGCCGCAGCAGGGCGATCCGGTCGCACCGCTCGGCCTCGTCCATCACGTGGGAGGAGACCAGGACCGCGGCCCCGCCTTCCGCGAGCGCCCGGAAGGTCGCCCACAGCGACCGGCGGAGCACCGGGTCGAGTCCCACCGTGGGCTCGTCGAGGACCAGCAGCGCCGGCTCACCGAGCAGGGCGGTCGCCAGGGACACCCGCGACTGCTGACCCCCCGACATCGTCCCCACGACCTGGTCGCCGGCATCGGCCAGGTCGACGGTGGTCAGCGCGGCCTGCACCTCGCGCCGACCCACCCCCTGGACCGCACCGAAGAACTCCAGGTTCTCCCGCGCCGTGAGGTCGTCATAGATCGACGGCGACTGCGTGACATAGCCGACCCGTCCCCGCACCGGCGGCGACCCCGCCTCCTGCCCGAGCACGCGGACGGTCCCCGCGACGTTGGCCTGTACCCCCACGATCGCGCGCATCAGGGTGGACTTCCCACCTCCGGACGGCCCGACGATCCCCACCAGTTCCCCCGCGGCGACGGTCAGGTCCACGGCGTGTAGGACCTCGACACCACCGCGCGTCACCCGCAGGTCAGCGACCTGCACCACCGGACCGGACGTCATACCGCCTCCTCGGGAGATCACCGGTGGTCCAGGCTAGACCCGATCGGGCTCGCCGCTGTTCGACCGCGCCTGCCAGGTGCAGAGGCAGATCTCGTTGCCGTCGGCATCGGCCAGGACCCACCACGCGGGCGCGCGCTCGTCCGAGACCAGCCGTCCCCCGGCGGCGAGGGCCGCGGCGAGCCGCTGCTCCGCCACGTCGTGGGGCAGGGTGAGGTCGAGGTGGATGCGGTTGCGCTCGGTCCGCGGCGGGTCCATCTTCTGGAACCAGAGATCGGGCAGCTGCCCGGCGGGGTCGCGCAGGTCGCCACGGGCATCGGGCTCATAACCCAGGACCGCGACCCAGAACGGCCGTATGACGTCCGCGTCCACCGTGTCGATCGCCAGCTCGAGCGAAGCGACCCGGGCGGGCCGCGGGACCGCCCCCGCCGCGTCGGCCAGGTCGCTGACCGCCCGGGCCAGGTCGACGTCATACTGCGTGAGCCCGTCCACCGCCTCGGTGCGGGTCCGCACGACGAGGTGGTCCGGCCGGAGGTCCACCTCGGGATGGTGGTGCATCCGCACGCCGGCCTCGGCGATCGCGAGCGCGAGCTCGGCCCCCTCCAGCGGCCCCGCGGTGTCGAACCGGGCGACCAGCTCGCCGAGCAGGTAGCGCCAGTCGCCCAGTCCCTCGGCGTGCGTCGCGGCATACGGGGTCACGGTGTCGGGGCTCGTCATGGGGCCAGCGTCCCACCTCGCGCCGGGCCGCACCATCGGCTCATCGGGCCCGCGGGTCGCCCCAGCGCACCGGCACCCCGTGCGGCGGCGCCTCCCCCAGCAGCCGCTCCTCGCCACCGGGCCAGGTCGTCGCCGCGACGACGAAGCGGTGCCGGCCGCCCGGCTCGAGCCGCCGCGGCTCGAAGGCCAGGTGGGTCAGGGTCCTGTCCGCGGTGGACTGGGTCCCGAGTGCTTCGAGGCGGTCCAGCATGCGCTGCTGCTCGGCCGCGGGGACGTACTGCCACATCACCGAGTGCCACACGACCGTGTGGTGCCCGTCCCGCAGCTGCAGATCGTCCAGGAAGTCACCGCCGCCAGCTCGCACGAGCTCCACCGGGTGCTCGCGGGCCACGGCCAGCGCACCGCGCAGCCGCTCCAAGCGGTGCGTCTGGTCCGGCCAGACGCAGCTGAGCAGCGAGAGCGCGCCGTCCTCGCTGCGCGCGTCGATGGGTGAGAGGTCGCAGCCGCGCCGCTCGACCACCCGCACTGCCTCCGGTATGCCGTGGGGCCGGGTCTCCCAGGCCGGGTCCAGGACGACGTCGGTCGCCTCCGTCATGTGCCAGGGTTCGGCCTCGGCCGCCGCCGCGCGGTAGGCGAACTGGTCGGCGAGCAGGTTCAGCCCCGCCGAGGCGCCGATCTCGACGAGCCGCACCGGCAGGTCGGGTTGCCCGGCCGTGGCCAGGACCTGGAGCAGCCCTCCGAACAGGGCCGCGGACCGTCCGACCTCGTTGGTCTGGGGAGGCGAGGCGAGGCCGGCGCGGACCGCATCCATGTGGTCCTCGAGGGTCTCGCGGAAGGCGGTCCAGGCCGCCGCTGCGTTCCCGTCACCGCCGGCGCTCGGGTAGTGCGCGGCGAGCGCCGGAGCACGACCGGTCAGCACGAGCCGGTGCACGGCCGCCATCACCCGCAGCGCGAGCGCGGACGGGCCGGCGTCGTCCTCGTGACCGGCCAGGACGCGCGCGCCCACTCCCCCGGCTGCCACGTCGTCGGCAAGGTCCCCGAGCAGGGCCTCGTAGAACGGTGAACCCAGCTCGCGGCAGGCCGCGGCCTGCTGCCTGATCAGGTCGATCTGACGACTGAGTCCTTCAGTCTCCCCTCCCCTGGCGAGGACATCGTCCCGCTGCGCTGCCACCCGGCACCTCCTTGATCTGCGACCCCCGGTCAACCGCGAGGCTACTCCCGTCGTGTCGAGAATTCGTCAGACATTTTCATCAAGGTAGGCACTGTAGGTACAATCTCGGAAAGGAGGCGAGCCATGACGACCATCACCAGCCGCGAGTTCAATCAAGACGTGAGCGCTGCGAAGCGCGCTGCCGAGCAGGGACCCGTGGTCATCACGGATCACGGACGCCGGTCGCACGTGCTGCTGACCGCGGACGAGTACGACAGGATCATTGGTGCGAACGAGCGCGTCGGCGACCGGCTGCGGATGCGAGGCGGGGAGGACATCGACCTTCCCATCCCTGAGCGGACCGACGATAACCTCCGGGTTCCTGACCTGTGAGGTACCTCCTCGACACGAATGTTCTCAGCGATATCCGGCGCGGCAGCTCGTCGTCGCTGCAGACGTGGATTGCTGAACAACGGGTGACGGACCTCGCGATCAGCGCGATCACGCTTCTCGAGTTGGACGTGGGCGTTCGACGGAAGGAACGCCGGGACTCGGCAGCCGGTGCACGGTTGCGCCAGTGGCTGGATGCCACGGTTCGCCCGATGTTTCGCGACCGGGTGCTGCCCGTCGACGAGCGCGTCGTGGCCGAGGCAGCACCGCTGCACGTCCCGGATCCGATGCCTGCCCTGGATGCGTTGATCGCCGCGACGGCACTCGCGCACGGACTGACGCTCGTCACCCGGAACGTCAGCGACATGGAACGCAGCGGGGTCGCGATCCTCGACCCCTGGGGTGCCTGAAAGGACGCGACAGGACGCGCTCGGTGGGGCCTGAGGGCGCAACACCGTGCGCTCGGTCGTCAGGGGGTGGTCGTCGAGGGGGCAGCGTCAGGCGGGGGCCGCCGCGAAGTCGTCGAGGAGGACGTGCTGGATCAGGGCTGAGGCCCAGTCGAGGATGTCCTTGTCGCGCAGCACCTTGCCGCCGATGCGGGCGGTCTTGGGGGCGGGCACGAGGATCGTGCGGGTGGCGGCCTTGAGGATCGTCCCGGGATACAGCCGGTTAAGGCGCAGCTGCTGGCTCTCGCGCAGCTCGACCGGGCCGAACCGGATGGTCTGGCCCTGGGTGGAGATGTCGCTGATGCCGGCGCTGCGCGCCAGCGTGCGCAGCCGCGCGACCTCGAGCAGGGTCTGCACCGGCACCGGCGGGGCGCCGTAGCGGTCGACCAGCTCGGCCTCGATCTCGGCAAGCTCGTCCTCGTCGGTAACCTTGGCCAGCTTGGTGTAGGCCTCCAGCCGGAGCCGCTCGCCGGGGATGTACTCGTGCGGCAGGTGCGCGTCGACCGGCAGCTCGATCTTGATCTCGGCCGGGGCCTCGTCCAACTCGCCCTTGAACCCGGCGACCGCCTCGCCGACGAGCCGGACGTAGAGGTCGAAGCCGACGCCGGCGATGTGCCCGGACTGCTCGCCGCCGAGCAGGTTGCCGGCGCCGCGGATCTCCAGGTCCTTCATCGCCACGGCCATGCCGGCCCCGAGGTCGGTGTTGGCCGCGATCGTCTGCAACCGGTCGACCGCGGTCTCGGTCAGCGGCTTCTCGGGCGGGTAGAGGAAGTAGGCGTAGGCCCGCTCCCGGCCGCGGCCGACCCGGCCCCGCAGCTGGTGCAGCTGGGAGAGGCCGAACTGGTCGGCGCGGTCGACGATGAGGGTGTTGGCGTTGGAGATGTCCAGGCCGGTTTCGACGATCGTGGTGCAGACCATCACGTCGAAGTTGCGCTCCCAGAAGTCGACGACGACCTTCTCCAGCTGGTGCTCCCCCATCTGCCCGTGGGCGGTTGCGACCCGGGCCTCGGGCACCAGCTCGCGGATCCGGCTGGCGACCCGCTCGATGGAGGTCACCTTGTTGTGCACGAAGAAGACCTGCCCGTCGCGCAGCAGCTCGCGCCGGATCGCGGCCGCGATCTGCTTCTCGTCGTAGCCGCCGACGAAGGTCAGCACCGGGTGCCGCTCCTCGGGCGGGGTCGCCAGGGTCGACATCTCGCGGATGCCGGTGACCGCCATCTCGAGGGTCCGCGGGATCGGGGTGGCCGACATGGCCAGCACGTCGACGTTGGTGCGCAGCGCCTTGAGCTGCTCCTTGTGCTCGACGCCGAAACGCTGCTCCTCGTCGATGACGACCAGCCCGAGGTCCTTGAAGGTCACTGACGTGGACAGCAACCGGTGCGTGCCGATGACCAGGTCGACGCTGCCGTCGGCGAGGCCCCTGATGACCTCTGCCGCCTCGCGGTCGGACTGGAAGCGGGAGAGCGCCTTGACGATCACGGGGTACTGCGAGTAGCGGTCGGAGAAGGCCTGGAAGTGCTGCTGCACGAGCAGCGTGGTCGGCACCAGCACCGCCACCTGCTTGCCGTCCTGGATCGCCTTGAACGCCGCACGGACCGCGATCTCGGTCTTGCCGTAGCCCACGTCACCACAGATCAGCCGGTCCATCGGGACCGACTTCTCCATGTCGGCCTTGACCTCGTCGATGCTGGAGAGCTGGTCGGCGGTCTCGACGAAGGCGAAGGCGTCCTCCAGCTCCCGCTGCCACGGGGTGTCCGGGCCGAAGGCGTGCCCCTGGGTGGCCATCCGGGCGCTGTAGAGCCGGATCAGCTCGGCCGCGATCTGCCGCACGTGCTTCTTGGCGCGCGACTTGGTCTTCTGCCAGTCGGCGCCGCCCAGCCGGTTCAGGGTCGGGGCCTCGCCGCCGACATACTTGGTGATCTGGTCGAGCTGGTCGGTCGGGACGTACAGCCGGTCAGCCGGTTGGCCCCGCTTGGCGGAGGCGTACTCCAGCACGAGGTACTCGCGCACGGCCCCCTGCACCGACCGCTGCGCCATCTCCACGAACCGGCCGACGCCGTGCTGCTCGTGCACCACGAAGTCGCCGGTCCGCAGCTGCAGCGGGTCGACCTGCGCGCGCCGGCGCGACGGCATGCGGCGCATGTCCTTGGTCGAGCCGCCGGTGCTCGCCTGACCGGTCAGGTCGGTCTCCCCGGCCACCACCAGGTTGGCGCCGGGCAGCACGAAGCCGCGCCCCACCGAGCCCGTCGTGACCTGCACGACCTCGGCCTCCAGCCGCTCGAGCTGGGTCACCAGGCGGTGCGGGATGTCGTGCTCGGCGAGCACCTCGCTGACCCGCCGCGCCAGACCGGGCCCCTCCAGGGAGAGGACCACCTGCTGCCCCTCAGCGAGCCACCGGCGCAGCGCGGTGGCCACCGCCTCGGCGTCGCTGCGGAAGGCCTCGACCCCGGTTGAGTCGACCGTGATCTGCCGGACGGTCGGCTCGTCCCCCTCGCCGCCGGCGTCATCGGTGAACTCCGCCAGCTCCTCGTCGCCCGCGAAGGACGTGAGGGTCCACCAACCGCGGCCCAGCTCCAGGGCGCGGGCGCGCATGTCCGCGACGGACCAGTAGGACGCGGTGCCGAGCACGTCCTGCAGGTCCACCGGGAGGGTGTTGCCGGCGACCGCGTTGGCCCAGCTGGCCTCGAGGAACTCCAGGCTGGTCGAGACCAGGTCGTGGGCGCGGGTCCGGATCCGCTCCGGGTCGAGCAGTATGACGCGGCTCCCCTCCGCGAGCACATCCAGGATGGTCTCCATCGAGTCGACCAGGACGGGGGTCAGCGACTCCATGCCCTCGGCCGCGATGCCCTCGGAGACCTTGCCCAGGATGTCGGCGACGCCGGGCAGCTGCTCGGCGAGCTCGGCGGCCCGGGCACGGACCTGGTCGGTCAGCAGCAGCTCGCGGCACGGCGGCGCCCACAGACCGCCGTCGGCAATCTCCAGGGAGCGCTGGTCGGCCACCTTGAACCAGCGGACCTCCTCCACGGTGTCGCCCCAGAACTCCACCCGCAGCGGGTGCTCCTCGGTCGGGGGGAAGACGTCGAGGATGCCGCCGCGCACCGAGAACTCACCGCGGCGCTCGACCAGGTCGGTGCGGGTGTAGGCCGCGGCGGCCAGCGCCTCCACGACCTCCTCGAAGTCGTGCGTCTCCCCCGCGCGCAGCTGCACCGGGACCAGCTCCCCCAGGCCCGCGACGAACGGCTGCAGCAGCGCCCGCGCGGAGGCGACGACGACCTGCACGGGGCCGTAGGCGCCGCCCCCCAGCGGGGAGTCGGGCGGCTCGGGGTGCGCGAGCCGGCGCAGCACGGCCAGGCGCTGACCGACGGTGTCCGAGCGCGGGCTGAGCCGCTCGTGCGGCAGCGTCTCCCAGCTCGGGAAGGTCGCGATCCGCTCCGCCGGCAGGAACTCGGCCAGCGCGGCGGCCAGGTCGTCGGCCTCGCGGCCGGTCGCGGTCACCGCCAGGATCGGAGACTTCGCGGCCAGGGAGGCCACCAGCGCCGGCCGGGCCCCCGAGGCGACGGCGACGTCGACCAGCGGCTCGCGGTCGTCGGCGGCGGCCAGGACCGCGGCGGCACCGGGGTCGGTGACCAGTCCGGCCAGCACTGGGGTGAGACTCACGAGGGGCCCTTCTCTCGGCATACGACATGGGCAGGCAGACAGCACAAAAGACCCGATCGAGGAACTCGTCGGGGTCTCTGCCAGTCTAAGGGCCAGGACCGACAGGACCAGCACGCGGACGAGCCCGACGAGGACGGACCGGCCGGGGGAACCACCGATGCGGCCCGGGGCGTGGTTGCGCCGCGCGGTCGGGGACAGGAAGATCACACCGTGACCTATATCGCCGAGACGGGCCCGAGCACGACCAGGTCCTGGGGGGCCACGCTGCTCCTGGGGGCGGCCCTGGCCGTGCCGCTCTCGCTCACCGCCCAGGTCGCCCTGGCCGAGCAGGAGCCGCTGGAGGTGCGGGAGCAGATCACCGACCCGGTGGGCGCCCTGTCCGGCAGCGAGAGCGAGGTCGAGGCGGCGATCCAGGACCTGCAGGACGACACGGGGCTGCAGCTGTGGGTCATCTACGTCGACGAGTTCGACCGCGCGAACGGCTCGGACTGGTCCGAGGAGACCTACAGCGTCAATGGCTTCGGCGGCAACGATGTGCTGCTGGCGGTGGCGATCGACCAGCGCTCCTACGGCCTGTCGATCGACCCCGACTCCTCCGCATCCGGACTCAACACCGTTGCCAGCAGCTTCATCGAGCCGGCGCTCTCCGAGGAGGACTGGGCGGGAGCGGTCCTCGGGGCAACCGAAGGACTGGGCGAGGCCTTCCCCGATGGCATCCCGTTCCCCGACGAGGGGTCGCACCAGGGCTCCGGCAGCGGCTTCGGCAGCAGCTTCCCGTGGTTCTTCGCGGTGCCCGTCGTGGCCATCGCGGGGTCGAAGCTGATCTCGGCGATGGGCAACAAGTCTGCCCGGCAGAGCCGGGAGCGCGCCGGTCAGCTGCCCGCCGAGCCGGGTCAGATCGCCCAGGTGCCCACCCAGGAGCTGCAGCGGCAGGCCGCAGCGGCCCTCGTCGGGCTGGACAACGCCCTGCGCGGCGCCGACGAGGAGCTCACCTTCGCCGAGGCCCAGTTCGGCCAGCAGCGCACCGAGCAGTTCCGGCAGGTCCTCACCGAGGCCAGGGCCAGGTCCCAGGAGGCCTTCAGGATCCGCCAGCAGCTGGACGACTCCGACCGCGAGGCCGAGCCAGTCGAACGCAGCATGCTCGGCCAGATCATCAGCCTGTGCACGAGCGCCCAGGCCAGCCTGGATGCCCACACCGCCGAGTTCGCCGAGATGCGGTCACTGCAGGACACCGTGCCGCAGTTCCTCGACGAGCTCGACGGCCGCACCGGCGAGGTCCGGGACCGGCTGCCGGTGGCCGACCAGCAGGTCAACGGCCTGGCCGCGCGCTACCCCGCCCAGGCCCTGGTCACCGTGCGCTCGCACCGGGCGCAGGCCGAGCGGCTCGTCGACAGCGCCGGCGGCTTCGTCACCGCCGGCCGGCAGGCGGTCGACGGCGGGGACCGGCCCTCGGCCGTCGCCGCCGCCCGGGCCGCCGAGGAGGCGCTGGGGCAGGCGGTGCGGCTGCTGGACGCCGTCGGCACCGCGGACAACGACCTGGCCAACGCCAAGGACGTCCTGGCCAAGGCCATCGCGTCGCTGACCTCCGACATCCACGACGCCGAGCGCCTGGCGCCGCGGGACGCCGTGATCCAGCCGGTCGTCGAGCGCGCCCGCCAGGCGATCACGCGGGGCCAGACCGCCGACACCTCCGGTGACCCGCTCGCGGCGCTCGCCGAGCTGGACGCGACCGAGCACGACCTGGACACGCTGCTGGACCCGCTGCGCGACGCCGAGAGCGCCCGGACCAAGACCCGCGAGGACTTCCAGGCCCGGGTCAGCCGGGTCGGTGCCCGGCTGCGCAGCATCGACGACACCATCGCCACGCGGCGGGGCGCCGTCAACAGCGGCGCCCGCACCCGGATCTCCGAGGCGATGCGGCTCTTCGACGAGGCCCAGCGGGTGGCCGCCGACAACCCCGCGGAGGCCACCAACCTGCTGGCCCGCGCCGAGCAGCTGGGCGAGCAGGCGCTCAGCGAGGCCCAGCAGGACCTCGACCGGTGGAACGGACCCACCGGTGGCGGCACGCGACGCGGCGGCGGCATCGACCCGGTCTCGGTCATCCTCGGCGGCATCCTCGCCGGCGGCGGCAACCGGCACAGCGGTGGCTGGGGTGGCAGCGGCGGCTGGGGCGGCGGCGGAGGGTTCGGCGGTGGTGGTGGAGGATTCGGCGGGGGCGGCGGCTTCGGCGGGGGCGGCGGCTCGACGTCAGTGGGAGGCCGCTTCTGAGACGCCGATCGCCTGAAACCCGCCGTCGCACGGAACCAACCGTCGGCTCCCGTCGTCCATACGGTTGGACCCGACACCACGACATACTGTCAAAGGGCCTGTTGCACACCGGTCCCGATGAAAGGACACTCAGACCATGACGCAGAAGCAGACCATCCTGGGCCGGATCAGCCAGCTCGCCAAGGCCAACATCAACTCTCTCCTGGACCGCGCGGAGGACCCGGAGAAGATGCTCGACCAGCTGGTGCGTGACTACACCAACTCCATCGCCGAGGCCGAGGAGGCCGTGGCGCAGACCATCGCCAACGTGCGGATGGCCGAGGCCGACCTGCGCAGCGACGAGGAGGCCGCGCAGGAGTGGGGCCGCAAGGCTGCCGCCGCCTCGCGCAAGGCGGAGGAGCTGCGGGGCAGCGGGGACGCCGCGGGCGCCGACAAGTTCGACAACCTGGCCAAGATCGCGCTGGGCCGCCAGATCCAGCACGAGGGCGAGGCCAACGCCGCCCGCCCGGCCATCGAGCAGCAGAACGTCACCGTCGACAAGCTCAAGGAGGGCCTGGTCAGCATGAAGACCAAGCTCGAGGAGCTGAAGTCCAAGCGCGGCACCCTCGTGGCGCGCGCCCGCTCGGCCGAGGCGCAGGCCAAGGTCAACGAGGCGATGCGCTCCATCGACGTGATGGACCCGACCAGCGAGCTGGGCCGCTTCGAGGACAAGATCCGGCGCGAGGAGGCCCTCGTGGCCGGTCGCGCGGAGGCCCACGCCACCACCCTCGAGGACCAGTTCGACCAGCTCGAGGACCACAGCCACGACGCCGAGATCGAGGCTCGCCTCGCAGCGCTGAAGAACCAGGGCTGACCCGGCTCAGCCGGCAGCATCCGCGGGCCCGCTGGAGGATCTCCGGCGGGCCCGCGGTCTCTGGCACGGGATCAGGGCCCGGGCCTCCACGGCCCGGGGCACCACCGCACCGAGGGGGAAGGACCACCATGCCCACGTCATACGACCACGCCCGCGACACCGGGCCGCGCGCCACCGCCCGGACGACCGCCGCACCCGCGTGGCCGCTGGCCCGGTGGGGGGCGCTGCTGGCCGCCGTGGCGGTGACCTTCCTGCTGGCCGTGTCTCCCGCGTTCGGCGCCGACCCGTTCAACCTGCCGGACGAGCTGGTGGACGAGGTGGGGGCCGTCGGCGACGACGCGGCGGTCCGCGCCGCACAGGAACGACTGCACGCCGAGACCGGCCTGCAGCTCTACGTGGTCTTCGTCGACGACTTCGGCGGGCTCAGCGGCTGGGACTGGGTGGACGAGACCGCCGTGGAGTCCCACCTGGGTGATGAGGACCTGCTCCTCGCCGTGGCCACGGAGGAACGCTCCTGGGGGTTGTCGGTCGCGGAGGGGTCCGGCATCACCGTCCGCCAGGAGGACGTGGTCTCACTGCTCATCGAGAACCAGCTGCGGGAGAGCGACTGGGACGGCGCCGCGGTGGCGGCGGCCGACGGCTTCAGGATGGCCTTCTCCGAGGACGAGACCGTGGAGGAGGAGCAGGAGGGCGGCTCCTCCCGCAGGACCTTCTGGATCGGCGCCGGCATCGTCGGGCTCGGCGCCGCCGTCGTCGGCGGGCCCCGGGTCAAGCAGAAACTGGCCGATCGGCGGCGCCGTGAGGAGGAGTTCGCCGAGCTGACGGCGACCTCCGAGCAGGTCGGAGGGCAGCTGGTCGCACTGGACAACGCACTGGCCGCCTCCGAGGCCGAGCTGCAGTATGCCGAGGCCGAGTTCGACCCGGAGCTCACCCGGCCGTTCCGCGAGGCGGTGGAACAGTCCCGCGCCGAGTCGGTGGAGGCCTACCGCGCACGTGAGCAGATCGGGGAGGTCACCGAGCACACGGTGTACGCGCGTGCCAAGGAGCGCTTCACGGCGCTGCAGGAGCTCATCACGCGGGCGGACACCCGCCTGGACGAGCACACAGCGGCCTTCAACGACCTGCGCCGACTGGCCGACCGCGCGCCGCAGCGCATCGAGGAGCTCGCCACCGGCATCGCCGCGGCGGCCCGGACCCTGGACGACACCGAGCCGCTGCTGGCCGCCCGCACCGACCTGCGGGCTGGCCAGCGGGAACAGTTCGGCGACATCATCACCACCTGTCGGGCGCTGCTCGCCCAGGGCACGGGCTCGGTCGAGGTGGCCCGGGAGCGGTTGCGCACCGAGGGTCCCGAGGACGCCGTCCTGCCGATCAAGGCAGCCGAGCAGGCCCTCTCTGAGGTCACGACGCAGATCGGGCTGCTGGGCGACGTCGACGGGCTCGTGACGACCTGGAACCAGCTGCTCGAGGAGGCCTCCACCTCGCTGACGGGGGACGTGGCCGACGCCGAGCGCCTCGCGCCGAACGACAGCGCCGTGGCCGCGCTGGTGTCCACCGCGCGCACCGCGCTGGGGAGGGTGCCGGACCCCACCGAGGATCCGGTCGACCTGGCCGCCGAGCTGGCCGAGATCGAGCGCGCGCTGGACGCGGCGCTGGCCGG
>Ga0123335_1004265_pt1 | contig 18778 bp, 16 predicted proteins | sample BiotimSIPDNA_2_FD_89707 | JGI IMG/M metagenome (GOLD analysis project Ga0123335, IMG submission 89707) | Anaerobic biogas reactor microbial communites from Washington, USA - Biogas_R2 time_0 SIP DNA | ecosystem: Engineered > Bioreactor > Anaerobic > Unclassified | place: Washington, USA...
CACCGGCTGCCACTCGCTCGAAGAACTGGTCGAAAGCCTCGCCAGCCCGCGAAAGGTGATGCTCATGGTCAAGGCCGGGCCGGCTGTGGATGAGTTTATCGAAAAACTCATCCCGCTCTTGGAGCCGGGCGACGTGATTATCGACGGCGGAAACACCCTGTTCAGCGACACCGAACGGCGGACCAAGTACGTCGAGTCGAAGGGGCTGCTCTACGTCGGCACCGGCGTCTCCGGCGGCGAAGAAGGGGCGCTGAAAGGCCCCAGCATGATGCCCGGCGGGAGCGACGCCGCCTGGCCCCTGGTCAAACCGATCTTCCAGGCCATCGCCGCCAAGGTCGGCCCGAACGGCGACATCCCCTGTTGCGAATGGGTTGGCCCGCGCGGCGCCGGCCACTACGTGAAAATGGTCCACAACGGCATCGAGTACGGCGACATGCAGTTGATTTGCGAGGCCTATTGGCTGCTGAAACAAGCCGCCGGACTGACGAACGACGAGCTGTACGACGTGTTTCAGCAGTGGCACGAAGGCGAGTTGAACAGCTACCTGATCGAGATTACCCGCGACATCTTCAGCGTCCGCGACGACGTGGGACAGGTTGGTAACCATGTAGGACAGGTTGGTAACCAGGTAGGACAGGTTGGTAACCTGTCCAAAGATAATACGGGACAGGTTGACAACCTGTCCTACGATGGCTACCTGGTCGATATGATCCTGGACACGGCCGGGGCGAAGGGGACGGGCAAGTGGATGAGCCAGTTGGCCCTGGACTTGGGCGTGCCGAGCACGCTGGTGACCGAAGCCGTCTACGCCCGATGCCTCTCGGCGATGAAAGACGCGCGGGTCCGGGCGAGCAAGGTGTTGAAAGGCCCGACGGGAAAGTTCCGCGGCGACCGGGCGAAGTTCATCGAGCAGGTGCGGCAGGCGCTGTATGCCTCGAAGATTTGCAGCTACGCCCAGGGCTTCGTGCAGATGCAAGCCGCCGCGCGGGAGCACGATTGGCCGCTGAAATACGGCGAAATCGCCATGCTGTGGCGCGGCGGGTGCATCATCCGGGCGGTGTTCCTCGAACGGATCAAGGAGGCGTTCGACAAAGTAGGACAGGTTGGCAACCTGTCCAAAAAGAAAGCGGGACAGGTTAGCAACCTGTCCAATCCGAAAACGGGACAGGTTAACAACCTGTCCTACACATTGGAAAACCTGCTCCTGGCCCCGTACTTCAAGACGGCGGTCCGCAAGTCGCAGACGGCGTGGCGCGGCGTGGTGACGACGGCCGTGCGGCTGGGCATACCCACGCCCGCCCTGTCCGCCGCACTGGCCTATTACGACGGCTACCGTAGCGAGCGGTTGCCGGCCAACCTGTTGCAGGCCCAACGCGACTACTTCGGCGCACACACGTACAACCGCACCGACCGCGAAGGCGTGTTCCACAGCGATTGGCTCCGGCTGCGGAAAGAACCGAAAAAATAACCTTGTTCCCATGCTCCGCATGGGAACACACTGCCCCGACGCTCCGCGTCGGCTGAGTCGGCCGGAGCGGCGGAAATAAACCAACAACACGCGACCGCGACGCAGAGCGTCGCCGTAATGCGTTCCCATGCAGAGCATGGGAACGAGAAGGGATATTTAGAGCATGGATACGAAAACGGAAACTGTGTCAAACTATCTAAACGAAATGTTCGGCCTTTCCGGCCAAACGGCGGTCGTAATCGGCGGTGCGGGCGTGCTCGGCGGAGCGCTCTGCGAAGGGCTTGCCCGGGCCGGAGCGAAAATCATCGTCGCCGATCTCACCGAGCAAGGCTGCAAGGACCGTATCAGAGCACTCGAAGCGGCCGGCGGAACAGCCGGCTTCTGCACCGTCGACGTTACCCGCCGCGAGTCGATCGAAAACCTGCTGGCCGAAACGCTCGAACAGACCGGCCGGGCCGACATCCTCGTGAATTGCGCCGGAGTAAACGTCGGCACCGCGTTCCTCGACGCCACCGACGCCGATTGGGACCGCATCCTGACGATCAACCTGAGGGCCGTGTTCCAGGCGTGCCAGATTTTCGGCCGTCAGATGATCGACGCCGGCGGCGGTTCGATCGTCAACATCGGCAGCGTCACTTCTCATTTGCCGCTGTCGCGGGTGTTTGCTTACTCGGCGTCGAAGGCGGGCGTGTTGAACCTTACCCGCAACGTCGCCCAGGAGTTCGCCGCTCATCATGTTCGAGTGAACGCTATCTGCCCCGGCTTCTTCCCCGCCGAGCAGAACCGGCGGCTGCTGGACTCCGAGCGGATCGACAACATCATGCGCCACACGCCGATGCGCCGCTTCGGCGAGCCGGAGGAATTGGTCGGGGCGCTGTTGCTATTGGTTTCGCCGAAGGCCGGCAGTTTCGTAACCGGCGCGGCGATGAGCGTCGACGGCGGCTTCACGGCGGCGTGGTTTTGAACGTAGGACAGGTTGGCAACCTGTCCAGTGACGATGGTGGTGTTTTGCTTCGGTTTTTCAATCGGTACAAATGGTTAACTAATTTTTAATCAATCGCAATTCTGGACAGGTTAACAACCTGTCCTACATTGGATGTGATGGAAGAGCATGGCCTTTACCGCCGTCGCCACTTGCCTCACTGGGATTTGCCTGGAGCCACCTACTTTATAACGACATGTTTGGCCGGCAGCATTCCCGCGGAAGGGATGCTCGATTTAGAGTGCTTTCGCAACGGCTTGGTCAAGCCGAATCCAAATGACAGCCATCCTCTTTCCGAAAAAAAAGACTTGGCTTGGAAGAGATACTTTGCCCGCGCGGATTGGTGGCTTGACCAACAGCCCGCAGTAAGACATTTTTCTGCCCCAAGGCTTTCTGAAATTGTCGTTGATGCTTTTCATCATTGGGCGGGGAAGCGTTATGATCTATTGGCGTACGTTGTAATGCCCAGTCACATTCATTGGGTATTTAGGCCGATTGTAGGACAGGTTGTTAACCTGTCCAGCGAATGTTCAGGACAGGTTGACAACCTGTCCTACAATGGAAAGATCAGATCTCCTCGCGAACGAATCATGCATTCGTTTAAACGGCATACCGCGAGAGAATGCAATATAGTATTACATAAGCAAGGTTCCTTTTGGCAAGACGAATCATACGACAGGTGCGTGCGCGACGATGACGAATTGCTGAGAATAATCCAGTACGTTGAAAACAACCCGGTAAAAGCAGGTATGGTTGAACAAGCGAAAATGTGGAAGTATTCCTCGGCGTATCAGCGGCGTATAGGCGATATTCCACTGGGAATGACAATCAAATAAACCTACAATGCAGGGGACATTTGTAGGACAGGTTGTCAACCTGTCCTTAAACGGACCGCTCGGCAAGCTGTTTATAATCGTTTGATCGACTTCGTGTGGCAATCCTTTAAGGCAACTCTGGACAGGTTAACAACCTGTCCTACAACGTGTTATGCCCCATACCATCGCTATTTTCGGCGCCTCGGGCGATCTGACCGGGCGGAAGCTGATTCCGGCGTTGTACGAATTGTTTCGCAAGGGGCGGCTGCCGGAAAACACCCGCATCGTCGGCTTCTCGCGGACGCCGTTCAGCCACGATGCTTGGCGGGCGAAGCTGGCCGAATCGACGCCCGGCTTTGTAGGCGAGGATTTCGACGCCGAGGTCTGGCGCCGCTTTGCCCCGTCGATTTTCTACCATTCCGGCAACGCCGACAGCGTCGAGGACGTGGCCGCGCTTGGTGGATTCCTCGACGAACTCGAAGCGGGCGTGGAAACCGAGCGGGTATATTATCTATCCGTGGCGCCGCAGCTCTATGCGACGGCCGTCGCCCATCTCGGCGCGGCGGGCATGGCCGCCGAGGACCGCGGCTCGCGACGGGTGGTCGTCGAAAAACCGTTCGGACACGACCGCGATTCCGCACGCGAACTCAACCTGAAACTCCACGAGGTACTCCAGGAGCATCAGATTTACCGCATCGACCACTATCTGGGCAAGGAGACCGTGCAGAACGTGCTCGTGCTGCGGTTCGCCAACAGCATCTTCGAGCCGATCTGGAACCGCAACTACGTCGACCACGTGCAGATCACCGCGGCCGAGGACTTGGTGGTCGGCCGGCGGGCGGCGTATTACGAGACGGCGGGCGTGTTGCGCGACATGTTCCAAAACCACCTGCTGCAACTGATGACCTTCACGGCGATGGAGCCGCCCTCCCGGTTCGATGCCGACTCGATCCGCGACGAGAAGGTGAAAGTGCTCCGCTCGGTGCGAATAATGAAGCCCGAGGAAGTCTACACCGACACGATCCGCGGACAATATCGAAAGTATCGCGACGAGCCGGGCGTTTCGCCGGAGAGCGAGACGGCCACCTTCGCCGCCGTAAAGTTGCACGTCGAGAACTGGCGGTGGAAGGGCGTGCCTTTCCTGCTCCGCAGCGGCAAGGCGATGACCTGCCGCACCACGCAGATCGTGATCCAATTCCGCGAGACCCCGCACATGATGTTCGAGGGCGGGCCGCGCGCCGCCTGGCAGGCCAACCGACTGGTGATCCAGGTGCAGCCGGCCGAGGGCATCCAGTTGCACTTTCACACGAAAGTGCCCGACGCCGGCATGAAGCTCCGCATGACCGACCTGAACTTCAACTTCCGCGAGAAGTTTGCCGGCCGCATGCCCGAAGCCTATCAACGGCTGCTTTTGGACGTGATGCAGGGCGACGCCAGCCTGTTTTCGCGGGCCGACGAGGTGGAGCTCGCCTGGTCGATCATCGACCCGATTGAGCGGGGCTGGAAGCGTCCGGGCTGGCCGCCGCTGGCGCTCTACGAGGCGGGCGGATGGGGACCGCCGAACGCCGCCGAATGGATGTGCAAGCAGTATCGCGAGTGGTTTGATTATTGCCCGGTGTTGAAGTAGAATTGGTTCCACCATCCATTCCCACACGCGCAGAGCGGTACAAATCCAGTTGGTTTCGTCCGGGCCTTTTCTTCCCCGCCCATAACATTCATCTCATTTGAACTCACCAGGAGCATTGCGATGCAAACGGAAACGCCTTCGATAACTCGCCGTGAGTTGTTCAGAACCGCCGCGTTCGGCGCGACGGCCCTCGGACTGCTCGGCGCGGTCGGCCGTATTCGCCTTTCCGCCGCCGAGCCGCCGGAAGAAAGTCTGCCGCCAATTCGCCAAATCACCCGCGGGCCGAAACACCATTGGTTCGGCTACTACGACAAGCTCGAATTCGATCCGAGCGGCCGCTACGTGCTTGGCATGGAAGTCGATTTCGAACATCGCCAGCCGGAGGCGGACGACGAAATCCGCGTCGGCATGGTCGATTTGGAAGCGGACGACCGCTGGATCGAGCTGGGCGCGAGCCGGGCATGGTGCTGGCAGCAGGGTTGCATGTTGCAGTGGCGGCCCGGATCGAAAAGCGAAGTCCTCTGGAACGATCGGCTCGACGATCGGTTCGTTTGCCATATACTCGACGTGTTTTCGGGCCGAAAGCGTACGATCCCGCATCCGATCTACACGCTCAGCCCCGATGGTCGCTGGGGGTTCGCTCCCGACTTCGCGCGGCTCGACCGCTGTCGCCCCGGATACGGCTACGCCGGGCTGCCCGACGCGAACCGCGACGTATTGGCTCCGGCCGATTCGGGCATTTTTCGCGTGGACCTCGACTCCGGCGAAGCGAAACTGATCGTCTCCCTGGCCGACGCGGTAAAAATCCCCTGCTCCCAGGGAAACATTTCGCAAGCCGCGCATTGGTTCAACCATCTGCTGGTCAACACCGACGGCACGCGATTGGAGTATCTCCATCGTTGGGGCGAGCCGGGCAAGGGCGGTTTCATTACCCGCATGTTTACCGCCGATCTGGACGGCTCGCGGCCGCGCGTGATCGACCCGTCGGGCGCTACGTCGCATTTCATCTGGCGCGATCCGCGGCACATCCTCGCCTGGAGTCGGCACGCCTCGCACGGCAACGGTTTCTATTTGTTCGAGGATCGGGAAAACGGCAGCGTCGAACTAGTCGGCCAAGGCGTGATGACCGTCAACGGCCATTGCTCGTATCTGCCCGGCGGCGAGTGGATTCTCAACGACACGTATCCGCAAGGCAAGGATCGCTTGCAAAGTCCCTATCTTTACCACTTGGCTAGCGGACGTCGGGTGTGGCTGGGCCATTTCGCTTCGCCGCGCGAGTATGCCGGCTCGTGGCGTTGCGACACCCATCCCCGTTTCAGCCCCGACGGAAAAAAGGTCGTGATCGACTCGGTACACACCGGCCAAGGACGGCAGATGTTTTTAATCGACGTTGGTGGTATAATTACATAATAGTCGGATGATTGTAGGGAGCAAGTTAACCATGCTGTATCCTTTTTCACAGACGCTTGGCCAACTTGTGCGCGACGAGATGGCCACCGGCGTTTACCGATCGGAAGACGAGGTTCTGGTTGAAGCCATGCTTGCACTCCGTGATCGGAATGAAGCAATTGCAGGGGTTCAAGAAGGACTTGCCGATTATGATGCCGGACGAGTCCGTGGTCTCGAAGAAATGGACTCTGGATTGCGTGCCAAGCACGCCATTCCCCGTAACGCATGACGCACCGGATTCTTGTCGCCGACCGTGCCGCCACGGACCTTGAGGAAGCATTTCATTGGCTTCGCGAACGTTCTCCCGAATCCGCGGTTCTCTGGTACAATGGTTTTATCGATACATTGAAAAGCTTGGAGAAAAATCCCGAACGTTGCGCACTTGCACCCGAGTCTCACAAAATGAAAATCGAGATACGACAGATCCTTTATGGACGGGGCCGCAGCTACCGGGCGTTGTTTTGCGTGCGTGGAAAGGACGTGGTTGTACTGCATATTCGTCACACTGCCCGCCGCGAAGCCGAGGCCGAAGACTTGTTCTGATGCACAACCTTCCACAACTCCGCATCGGTCCGATCGCCGTCAATTTTCCGGTAGTGCAGGCCGCGCTGAGCGGCTATAGCGATTGGCCGATGCGGACGATTGCCCGGCGGCATGGGGCGGACTACACCATCTGCGAAGTACTGCTCGACCAGTTCGTGATGAACGTGACCAAGGGGCGGAAAGCCCGGCGGTTTCTCCGCGTCGGTGATGACGAGCATCCCTGCGGGGCGCAGTTGATGGGGGCCGTGCCCGAAGAATTCCCGCCGGCCGCTCTGAAACTCGTCGAGGCCGGCTTCGACGCGATCGACCTGAACTTCGCCTGCCCGGTGAAGAAAGTTCTCGGGCGCTGCCGCGGCGGATTCCTGCTGAGCGATCCGGCCACGGCGTTGGAGATCGTCGCTCGGGTTCGCGAGGCACTGCCGCCGCATGTGCCCGTGACCGTGAAAATGCGCCGCGGCATGGACGACGGCCCGGCGAGCCGCGAGAAGTTCTTCGAGATATTCGATGGGGCATATCGCCTCGGGGCGGCGGCCGTCACGGTTCACGGCCGCACCGTCCGGCAGCGATACGAAGGGCGCAGCTCGTGGGAGTTTCTCCGCGAGGTGAAATCGCACGCCGGCGCGAAGACGGTCCTCGGCAGCGGCGACCTGTTCACCGCCCGCGACTGCTTTGACATGATCGAGCAGACCGGCGTCAACGGCGTGACGATCGCCCGCGGCGCGATCGGCAACCCGTGGATATTCCGCCGAGCCAGGGCGTTGGCCGCGGGCGTCGCACTGCCGCCGCCCAGCCTGCACGAACAGCGCGACGTGATCGCCGAACACTACCGGCTCTGCGAGGAATTGTACGGGCCGGGGCGTTGCTGCCGAGTAATGCGAAAGTTCGGTATAAAATATGCCCAACTGCATCCGCAAAACCGCGCGGTCCGCGACGCCTTCGTGGCCGTCAAGGCACCAGCCGATTGGCGCAACGTGCTCGAACGCTGGTACGCCGAAGACCGTCCGGGCGTCGAACCAGCGCCGCCGGACGATTCATACGGATCATAACGCGCCAATCCGCGTTGATGCTTGATTCCTGACAAGACAATAGCCCTCAGCTATTGCAACATGAATTATGTAACCTCCAACAGGTCTGGGTAGACTCATTTTCGATGGTTCCGTTTCACGACATCCGCGTTTCGTCGGATGCCTTCGAGTTTCGCCCGCCAGAGCGGCGTATGCCGAAAGAGCCGCCGAAACTCGGCTTCATCCAGCGTGAGTAACTGGGCCAGATCGACGGGATTCATGTCCGGCCGGGGTTGGAACGCCGGTTCGGCGGTTCTCGGCGTGTCGCGGTTCCAGGGGCACGCCTCCTGGCAAGCGTCGCAACCGAGCAGCCGGTCGCCGACGGCCGCTCGAAGCTCCGCCGGGATCGGCGCGCGGGATTCGATGGTCAGATAGCTGACGCACTTTCGCGCGTCGAGTTGATAGGGGGCGGTCAAAGCGCCGGCGGGGCAAGCGTCGAGACACGCCCGGCACGTGCCGCAATGATCCGCCCGCGCCGGCTCGTCGTATGCCAAAACCTCGGTCGTCAGCAACGCGGCCAGAACGAACCAACTCCCCAACCGCCGGTTGATGAGCATCGCGTTCTTGCCGATCCAGCCCAAGCCGGCCATTCGGGCGAAATGCCGTTCGAGCAGCGGTGCGGTATCGACCACGCCCCGCGTGCGGGCGCCGGGCGCAAGACGGCCGTGCAGATCGGCCAGTTTGTCGAGCCGGTCGCGGATCAGGTCGTGGTAATCCTCGCCCCAAGCGAATCGGGCAATTTTCGCCTGCCCCGGTCCCGGCTCGACCGGTTCGACGGTGCGATAGTTCATGCCCAGCATGAGGATGCTTCGCGCGCCGTCGAGCACTTTGCCGGGGTCGCGGTAGGCGTCGAGCCGTTCGGCGAAGCAGCGCATCTCAGCCGCTCGGCCCGCGGCGATCCATTGTTCGAGCCGCGCCAGATCGGTTCTCGACACAACGGCCGGGGCCGCGCCGGCCAGATCGAATCCCAGCCGTTTCGATTCGTATTTGAGTGCGGCGGTAAGCTCGACGGCGTTCATCGGTTGGGGATTTGCGTTTCTTCGTGCGGCGTATACAATCGATATTGTAACTGATCGCAAGCAAAGAGGAGAACGGGTCGTGAAAAGCCGCTTCATTTTCGGGTTCTGTGGGCTGTTGATTGTCTTTTCGTGCCTATTCGGCTGCGGGCCGAAGTTGTCCGAACGCGATTTAGGGACCGTGGTCGAAGAGGTGCCGCAGATTGAAGGGGCCGAAGAACCCTACCCGATGCCGCGTTTAGGCCCCGATCAGGCGGAAAACGAAGCCGAGCATCAACATTGAGACCATTGACCGCCCCCCCCGCCAACGGTGGTCTTTGCCTGGGCCGCGCCAATTATCTCGTAACCTCTCGGAAGCGGGGCAAACCCGCCTCTCAGTCAAGAATCTTGCACAATCTTCCGTGCGACCTATAAAAATCCGCCGATAAATGGTCGTTTTGCGGAAATCGACCTGGACATAGTCGCGAAAAACGCTAATCTATCGGCCCCATGCTACGCTATTCCGCGCCGATATTGTTGATATTGTGGCTGGCCGGCTGCCAGAGCAGCGCGCCGACACACGATCCGTTTTTCGGCCGCACGACCATACCGCCGCCCGGAACCGGATCGGCCACGGGCCAATACGCCGATCCCTGCTATCAGGGCCCGCCGATGGTGGAGATGCCGACGGCGCCGATGGCGTCCGGCACTTCGCCGAGCGCTCAATCGGCTGCGCCGCCGGGACAGTCGTATATCTCGCCAGGGCCGGTGGATCCGCGAACGGCGCCGCGACCGACATCAACCGGCGTGCCGAATTCGGCCGCGGCTCCTTCGACAATCGCGCCGCCCGCCGCGACCGGCAGTACGCACGGGCAAGCGCCGCCGACTTCGCCCGCGCCGGGCAGAATGGCGACGCCTCCGCCGCCGGCGCAATCGCCGACTCCGGGAATCAACAGTCCCACTGCGCCGTCACCGATGGCAAATCCGGCCGCTCCGGCAGCGCCGGGCTGGGCGCCCCCCGGCTCTTCGTCGTCGAATGCCGGTGCGTCCGTACCGAGCAGGACGGTTTCGCTGTCGCCTTCGTCGGCGGGCGATTCTACTCCCCGACCAATCGATTCCGGCGCGGCCGCCGCGCCGACGGGCAGGTCGCCGATTATCCAGACCTTGCAGCCCCGCGGGAAAAGCGAGGAGCGGAAGCGGGTAATCGACATCATGGACCTTCCGCCCGCTTCGTAAGACGCAGTAAGACGCACGACTTGCCGTTCCAGCCTGCCAAAGAAGCGCACCGCCCGGCGACTAATGGGTCATTGCTAGTTGAATCAATTCGGCAAGCGATTTGGCGCCCATTTTTTTCATGAGTTTCGCGCGGCGGTCTTCGATCGTGCGCGTGCTCAGCCCAAGTTCGACGGCGATCTCCTTGTTTAACTTGCCCTCCATGATGAGATCGAGCACTTCTCTTTCGCCGCGAGAGAGAACAGCGAGGCGTTCCTCGGCTTGGCGGCGGCGGGCGAATCGGCGGCGCTGCTGCGCGTCCAACTCCAGCGCCTTGCGGACGCTGGCCCAAAGCTCCTGTTCTTGATACGGCTTCTCGATAAAGTTGACCGCTCCCATCTGCATGGCCTCGACGGCCATCGAAACATTGCCGTGTCCGGTGACAAAGACCACGGGCAGGGCGATCTTGTCGCGGATCATTTTCCGCTGCAATTCCAGACCGTTCATTCCAGGCATGGCCACGTCGAGCACCAGACAGCCCGGCCGCCCCGCCTGATAAGCGGCGAGAAAATCCGCCGCCGACGAAAATACCTCGACGTGGGGAAATACGACTTTCACGGTCGCCGTCAACGCTCGCAACGCCGCCGGATCGTCGTCAACCAAAAAAACCGTTGGTTCGTCGGTCATGGGACGCCACCTGCAAAGCTGGGCCATGGAACTCAACGCCGCCAATTTCGGCATTCCACACAACAAGTCTATGCCGCACCGGACAACTTACGCAAATACCTGCGGAACTCCACATGCCTATTCCAACGATATGGACCATCACGCCGCTCGGTAATTTCGCAATTTTCCGCGCAATCGGTACGATTAGTCTGGTACAGACAAGCCGCTTTTATTGTAGCGGATTTGCGAATTTAACGCCAACTTCACTGAATGAACGGGAGGTGATCCCGTCTAATGGGCCGATTTCGGCATATTTCTGCCCTCCAAGAGGCTTCACACTGTATCCTTGATTGTCGGATCGCATACGATGGGTAAAATGGCGCCTGGCCCCGAATACACTACTTAGTTCCTGTTGCGGAAAACCCTCGTAGCACCAGCCTGGTTTTGCCGCGAAATCTGGTGCGTGCAAGCACGCACCCTACTGATTTGGAGCTTTCCGCAACAGCAACTACTTATAAACGCAAAGGTCGAGCGAGTGTCAACACTCAAACGGATACTGGTTACCGGCGGCGCGGGCTTCCTCGGTTCGCATCTTTGCGAGCGGCTGCTCGAACAAGGGCACGACGTAATCTGCCTGGACAACTTCTTTACCAGCCAGAAGTCGAACATCGTCCACCTGCTCGGCCGGCCCAATTTCGAGTTGATTCGCCACGACGTGACGCTGCCGATTTTCCTCGAAGTAGATGAAATCTACAATCTGGCCTGCCCCGCCGCGCCCGGCCATTACCAATACAATCCCATCAAAACCATGAAGACTTCGGTCTTGGGCGCGATCAACATGCTGGGCATGGCGAAGCGATGCCGGGCGAAAATCCTACAAGCATCGACCAGCGAAGTCTACGGAGACCCCCAAATCCACCCCCAGCCCGAATCATACCGCGGCGTGGTCAATCCGATCGGGCCGCGGGCGTGCTACGACGAGGGCAAGCGGGCGGCAGAATCCCTCTTCATGGATTATCACCGCCAGAATCATCTGAATGTTCGCATCGTGCGGATTTTCAACACCTACGGCCCGCGAATGCACCCCTTCGACGGCCGCGTGGTCTCGAACTTCATCCGACAAGCACTGGCCGGCGAAGACATCACGATCTTTGGCGACGGCTCGCAGACCCGGTCGTTTTGCTACTGCGACGAACTGATCGACGGAACGATCCGCATGATGGCCGGCCCCGACGACTTCGTCGGACCGGTAAACATCGGAAACCCCGAGGAATTCACCATCCGCCGGTTGGCCGAACTGGTGATCGAGCTGACCGGCTCGCGGTCGAAGTTGATCCATCAGCCGCTGCCGACCGATGATCCGATGCAGCGACGGCCCGACATTTCGCTGGCCGAAAGCCGGCTTGGTTGGCGGCCCGCCATTCCCCTCCGCGAAGGGTTGCAAAAGACCATCGCGTGGTTCCGCTCGATCGATCCGGGCCACTATCGCCCGCCGACCCCGAATTATTAACCCGGGAAATTCGCGCATCCACCGCGTTCAGTCCCGCGAAAACGGTCGGCGCCGCGCGCCGTTCGCGGTCGGCTGTCTGTTCTTGTCCTTTGCGGCATTGAATGCCCGGCCGTCGTTCGCTCGACAGTCGTTCGCTCGACACCCCTTCCGGCTTTACCGCTAATGTGTTACCGTTGAGGTCGCCCGCGGAGGCGCTATGGTACAATCTCATCCCTGGAGAACCGCCATGTACGACAAACAAGCACTGATGGAACTGGTCCGCGACAAGGCGTTGCGGTTTGGCAAGTTCACCTTGGCCTCTGGCAAGGAGGCCGCATATTACCTCGACGGCAAGCAGGTGACGCTCGACCCGGCCGGTGCGCGGCTGGTCGCCGAGGGGCTGCTCGACATTCTCACCTCCGGCGACATGCCCGCCGCAATCGGCGGGATGTCGATCGGCGCCGACCCGATCACCTCGGCCGTGGTTACGATGTCGGCCGTGCGCAACACGCCCATCGTCGGCTTCATGGTCCGCAAACAAGCCAAAGGGCACGGAACCAATCAATACATCGAGGGGCCGGTAAAACCCGGCGACTCGGCCGTGATCGTCGAGGACGTGGTGACCACCGGCGGCTCGTCGTTGGAGGCGATCGAACGGGCCGAGGCCTTCGGTATGAAAATCGTCGGCGTGCTGGCCATCATCGACCGCATGGAAGGCGGCGCCGCGGCCTTCGCCCAACGCGGATACCCCTTCTCAAGCCTGCTGACCATCCGCGACTTCGGCATCGAACCGCCGGGGGAATGATTTTTTCGGATTTCAATCGAAGGCGAGAAAAATTGCCGGAGGCTAACTCAAGTTACGGAGTGAATAGCCGGGGGTGGAGCGCAGCGCAACCCCCGGGTATGAAACGCCGATTCGGGATCATTACTGGGAGCATGATGCGCCGATGGGATTTCAGCCGCGTAGCGGCGATATGTGAATAGCCGGGGGTGGAGCGCAGCGCAACCCCCGGGTATGAAACGCCGATGGGATTTCAGCCGCGTAGCGGCGTCACGATTGATCGCGGGCCGCGCCTGTGTCGCCGCTACGCGGCTAATGGTGGTTTACGCTCCCGTTTCGGGGGTTTCACCCCCGGCTATTCAAATGCGACCGCTACGCGGTCGAAACGGCTATAAACTTCGCACTTCCAAGAGGCCGCCCCCGTACCCTTCGCCGCACCGCTCGGCCATAAGCTCCAAGTATGCCGCGTAATCTCCGTCGTTGAAAAATGTCTGCCGCCGACGATTGCCGCGCTGGGGCACATGATGCGGCAGACCGGGTATAACCATCCGTGTTTATCCGTGTTCATCCGTGGCCCCCCTCCCATATTGCGGCTGGCGAAGTCGCCGATTTTGCATGGCGGAATCAAACTCCTTTCCGCCAGAAGGCAGTGCCGTGAAAGCGGAAAAAACACTGGAAATTGGGCCAGGGCTTCTGATACAATCATCATCGACGTGTTCTAGTGTATAGCATCCGATTCCAGCCCCAAGTCTTGCCGGGCCGCCGAGGGGGACAGTCCCATTTTTGCGGTGAACCGCGAAAATTGGGACAGTCCCCCGTTAACGTCAGGTTCCAGCCCCAAGCCCTGCCATGTCCGCAAAAAGAAAATCCACATGCGACTCGAAAACGCCGAAAACCTGCCTACCAACGCGGAACTCCACGCGGCGCCGACCGCCGCCGCCCGCGCCGCTTCCGCCGGCCGAGCCGGACTCGCCCCATTGGCTGGTCGACGACGGCCGATGGATCAACATGCCCGAAAACATGCGGCAATTGGCGGCGCGGATTCTCAATCCCGCCTATCGGCGATTCGTACTCGACGCCCGAGACGAACTCGAACGCTCGGTCGGCATGACGCTGGTGCATCTGATGTGGCTCGAACTTTCCGGACAGGTCGAACTCGGCAAAACCATCACCGATAGGCAATCGGTCGAGGCGATACTGCACAACCCCGAGGAACTGATCGAACGACACCTGCGTTTGACCGCCTCGAAGTGCCAGACGGCCGAACTGCTGCTGAAACTGCGGATGGTCGATGGGCTGCTGCGCCAATCGTCGTTTTCGGCGCCGGACAATCACCCGGCCCTCGCCTCGCCGGAAGAGGGGATTTCGCTGCCGCGCGATACCCAGTTCCCCTCGCCTTCGCCTTTTACCCAATCGACCGGGGAGTACTAAAATGGAAATTCGCAAACCTGCTGACCAACTCCCGAACAACGCAGAAAACGACGTTTCAACGCGCGTTACCAATTCGAGCAATGATACAGCACACGTTGCACCGCGCGTTAACGATGGGTTTGATGAGACGACGCGTGTTCTTCCAACCGCGCGCCGAAGAGGGGGACAGTCCCATTTTCCCGGTGAACCGCGAAAATCGGGACAGTCCCCCGTGAACGGTTATGGGCAAGAGGAATACGTGCATCCGGCGTTGCGGCTGATTCGCATGAAGCCGGAACTGTTCGCCCTGCAAGGACACGTCGCCGAAACCTGGCGGCATCGCAACGGAAAGAAGTACGGCCCCTACTATCGGCTCGGCTACCGGTTGGCCGGGCGGCAGCACTCGATCTATCTCGGTCGGGCAAGCGAACTGGTCGAGCAGATCCGGTGCGCGTTGCAGGCCGTGCAACTGCCGCACTACGAGCGGCGGCTGTTCCGCGACATGGAGCGGCAGGTGCGGGCGTCGCTCCGCGTCTGCCGAGTCCGCGTCTCGCGGCTGTTGCGGCCATACGGCCTGCGGTTGAAGGGCTACGAAGTCCGCGGCTGGCGCTACTCGCCGCTCCGCTACGTGTTTCCGCGCCGGCGGCTGTTGCCCCGCACGGTCCCCTACCGCTTGATGACGCCGATGCAGCGATGGTTCGATCCGCAAAAGCGGCTGCTGGCATACCTCGACGCCCGCGACAAACTGCGGGCGGGGGCGATGTGCGCGCCGGGATAGCTTGGAGTAAGGAGCGAAACAACGAGATCACCAGACCGGCCCAACGGGCCGACAATTCACCTTCACTTATACCGACCCTCAATATGCAATGCAGCGCCGCCGGCGTGAAAAATTGAATAATCCCCTCGCTTGAAACGGTCGGATGCCGCGGGGTATGATTACTAAGTAGATTTCCAATCTGCCTCGATATTGGCAGGTTGGAAACCTGCCCCACGTTCGCGAACACTTTCCGCAACAGATACAATGTAGGGTGGGACAAGGAAGGCCGCGCGCGGCGGTTCCACGCCTCACCGCAAACACTTACCGAACATGAAACTTCCGCCCGAAGGCGCTCGATGGCTGGTTTCGCTGCGTTGGGCGGCCTGCGCGGCGGTGTTCGCGGCCACCTGGACCGCCTCTTCGGCGCTAGGCGTGCTGGCCAACCCGCTGCCGCTCTACATCGTCGCCGCCGCCATGTGCGGCTACAATCTGATATTCTTCCTCGTTCAGCGCGACTCGTCGGCGGGGCCGGGCAACGTCGAACGGCGCATCTTCCTGCAAATCCTGCTCGACCTGATTGCGCTGACCTTGTTGCTCTACTTTTCCGACATGCCGCGGAATCCGTTTTTGTTCTATTTTGCGTTTCACATGATCATCGCGGGCATGTATTTGCGGGGCCGGGCGCCGTATTTTTTCGCCGCCCTATCGTCGGCCATGGTCGGCGGCGTGCTGCTGCTGCTGTATTTGCGATTGATACCGCTCCATCCGTTGCGGTTCCCCTCGAATATGCCCGAGCCTACGCTGCCCGACGGTCTCGATCTGCTGGGTATTTTCGTGGCTTTTTCCAGTGCGTTGTGGATGGCGGTCTATTTCACTACGTCGATTCGCCGCTACGTCGATCGGGCGCACGCCGAGATTCGGCAGAAGGAAAAGATGCTGGGGATCGGTCAGTTGGTGGCGGGCATCGCCCACCAAATCGCCAATCCGCTCGACGGCGTGCAAAACTGTCTCGCCCGAATCGGGCAACGCGTCACCGACGATCCCCGACTTACCGAATACGTCGAGATGATGACCGAAGCGCTGGAACGAATCGAGCGGACGGCCAAGCGGGTGCAGTCCTTCGCCCGGCCGAAGGGCGTCACGCTGCAAAACACCGACGTGAACCAAGCGGTCGAGGCGACGTTGGAGATGCTCGGCCCCAGCGCGGGGCGAAACGTCCGCGTCCGTACGGAATTGGGCCGCGTCGCGCCGGTCCAAGGCGACCCCTTCACGCTCCAGGAAGTGCTCTTCAACCTCTGCACCAACGCCCTCAGCGCCATGCCCGACGGAGGAACTCTCACCCTCCGCACCTATTCGCTCGGCAGTCTGGACGAAGACCAGATGGGCTCGGTGGCGATCGACGTCGGCGACACCGGCGTCGGCATCGCCCGAGTCGATCTCGAGCGAATCTTCGAACCGTTCTACACCACGCGCGCGGAAAACGGCGGAACCGGACTGGGGCTTGGACTGTGCCGAATGTTGATTTCCGAAATGGGCGGACGCATCGAGGTTCGCAGCGCGCTCGGGCAAGGGGCGACGTTCACCGTCGTGCTGAATCGCGCGGAAAGCGTTGGCGAACCGCCCGCCGAAGTCGAAAACACATAGAATGTACGGACTGCCGTGCCGGCTTGGTCCAGCGGCGTCCGAGCAACGGCAATGCAATATCGTTATGTTACCCCACCGGTGAAAACACGTTGCGAGGAGGTTGGACGACAAAAATCAGTACGCGATTAGCCGGACGCAATTGTTCCGCCGGTATGTTCCGCAAGCGGCTACCGCGTAGCTTCGTCTTCCGACGGTCGAGTGGCCATTTGGCGCTCGGCGGGCACGTTGCCGTAGTAGCGGTTCGTGGCCTCGGAGATCAGCCGGGCGCCGAGCGGTTTGCAATGGGTCTCGGCGCGGAAGACGTGGTTGCCGGCCGCTTCGGCGCGGGCGCGAATCTTCAGGACGATTTCCTCGTCCGGGCCGAGCGAGTCGATCGGCTGGAAGATGACTTGTCCGGGCGCGAGCCGGCTTTCGGCCCCTTCGGCCTTGACTGGCTCGATTCCGCGGGAGAAGTAGGCGAAAACCTCGACGCCGCGGGCGGTTTCCGTACCCCGGTTGCGCACGCGGACTTCGTAGACGACTTCCTCGCCGATGGGAATCGGCCCGGCGGGGTCTTTGACGCTCATGGTCAGATCGGCCACGGCCTCGACGATGGCCGCGGTTTCGGCCCGCGCGTCGAGGTCGTCGTCGGCGACGGCGTCGAGTATCACGCGGCCCTGGCCCGGTTTCGCCATGCGGCATCGGACGGCGAAGGTCAATTTCTCGCCGGCCGGCAGGCTGCCGATCCGCCATACCAGGCGTTTGCCGTTCTCGGCAGTTTGAACGCCGGCGATGCCGGAGAGGTATTCGGCGCCATCGGGGAGCGTCAGCGAGAGGGTAAGGTTTCGCGCGGGCGCGTTGCCCGGGTTGCCGACGGCGACGTGGTATTCGGCGGCGGCGCCGACGAATTGCACCTTTGGCCCTTCGACGCCGATTTCCAGGTTTCCGCGGCGGACGAGCACGTTTTCGGCCAGTTCGGCCTTCAGGTTTCCGTCGCCGCGGGCTTCGACGTGGATGGCGAGATTTCCCGACTGCCGGGCGGTCAACTCGACTTCCAGGTTTTTGGTTTCACCCGCTTTCAGCACGCCGACCTTGTGCGAAGCCCGGACGTTTTCGCCCGCTCCAATCGGAACGAGCGTCAGTTCGACGTTGTCGGCATCGCCGGTGCCGGAATTGGAGAGGATCAGTTGAAACAATTCTTTCTTTCCGTAGAAGACCTCGTTCGGCCCGACGAGTTTCAGGGCGAGTTTCGGTTCCTGGACTTCGATCGCCGCTTGCGAGGCGGTCGGTTTGTAGTTCCAGCTGATTTCCAGATCGAAGGGACGGGGTTGGCGCGGAACGATTTTCAGCGACAATTCGGCGCGATCCTTGGCGGCGAGATCGCCGACCTTCCAGCGAACGATTTTCACTTGCCGTTCGTCTTGCTCCGGCTGGGCGGCGCCCGCGCCGGCCTCGACCGCGACGACCTCGGCCCAATCGGGAAGCGAAACGAACACGGCAAGCCCCTCGGCGGCCGCATCGCCCGAATTGGCGACGATGACTTTATACGTCGATTCCCTGCCGACCATGATCGTGCGCGGCCCCAAGGTCTCCACGCCGAGGTTCGGGCTTTTCCGCGCGATCAACACGCCGTTGGTTTCCGCCGGCTGCTCGGCCTCGGTCTGCGGCCGGCCGGACGGCTCGGCGGCCGCCGGGAAGCCGGCATCTTTCGCAGGCACGCTTTCCGCGACCGCCCGCGGTTCGTCGTCGAGCAAGCCTTCGCTGAAACGCGACCCCGCGACGGTACGCTGGGCGATCAGCGGTCGGCCGGTCGGTCGCGGCGCGTCCGCATCGAGGTCGGCCGGCGGCGACGGAGCGGCATAACGCTCGGGTATCAAATCGGAGCTAGGAAGCGAGG
>Ga0123335_1004270_pt1 | contig 18756 bp, 18 predicted proteins | sample BiotimSIPDNA_2_FD_89707 | JGI IMG/M metagenome (GOLD analysis project Ga0123335, IMG submission 89707) | Anaerobic biogas reactor microbial communites from Washington, USA - Biogas_R2 time_0 SIP DNA | ecosystem: Engineered > Bioreactor > Anaerobic > Unclassified | place: Washington, USA...
AAACGCTTTTTCGATTGCGACTACTGCCTCTGCAAGTGAAGGATTTTTTAGCACAATAAGTTTCTCAGATGCCAAGTTTGGTCAGCTAACGTATTTTAGGTGGTGCTTGGGTACATAAGAATTCTTGAAGGATCAATCGTTATGGCTTGGAGAAGCAAGCGTAAAGTCATGCATGCCTATAATGTTACAGCAGAAATCTATGATGGACGTTACAGTCTGGAGCAGCACCGTAAATATCGTAAAGCACTCGAGAATGTAGATGTTTCAGGTGTTAATGTGCTGGATGTTGGTTGCGGTTCAGGCTTGTTCTTTGATGAAGTAACCGATAAAGCCTCAATGGTTGTGGGCGTGGATGTCTCCAAGAAGCTGCTCATTAAAGCCACGCGGCGTGTAGCTAAAAACATGCATGTGCTGCAGGCAGATGCGGATCACCTTCCATTTAAAGACGGCGCATTTCAGGCTGCCTTCTCCTTTACCGTACTGCAGAATTTACCTAAGCCGCAAAGAACACTGCAGGAAATCAGACGTGTTACTGGAAAGGGCTGCAAAATCGCCATTACAGGGCTCAAAAAAGCTTTTCTGCAAACAGCATTTCATGATTTGGTTGAGCAAAGTGGAATGCAAACCGAAGTCTTCTATGATGTGGATGAAATCAACTGCTACATCGCGGTACTATCTGCTTAGGAGCTGTGCATCTGCAACTTCTCCGCTGTCAGCCCAGACTCCGACGGCGGCTGTGTTGAATCCGCCGGGGTAAGTTCTGTCCAGTTGTAATGTTATGTACCAGTATGGGACAAGCGCCACGGAGTTTGCGCGTGGGTGAGGCAGCATCTGAACTGAGATGGTGCCGGAGGATTTGAAGCCGCTTGTTTGGGTGCCGTTAATGGTCCATGTTAATGTTTGGATGTAGTTTTGGGCGATGTTTACGGCTTGGTCTGCATCTAAGTTGACTTTTGCGTTGCTGGCTGTGAATAGGAAGTAGCCGTCTGTTAACGCCGTGAGTGCGCCGTCGGTGAATGTTAATCTTAAGCTCATGGCGTTGTAGTCAACGCCGTTATGCGTGTACATCCAGAGGTACTCATCGCTGTTGCCGATGCTGCTTATCTGGAGCTTCATGTTCCCCGAAGTGGCTACTGTTAGGTTGCCAGTGGTTGCGTTCACTGAATTGAGCAGATTCTGCATTTCGGATAGATATGCGTCGCCGCTGTAGTTGCTGTAGTGCATAAGCGCGGCTTTGGCGACGGCGAGGCTGTCACTCGGCGGGTTCTCGATCAGCAGTGGTGCCGTATCAGTGGTGAGTTGGTAGCGGCTCAGGTGGTTCTCTCGGAAACGCAGGCTAACCTCGAAGTCTCCGCTGGCGCCTGTGAAGCTGTAGCGCAGAACTTCCTCTGCTACATCGAAGTCTTCTCGGTACTCCAGCATGTCGCTTAGCAACGTGATTCTGTAGCGGTTGGTGTCAAGTTGCACCACGTCGCGGAGCATGTCGGCTACGGTGCCTGCGCCGATTCCCCATGAGAGAAGCTGCTGGTTCTGTGCTTCCAGTTGGCTTTGGTCAGCGGCTAACTGGGTAATCGTGATGTATTGGTAGACTCCGAAGCTTGACAGCAAAAGTACGGCAACCATGAGTGCGGCGAAGGCGACTTTCCATCGGCGCGCCAGTTTCTTGGGGCGCCTGACGGCGAGTTCGGGTGCTTCCTGTACGCCTTTCATCGCGTTGACTGCTGCTTTTCCGAAACTTGAAAGCTGATACTCGCCGTTTGGGGTTTTAGCTACGAGTTCGCCGAGACTCTCAAGATGATAGGTTAAGTGGCTGCTTGATAAATCCAGAAACGATGCGATCTCCATGAAACCCAGCGGTTTGTCATTTAGCAGCCCAAGTATTCGGCGGCGCACCGGATGCTTAAGCGACTTGAACATAACTGAGTAAACTTCTTCCTCGCTTCGGCTAGCCATGTACAATCAACACAGAGTATGCAGACGTGACTATGTATAAAACTTGCCGAAAACACCTCAAACACAACTGCGACTATGACCTACCTACCTCTCTCAGAAGTACCTCCCCCTCCCTTATGCATAGCAGGCAACTGAAGGTTCAACGTATGTTTGCAGAAAAAGACTATCTGATTTAGAAGTATCTAAAAAGAAAATTTACATCTAAATGAAAAGTAGGTTGTAAAAAGTTGGGGAAGCAACTTAGTCTAAGGCTACCTCTTGTATGAATTCGCCATGCTACGTGTGTACCAGACTTGCCCGCTGAAGCCGTTAACGCTTAACATGCCATACGGTAGGGCGTTCTGCAGGAATTCCACTGTGTAGTAACCGCTGAAAACTTGACGTCGCCGACTGCTGCTCCCGCTATATGGTTGTTTAGGTATTGTTGTGCGTTGACTTCTGTTTGGTCAACCACAATGGGCATCGGTATATTGGCGGTGTACTGGAAGCCCATCATACCGCGGAGGCCGTTAAATATGCCAATCAATTCGCCGTTAACGGTGTATTTCCCGATGGAATAACAACGTTATATAATTATGACACGTGACATTTGTCGCTTAAAGGTCTTGCTCAACAAGAAAACAAATACCTGAAAAAATCAAAAGATATGGAAAAAGGGGCTTAGTTAATTGTCATCTTGCCGAATTTGCCGACGTTAAGCTGAGTTTCGCCCTTAAAGCTGGTAACATAGCCATTTTCGATCTTAACATTGTCGCCCACGTTAACCTGCTCGATCTGCTCGTTCCAAAGCGTAAGCTTTATGCTGCCTGTCTCGTCTGCGATTACGGCGTCGGCTATTCTATAGGTTTCATCTTTATATCGTGATTTAACTTCGCGGACATCGCCCTTCTCGACGACTTTAGCTTCAACGCTAACCCGCTTCATTCCATCTTGAAGGTCTTTAATATCTGTCAATTTACTTCACTTCTAACTTTAGCTAACGCTTTTCCTCTTTCAATGATATAAATCTTGTCCACTAACGGTAGATTAACAAAAAAGAACAAAAAAGAAATAGTTTGGGGTCGGCTTAGACGAAGCCGATGAACAGCCAGAGTACCAGAACAGTAACCGCTACACTCAAAGCTGCTACTATGAGGCATTTTATGGTTGTAAATTCTGGCTTCATTTCTTTTACCGCTATTCCAATCAATGCCCCTATCCAAACGTAGGATACGACGAACATTGCGGTTATGATGGTTTTGAAGGTCGCCATCGCCGCTGTTATATTACTCATGGCGGCGGCTGATGTGGCTACGGGCAGTGCAAACTGTGTTGGATAGTAGAGTGAACCGAATGGGTCGTAGACTACGCCTAAGGCTGCATCATATGGGAAGAAGAGGTCTGGGAGAGTAGCGGTTGCTGCGAGGTTAACGACGGCGCGTATGACCAGTACTGTTAGGGCGAAGCCTGCTGCTACGAAGATTGTTTTCCATAGCACCTGCGCTTTTAGCGCTCTAAAGAGAACATACAGCATTACTGACAGAACGAGCCATGTTGCTAGGAACTGCAGAGTAAACTGCAAGAGGAAAGTGTAGATGAAGTTCAACGCGTTGTCTGTGAGTGGCTGTACATATTGACCTCTGAAGAATAGTGCGCCCACGCGGACAGTTATGTCTTCGCTGTTAGCGTAGTTCAGTTGGAGCGTTAGAGAAGTTACATTTTGCCAAGTTGGGTTACCAGTTGCTGTCCAGCCGCTTGCAGTTGGACCTAGCGGCACTGTTAGGTTGCCCCACTGGTTAACGGCGTTTGCTTCCGCGACTTTACTTGTTAGGTCATAGGTATAATAGTTATTATCACTCAACGAGTAGAGCGTTAGAACCGAGTTGGACGGTGTTGATGCCGGCGAAACAAGTTTAAGTGCCATGGTTAGATTCTGGAAGCCGTCTGCGGTGCAGTCAATATTTGAAGTGTCAGTCAAAGCTATCAGGACACTGTTTGTACCGTTTGCCTGAACCTGCATGCTGTAATTACCAAACAGCGGATAACTTGCAGCATAATTCGCTATGTAAACAGTGTTGTTGTAGTAATCATTAAAGTTGTTTGTTAAAGCCACATTTGAGTCAGCTTGCCAGTAAGTAGCGTTATTATACTCCTGCATTATACCTGGCACAGGCGAAGTCGTCTCAATGTGGACTTTGCTGAACTGGGAATACTCATAGCCTAACTGTAAACCGAGGAATAGGAGAAGGATAACGATTATCCCCAAATACTTCGGGTTAGCAACTATGCGTTTGAATGCTTTTCTTGGTGCGTAAAGGACCGCTACGATGTCATTGAGAAACAAATCTGATTCTCCTTCGGTATCTGAGACCTACGCCAAATTATTAAGTGTTTGCCAAATTGTACACTCTATGCAAGAGCGACTGATTATCGCATGTAATTCAAACTGAAAAGCACAAGTTTTCCATTCCTGAAGAATTTAGCTTATATAGCATACAACATGGCAACCGCAAAAAAGATATAGTGAGCAAGCAGAAGCTACATTAGGGATTTTAGTGGAGCAGAAACCTTTCACACCACTTAAGGTAGGCATCCTAATAGCAGCATTAACCTACTTCCTCTTCACGCTGCATGCAACATTTGTACTATCCTGGATAGGCGAATGGGAACCACTCATGGAGCCTATAAGAAGCTGGATACTAGTCACAGACGTCACCGCATACATCTTCTTGATATTCAGGTTCATTGCCGGAATCTTAGCTGTAACAACAGCGGTCCTCTACTTCGTAAAAAAGCTAACTCAAAACGGCCTCTACAAGATGGCCCGGCTAGTAATCGTGTTTGAAGGGCTATACTGGATAGGCCTCTTACCATCGGGCATCTGGGGCCTCGTACCGACAGCGTATGGTAACCTGAGAATACCCGGCACAGACTTAGGCTTCAGCTCAAGCCTGCTTCTCTCAACCGGCATACCCTGCACGGTAGCTTCAATCGCGGTGCCGATCTCGCTGTTCCTGCTCGCTTGGAAACTCAGCCCAAACAAGCCGCAGCGACCCGCCATCAAGTGGGCGACGGTTGCAGGCTTCTTCGTGGTGCTCTCGCTTTGGCTTAACAACAGCGGCATGTGGATAATCACCGCTATGACTGAAGGGATGAGTTACGTTACCAAATCCCCCGAGTACCTGACAAGTTTCATAGTCACCGTTGGAGGTTTACTGGCGCTTGCATCCTTCACCGCCTACTATGCAAAGAAAACGTCCAAAGCAGAAAACATAGCACATGTCAACCTCAGAACCGCAGGCGTAATCATACTGGGGCTTGGGCTATACTTCCTCTGGAACTACCTAACTTGGGTTATGTTTGCCGGTGCCAACTGGAATGAGTGGTATGCTTGGGTTCTTGGCCACAACTTGGACCTTTGGATGCTGTCGCTCCCGCTCGTGGGGCTACCGCTACTGTTCTACAGCCGCCCAAGTAGCGACACAGAAAAAACCGTCTAATCGGGCCTTTTTTATATGCCCTTTTCTTCTATCCAGCGCAGACTCTTGAGGTCTGTTATGCGTTTATCGAGAAGCTTTAGCAGTTCGCCCCGGAGCTGTTCAGGTGCAATTTCAGTTAAGATGAAACATAGCTTGTTGGCGAAGTCTCGGTCGCCCAGTGTGCTCTCTATCCAGCGCTGGAAATCGCCGCGGTAATATGATAAGCCACTGAATTGACATCAATCGTTTCCAATTTCGACCTGAAATCTTCCAGGCTATTCGCCGATAAACCCATATAAACGCCGGCTTCGGTCATAAAATTAAAACTCTGCTCAGGCAATACAACACGCAGTATAGTTGCGGCGTCCTTTTCCTGGTCGCTTATGTTCTCCTCTGGAATTTGGTTAATCAAAAAAGGTACTCCTAACCAAATTAACACATCACAGGAATATAGCTACTTGTGGTAGCTACGAAAATACAAACAGAAAACTTAAGCGCCCTTGTCTAGTTTCGGCGGCTTGCGACGAGCATCCCACGCGTGATGTAACGCTAAAGTCGGGTGATAAATCAGCAGCCTCGGACCAGAGTAGCGCATTACCTGCCTGACTTTTTCCTTCATGTCCGGCCGGTAACAATGGATAACGCATTTGCCGCATGTAGTCTTTTTCTCTTGGAAGGGGCACTTTGCGAGACGAAGATGTGTGTATTCTTTGAATTCTTGGCATTCACTGCAGAGTTCGCCGTGGGTGCCGTGGTGGCCTTTGCAGTAAATATCAACCATGTAGGTGATGGTGTTACGTTCTCGTTTCATACGTTTATGTTCAGGGTTAGGAGGCTGCGGCTTCATACTAATCAGGTTTAATGAGGGTACATAGCCACATAAGGATTTACCCTAACATTTACGGGGTTTCAATCGCTCATGGTTTAGAAACATACGGGTTGTTCTTGATGCAGAAACGCCAGGGTTTATCCTTCCAATCCCCAGCGTAGTCCACGCCGACGCGCTTTGACTCAACTACTTCTGATTCAGCAACTGGCTCTGCGTCTTTGAGGTAGAAAGGCGCAGAAGTCACATCCAACTTGTTCTCGGCTTTAGTGATACCCATCGCCATACAGAGCCTCCCCGGGCCATTCGTTAAATTTTTCAGTGTTCCAGAGGGTTGCTTTCTGCGTTTAGCCATCAACTCTTTCCCCTCTAGTGGTTCAAGCGCCCTTATCAGCACCGCCTCGGGCTTTCCAAGCGTAGAACCGGCGGTGAAGTTGACGCAGTAATACATCCCATAAATCAAGTAGACATAGGCGTGTCCTTTTTCGCCAAACATGACATCGTTTCTTGGGGTTCGGCGTCCGCCGTAGCTGTGGGCTGCGCGGTCCTCTGGTCCAGCGTAGGCTTCCACCTCTACGATTCTGCCCGACGTGGTGCCCTCAGCGGTTTCATGGACTAGGAGTTTGCCGAGAAGGCTCCGTGAAACAGTTAGAATGTCTTGCTGGTAGAAGGTTCTTTGAAGAATCATAAGATGAGTTACTGTATTTTGCTAAAAGCTTTTTTGATCAAATCCACATATCCACGGGTTTTTCCACCGGGGTAAACACACAGAATCACTCGAATGCCATATAGGTTTTCGTCGTAGTCTTCGGTGACTTTGTGGCTAGCTAATTCGCTGAAGGGCGGCAGGTTCTGCAGGGCTTTCTTTGCGGAGTTACCCAGCACAAAGATTGCTCGGGGTTTCAACTCTTTGATTTCGTCAAGCAAAAATGCTGCTGCGCAAGTGGCTATGGCCTTGTGGGGTACATTTTCTTTGCCGCCACGTTTGTTTAGTCGACATTTAACTGCGTCAATCAAATAGTAGCCTTCAGCTTTGAATTCCTCAAGCGAACAGAGGTTTAGGTACCGGAGTAGCTCCTTCTGAAGGTTAGTGTTGTTGCCAGTCATGTCCTGTTTGTAGAAGTAGCGTTCCCTATCCCACGGCGGCGACTCCGCCACAAACAGCACCTTGACCAGGTTAGGTTTCCATTTCTCCTCTACTGAGAACCGCAGGAACGGCTTGTCTACAGCTACTTTTCCCTCAAAGTGTTGGCATCGGCTGCATGACTGGAGTTTAATGTAATTCATCCTATCAATTAGTCTCTTGAAGGTCTGTAATAGGTTTATGCCGTGGAGGCGGAGCCGTCATATGCGCTGTAGAGCATGTTACCTGTCTTTGGCTATGCGAAACCGCTTCCGGCTAATAACTAATGTGGCTAACGCGGCAGCCATGATTCCTATCAGGGCAAGTATGGATAGCTCGGGGATTGTTGGTGAGGGACTTGGGCTTCGACTCGGAGTAACGGTTGAAGAGGGACTGACCGTTGCAGATGGATTGGCGCTTGGTGTTGAGGATGGGCTTGCGTTTGTGGTAGGCGTTGGACTTCCGGATACTCCGCCGTTGACCACCTGTACCATGCCCCACATACCTAACGAGACGTGTCCGGGGACTGGGCAGATATAGTAGTAGGTGCCTGGAGATCCAACGGTGAAAGTTACAGAATCCGAGGTGCCTGCAGAAATTTGGTTTATTGATGCGCTAAATAGCTTGTTGGCGCCTGTTTGCGGTTGATCTGTTAATGCCCAGCCGTGCGCCATGGTTCCAACGTTTGTCAATGTAACTGTAATGGTGTCGCCTGATGTGAGGGTGAGAGTTGGCCCCGGCGAAGTTGTGCTATCAGCAGAGAGACCAAATGCGTATTCCTTCGCGTATATAGTGATCTGGGTTGGAGCCTGCGCTTCTGTAGAGGAGATGCATAATAATGCGATAGAAATCGTTAAAACAAGCATAATAATTAGCAAAAAAATTTTTTCAGTTTAGTTCACCGCTGCTTCATAGGCGACCGAGTTTAAGAGGCTCTGCTTGCTTCAAGTGGTGACAACAAAAGCAAAGGGGGTACAGTTTTATACAAACCCGCACTCATATTGTGCAGTGAAAACTTGCAGCAAACTAAAACCAGAACCGTCATTGTCGCATTACTTGTAGCCGTCTTTATGCTTGTTTTGCCGCCGACACTCAACGCCCAACCAGCCGTAACTGAGACTTCCTTTCAGTCAATAGATGTCTTTACGATCCCCGACTTAAACGGCAACGTCAGCTTCGCATTCAACGGATCATGCAAAGAAGCTACACTAGAGAACAACACATGGGTATTCCGCGGATTGAAGCTTGATAACAACGCAGCTGTGCAACAGTACGGATTCACCAACTACACCAGTCTATCTGACCTTAAGATTTCGGCATCAAATTCTAACGTCACTGTGTTAGCTTTTTTAAGTTTTAATTTCTCAGTGCAAATGGATATGCTTGCTTTAAACGTGGACGGTTGGGGTACGCAGACAGTGAATCTGGGTTTAAACACCACTGATAAGCGGCCCGCTGCGGAGTGGAGTATAATCACTGATGACGGCGCAATATTTCTAGCCGAGGGCCAAGGTTGGAAGCTGCTGGATGATAACTCGGTTCTGGTCGATTATGGACCCGGTAACCTCACCGTTGTTCACTATTACCTTACGGATCCGTCTATGGCTAACCTGTCTTTCCTCGCCCAGCACTATGTAGCGGTCTTGACGGGCGCTGTAGTGGCGGCTGTGTTTGCGGTTGCCGGTGTGGTTAGTTTTAGGCGAAAAAGAAAACAGGCAACATTGGTCCGATTCTAATAAGCCTTACGCAAACGGCTCTATTTGCTGTCGATAGTCTGATTCGTTTTTAGAGAACCGTTTTTCCTTCTACCGTTAACCACCGTGACTAATTCGAGCAGTGTCAACGCGATTACGCTGTATGTCGGTATCCAGTCGTAGGCATATGACTGCGAGATAATATCTGCATTGAGCACTGTCTGAAGGAAGGATAAACTAACGTTGCCGTAGAAAAAGAAAGGCACATTCGTAACTGCAATCACAACCGCTGAGCCAACTATGAATTCGCGGAGTTTTGTGCGGTTGTACCAGAGCAGCAGCGGAACAGCGAAGAAGCCAGCTCTTGGATCCATCATGCCAAACGCGAACAGCAACGCAGAGAGCCATGGCTTTTTTCGGTAGCCAAAGTAGAGTGCAGCAACAAGCAGAACCGCCTGCAGTATGTGTGCGTTGATGTAGACCCAGCCGCAGTAGTAACTCGGCGCGAACACTTGTATCGGCACGTCGATTAGGCCAAAGTGGAATGGTTCCGAGTAGGGAATGTTAGAAGCGGGTGTCGGCAGTGGCTGAACAAGCACAACGAAGGCAGCTACGGCGCCAAGCACTGGGTTTTTGTCTTTAATCAGTTTGTAAACCAGCAAAGCCAGAAGCGGGATCAACGCAAGCTGTAGGAAGTTGAAAGTTACGAGGGCATCCATGTAGTTAAGTGCCAAAAAGGGCACCATGATTAGCAGAAACGATGGCGGATACTTAAACGGCTGAGGAATCCCCTCGATTGGGTAATCGCTTGGAAGGGCGCCGTCATTGTAGACCATTGTCGGATTGTTTAGGAGCCGCCATGCACCCATATAGTAAGCTGAGAAATCCCTTGCAGTGTCCCCGAATTCAAGCGTAGTTATTTCGGGGTAAGCGTAGCAGAACATGAACAGGTTTAACGCCAGAGCTGCAATTATTATTGAAACTAGGAATAGCTTTTTGTTTTGCTCGATTCTTTGAAGCGATTTCTGTATTGAGTCTATAGGGCATCTGCTCATACTTGGCTGGTTTTCTGAACCTATCTGTTGATTTAAATAAAAACATATGGGAACGATTCATTCGCAGCTCTATCTTAACTGCATCGCTCTGCCTTTATCAGACCAAGCAGCGTTTATTTTTTGAATTAGAAGAAGAGGATGCTGCCCTGCTACTTCTTCTTCCTAAATTTTTTGCAGAAATAGCTGTTTTTGGTTTGGGGTCTGGTTTTTGTTGCTGGTTGGTTGTGGCGATTGTACAAGCAAGAACAGACAAAACAGCGCTTTTTTGTTCTTCTGTTAAGTAAAAAAATCGCCAGTTACCGCCTTAACCGGCTTTTAGCTGAATGGCCTATTCGGTAGATATGCTGGCGATGGCTAGAGCGAACGCTGTGTACTTGGGTATGACAATAAAATAAGGGAAAAAATTACATTCCCTGTTTTAGGCGTCTAAACGTTGTGTAGTCAACATATTCCACAAACGGATTATCCGCTAGGAACTTGACAGTGACTTTCTGTCGGCTGCGCTTATCCAGTATCTGACTTGTCGTGCGTAATACATATGCGTCGCTGCCCGCACCTGAACCGTAGCTTGTAACCAAGATGCGCTGGTCGGGTTTTGCGATGTCAAGGACAGCCGCTAAACCTACCAAGGAGGCGCCGCTGTAGGTGTTACCGAACTTTGTCATCTGAATGGCAGGCATGAATTGTTCTTCTTTAAAGCCGAGGTCCTTTGCGATTCTAATCGGGAAAGTTGGGTTTGGCTGGTGTGGTACGAAGTAGCTGAAATCACTGGATTTGAGGTTTTGGATCTCCATTAGTTTGCTGGCTGCTTTACGAACGTGCTTATGGTAAGCAGGGTCGCCGGTGAATCTTCCTCCGTGCATCGGGTGGGGTTCGCCGTCGCGTCTCCAGAAGTCAGGTGTATCAGAGGTACAGCTGTACCAGCTCTCGACCTCGGCGATAACGTCATGCTTTCCAAAGATGAATGCTGCGCCGCCGTAGCCCACGAATTGGTCAAGTTCACCACCTGGGCAACCTCGTGGAGCGGCCTGGGAGTTGTCTGCGCCGATAACCATCGCGTAGTTGATGCCAGAGCGGGGGTAACTGACTAATGCACAGGCGTCTTTGAACATGCTTGATGCCGCTTTGCAGGCGAATTCAGTGTCCACTGCATCAACACCCTGCACGTCGCCTTCTTCTTTGCCGAGTTTTAGCACCTGCGCGACTTTAGCCGCGATAGGCTTAACTGCATAGGGGTTGGATTCTGAGCCGGCGTAGACTTTGCCGATTAAGGCGCTGTCGAGTCCCGAGTGGATAAGCGCGAGTTTGCCTGCTTCAACCGCGGCAGTTACGGAGTCTTCGTCGGTGAATGGTACGGCGTGCTCCCAGGCTTCCTCTTTGAAGCGGAACCGTGAAGAGTACATGCCGTAGCCGACTATGCCGGGTAACTCGTAGTCTTTGGTAGGCTGTATTACCTTGTATTCCTGATAGGGGTAGTACTCGTCTGCAAGCGTGAACGCAAGAGAAATTGTTGGGATAATATCGCTTTTCCCAACGGAGTAGCGTCTGCGGAATCTTGGAATAACTTCGCGGCCTTCAAGGCTTGCTAAGTCGAGGTTTTTGCCGCCGCAGATCAACTGGTCGGTTATTCTTGCGGGTACACGGATTTGCCCGCCGTGGAAGGAGACGATACCGTGGACAAAGCTGCCGAGCTTTGCAAACTTGTTTGTGGGTTCATTGATGTAAGTGGCGAGTTCAAGGATGCCTTTGTCGTAGAAGAGATCTATGCTCTCCATTTTACCGTAGCTTCTGCGTCCACAGTTGCTGCAGTAATCGCGGATTTCAAAGTACTCTTTACCGCAGCACTGGCAGCGGCTAGCTTTTAGTCGGTCGCCTAAGTATGATACTCGTCGCTCTATCGGTTCACTGCTCATTGCTTCTTCTCTCCTAGAATTGAAACGTACGCTTTAGTTCCGAAGCCCTCGAACTCTACTACGGCACCATACTTGGGCAAAGCCGGAAGCTTAACTTGGCGCTCCTCTGCTTCACCGCGCAGTTGCCGATAGATTTCATAAATTTGAGCTCCACCGGTGGCGCCAAGAGGGTTGCCGTCGGCTTTCAATCCACCGTTAGTGTTAACATAGACTTGTTTACCTTCAACATCGTAAGCTAACTGGTTGTTTTTGTAGCTTTGATAGATGCTCTTCCAGGCGGTTCCAGGCCTGCAGACGCCTATGTCTTCGAGTGTAACCATCTCCATCATAGTGGACTGGTCGTTTAACTCTAAAAGCTGCAGCTCAGAAGGTGCAACTTTGGCGGTTTGGCTAGCGGCTTTCATAGCTAACTCCGCTGCATAAAAGCGTGAAAGGTCAGCCCGGGCAGAGTAGTTAAGGTAGTCTGTCGCTGAGCCGCATGCTAGAACAAAGACGGGGCGGTTAGTCATCTTGTTAGCCACGGTCTCGCTGGTTAAAACCAGTGTGGTGGCACCATCAGACATCGGCGCAAAGTCGTATAGACCCAAGGGTTTGTATTTCCGGGCGTTTATAACCTGGTCAACGCTGATTTTCCTTTGGAACTGCGCGTACTTGTTCTTGATGGCGTTCGCGTGGTTCTTAACGCTGACCTGAGCAAGTGCGATTTTTAATTGTTCTAGTTCTTCACCTTTGATGCCGTGTTTTTGGATGTAGGCTCGCATCATAAGCTCATGGTTGGATTCTGGGGTCCCTCCAGCGTAGTAACTCCAAGGGTCATCTAGCAGCATGAGGTCGTCGCGGATTTTATCCCAGCGATCAGACATCTTCTCTATGCCGCCCACGAGCACGGTGTCGTAGATGCCTGCTTGGATGGCATGGCATGCAGTCATAAGTGCAGCGCTGAAACTGCGGGTGATCTCCATAGGCACATGCAGCTCGGTTAATTCTGAGAGGAAACCCTCTTCCAAACCGAGCTTGTTGGTGATTGGTAAGAAGCAGTCAGACATGTAACAAGCCTGCAAATGCTTGCGTTCGATGTTACATTCATTCGAGGCGGCAAGCCAAGCTTCCTCGATGAGCTTCTCGGGCTCTTTGCCGTAGTGCTCACCGAACTTGGTTCTGCCGACAGCAACTATAGCTGGGCGATTTTCCATAACTTGTATGCTTCCCTGTATGTATTAGCAGATAAGGTTTCAAAAATTGACTATTAAGGGTTTTCCATATTTAGAGCATTATGAGGGCGATGCCCATAAATAGCGAATAACACGATAGTATGATAGAAGGGAGAACTGTGGGTAAGACAAAACAAGTACTAAGCGGTTTACAGCGCCGAGTAGACGGATTTTTCTACTGCTGTGAATACATTAAGGAATGCGATAAAGTTACACCTCAATGCCGAGAGGGCGGAAACAGCTACTGCGGCGAATACCAGAAACGCTGTCGCCATAAAAGCGCCTAAACGGTATGATTGATTTCCTTAAGCGTTATCTGTCGCTTCACAGTCTCAATCAGTTGCTGAAGCTTACCGCTGAACTCCACAGGATAAGCGGGTGCATCAGTTAATACCTTGTACTTTGAGGGCAACTTCTGGAGGTTCTCTGATGCAGTGCTGCGGATTTCCTCAAGCGACGGCAGCTTATACGTCAACTCCCCGCCACTCATGACCTTAATGAGCAGCGGCTCACCCTCTGCGGGTTCATCGACCAACGCAATAATATCCTTCTTGTATGAATCGTCACCGTTTGTAAAGCGGTAAACCTGCTTGCGCCCCGGCAGCGTGAACTTGTCCTTGCTGAGCTTCATAATCGGCGCAAAGCTCTCGTCGGGCATCTGGGTCTCGCACAGTTTATAGATTCCATCCAAGTATGGCCGATCAGCGCTCGTACCCATCTTTGTACCAACCCCGAACGAGTCAACCGGCGCATCGGCCTTCAGCAACTCCGCGATTTTGTATTCATCGAGGTCTCCGCTGACGAAGATTTTAGCGTAAGTTAAACTGTGACGGTCAAGTATCTGGCGGACCTTCTTGCTGGACTCCGCCAAGTCACCGCTATCAATGCGCACACCGCCCACGCGGATACCTTTAGCTTCAAGCTCTTTTAGCACCACTGCAGCCTTCTCTGCCCCAGCTAAGTCATCGTAGGTGTCAATGAGTAGGGTGGATTTCTCAGGGAAAGTTCGGGCGAATGCACGGAACGCGTCGATTTCTTTTGAGTAAGACATGATGAAGCTGTGCGCCATTGTTCCGAACACTGGGATGCCGTAAGCGTAGCCGGCGAGGACGTTGCTTGTTCCCCGGCAGCCTGCTATGTAGCTTGAGCGGGCTACTTTCATACCTGCATCGATACCAGGTTCACGGCGCAATCCGAACTCGATAACTGACCTGCCGTGGGAAGCCTCTACGACTCGACTGGCTTTTGTAGCGATCATGGTTTGATGATTAATCGAGTTAAGCAGAAAAGTCTCAACTAGCTGTGCCTCGATTATGGGCGCGGTGATGCGGATAAGCGGCTCATTCGGAAAAGCCACGGTACCCTCAGGCATCGCCCAGACTTCACCGGTGAATTTAAAGCTGCGCAGATAATCCAGAAAGTCCTCTTTGAAGCCCTGCGTTTTAAGGTACACGAGGTGTTCTTCTGTGAACCTGATGGATTGTAGATAGTCTAATGCTTCTTCTAATCCAGCAAAGAGGAAGTAGCTGCGGTTCTCTGGCAGGCGGCGGATGAAGAGGTCAAAGGTGGCAGTTTCAAAGTGTTTGTTGTCAAAGTAAGCGGCGCACATTGTCAGTTCGTAGAAGTCTGTGAGGAGACTCATGTTTTCCTCTTTCAAGTAGCCCAGAAACGGTTTCATGGCTTAAAGAGAAAAGTGGTTTGTGATTTATGCTTATTGGCGTCGCCTAAAAGCTGATCATGCAGCATAGCGGTTTATCGCTCGATTGAGATTTTGCTGACTCCCGCTTCCTTCTCAAGTATCAGCACATGATCGCCTTTAGCTGCAAAGTCCTCGCTATGAGTAACCGCGATGATCTGCTCAATCGCTTTAAAACGGCTAATCGCGTCTGCAAGCCGCTCGATGCTACCGTCTTCGCTACCCAAATTCTCCGTGGGCTCATCAAGCACAAGCAAGCTCAAGCCGTGGCCAGTTCGGCTCTGCATAATCAACTGACCCAAACCCAATCGATAAGCAAACGCCAGCAACGTGCGTTCGCCGCCTGAGAGGTTGCTGACTTCGCGGTCTACGCCTGCCTCGCTCTTCACGTATGGCGTGTAGGTGTCGTCAATAACGACGTTTAGCATTGTGGCTTCTCCACCGACTAGGCTGTCTAGTATCTGTTGGACAAAGTTGCGCAGAACCTTGACGAATTCGCTGCGGAGTTTGGGTTGGATACTTCGATATGCATCGCGGACTGCGCCTAATACTTCGACTGTGCGCTTGATTTTTTCCATGCGCTCGAGCTTTTCTTGCGCGTGGTTGATTCGGTCTTTGGTTTCGTCTATGCGGCGGGCGAGGTCTTTTTTGCGGATCTCCTTAGTGCTTAGATCCGATTCTACAGTGTAGTACTGCTTGAGTGCCTGATCCTTTCGTTCTTTAGCGGCCTGCAGCTCGGTTAAGTCGAATTTGCCGATTTCAAACACTACTACATCGAGTTCAGCGTGTTGCTCGATTGTTTGGCGCTGCTGCATTTCCTGCTCAGCGGTGAGCGTCTTGAGATTGGTTTCCTCCTCAGCGATCCGAGCTTTCAATTCTGAGCCGCGTGTTAGGCAGTTCTGCAGGTTAGTGTAGGCTTCCTGCGCGATGGTTTTGGTCTTCTGCAGTGTAGCTACTTCGAGTCTTAGGTGGTTGATGATTTTTTCGCGTTCAGCGTTATCTTGCTTGATGCCCCTTAACAGGTCCGTTTTGTAGTTGCCAAGAAGGGACTGGTTACAGATGGGGCATTTGCCTTCGCCTGTCTCTGCCAGTGTGGAGGCTCTTTTCTGGTCCTGAATTATGCTTCTGGATGTGGCTTCCTGTTCGGCGCGCATCTGGGAAATCTTGTCGTCGATGCCTGCTATGAGAGGCGCCAACTGCTCGTATGGCTGGTTAGATGGCAAACCTGATTGCTCAAGCTTTGCTAGACACAGCTTCAGCTGGCTATCCAGCGAGTTTTGTCGCGTAAGCAGGTTGTCGATGATGGTTTTTTTGCCCTCAACACGTTCGGTAAGAGAGGATAGGTTTCGTGTGGCGTTGGCTATGTTGGCGTTTAATCTGGCTTCTTTACGCTTAAGCTCCTCATAAGCCAATTTTTTCTCTTCACTACGCCTCAGCCGCTGGTCCGCTTCTTCAAAAGCGCGTTTAGCCACTTCAAGACGCTGCAACTGATTCTCGAGGTCCATCTCTATTAGTGTGAACTCTTCACTTGCCCTGTTGTAGTCGGCGCTTAATTTCTCTAGCCCGATTACGTCTGGGTCTTTTTCGTAGACTTTCTTTTCGGTTTCGTAGTCACGCTGGTACTGGGCGATGTTGCTCCATGCAACCTCGTAGTCTGAAAGGCCGAATAATTCGTCGAGACGTGTTTGGCGGTCGCGTGGTTTGGCGTCAAGCAACTCTTTTAGGTGTTCCTGTCGGAACCAGACGATTTCGCGGTATAGCTCCTTGTCTAGGCCTGTTATGGCTTTGAGTTGCTCTGCGACGGCGTCGTTTTTTGTGCTTGCCAGAAGCTGCTCGTCCTCATAGAGTTTAAGCTGCTCCATATCCTGCGTAATGCTCTTAGCCCTGCGTTTTAAGCCTCGTACGATTTTGTAGGTGTTGCCGTTATGGCTGAACTGCAGGGTTACTCGGCTCCAGTCTACGCCTTCACGTATGAGGTAATCGAAGCTGCGGCTTACTGCGTCACCGAATAATGCGAAGTCAACTGCGTAGAGTACGCTTGATTTTCCGCATCCCACACCGCCAACGACACAGTTGAAACCATGCGTGAAGAGCACTGTGGATTTTGTGTGGCTGCGGATGTTTTCTAGCACTACAGCGTCGATTTTCATTTGGATAACGCCTCGATTTCCTGTTTGACTTTCTCATCCTGCTTATGCACCAATGGACTAAGAAGATTCAATGCGCCCTGAGCAAGTTTTTCGGCTTCCTCTTTGCCGTAGCGGTCAGCGAATATCTGCACGAAGTACTCGTATGCTTTAGTTTTTAGGTCTTTGAATTCGCCTTCAAAGATGGAGCGTACCACTTCGTCTGATACTGCGGTTTCCTTGAGCTGGATTATTGGGTGCACAAGTAGGGCTTTCTGGGCGGCGGCTCGGATTCTTGGCACGTCAACCTCGGTTCGGCTAGCCTCTGAGGGCAAAATGCCTTTGAGCACTGGGATGATGATTGCGTCTGGCTCATCAGCGTCTTTGACCAGCTGAACTGCCTGGTCAGTGATTTTTGCCGAAGCCATGCCTGAGTAGTCCACTTCGTCGAGGACAATGAATCTGCGGGGAGAGGTTAATTCGATTAGTTCTGGGGTGACTTGTCCTTTTTCGTCGACTTGCACGTGGAAGAAGCCTTTTGTGATTTTGGCTTCGTCGTAGCCAACGGATTCTGTGCAGCCGCCGTAGACTAGGATGCCGTCTTTGAAGTAGCCCTGCTGGCGGTCGTGGATGTGGCCTGCGGCGTAGTAGCAGAAGCCAGACGGAAGCATCGCTGGTGAGAGTTCGGCTTCGATGTAGGGCGGCTTGATGTCTGGAAGGTCAACTGCGCCATGGAACACGAAAATGTTGGCGACGCCCTGTTTGGGAGTCGGCGGGTTTTCCTCCATGAACTTTGGCAACGCCTCCTCGGTTTTGTGTCGGTTGTGGTAGTTTGGGATGCCGTAAACGTAGCAGCAGTCGGGTAGGCTCCAGCATGCGCCTCTGTGGCGTGGCAGGTGGTAGATGAGTCCTGCGCTGTCGAGTGGGTAGAGGATGGTGCTGGTTATGGTGTTAGGTGCAGAGTCGTGGCTGCCGTCAACGGTTAATACTGGGATGCCTGCATCGCGTAGGCGCTTGAAGCTGCGAATCGTGTTTTCGAGTGTGTGGTTGCTGGGTCGGGCTTGGTGGAATAGGTCGCCTGCAATGATCATGAAGTCGGGTTTTAGCTCGATTGTGCGGTCAACCACTTCGCTGAATGCGTTATCGAAGTCCTGTCGGCGTGCCTCAAGTCCGTACTGTGCGTAGCCTAAATGCAAGTCGGATGCGTGGACAAAGGTAAATGGCTTCAAGCTGATATGGGCTTCCTTTGTCTGTTTGATTGGTGCTTTAGCTCTTTAAGGTTATTGACAAGTTAACGTTTATGCGGCTTGGGCTCGTTTTTTAATTTTAATTAGTAGAAGAAGAGGGTGCTGCCCTGCTACTTCATCTTCTAAAAGTTTATTCAGAATCAGCTGTTTTTGGTTCTGCATTTGGTTAGGGTTGCAGGGTGTTTGTGGCGATTGGACAAGCAGTTTGGGTCCCAAACAGGTCCTTGAGTTCAACTACGATTTTTTTCTAGACCCCCCTATTTAACAGTAGATCAAAAAATTTCTATGGACGTTTTATAAACCAACAAAATACCATACCAAAAAACATCAGCTTACAATGTATCCACCCATCCTCATCCCAACCCACCCAACATACCCCCAACATAGCACATGGAACAAAAAAACGCTCCACCCATCCCAACACAAACCAAAAAACCAACCCACCCCACAACCC
>Ga0123335_1004273_pt1 | contig 18754 bp, 17 predicted proteins | sample BiotimSIPDNA_2_FD_89707 | JGI IMG/M metagenome (GOLD analysis project Ga0123335, IMG submission 89707) | Anaerobic biogas reactor microbial communites from Washington, USA - Biogas_R2 time_0 SIP DNA | ecosystem: Engineered > Bioreactor > Anaerobic > Unclassified | place: Washington, USA...
GGCATGCTGGCCGCGTCCATGTTCAGCCCTATGCTCATGGCGGTGGCCAGGTTAACGTCGTGGGCGGAGGCGTCCGTTATGGTGGGCTCGAAGTCCTCGGGGTCGAAGAGCATGATCGTCCCCGGCTCGTACTGGCGGGTCTGTATGGCATCAACTATCACAGCGTGCCGGTAGCCCTGTATCACAGGTATTATGTCCAGCCCTCCGATGGCCTCCTGAAGGGCGTCCACGTCTTCCAGGTCCATGCAGCCTATCCTCTCGGAGACGACCAGCCCCACGGCGTCGTCGGACATTATAGGGCTCCCCAGCCCCACGACGACGACCCTGTCGGAGGTTCTGCTGCCTCTATCCCCTGTCATATCCGTTCCTTCTCCTGAAGGTCCTTCCCGGCTTCCTCCTCGGGACGGACCACGACCGCGGGGGCCTCCTGGGGGGCGGCAGGCACGGCCTCACCCGCGGAATCCGAGATGTACATCCTGTCCAGCGGCAGGGACATGCAGACTCCGCCGTCCTTGCCGTTGACACCGCCGGCCTCTATGGTCGTGTGTATGACCTCGTCCAGGCAGTCCGCTTCCACGGTCATCACTATGACCTCCCTCTCCTCGTTGAGGGCGAACCCCAGGATGCTCTTCTTGCTGTCGGGGCCGGAACTGCTGTTCCCTCTCAACAGGGTGCTGCTGAGCACTTTCCCCTGAACCTCTTCCACCACCGTGCTGCCCCAGCCTTTCCTGACCGAGGCCAGCACCAGGTGGATGTCCTTTTTGAACGTCATTCGCAATCTCCCCCCGTCTTTCTGCATCTATATCTGTAGAGTTTTATTATGATTCCCAGGACCGACACCGAGATTAGAGGTGCCAAGGCTATCATCGCTATGATCCCGAAGCCGTTTATGACCGCGATCTCCCCGCTGTACTTGGCGGCCGAGAGGCCGGCGTAGAGGGTCATTATCACCGCCACGGCCATCGGGCCCGTGGCCACGCCCCCCGCGTCGAAGGCTATGCCCACGATATCCCTGTCCGTGAGCCACATGAGGACCAGTGCGACGGCGTAACCGGTCAGTATCATCAGGGCGAAATCTATGTCGTAGACGATCTTCGCCATACCCATCGCGACGAATGCGGCGACCCCGATGCACAGGGTGACCAGTATCACGTTGCGCGGAAGTATGCCGTTGGATGCCTCCTCGACCTGCATGCACAGGATCTTCACCGCCGGTTCAGCCAGTATGACCATGAGTCCCAGCAGGAACCCGAGACCTATGAGTATGGAGCCGTCCATGTTTATCAGCACCGCTCCAAGCTCCAGGGCAACCTTCATGAATCCGAGGTACACCCCGGTGAGGAACAGCACCATGCCCACCGCCGTGATCAGTATTCCGTTCACCATGTTCCTCACGGCCCTCCACGAGTACTTCAGGAACAACTTCTGGAACACGATCAAGAACATAAGGAGAGGGCCCACCGAGACCGCGACGCTCTCAATCACCACAACGAGCTCCTCCCAGATGTTGTCCAGTATGCTCCCCGGTACGGTGGCGGCAACGGTAACCGCCGTCCCCGCGTCCGCCGTCCCCGCACCCCCGGACAGTATGCCCATAACCAGTATGGCGATTATGGGGCCCACCGAGGCAAGACCGATCATCCCGAAACCGTCCATCCGGGACCTTCCCGCCACGACGGAGGATATGCCCACCCCCAGGGAGAGCAGGATCGGAACGGTCATCGGCCCCGTGGTGACACCGCCGGAGTCGAAGGCTATCCCGAGGAACGTGGGCGGACAGACCAGGGCAAGAACGACGACGGCCGCGTAGCTGACGGTCAGCAGGATCCTTATCGACAGCCCGTACACGATCTTCAGTGCGGCCACAATCAGGAAGAAGGCCACGCCCGAGGCTATCCCGTAGACCAGCGAGGACACGGTTATGCTCTCGTAGAGGCTGTGGACCAGCTGCGCGAAGATGTTGACGTCGGGTTCGGCGACGGTTACAAGGAAGCTTATGGTGAATATGACGCCTATTATGAACACAAGGGACTGGCGTCGGGGTATCTCCGCCCCTATGGCGTTCCCGGCGGGCAGCACACCCGCCTCCACTCCGGCGAGGAAGAGGGTGAATCCCGATATCACGAAGGCCACGCCCGCCAGGAAGGTGGCTGTCTCCTCCCAGGTGGGCTCCAGCATCAGGAGCTGCAACAGGAAGATCACCACCGTAATGGGCATGGCGGTCTCGACAACCTCCTTGAACTCCTTGGCGAAAAGACCCATCTACCTCGTAAAAGGTAAGGTGCTGATGTCTAATAATACTTGGGCAGCACGAGCAGAAAGTTAGATTACCCCGTCGGCGGATTACGGCCCATGAACGTGAAGGTGAGGACATCCCAGGTGGTCAACGGCAATCCCATCACAAGCCGTCAGATAGAGGTCCTCAGGGCTGTCCGTTCGGAGGGCAGCAAGAACGCGGCCGCGAAGAAGCTCGGGATATCGGTGCCGGTGGTTCACAGGTACATATCATCCATGGAGATGTCCGCCGGTGTGAAGCTGATAAGGTCAACCCCCTCCGGCACGGAGCTGACCCCCGAGGGGCTCCTCATCGTGGAGATCGACGCCCAGATGGAGCTTAGATGCATCATTGACCGGAGGTTCACGGTCTCCTGCTCCCCGGTGACCGAGGACCTTATGATGTCCGTCCTGTCCGCTCTCAAACTCGATGCGGACCTGGTCATCTCGGACGACGCCCACAACCTCAGGGCGATGAAACAGGGGACCAGCGACATAGCCATCCTGGACGACCCGATGTACCTCTTCGACGCGGAGGAGTTCGAATGGACGGAGATCGGCACCATGGGGATGGTCCATGTGGACAACGGCCCCTCTTACATCAGGTACCGCTACGGCGCCCAGAGGATCGCCTACATGTACCTGGACTCCTGCGGCGCCGATTACAGCGTGGACATGGAGACCTTCTCCCTGAGCGAGCTGCTGGGATCCAGCAAGAGCTTCTTCATCGACGAGTTCCTGCTGATGAGGAAGGGCATACGCATGAAATCGGCGGTGGATCCGAAGATACTCAAGCATACGATAACCGCGATATACCGCAGGGAGACGAAGGAGGTGTCCAAGCTGCTGAAGGCTCTGCTGGCCAAGCACATACAATGAGATTGTACCTTTAAAGGTAATACTTTTTTCGGGTATCGGTTCACGTTAAATAGAAAGTCGCGATTCTACGGCTAGGTAATTACAATGGTAACGCCGAACCCCGAATTCACAAAGGAGATCGAGTCCCGCGGAGGCGGACAGGTCTTGATGTGCTTCCAGTGCGGGACCTGCACTGCAAGCTGCCCCTCAGGGAAACAGACATCCTTCAGGACGAGGAAGCTCATGAGGATGGCGCAGCTCGGACTGAAGGACGACATCGTCAACAGCGAGGAACTCTGGCAGTGCACAACCTGCTACAGCTGCGTGGAGAGGTGCCCCCGTGAGGTCCCCATCGTGGACATCATCATCGCCCTGAGGAACATCGCAGTGGACAACGGCCATATGTACGATGAACACAAGAAGGTCGCCACCGCCCTCTCGAAGTACGGTCACACCGTCTCGATTAACGACAACGTCAAGGCCCAGAGGAAGGACCTCGGCCTCCCCGAGGTTCCCCCCACCGTGCTGGCCAACGACAAGGCCAAGGCCGACCTGGACAAGATACTGAAGGCTACCGGATTCGACAAGATCATTGGGTGATTTCAAATGGCAAAATACGCATTCTTCCTGGGTTGCATAGCACCCCTCAGATACCCCGGCGTGGAGAAATCCACCAGGGACGTCTGCACCAAGCTCGGAATCGAACTGGTCGACCTCAAGGACGCCAGCTGCTGCCCCGCACCCGGTGTGATCAGGGCATTCAGCAAGGAGACCTGGATCGCCGCCGCCGCAAGGAACCTGGCGCTGGCCGAGAAGGAGGGCCTCGACATACTCACGATCTGCAACGGGTGCTACGGCTCCCTGTTCGATGCGGCGCACGAGCTCCACGAGGACCCCGAGCTCCTCGCGAGGGTCAACAAGATCCTGGCCGAGATCGGTATGGAGTACAAGGGGACCACTAAGGTCAGGCACTTCGCGGAGGTCATCTACAGGGATATCGGGCTGGAGAAGGTCAAGGAGGCCGTCACCAAGCCCCTGGACTACCAGGTGGCCGCCTTCTACGGATGCCACTTCCTGAAGCCCAGCAAGATCAAGTCCCTGGACGACCCCGAGAACCCCCGCATGCTGGACGACCTCATAGAGGCCGTCGGAGCCAAGAGCATGCCCAGAAGGCAGAAGCTGATGTGCTGCGGAGCGGGAGGAGGACTCAGGTCCGCCTTCGGCGAGACAGCCATGAAGTTCACCAAGGAGAACCTCGACAACATAAAGGAGTCCGGCGCACAGTACATCATCGACGTGTGCCCGTTCTGCCACCTGCAGTTCGACCAGGGGCAGAAGGAGCTCGGTTACTCCATACCGGTGCTCCACCTGGCCCAGCTGTACGGTGTGGCTATGGGCATGGACGCCAAGGACCTTGGCCTCTCCGCCCACGCGACCCCGGTGAAGCTCTGAAACAAACGGCGGGGTGCTCCCCGCCGCAACATTTTTTTTCACAACCTCTCTCCCCGATGCCTCTCTCCCCGGCGGAAAAGCACGAACGTTTAAGTACAAGCGGTATCAACCATCTTATACAAATCCATCCTGTCTGTGATAACAAAAAGTATGCTGGCCGTCATTTTTATACACCGTCTTACAATCAAATACGGCGAACAAAACTTTTAATAGGACCAGCGAATCCTGCCATTGCTTAGAATCATGGAGGATTCCGATGGCAGCAGCACCCAAGAAAAACAGAGGATCAGGATCCCGCAAGGTCAAGGACAAGTGGAAGGCGAAAGAATGGTACAAGGTCCACGCACCCCGTATGTTCAACGAGGTCGAGATCGGCGAGACGCCCACCGCGGACCCCGCCAACCTCATCGGGAGGACCGCAGAGGTCACCGTGCAGGATCTTACCGGGGATTTCTCCAAGATGCACATCAAGCTGAAGTTCAAGATCACGAGCGTCGAGGGCTACGATGCCAAGACCTCGTTCACCGGGCACGAGCTCACCAGCGACTACGTCCGCAGGCTCACCCGCAGGAAGAAGACGAAGACCGATCATGTCATCGACATAAACACCGTGGACGGCTTCGTCATAAGGGTCAAGCCCATGTCCATAGCCGAGAGGCGCATACAGTCCTCCCAGGAGGAGGGCATGAGGAAGGTCATGTACGACACCCTCATAGACATGGGAAGGGGCAAATCCCTCTCCGAGATCGTGAAGGCGATCGTCTCAGGCGACATGGCCAGGGACCTGGCGAGGGCCTGCCGCGTCGTTATCCCCGTGAAGCGCATAGAGATCCGCAAGAGCGAGATCCTGGCCTTCGGCGAGGGAGACCCCGAGTCCATAATAGAGGTCGTCGAGCCCGAGGAGGAACCCGAAGAGGAGATCTCCGAGGAGCCCGCTGAAGACCAGGCCGAGGCCGAAGAGGCAGAGGCCGAAGAATCCTCCGAATAAAATAAATACCAAACGCTTTTAACCCAAACACCTTAAACATGCCGAGGTGGCTCAGCCTGGTGGAGCGTCGGACTCATAGGGTTCTGGTCAACAGACCTCTTCCAGGGAAATCCGAAGGTCATGGGTTCGAACCCCATCCTCGGCACTCCTTATCTTCTCATCCCACGTCCTGCGGGCCGCTTCAGCCGCCCGGGAGTTCCTCCGGCGGCAGTAGTAGTCCTCGGTGGTCTTGGTCGTGGCATGCCCCATCAGAACGCTGACATCCTCGATGCTGTCTATACCGGCATCGAGGTAACTCTGGCCGAACGTCCTGCGGGCGTCCTGGAAACTGAAAATCACGCCCGTTGAATCATGAACAGATTTCAGGATCTTCCTGATGCTATTGCCTGATAGGTACAATGAACACCCCCGCGCCGGAGGAAACAGCGCGGAGGATTTCCTTGGATTGTGATCCTCCCGGACCTCGAGGTACTCGAGGAGAACCGCGCGGAAGCTCGGCGGAATGGGAACGAACCGAGCGTCCGCGTATGAATCCTCACCTTTGGGATGTTTAACCGTGAATATCCACCTGATAACGTCGAGATCCTCGACGTCCGCGAGCCTGATCTCCTTGGTGCGCGGACCGACGCATAGGGCGAGTGCGACCAGCGCCCTCGCACGGACTTCGGGATAGGCTGCACCAGCTTGATTTTGGATGTACTCATAGAGCCGAGAGTAGTCCGAAGAGGGGATGACGTCCCGGCGGCTCCGCTTCGACGAGGGGCGCAGCATAGGGAACCGGGTCAGGCACTGACGGACCGCCGAATTGCCGACATAGTCGAAGAGGTTAATCAGCGCGGATACCTCTTTCGTGTACTCGGACATGGAGTACCGGCGGCCGTCCTCATGGCTGAGGTTGCGACGTGCGACGAGATGAGTGCGGACGTCGTCTGGTAGAATCCTACCCTGAAGAGACAGAATCGAAAAGCGTCGAGCACTGATTTCATCACTGTTCATTTCTCAATATATTGGCCTTAAACACAGAGATAACTTATTTTCTCGACTCATTTATCACCTCCGCTGAATGAAGCAAAAGATCATGTTCAATTCTTTTCAGCGTTGAGATAGTTCGAAACCGTTGAAACTATCTGATCCCTGTATGTCCCGATATCATACAGTCCTGTGACCTTGTTCTTTACTTCCGCACCGGTGTCGAATGTCGCAAGATGACGAGATGTGGGTGAATTGAAATAAAGACGACAGACCGGCTTGCGATTGTTGTCATCGAGAAGTATGGCGCAGTATGATTTCGCATCCCTCATGAAGATACGCTCCGGATCCACCACGGTGCAGCAAATTGCACGAACGATGTCGAGGCCACGAAGCTCGTCTTCGGTGGTGTTTATATCAGACGACACTTCGACAGTCGGTTCCTTGATGTCGTCCTTCTCGACATCTATCGCCTTCTGAAGCTTCGAAGTTATCCTGTCGCTGATGTACGCTTTGATCGCATCTTTTATGATCGGTGCATATCTCGAACGAACTGCCGGCGTGAGCTTCCCCTCGTAAACCTGATTGATGATGAGATTCTCGAACTCCTTTGAAGGATCCGTGAGCTCATGGTCGAGAACCTTGATGATGTCATTACGGATCATCATGTTCTCCGCTGAAGGCATGATCGATTCGGGATCGTACTTGTCCTTGCAGAACTTCTCCAAAGATACGTACTGTTCCGGACGAATGCTTTCAAGGTTGATCACCATGAACGGAATCTTGTCCATCTTGTTCTTACTCTGAGTATCCGAATAGAATCTGTATTCGATGCCATTCGTCAGAATCCCTACGACTGATGAATCACATGTTGTGAAATAGCGGAAAAGTTGAGACCCGTACTTCTTATCACTGAGGTCGGCATCGACAGGCTTGCATTCGATGAAAATGACAGGTTTCCCATCCTTGAGAATCGCATAATCAATTTTCTCTTTTTGCTTCAATCCAAAATCTGAAGTGTACTCTGGACAGACTTCCAACGGGTTGAACACATCATAGCCTAATTTCTGAATAAAAGGCATAATCAATGCGTTCTTGGTCCCTTCCTCATTCTTGATAAGTTGTTTACGTGCTACAAGTTGCGTAACGAATGTACTCATTTCCTCTTCGAATGTCATTTTATCAGAAATGAATCAAGTCTGGGTTATTATACTATTTTGTCAAATCAAATGTTTCATCATTTTCATAGTGCTGGTGAGAATCGGTAATCCGTCCTGGACAAACCTCAACATATTCAGCGTCCGCTGAGAGCTGAGGGACGCGAAGTCCAGGACAGATGCGCCCTCGAGGGCGAAATCGTCCTTGTACCGGAGCCAGACCATCTGAACAGCGTCCAGATGCTCAGCGAGGACCATGATCCTCGATGCTGTCTATGCCGGCATCGAGGTAACGCTGGCCGAACGTGCTGCATGCACCGGGGGCATCACCAACTCGGGCCGGCACAATGAATGAGACCGAGACAGGAGGGGAGAGTCCGGCAACCGGTAAGCATGCTGGGAGCAGATGACGAGGCCAGGAATCGAACATGCATGCGGGTCCCCGTTCTAACGGGATCCTGTGCCGTCTCCTTCATGCCCCCGGCCTGGGCCTGATCTCTCATTTCAGAGCCAATGCAGGAGATCGTGTCCGGAGTCGTCAAGGAAATCCGGGATTCAGAAACGAATCATAATATGCATCGGTTGACGTCCTCAACAGTAGAGAGGGCAGAATATACCTGCAATCATGAGATTATCCAATAATGTGACATCTCTTCTTTTCATCGAGGTCAGACAGAATCGATTAAAAATTGAAAAGCCACGTTGTCGTTTTGAATGCGCACGAAGTCGAGTTCGGAGAGAAGAGACGGGCTGCCGGTTGTGCATCCGAGAAGTATGTCGCAGATTCATTTCCCAAAAGCAAGTTCGATATTAGTCAAAACGCCCACCAGATACGAGGATGCGACAGACCGGGATATCAAAGTTAATTGCGAACCCGATTTATGCGTAATGATAGAAAACACACAATTCAAAATCTGGATCGAATGCAAATACGTTTTCAAATCGGTCAGAGTAGGGGAAAAGGCGAATCTCAACTGGACAACCAAGGAGAAGCTCCAAAGATACAGGGATTTCGAAAGAAACAGCAAGGATCCGGTGTACGTAGCTATAGGTGTCGGCGGAGAGCCGTATTCTCCCGAAAGGCTGTTCCCGGCGCCTTTGGACGAGCTGCCGTATGAATCCCTGTTCGAATCCGTATACACGAAATTCGAAAGGCCCACAGACGCCATCGTCAAAATAAACTGCACTCTGCTGCAATCCAGCAACCCCGTCTCCCGTCTCTCCAGGTATCGATATGCGTACCCTCGGGGGCATACAGTCTTCGATCCTCTGCCGGACCGCCATAGGTGCCACATCGTCGCTATGGTTCGGAGAGCTCATGTCAACTCTCATCCCCGAGTAGACGCGGCCCGGGCCCGTCCGCTGATCGTGCAGTATCATGACGGGCGTGTCCTCCCGGGACATGTCCCTTCCACCGAATCAAAGATATATACGGAAAATGCAGTTGTCCGCACATGAGGCTCATCATCTATACAGGTAAGGGGGGCGTGGGCAAGACCTCCGTCTCTGCGGCTACCGCGATACGTCTGGCGGCCAAAGGCCACAGGACCATAGTGATGAGCACGGATTCGGCCCATTCCCTGGCGGATTCCCTGGACATGCGCCTCCCTCCGGAGATTGTCAACATAGGTCCCGACCTGGACGCCCTGGAGATAGACATAGTCCGCGAGATGAAGACCAAATGGAAGGACATACAGGAGTACATCTCCGCATTTATGCTCTCCCAGGGCATGGGGGAGCTCTCCGCGGAGGAGATGGCTATATTCCCGGGTATGGAGATGGTCGCCTCACTGTTCTACGTGCTGGAGTTCGCCGACGACGGCAAGTACGATGTGGTGGTCATGGACACCGCGCCCACCGGGGAGACCCTCAGGCTTCTGAGCTTCCCGGACGTCTCCAACTGGTACATCGAGAAGTTCTACCACCTGATCAAGAAGATCCTGGCGCTCGCCAGGATGACCGTGGCCAAGGTGATAGACGTGCCCCTGCCCTCCCAGCAGGTCATGGCCTCCCTGGAGGAGCTCATGCACAAGATGGGCCGCGTGAAAGAGATCCTCGAGGATTCCCGGAACACGACCGTGCGCCTGGTGATAAACCCCGAACGCATGGTCATCAACGAGACCATGCACGCGTACTCCTACCTTTGCCTGTACAACAAGAACGTCGAGTGCCTGGTGGTCAACAGAGTGTACCCGGACGATGCCGGGTCGGATTACTTCGGGGACAGGCTGCGGGAGCAGAAGCATTACCTCGAGATGATACACCAGGCCTTCGACCCCATGAAGATGCTCTACGCCCGCCAGATGCCGACAGAGGTGCTGGGCACGGATAGGCTGGAGGCCATGGCGGACATGCTGTTCGGCGACGAGGACCCTGCCGAGGTGTATTCGTCCGAGAGCCCGATGTCCTTCGTGACGGAGGACGGCATAGACAAGCTGATCATGAAGATGCCTTTCGTGGAGAAAGGGGACGTTGAGTTATATAAGACGAAAGACGGTTCTCTTATAGTGCACGTCGGAAGTCAGAAGCGTAGCGTCAACCTGCCGCTCACCCTCGCTAGCGCTAGGATACTCGGCGCGGACTTCAAGAACGGCCGGCTGACGATAAGGTTCAGGAGAGATTCGAATGAATGACGAAGAGGATCAGAATCAGGTGTTCGGTCTGACCGAGGAAGATGTCAGGAGGCTCCTTATCGCGAACAAGGCCGTGATAGAGGAGATGGTCGGGGAGGAGATCTCCAAGGCCAGGAAGAAGGCGAAGAAGAAGGCCAGGAAAGCGAAGAAGAAGGCGATGAAGAAGGCCAGGAAAGCGAAGAAGAAGGTGAAGAAGAAGGCCAGGAAAGAGTCGGAGGAGATCTTCGAAGGCCTGGCGGCCGTGGTATCCGACCCAGAGGTCCAGAGGCAGGCTCTTTCAGTGGCCTTCGATACGCTTGCCCTCGGCGCCGCGGTCTTCAGGGCGGCGCCGATACCCAAGAAGCTGAGGTCCAAGCTGGAGGGCATGGAGGGCGCCAAAAAGGATTTCGACAGGATATACTGCGAGATCAACAGGAACTGCAGATTCAGGACCGAGGACCCGGAGCCCCCGGGACCCGACGTCGAGAAGATAGATCTGGAGTGATGGGTTGGACGCGGAGGATGGCGCGGCCGCCGTAAGGGCGGCCCGTACCGTTGCCGAGGCCGAGACGCGGGGCAGGAAGGCGGATATATCACTTCCCCCATCGTTCGATGCGCCCTCAGGGGTGTTCGTCACCATCGAGACCCATCCCCGCAGGGACCTGAGGGGATGCATAGGGTATCCGGAACCCGTGATGCCGCTGAAGGACGCTCTGCGGGAGTCCGCCAGATCCGCGTGCCACGATCCCCGCTTCCCGCCACTCTCCTACGGTGAGCTCAACGAGGTCGTCTTCGAGGTGACGGTGCTGAGCATCCCCCAGACCATCAGGCATACCGGTCCGGAGGACCTGCTCGGCAGGATGGAGGTGGGCCGCGACGGCCTGATACTCGAATGCAGGGGCCGGAGGGGCCTGCTGCTCCCCCAGGTGCCTGTGGAATGGGGCTGGGGCAAGGAGGAGTATCTGGTGCACCTCTCCCTAAAGGCCGGCCTGCCCCCGGATGCCTGGACATGGCCGGACGCGGTCGTGCACGCGTTCACCGGGGAGATATTCTCTGAGACGGAGCCCAAGGGCGAGATAGTCAGGAAGTGACCAAATGGATATGGTTGTGGAAGGGAGGGCCTTCGTCAACGGAGAGCTCAGGAGCACGTCCATCGGGATAGAGGACGGTAAGATTGCAGCAGTGGGGAGGACTCTCCGGAGAGGCGACAGGAATCTCGATCTGGGGGACAGGATAATACTTCCCGGGTTCGTGGACCCCCACGTCCATCTGAGGGACCCAGGTCTCACGGAGAAGGAGGACTTCCGCACCGGGACGATGGCCGCCGTGCACGGAGGAGTGACGTGCGTTCTGGACATGCCCAACACCCTTCCTCCCGCGATAGATGTCGGGTCGGTCACGGACAAGAAGGCCGCCATACGGTCAAAGGCATGTGCTGACTATGGACTCCTGGCCGCCATAACGGAGAGGTGCAGGCCCGACCGCCTGGCGCCGCTTGTGGTCGGATTCAAGCTCTTCATGGGTTCTACAACGGGCAACATACTCATGAACGACGATTCCAAGATAGCACCTATGATGGCAGAGATAGCCGGAACGGGGAAGAGGGTCAGTGTGCATGCAGAGGACGACAGCATGATATCCAAGGAATCCGAGGGGAGCAACCAGGACCACCTGCGCAACCGCCCCGTGGAGGCGGAGTTCAGCGCCCTGCGCCGCCTCTCGGCGTACAGGGGCATGAAGGTGAACATATGCCATGTCACGGATTCGCGGACCCTTTCGGCGGCCGCGGACCTGGGATTCACCACCGAGGTGACGCTCCATCACATGTTCTTCGATGCGGAGGGGTTCCCCTCGGCGGAACACAAGGTGAACCCCCCGCTAAGGGACATCGGGACCCGGGACGCCCTGTACAGGGCCTTCCTCGACGGCAGGGCTACGATGTTCGGCACGGATCACGCCCCCCACACGGTATCGGAGAAATCCGGGGAATACGGGTCCGCCCCCGGCGGCATACCGGGCGTGGAGACCTCCATGCCGATAATGATGAATCTGGTGAGGAAGGGGGCAGTCCCGCTGAGCCAGATAGTGCGGATGGGATCCTCTGCCCCGGCGGAGGCCTTCGGCCTTTCCAAAGGCAGGATCGCCCCCGGCTACGACGCGGACCTGGCCGTTTTCGATTCCAGGACCTTCGGGAGGATCGATCTCAAGAAACTCTACTCCAAAGCCGGGCACACGCCTTACGAGGGATGGGAGGCGGTGTTCCCCGAGATCGTTATGGTAAGGGGGGAGACGCAGGTCGAGGACGGGGAGTTCTGCGGAGACCATATCGGAGAGGATGTCTGTGGCTGAATACGAGATCGACTACTCGGACGTTGCCGGGAGGCGGATAGAATGTCCCCCGCAATGCGGATTGTGCTGCCTGTGCCAGCCCGAAGTGCTTCCCGAGGAGCGGGCCTATTTCAGGAGCAGACATCCCGAGTGCCTCATAAAGACCAGGGGGGCCGATCCCCATTTCGCCCTGGCGCTAAAGAAGGGGAAGGGGTCATGCGTGTTCCTGGAGGACAGGAGATGCAGGATATACGATCACAGGACCGCGTATTGCAGGCAGTTCCCCTTCCATTTCTATGTCAGCGACAGGGTCAAGGTGGAACTGGACCTGTCATGCAGGGGCGCATGGTACGGTACCGGCGCCGACGCCGAGGCGGAGGCCCGTTCGCTGGCGGCCGCCGCGGACAGGAGACTCTCGTCTGCGGTCAGGGAGGCTTCCGCGGTATACAGGGAGTTCTACGCCAACTGCCGGGAGGCAGGAGTGATGTCCGACCCGGCCCTTCTCAGGACATCGGTCTCGGGAAACATCTCGAGCTTCACCGACCTGGGGTACATAAGCAGGGTCATGGAGCTCTCCCTGGAGGAGCCGCGCATGTCTCTGGAAGGGGTGCGGCCGGAAGGTGCTCCGGACATGGAGGAGCTGGAGGACGCGGCCAGGTCGGCCGCCATGGAGTCGCTGGGCTACGAGGACCCGGTGAGCGTGCCTGTCTACTGCGACAGGGACTGGAATTGGAACCTCTTCATGGCACGGGAGGACTCGATAGAGTGGGCCGTCCTCGACGACGACGGCGAGATACACCACAGAGCCTTCGCCGATCCGGCGAAGATAGGCTTGAGGCCCCCCGAGCCGGAAGGCGCGAGGGTCCTGGCCGAGTACCTGTCCGTTCTCAACGGGAGGGACAGCATGATGGGAAGCGTCTTCGCACTTATGGACGAGACCGGATACGAGGACGACATGGCCAACGCCTACTACGGAGCTCTGTCCGCGACGGTCCTCGACGTGCTCTGGAGGGCATCCATGCTGGATCACTTCATGTCCACGGGGATGGGTGCCGAGGGCATGAAGGAGACCATAATATTCTACGACATGGACCGTTTGGACGCCCCGACCATAGGGGCGTTCGTGTGACTCTTTATAGAACGGGCAGAAGTGCGATACCTTCAAATAGTGAATGGATTATGGCATCTCGGTGGCTCAAAGAATGATCAAACCCTTATCGGTCCTAAGCCAGGCGGTGAACAAGAACGTCATCGTCGAACTCAAAGGGAAGAGAGAGTACAGAGGTGTCCTCGACGGCTACGATCCCCACATGAACGTGGTGCTCAAGAACGCAGAGGAGCTCGTAAACGGAGAGTCGGTAAGGAAGCACGCATTGGCCATCGTCCGCGGGGACAACGTAATCTACATATCACCTTGAGGAGGGATCATTAATGGGAAAAGGAACACCGGCACAGGGAAGACACAACAAGTACAAGACGCACATCCCCTGCCGCAGGTGCGGTAAAAGCTCCTACCATGTGAGGAAAGGGGCCTGCGCATCGTGCGGATACGGCAAGACCGCGAAGCTCAGGACATATACCTGGGCGAAAGCTCGCGATTAAGGTTGTTTCATATGACCGGGCCGAAGCACAGTTGCGGTGTGGTCGGCATGTACGCCGCCTACAACGTAGTGCCATCTGTGCATAAGGCCCTGAGGATAATCCAGCACCGCGGACAGGAGTCCGCGGGGATCTCCGTTTTCAAGGAGGGCAGGATACTCACCGTGAAGGACAGCGGTCTGGTCCAGGTCGCCCTCAACAAGCGTAACATGGAGGGCCTGGAAGGGCTCTGTGCCATCGGTCATGTGCGCTATTCCACAACAGGCAACAAGGGCGCTGTAAATGCCCAGCCTCTTTTCGTGCAGACCACCAACGGGATGATCGCCGCCGCCCATAACGGCGACATAACCAACTACGCCGAGCTCAAGAAGAAGTACCTCGACGCCGGGTGGTCTTTCCTCACCGATTCCGACAGCGAGCTTCTGACCAAGATCATGGGGAAGCACATGACGCAGTACAACGACCCCGTGAAAGCCATCCGTTCCACCATGAACGAGCTGGACGGGGCTTATTCTCTCACGGTTCTGATAAACGACAGGCTTTTCGGTGTCAGGGACCCGTACGGCTTCAGGCCGCTGTGCCTGGGCAGGGTGGACGCCGGGTACGTCATAGTCTCGGAGAGCGCCGCCATCGACGCTCTCAAGGGTGACCTCGTCAGGGACGTGCAGCCGGGCGAGATCGTGGAGATCAAGAGCGACAGCTTCAAGATATACCCCGCCCCGGCCGAGACCCCCAGGGCCCACTGCATGTTCGAGTGGGTTTACTTCGCCCGGCCCGACTCCGTCATAGACGGCAGGGAGGTTTACTCCGTGAGGAGGAGGATAGGGGAGATCCTGGCAAGGGAGTCCCCTGCGGAAGTGGACTGCGTAATGCCGGTCCCGGACTCCGGCCGCGCCCATGCCCTGGGATACTCCATACAGTCGGGCATACCCTACGAAGAGGGCTTCATGAAGAACCGTTTCGTGGAGCGCACTTTCATAATGCCCGACCAGAAGGACAGGGAGAACGCCGTGTCCATGAAGATGAATCCCATCAAGTCCACCGTCAAGGGCAAGCGCATACTCCTGGTGGACGACAGCATAGTCCGCGGGACCACCCTCAGCAGGCTCATCAGGATGCTCAGGGAGGCGGGCGCCAAGGAGGTCCACGTTAGGATCGGGTGCCCTCCGATAGTAGCGCCCTGCTACTACGGCGTCGACATGAAGACCCGCGATCAGTTCATAGCCAACCAGCACACGCTGGAGGACATACGTGCGGCCATCGGCGCGGACACCCTGGGGTACATCAGCGCACCCGGATTGGTCGAGGCCATAGGCATGCCAGCCTCCGATCTTTGCATGGCGTGCATCAACAACAGGTACCCCACCAACATACCGGGGGAGACCCACAGGTTCCAGTCGAAGCTCAATCCCGACTTCGTCTGACACAAGGTTTAATTAGGATTAGTTTATCTCCAGTTTCACAGCTGGGCAGGTAGATCAGTTGGAAGATCGCTACATTGGCATTGTAGAGGTCGCGAGTTCGAATCTCGCCCTGTCCACTCACAATTTCTATACAGCTTTTACCAGCCCGTGTGCGCTTCCACCGGTTCGGAATGTAAACCGAGCAGGTGAGCTTCCGACCTAAACGGCCCCCTCCTTCGCATATCGGACCTTGCACCCCGGGCCGCGGCGAGGCGCCGGTTCCCCGCGTGCCGTTGTCGGTAGGGCCCCGGGCCCCCGGTCACAGGGCTTCCAGGTAATCTCTGACGCGGGTCGCTATATCCTCTTCCGGCAAAGGCTGGAACCGATGCTGTTCGTCGAGAGTGACATAGTCTATGCAGCATACAGCAGGCAGACCGTAATGGCCGGAGGCGGCGTGGGCGTATATGCTCAGCTGGATCATGTACTCCCCCTCGAAGTCTCTGGTCCTGTCGGTCTTCCAGTCGTGTATCTCCACGCGATCGGGGTAGAGGACCAGAAGGTCTATGATCCCCCGGAGGGTCACATTCAGGTCGTTGAAGGGCAGGGCGCACTCTATCTCGGGTATCATCTCGGAAGCGTCCTCTAGGGAGTCCAGGACCGCCCTCACGACGGCGATCTGAGGGTATTCCTCCTCCACCTCCTTGCCCAGGACCATCCTCTCGGCGCATTCGTGCACGGCTGTCCCGAACCGCATGGCATCCGCGGAGGCGGCCGTGGGGGTGCGGGGCTCGCCCCCCGGTTCGTCGTCGCCGAACCGCAGTATGTCGTGGACCCCCACATTGAGCCTTCTGGGCGGCAGCCTCCCGACGTCGGGGGCCCTGGCCGGAGACTCCTTCCTCACCTCAGCCTCGCCCGGGTGGATGAGTCCCGACGGCACGCTCTCCCCTCCGGAGAGCTCCTTGAAGAAGAAGCTCGGATCGGATGCCGAGACCGTCACATACTGCTTGGCTCTGGACAGGGCGACGAACAGCAGGCGTCTCTCCTCATCGTACTCCTTCTTCAGGGTCCTCTTCACCAGGTGAGTCTTCCAGGACCTGTCGATCTTGGCGTAACCTTCGCCGAAGCGGTAGAGCTCCTTCGTGCACCTCAGTCCCGTATCCCTGTCGAAGAGGAACGCCGACCTGTCGGACACCGTGCTCGGGAAGACCCTGCTGTCGACCCGCGGTATCATGACTATGGGGTACTCCAGACCCTTGGACTTGTGGATGGTCTGTATTATAACGGCCTCACCGTCCGGCACGCTCTCCACTCTGTACCGTGTGCCGTTGGATATGTCCGACTCCATCATGCGTATGATGTCGGATATGGTGAGGAGCGAGTTCCTATGGGCCGAGGACACGACGGAGGTTATGGCGTGGGAGATGTCGTTGTCTATTCCGTACAGGGAGAACACCGATGTGACCAGTTCGGTTATCCTGCGCCTCTTCCTTCTGAGGTAATCCCTCTGCTCCCGTATCATCTCGGGTACGCAGCGGTCGTCTGAGCGCATGCCGTCCATCACAGACCTGACCTCTCTGGGGGCGAGGTTGGTATCCGAGAGTATAGCGCTGAGCCCCCATCTGTCGTTCCTGTTGTTAACGTACTTGAGCCAGGCCAGGAGCAGTTTCCCCTCCCGCGTCGACATTATCTCCATATCCCCCTGCATGAAGACAGGCACCCTCCCCCTGGCGGCCTCGTATATCTCGATGCAGGCGCGGGTGCCCCTGCAGAGAACGGCTATGTCTCCAAAGGAGGGTCTTCTGAACGTCCCGTCATCACACAGTATCCCGTATCCGTCGCCGGTGGCGTAGTCGAGTATGCGCCGGACGACCTCCTCCGTCTCCTCCGAGACGTTATCCGCCTTGACGAACCTGACATGGGAGCGGTCTCCGATGGCCCCGTCCCTGTCCGAGTAGACGTCGGGACCAACAAGCCCCCTTATCCTTTCGGTGTCCAGCTCCTCCTGGGAGCTCGCCCTGACAGTGAGGCTCCTGTAGGCGCAGCCTATTATCTCCGACGAGCTGCGGTAGTTGACATCCAAATGCATCTTCATGATGTCCTCCTCCGCCACCCTGTACCTGACCCGCTCGGTGTCGTCGTTCAGCTCGGAGACCATCCTGGGAACGCGCTCGTGGAACTCCGTCATGTTCTCTATCTCGGCGTTCCTGAAGCCGTATATTCCCTGCTTCCAGTCGCCGACCACGCAGAGGTTGGGCCTGTCCAGCAGCATCAGGGCCATCCGGAGCTGGTTGCTGTCGGTGTCCTGGAACTCGTCTATCATGAGGTAGTCGAAGGACATGCCCTCCCTGATGCCCTTCTCGCTGTACAGGACCACGAAGGCGAACAGGGAGGTAAGGGAGAACGTGAGACGGTCGTCCTCCACCGACCTCTTGATGTAATGGTAGTAGAGGTCGTGGAACACCCTGAAGAGATCCGTGCGGTCGTCCTCCACCGCTTCCGTGATGACATCCTCGGCCAGCGGGGAATCCGTCGGCAGTTCCCGTTCTATGCCTATGTCCTTGAAGACCTGGTTGACATCCTTGGGGAGCCTGTACTCTTTCTTGTTGGACATCTCGCGGTTGCGGCGGAGCTTGTCCGCCACGGCCTCGGCGTCCCCGGTCAGCGGATCGGATTCCGAGCCGAACCACCCCTTCTTCAGCGGGAATATCCCGGCCGACATCATCGCGTTGATGGCGGTGTACGCGTCCCCGATGTGCTGGCTGACGACGGCCTCGGCGTCCCCGTAGTCCCCGCAACGGTCGAAGAGGAACCTGTCCGCCACATCGTTGAAATATTCCCTGTTGAGGGTCTCGTTCTCCGAAAGAACGGCCCCCCGGCTGAGCTTCCCATCGATGCCGAAGAACCTGCTGATGGCCTCCGGGTACTCCGTCACGATCGTATGGCAGAAGGAGTCGAAAGTCCCCGTCTGCAGGACCTTCGACGCGTTCTCCACGGCCCTTCTCCTCTCGGACCCGCAGCTCAGATAGATCTCCGCGAGAGCGTTCTTGATGCGCTCCTTCATCTCCTCGGCCGCGTTCCTGGTGAAGGTGAGCAGCAGGACCCGGTCGGCGGAGA
>Ga0123335_1004279_pt1 | contig 18735 bp, 22 predicted proteins | sample BiotimSIPDNA_2_FD_89707 | JGI IMG/M metagenome (GOLD analysis project Ga0123335, IMG submission 89707) | Anaerobic biogas reactor microbial communites from Washington, USA - Biogas_R2 time_0 SIP DNA | ecosystem: Engineered > Bioreactor > Anaerobic > Unclassified | place: Washington, USA...
TCTCAACAATAAACTCAAACTGACTACCAGAAAATCCTATGGCTTTCGGACGTTCAGAGCTGCAGAAATTATGCTCTATCATACGCTTGGAAACCTACCGGAGCCGGAATGTACCCACAGATTCTGCTGAGGAGGCGAATATTTGTGATTGTATGCGGCTCTACTGAAGCGGCGGCCGTCAAACGGCGTGGCACCCGGCTTGCTTGAGTCATACGCGGGAGGACAACGCATATGAAAACCATGAAGGCAGTCGCGATGGACCGCTTCGGCGGGACTGAAACCCTTTCACTGCGCACCTTGCCGGTTCCCGAGGTCGGGCCGGATGAGATACTGATCCGTGTCGAATCAGCGGGCGTCGGAGTATGGGATCCCTTTGAACGTGAAGGAGGATTTGCCGGTCTGTTCGGAACAGAACCGACCTTCCCATACGTGCTCGGGTCCGACGGCGCGGGAACAGTCGCCGCCGTCGGCAGTGCCGTCACGCAATTCAAGGAAGGGGACCGCGTGTATGGATGCAGCCTCGCCAGTCCCAAGGGCGGGTTCTATGCCGAATACACGGTCGTCAAGGCCAACAATGCCGCGATCATTCCCGCAGGACTATCGACCGTGGAAGCCGGCGCGCTCATGGTGGATGCGGTGACGGCACTGTGCGGTCTTGACAACACACTCGGTCTCAAAGACGCAGAATCACTGTTGATCCTCGGCGCCAGCGGCGGAGTCGGCCACCTGGCCGTGCAGCTCGCAAAGCGAATGGGTGCGCGCGTCCTGGCGGCGGCTTCAGGAGAAGACGGCGTCGAGCTGGTCAGGCAACTGGGCGCCGACGCCGTCGTAAACGGACGCAAGGACGATGTGGCCGCCGACGCCCGCGAATTCGCACCCGGCGGTCTGGATGCCGCATTGCTTACAGTAGGCGGAGAGCCGGCCGAAAGAGCACTCGAGGCCTTACGTGAAGGCGGGCGAGCCGCCTATCCCAATGGCGTCGAGCCGGAGCCTCAACCGCGCTCCGGCGTGACAGTACAGAGCTATGACGGCATACCCGATCCGAAGGTGATTGCAAAACTCAATCGCCTGATCGAAGCCGGGCCGTTCAAGGTGCAGATCGCACGCATCTACCCACTCGAGCAGGCGGCAGATGCCCACCGCGCCCTGGACGGCCACTTCCTCGGCAAGCTCGCCCTGCGCCCCTGATGTCAGATCCTGGCATCGATGAACACCAGCGGCTTGCCGATGCGCTTGACCTCCAGCGGACAATGAGGTGTGTTTGCAGGAATGTAGAAATAGCAGGGATAGTTGATCTTTCTCACCTTGTCTCCCAGCAGCATTTCACAGTCCGCATCGAAATCGAGGAAGTTCTTCGAATTCCCGCCGATCAGGAATATCCACTGATCATGGGCGTGCGAATGAGTAGCACCGCCCAGTGTCTCGGGCCTTTCAACGTAGGCGAAACCGATCGCCAGCTTGGATCCCGGAACGTCTCTGGCGCCCCACGCCGTGATCATCGGTGAGGTGATCGATGCGTGCATCGATTTCCACGGCTTGAATTCAACGACATTAGGTTCCCTGACAACGTTCGCCAGGTTTGACATGTCGAACGATTCATAAGTGGGCCGCTGCGGACCGGCCATCAGCGACGCATTCAATGTGGAGAATATGCCGGCCAAAGCCATTCCCGCCGCTCCAGCCGATACGTTTTCAAAGAAATCCCGCCGGTTTGTCTGCTTTCTGTTCGCCATCAGGCTCTCCTTCCGAAATTGTTCCTTGAATGCATGCATGGTGAATCAACTCTAAAACAGGTACTTGAAACCGAACTGAATGATGCGCGGGCTGACGCTTGTCGTGCTTATCTGCCCGAACGTCTGGGTGTTGCTCAACGTGGTATCGGGATTCCCGAACTGGGGAGTATTGAACGCGTTGTAAAACTCCGTCCTGAACTGGAAAGTATGACCTTCTCTTATATCGATATTCTTGATAAGAGAGATGTCCCAGTTGAACTGGCCCGGACCGCGAATGATGCCTCTTCCGGAATTCCCCCACCCGGAGCCGTTGCCGTAGATCCCGCCGGTCGGCAGATCACAGAATGCATCTGCATTGATGTAGCCGGATCCTCCGCTCTTTCCTCCCAGCCTTTCGCGAACAGTGCCGGATGTGTGGATGGAGTCATGAGTCGCCCCGGCGCACATCTGCGCCCTTGAACTGCTGGCGCCGAAAATGCTGTTGCGCACGCTCTCGGTAAAGGTGAGGGGAACACCGGTCTGGATTGTGGTGATTCCCGAAACACTCCATCCGCTGAGAAGCGCTCCCCTGGCTCCCTGATGCCTCCCGAGAGGCAGATCGTACTGGTAGTTCAGAATGAAGCGATGCGGCCGGTTCCAGCCGGTCGGCCCATACTGCTGATCCATATTCAGCGGATCATTGGAATTCGAGCTGTCCCCGGCACCCAGGGTAGTGAGGTTCTTGCTGAAGGTGTACGAGGCCTGCAGCGTCAATCCATGAGAGAACATCTTGCGCACGGTTGTCTGCAGGCTGTGATAACTGGACCTGCCGTCGAAATATGTCCCTCCCAGGCCGGTCGGCTGATACCCGATGTGGGGTACGCGCAGGCCGATATTGGCGATCGTATTGGCGACCTGACCGTTGATCGGATTCTCCGGCGTCGCCAGCCGGGCGAGGTTGACATTCCTGTACGAATTCATGAGCCTGGTGCCGTGCGATGTCACATACGCGACATCCAGCACCCAGTTGCGCAGAAACTCATACTGGATGCTCAGACTCCCCTGATACGTCAAGGGCACGTCGACGTCAGGATTCAGGAACAGGCTGTTCAGGTCGGAACCGCCCCCGCTGCAGTTGGTTCCATCAGGATCACAGGCAAGATTGCTCCAGCGGGGCGTGTAGGATCCTGTGGACAGGTCCGGGAACGGATTCTGCAAAGTATAAGGATTCCCCGGCCCATAGCTCAGCGAAACCGCGTAGGGAGGGCTCTCCTGGTAAGCGCGCACAAAGTAGTAGGCCTGCACCCGGTCGTAAAACATGCCGAACCCTCCCCGAATGGCGAGGTTCGCCTTGCTGGTGGGTTGCCAGGCAAACCCGACCCTTGGACCGAAGTTCGTATACGGAGGATGACCCTCAATCGAGTTGTTGTTGTTCACCTGCAGAACACCGGGCGGCGGAGTTCCATACCGCGGATTCGTGTTCTTCGGAACCACGTATCCCACCAGGCCGGCGCCGGAGGTGGTCGGCTCTGTCGGAGGTACAGGAACGGTTGCCATCAGCTTCGGCCAGATGCTGGTCATGTTGCCGACGCTATCGTTCAACATGCTGTTGTACTCCCATCGCAACCCGAGGTTGAGCGTCAGACTGGAGCTTACCTTCCAGTCATCCTGGATAAAGGCGCTCAGATTGTTCTGGCGGTAGTTGTGGTCGAACTCTCCTTTGGGCCCGTCTCCCTTGTTCGTTACAGCCATGAATATATTTCCGGGACCACCGACCAGAAAGTCATTGAAGGAAAGGAAGAAAAACCATCCCCGATAGGCGCCGGGCCGCGAGAAGTAGTGCACCCTCTCGTATTCGAATCCGGCACGGACGGTGTGGCCGCCCCTGGCCCAGGCAATCTGATCGGAATACTGGTAGTTCGCGCCGAGGCTTTGTGCCGGGCGAAATGAGTTGAACATGCTCGGCCCGCCGCTTATTACCAGCCACGGCGGCATATCCTGGTCGGGAACCGGAGTAGCAATTCCCAGTTCTCTCGGAGAAGCTCCCTCCAGCACTTCATCATAGATGTTTCCCCAATTCCTTTGATAGGAAAAGCGGACTTCATTCGTGAACGTGTTGCTCACAAAGGAAGTCAGTTTTGCAACCACGTTGTGGTTCGAATAGAAATCCGTCTGGGGCGTTCCGGGGAGATTTCCCCCCAGCGGAATAGTCTGCGGATCCCTGGTATAGAAAAACCGGCCGGCCAGCATATGCTTTGGATTGATCATGTAGTCGACATTGGCAAGGAACTGATCGCCCTCGTAGCGCGCGGGTATGCTGTAAGCCTTCCGGGCGTAGCCGTCGGTGCCGGATCCAGGGAAGTAATAGCCGCCGTCGGGCAGCTTCAGTCTGAGGATGTTGAGCGCCACCGGGTTGATGTTCGATCCGTCGCATGCGACATAGGGGCCCAATTGACAATTCGCCGCACCGAGCGCGGCGGCAAAACCGGGAGCGCTGCGGTCGCCCTCGGGGATGGGAGGCAGATTGAAATTCGCGTTTCCGCCGCCTGAAAGGCCGTTCTCCTGACGAGATCCCTGCCAGCTGCCAAACAGCAGGAGTCTGTCTTTGACCAGCGGCCCCCCTAGCGTGAAGCCATATTGATGCTGGTCGAGAACCGGTTTTTCAGGGTCGGTCGGTTTTCTGTCCCGGTTGTAGAAAAAAGGATTTGCGTTGAGCGAAGTGTCCCTCAGAAAGTAGAAGCCTGTCCCGTGCAGCTCGTTGGAACCGGATTTGGTGACGACGTTCACGCTCGCCCCCGGATTCCGCCCATAGCTGGCATCGAAGGTTGAAGTCTGGACCTTGAATTCCTGCAGCGCGTCCGGATTGGGGATTCCGATTCCGGCGCCGACATTCTGATCGGACGCGTGCCCGAGACTGGCGACGCTGTTGATCGCCACTCCATCCATCTGGTAGTTGTTCTGAGCGGGGCTGGACCCATTGACGCTCGTTTGCTGCGTTCCCTTCCCCAGCACCGTCGCATTGGCGACACTGGCGCTCACGCCCGCCGACAGATCGAGTATCTGGGTGTAGTTGCGTGTCGTGAGAGGCAGCGCCACCACCTTCTCGGAATCAACCAGGGTTCCCAGCGTCGATGTCGATGTTTCAAGAATTTCAGCATCGGCCGCCACCGTGACGGTTTCGGTGGGCGTCCCGATTGCCATCGTGCAGTTCAGCACTGCAGTCTCGGTGACATTGATGGTTACCGCCGGGAATTCGGCCGTCTGGAAACCGCTCATCCTGACCTTGACGGTGTACTTGCCCGGGGGGAGCAGTGGAATCCTGTAGGCCCCATTGGCGCCCGACAGGGCTGTGCGGGTTTGGGCGGTCGAGATATTGGTCACCTCAATCTCGGCACCGCTGATAATCGATCCGGAAGGATCCGTGATAGTGCCGGTCAATGCACCCGTGTCGGCTGATTGAGCAGCGGCCGGTGATGGCCATGTCGCCGATGCTGCAACAACCATCAGCAGAAAAAAAAGAACCGTAACCATACACTGATTTGTCTCTTTTCTTTCCATATTCGTTCCCCTGTTTCGAAGCCATGAAAATGAGCTTGCGGTGAAGCTGGATGGGCGGAATACGGACGGGAGAAAGGCACCACAAGCGACATAGAAACTTCCTCAGCAAGACTGTAGTTGCCTGTTCTAACGATCTGAAATCAGCAATGAGACCGACCGCACAGAGATGGAACCATCATAATCCAGGCCGTTCCGATTTCAATAGGAATGCTCGGGGAACGTAATTCCGGACGCCACAGGCTGCACGTGCGTGCAGCCTGTGGCTCACGCATCAGACTCCGAACGACTTGTGCCACAGGTTTGTGGCTTTGAGGGCACGGAGGACGCCTTCGGCCGCCTGATCGAGGCCCGACACAAATTCCGACTCGTCCAGGATGTCTCGGCCGATCACAAGCTCGCCTATCCCGATGGCGTTCTCCAGAAACTCCATGATGGCGGCCTTCTTGGTTTCCCCGGTGCCGGGGCCGAAAACGACCTGCAGGCCGAACATCTGAACCACGGCGTCCCTGAGGGCGCCGCCGATGCGTTTCAACAGGTTGCCCATATGTTCTCCTTGGAAGGGATGCCCGCGCGCGCGGCGCGGACACGGTTTGACGCACCACTACACACTGCTTCTACGAGAATTCGGCTGCCGGGTAGAGGACGTTGTCGGGATCGACATACACCTGCCGCTCTTCCCCGCACAACAACACCCGGATACGAATGCGGCGCCTGCAGATACGGACGATTTCCCCGGGGATTTTCTGCAGCCGCCAGCCGCTCAGAAAGGAATGTTTCCCGGGACAGTGAAGCCAGATTACGCGCTCACCCGGTTTCATTTGACCTCGACGGCCGCCTCAGATCTGGATGACCCTGCACATGTCGTCCAGGCGGCGGACGATTGCCGGATGCATGCGTTCATGCCTGACCAGGTCCTGCAACGAGTGATTGGCGGTCGCGGTGAGCCCGTGCTTCTGGCGATAAAGCGTGTCCACCAGCTCAAACAGAACCTCGGTCTTGAAGTCGGTGGGTTTGATCTTATCCATGTCGTCCCAGAAAAGGTGGTACGGCGTGCACTCGCGTGCCGCCGCCATTACCGGCGAGACAGTTCCGCTGCCCATCTCCATCTTCTTGAGTTCTTCCACCAGCTCTCTTGTGGTGCGCACGTGGCAGCGCGTCCTGCCGGCTACCGCCATTTCGTGGTACTGCGCATACAGCAGGTGTGTCTTGCCGCTTCCGTAAGGGCCGGTCAGATACCAGCTCCCCTCCGGCCGGCTTTTCATCAGCGTCGCGGCCTGCTCCTGCTTCTGATTGCGCGCGAGATACGATTCGAACGTGGCGCCCCGAAACAGTGCCGGAATCGTCTGGAGACGGGCGGCAATGATGCGGGCCTTCACGCATTCGCACCGCCGATACCAGACGGAATCTGCATCCCCGGCGCGTCGCCATCCCGTTCCGCCGCACAACGAACAGACGGGCTCATTGGCGGGGGATGTAAATCGGGTCGCCTCTGCTCGTTCTCCCGGCGGCTCCGTTGCCATAGGATGTTGCATTTCCATCAACACCTCCTTTGTTCGGGTTGACGGCGGGCCCGTCATACTTCCCTTCCAGCACGCCGTAGATGTTAACGTGATTGGCAACAAACCAGTCGAAGCTCGCCCGCCAGCCGCGCGCGCCTTCCCCGCGAAGGAAGGGCGTTTGCTGAGCCTTTTTTACTGCCTCGGTAAAATCTGCGAGGTATTGTTCGAGGCATCCGTCGCGAACGGCCTGGTTAATCCTCGACCGGCACTTCTTGAGCCTTTCTGAAGTAAGTGCCTTCACCTCGGGCAGCGAGTGGTTCTGTTGTTGGTAGATATCGAAAAGAATTTTCGGCGACACGCACACGCCGGCGTCAGCCGGCAAAGGTGTGTGTCTTTGTTTTACTTCTTTTAAACCTTTTTTAACTACTTCTTTATTAGTGTTCCGCCGGGTGTTCCGCTCCCTGTTCCGCACTGGGTTGTAAATCTCGTAGTTGCATATAATAAAGTGTTCCGCTCCCTGTTCCGCAGGGTGTTCCACCCTTGAAATCATCTGGTGTTCCTCAAGCAGCCTCAGGAAACGGAAAACCATCGACGGACTCCAGCTCCAGATGTCGGCGCATTGGCGCATGGTCGCCACAAACTCGCCGCGACTGCGCCCGCCGCCCCCATCCGTTCCGGTAGCCAGCATATTCGTGATGTAGAGCCACGCTTCGAACCGGGAGAACTTCTTACCGGGTCTGAAGAACAAAGGGTTCCACCAGACCTTTCTCCAGAGACACGTGTATCCACGATGCATTGGGCCCCCTCATTGGTTTGCCTCAGGTTCAAGAGACACGTTGATCTGTCAGGTACTCGATCTCCCGCTCGATTTCGTGCAGCGCCGGCAGCAGCTCCTTCCGGATCCTCCTCCGGCACCACCAGACTGCCGCCGTAGATACAAGCGCCGCAATCCCCAGCACTGCCACCGCAATCCGGACCGAACTTGACTGCCATATCACAAGACCGGACATGGCCGGGATGAGAAGCCACCTGATGTTGCGCCGCAGGAGCGAGATCCGGGCTTCGATCCTGCTTCTCTGTTCGGCCAGGTACTGTTCACGGGGCAGCTCGGGATGAGCTACTCTCAGGCGAAACTTCAGAATAGTTGCACCCGCCGTCATGATGGCGAGCGAGAGGAGCATCACGGCCAGGCCCGCCTGGGCCGGCAGCGGATCGTCGTGACGGTAGCCTGCCGCTATCAGGCCCAGAAACAAGAAACCGCACACGATCTGGACCGTCAGACGACGGTTAAACTCGCGGTCCATTTTCATCGCCTTCTGTCTGGTATCGATCATGATTGTCCTGGGCTCTGCACTGCAAGGATACTTGGCCCTCTCCCGCAGCCATGCGGCCTTGAGATCTTCCAGTTCCATTTCTACACACCCCGGTATATTGCTTTGAATTGCTCTTTGATCCGGCTCATGCGCTTGCGCAGGTTCACTTCCTCTATCCCGAGAGCCGCGGAAATCTCGGCATAGCTGAGGTCATCGAGATACATCGTGAAGACCTGCCGGTCCAGTTCGCCAAGTATTGTCGAGAACTCCTCGATGATTCTCAGCTCGTCCCGGGCATGATCGACGACGGCCGGACCCGGGTCGATGCCTTCGTGCCTTTTCCTGCTGGTGTGATTCCTGCGCTTGAAATCCCGGGCCGTGTTTCTGGCCACCGACACGAACCAGGTATCAAGTCTTGAACTCTCGCCGTCATACGAGTCGAGGCTCTTCCAAAGAGCGATAAGGATTTCCTGCTCGAGATCCTGCCAGCTGTCGACCGGAGCATTGTTCCGGGCGATGACGCCGAGCAATCCCTTATTCCGGGCAATCGCCTGTTCGAAGAGCGCTTCCTTCTCCCGGTGATCGATCACTCTCGGTTGCTCCCGTTTTTCTGTCTATATAATTATTTGCAGCAGAAGGCCATTTGTGACATTTGATTGCGAATTTTTTTTGCCGGCCCGAAAACCGACATCCTGGTGCCGCAGTGGCGGTATCGTTCCGGATGCGCAAATTAACAATAACTTAATACTTGCTTTACTTAATCGTAACCTGCGGTATGTATCCTCGCACTCGTCATGGATCAGAAACGAGAAATGCACAAGAGGAGCAGTAGCAGATGCAAAAGAAAGACACCGCGGCAAAGCTGTTGAGCGGTTTGCTTGTCCTTTTTTTCGCATGCCAGTCGGCAGCCGCCGCCGATTCGGATCACGAACTCGACTTCGGAGGAGACATCCGCGTGCGCTATGAACCTTTCATTCAGGAAGGGACTGCTACGCGGCATCGAGAGCGTATCCGGGTGCGGTTCAACCTGACGGGCACACTTTCCGATGAAATCAGCGGCGGCCTGTCTCTGGCGACGGGATCTCTGGATGAACCGATTTCCACCAACCAGACGCTCACTGGTTTTTTCAACCGTAAAGCCTTTGCGCTCGACAGGGCATACGTCACCTACAGGCCGGAAAAAGCACAATTTTTGAAATTCGATGTGGGGAAATTCCCTTTCCCCTGGTACCGCACAGGACTGACCTTCGACAGTGACATCAATCCCGAAGGTTTCGCTGAGACACTGTCTTTTGCTCTGAATTCCGCCACCCTTAAGAACATCTCGATCGTGGCCTTCCAGTTGCCCATGAATGAAACATCAACAGGGCACGACAGCTTCATAGTGGGTGGACAGATCCAGACCCGATTCCGCATTAATTCAAGGCTTAATCTGTCGCTCTACGGCGCGGGCATCAATTTCACTCATGCCGATCCGATTGCCGCCGCCTACCCCAGGACTTCAAACACCTACGTCACGGATGCCGGCGGAAGCGTAACCGGATTTGCAAACAAGTTCGCCTATCTCGACGCGATCATGAAGCTGGAGATGGGCACGAATACGCGCTTTCCGACCACGATTCTTTTCAACTTTGTCAATAACGTAAGAGGCTCCCGTGAACGCAGCGGTTATTGGGCGGAAGTGACCTTCGGAAGAAACAAGGAAGCCGGCGACGTACAGTTCGGCTACACCTTCGTGCGGATCGAGAAAGATGCCGTCATCGCCGCGTTCAACGAAAATGATCTGCGTGCGAATACCAATGTGCGCAACCACCGCCTGAACTTTGCCTATGCCTTCAAGGGTAACCTGTCGGGACAGTTTACGTCGTGGCTTGGCACCTTGGCGAATCCTTCGGACAATCTTGATCTGGTTCCTTCGGCTCTGCGCGGCACATGCTCGGGTGCGGGTGCTGCCGGGTGCGATCCACTGCTGAAGCGTCTCCAGTGCGACCTGATCTACAGGTTTTAGTCGCCAACCCACGCGCGGCTCTGGAACAGCACTTGCATTAAGAAACACGTGGGTAAAGGCTTCGGCGAAACGAAGGGAGTAAAACCATGAACAAAGAAGAAATCATAAACTATCTGATGACCCATGAATACTCGGAGTGGCAGGAAGAGGACAGGGACTGGCTCATGTCTCTTGACGAAAATAAACTCAAGAAGATGCAATCTTCCGTGGAAAATCTCGAGTCTCTGCTTCAGAAACCCGAAGCGAAGGATCGTGATTCTGTGGAGGAGTTCGTGGCCCAGGCTCCTGAAAACATAAAGGGGATTCTCAACAGAGGGTTGCAGATGGTCAATGAGCAGAAGGATCGAGTTGTACAGAACCTGGTCCGGAGCCTTTCCGAAGAGCAACTGAGAAAGAAAAGCATCGAAGAACTCGAAAAGATAGCGGACATCATTCAGGGATCCGGCAAAGCGGCGTGAGTTCCGGAGGTTGATTTTGAGTGATAACGATACTCACGAAGAGCGGGTAAAGCGGGAAGAAATCGCACGGCAGCCTGACGTCGATCTGCAGGTACCGACGCTCAAGGTCGGCGAAATAGACCTGGAAGTCGCCAACTTGCGCGCGCGGGTGGCGCTGCACGCTTCGGTCGCCAACCTCGTCGACCTCGACGTGGGGGCTGATGTCGTCATCGACAAGGTCAAGCTCGCTTTGCGCGGTGTCGAAGCTCAAGCGGACCTGAAGGTGCGGCTCGAGAAGGTGTACGCGATTATTGAAAGGGCTCTCAACACGATTGACTCAAACCCGGGGCTGCTTGAAAAAGTGCTGAAGCCCCGCGAGATACTCGGGGCGGTCGGCGAAGCAGCGGGCGAGGCTGTGGGCAAGGTCTTGCCGGAAACTGAAAAGGTGGTTGAGACCGCAGAAAACGCGGCAGGCGTTGACCTTGGCGCAGTAAGTCGCGCCACAAAGACGGGAAACTCACCCGATGGGAAAGAGCAACTCGTTCGTACCATCTTGGAAAACTCGACACAGGAGAAGCTCAAGGCCAGGACCATGGCGGAACTTGAATCCCTTACCAGGATTGTCGGAGGCACAAGTGGCTGATGTCGGTTACTGCGGATCTTTCTGACATTGTGACCATATCGGCTGGAGTTCACGCTGAAGAGCTGCGAGTTGATGGATCGCGGTCGTGCACCAGGCAAGGCGTCTCGAGAGTGGAGCGCACCGGCATAGAGCCATCGGGAGCTATTCCCGGCCGCACATACCGGAATATCGAGATCAAGTACCGCCTGAACGGAACCGGTTGCATAACACCAATACGAAACCTTTCTACGCGCAGGTGACACAACCACGGCCAACGCGTCCCCACCTGACGCCGGACGTTTTGGAGACCCTTCGGGATAATCGCGATGACGTAGGACAAACTCGGCGGACGCGTTAGAAAGTAGCCCGGCACGGAAGTGCCGGGAAAGCAATAACAACAAATAAAGAAATCAAGTCCTATCGGGACGACCGACCTCTATGACGTGGTCTCGGCCAGCAGACTGTCCCAAGCCATCTTCTCGAACGTAGCACTCAACCGATGGTCGTCATCAACCACGTGTAGCTCGTGGTTCGCAAAGAGCTCGGCCGCAATGGGACGGACTTCTTCGAGGGGAACCACATCGTCGTTTGCGCCGTGAAAGATCGACACGGGAACCGTGAGACGCCGGTTGCGGTATGGTTCGATGGGTTCCAGATGTATGGCAGGAGCCAGCAGGATAAGCCGCTTGACTCGCTCCTCATGCCTGCAGGCATAGACTGTGGCCATCAACCCGCCGTAGCTCGAGCCGACGAGAATGAGCGAATCCCGGTCCTGGAGCAGGCGCTCCAGTTTCTCCATCCTCGCATCGAAAGGACCAGTGAAGTCCTCGATGATCATGTCCGGATACCGTTCGCGGAAGAAGCGCCCTTTGTTCCCCAGGCTGGAGCTTTCGAGCCCATGAATGAAAACGCGCGTCAAATCTTTTGCCATGCCCTTGTATATAGCATGAATCACCGGATTTTTTGAAAGCGCGTAAACCGGGGGAGCCGGTGGAGATACTAACAACGCAGAAATTGGAAAAGACGGAAAGCTGGACGCGCCAGGATAGGTACTTCTTGAGGAACGGAAATGAAACGAACATTTCTATTGATTATTGCACTTGCGGCGACTGCAGCCATCGACGCATTTGCACAGGAGCGCAGCTATCAGAGAGACTTCCCAGTAAACTCTTCAGCACGATTCTCACTGGACAGCTACAAGGGCACAATCAATGTCAGGACGGACGGCGGCAACACGATCCGCGTAAAAGCCCGTATCTACCCGGACGTTGATGGGACGCCGGAATCGATTCACGATGTGGAAATAAGAGAGAATTCGAGCCGCAATTCCGTTTCAATCAAAGTCAGAAACGTCAACAATGACTCCGGCAATAACATCCTGCCTCTGGTGCACTGGGACATCCGGCTTCCGGACACAGTCGACCTGGCCTTGACGACCTATAAGTCGCAGGTCGACCTTGATGTGCCGGCAGGCAGGATCGACATCAACTCCTATAAAGGTACCGGAACCATTCGAGGTGTTCGGAATGCTTTCAAGCTCGACACCTACAAAGGCAATTTCAAGATCGAAGTGAGAGAGCTTGCAGACCTGGATCTGGACACCTACAAGGGTGACATCGCGCTTGATGTCTGGGGAGCCGAGGATTTTGAGTTGCGCGCGAACACATACAAAGGGACGATTCAATTTACCGGACTCGTCATACCGGTCGAGAACAAGCGCAGGAACACGGAGGTCAGCTTTACCCGGGGCAGCGGAAGGAACCGATTGAGTCTTGAAACGTACAAGGGCAGCTTCAAAGTTGATTTCAAATAGCACATGGATGATGAGCTTCAGTTGATCCAAAAAGCCCAGAAAGGCGATTCGGGCGCCTTTCTGGAATTGATTTCGCGGCATGACAGGCAGATCATGTCGGTCATCTACCGTCTGAACTGTAACCGGTGCGATCGTGAAGACATTTATCAGGAGATTTTCCTGGCCTGCTTCAAATCCATCGGCTCCTTCAAATTCCGCTCGTCATTCTCAACATGGCTTTATCGCGTTGCCCTGAATCGAAGCCTTTCCTATATGAAAAAGAACACGCGCGTGATTGAGTTCTCGCAAGGCGACACAGGCGATGCAGACGAAGACGCGAACGAAAAGCTCAAGGCGGTCCGGTCCGCACTGGCCCAGCTCAACGGGCTCCAGAAGATTTGCTTTCATCTTTACTACATTGAGGATTGGGATATTGAACGCATTGCCGAAACACTCGAATGCGCTCCGGGCACGGTAAAGAGCCATCTTTATCGAGCGCGGAACAGAATCAGGATGGATCCCGGAGTATTGATATGGCGAACGAATCCCTGAACGACCTCTTCGAGGGTATTGAAGCGACAGAAGCAGAAATGGAGCGCTATCGCGCACGGCTGGCACAGCGATTAACCCAGCCGCGTCGATCGAGATTCATACTTCCGGTCGGCATGGCTGCGGCGGCGGCTTTCGCGCTCCTGCTGTTTATTCTCGCGCCTCGGCACGACGAGTTTTCACAGCCTACATTGGAGCAGGTTCGCAACCTTGCCATCCACAAATCTCCGGACCGGATATCGGTCGCAAGAAAGCTTGCCGAATCGGATCAGTCGAACGTTCGTTGGAATGCGATCATGTTTCTCACCCTGACGGAATCCGGGGATACTGCACTGCAGTATGCGGTTCGGGGGATACTGGAGGATCCTCGTCCGGAATTCCGCGCCGCCTATCTTGAATATTTTCTGGATGCGGAGGATCACCACCGATTCAGCATGAGAGAAATCGAGTTGATGATGGACCTGGAATATGACAGCACCTGCCTGTACTTGTTTCAGAAACTGATGCAGGTTACGCAGATGCAGGAACAGTTCCTCGGCCCGGTTACGGGACAGGATGAAGGATAGATGCGCTGCGAGTGCAGCCCTTGCACAGGACAACCCTTCCATCTTTAACGATGGTTACAGCCGCCCCGGCGATTTTCCTCTTCTCGAGCTGTTGATGGATGACAGCATCCACAAAAGATTCCACTGCCGCTGTCGACCACTCACTTGACGGGGAATTCCCAATCAGCCTCGAATCGTGAGCCGCAGCACTCGCAGTGCACAAGAGTTCGAAGATTAAGCAAATCAGCAAAGAATATAACGGCTTAAGCATGTCTTGTCCGCTCCAGCAGGGGCTGAATCCGGAGCAGGATGGAACGCTGGAGCAGGACGGGGTAAAGATGAATCACCACGCCAGGCACCAGGACCCATAGCGCGGCCACCGGGTGTGCGGCGAACAGCACGACCACCGCCAAGAGCAGATGGAGGCCGAACACGACGCCGTGTGCGATGGTACCCCCGAGCGCGGATTGCTCAAGGGTCTGCAGGCCTGCCTTCGTGCCGTTGAATCTTCGCAAAGGGCCGACGACCTGCCGGTTGTATCCGGAACGCTCCAGGAACGTGGCGAAGAGGCCGACACCGAGCATGCGGTGGATCACCCGCTCGCCCGCGGGCACGCGGAACCAGGTCGGAGGGATCAGGCGATTCGCGAGCCGTACACTCGGCACGGCGATCCCGGGCGTCAGGCCGAACGACCAGCCGATTATCAGAAGGCCATAGAACGCATAGCCGCCTGCCCTCAGCCCGTACACGAAGCACCAGAACACGACGGGCACGGTGACGAGCAACATGGCGATCCAGTACACCACGCGCGTCACCCGCTCCGCGCTGTTTTGCGGAGAGTCCAGCAAGTCCAGGATGGTTCTTGCGGTCGGTACGGCGGATTCCGTGCTCATCTGACCTCCCCTGTTCCCTGTCCCCGCGATCTCAACTCGATTGCCGTGCCTCGCGCAAATGCCGAAGGTATCTTGCCGCGTTTTCCCCTGCCAGACGGCCGGAGTTGATGGCGAAAGCGGAAGTGATTCCGGACGTGTCCCTCATGCTGTAACTCTCTGCGTGGAGTCCGCCGGCATCGAGTCCCGCGGCATACAGCCCGGCGATTGGCGTACCATAATGGTCGACGGCCTCGGCCTTATGGTTGATTTTGATCCCTCCCAGGGTGCCCAGGAAGCACGTGCGCGCTTTCGCCGCATAGAACCGCGGCCCGCGGAGCGGGAGGAGAAACTCTCGATTCTTGGCAAATTCCTCATCGTATCCCTGGACGCAAAACGTGTTGTACCGATCGACGGTCGCCTTGAGCACTTGCGGCTCCACCTCCATCTTCCGCGCAAGCTCTTCTACCGAATCCGCGCCGAAGAATTCCGGCGAATTGAGAGCGAGAAAGCGCTCCACCTGTTCATCCAGATCTTTGAGCTTGCTGCCTGGCGGCACGACCTGTCCCATCCCCCGGAAGCCCCCCTTCTCCATAAAATATTCTTTGATCGTGTCGTCGAAGAGGCAGAACGTGTATCCCTGTCTGTACCGGCTGTTCACATTTCCTAAAGAAGTATCGTAGTAAGCGATCCCCTCGTCACAGAACCTCTCGCCTCTTGGATCGACCCACAACACAGGCTGAATGGCGGCGCATTCGACGCTGTTCATGAAGGGAAACTCCGGCCCGAACGGCGCCACGCGAATCAGGTGGAGAACGCCCATGCCTTCGGGCGCAGCGCCCATCGCCCATGCCATGCGGATGCCGTCCCCCATCTTTCCGGTATTCCCCATCGCTGTCACTGTCTTGCCCAGCTCGAGTCCGGTGTACTTCTCGATCCATTCCGGGTTGTTGGCATATCCCCCGCTGGCGATCACGACGGCTTCGCAGGCCACGTCTGTGTCGTTGCCGTCCATTTCGGCCACCACGCCCGATAATCCCTTCGTGCCTTTCCGTATCTCCTTCACCGGGGAGGAAGTTCGTATCACCACTCCCATCCTCTTCGCCTTCTGCGCCAGCGCCTCGACCACCGATTGACCTCTTCCGTTCACCACGTGATACGTCCGAGGAGCATCGGGCATGTTGATGGTCACCTCGACGAACTCGACGCCCAGCGCCTGCAGCCAGTCGATCGTATCGGCAGAGCGATTGATGAGGGTCCGGACCAGGCGCGCGTCGACTCGCCAGTGGTTGTATTCCATAAAATTCCTGAATGCCTGGTCACTGGTGTAGGCGATGTACTTCTGCTTCTGCATGGCACTTCCGACGGCGAAGACGCCTTCAAAGAAGTTGGATGTCCCGCCAAGCGCCGCCTGCTTTTCGAAAACAATGACGCGTGCGCCTGCCAGCGCGGCCTCGAGCGCAGCGGACAGACCCGCCACACCCGAGCCGACGACAACGACATCCGTTTCCATTGGGGATTTGCCCATGCGCGCCTCCTATTGTTTGAGTCCCCGCACAATACTGCCGATTACGGCCCCGGACACGTCGACGATAGCCGCACCGCCGTCAACCGGGATCACGGCGCCGGTAAGAAAAGACGCGTCGTCGCTCGCGAGGAACGCGCAAATACCGGCCATTTCGTCGGGACGCGACACGCGCGGCAGCGGAACATTGCTCATGAAGCGGGCGAAGATGTCGTCAACATCGGTGCCGATCATTTTGGCGAACGCCTCCATGTTTTCCGTGAACATCTCGGTTTTGGTCGCGCCCGGGCACACGACGTTGCAGCGGACGTTTTGGCGGCCGTAGTCGAGCGCCACCTGCTGGCTCAGGTTGATGAGGCCGCCTTTGGACGCGCAGAATCCGGGATTTTCCGTGATGCACCGCAATCCGGCGAGCGAAGAGACATTGATCACCGAACCACTGCCCGTCCTGATCATGTGCGGGATGCACGCCTTCATCATCAGGAACGGCCCGGTAAGATTGACTTCGAGCATCCTCCGCCATTTCGCCACATCCATATCCACGACACCCGCCGGAGGGTCCTGATCGATCGCCGCATTGTTTACGAGCACGTGGAGCGTCCCTTCAAAGGAGAGTGCCGTGTTCACGATCCGCTCAACATCCTTCTCGTCGGACACATCGCCGGCGCACGTCTTTACCGTAGCCTCAGGCAACGATCGCGCCACCTCGTCAAGCATCTCCTGCCGCCGCCCTGCAATACATACCCGCGCACCGCAGGCAACGAACCGCCGCGTGACAGCAGCCCCAATGCCGGTCCCGCCGCCGGTAACAATCGCAACCTTCCCTTTCAAGTCCACAGCACCACCTCCGGAGAGTGTTTCGTCGAGCCCACATCGTAACTCAATCTCAAGCAAAAAAGAGTTGGATTATCTGCCGAACAGCTCCGGATAGGAATGGTCACAAGCGTCGCTGCAAGGCGCTTGCAAGCGGTCCGACCCTATAGCGCCGGGATGTGCTAGGATAGGCCGAATCGTGATACCGAACTGTCAGTCAGTTGCGGAGGCGGCCGCCGGCCGCATCGGGAGGAGAAAACATGGCAATGAGTGCTTTGGTCAGAAGCAGGCGCACAGTGTTGAAAGCTGCGGTCAAATTCGCGGGGTTTGCGGCCGCGTCCCGGATGCTGCCGGCCGGTAGTGCCGCCGCGCAGGCCCCGGCGCAATCAGCCGGCGCATCGAAAAAGACGGAGGAAAAAGGATCGGCCCTGATTTTGCTGGGCACCCAGGGAGGCCCGGGAGTCACTCTGACGCGCAGCCAGACCGCGCAAGCGCTGGTAATCGGGGATCGACAGTACCTCATCGACTGCGGATACGGCACCGTCCGCGCCCTGGTGCAGGCGGGGCTCGGCTTCAACAGTATCGCGAATGTTTTCATGACCCACCTTCACAACGACCACACCTCCGATTTGGCCGCGCTCCTCTCGCTCAAATGGACGAGCGGACGTGCTGCCGAAACCAACGTTCACGGGCCTTTCGGGACGGCCGCGATGGTCAGGGGTGCGATTCAATTCTGCAATGCCGATACGGAAATCAGAATTGTGAACGAAGGCCGCACTGTCAAACCGGAGAGTCTGTTTCACGGGAAAGATCTGGATGTCTCGGGAATCACCGAGGTCTTTCGCGACGAGCGCGTGGTCGTCAAGGCTGTTCAGAACACTCATTTTCCGGAGCGCGCCCTCAAGCGGATGCCGCACCGGTCGCTGGCGTACCGGTTCGAGATGGCGGACCGTTCCATTGTGTTTTCCGGCGACACGGCCTATTGCAGCGGACTGGTTGAATTGGCCCGGAATGCCGATCTGTTTGTGTGCGAGACGATAGGGGTTCCGCAGCGCGAGATGATGGAACAGGTTGCAAAAGATATCGCTGAGAACAGGGAGAGCATCGCCCGGCATGTGATCGAAACTCATTCGACCACGGAGGACGTCGGCCGCATGGCGTCCGAAGCCAAGGTCAAGGCCGTCGTGCTGAATCATATCGTAGGCGGTCCGGGGCCCGAGGGGACGCTGGAATCGTTCGAGTCCAGCCTGGTGGACTCGGTGCGCAAAGTATTCTCCGGCCCGGTAACGGTAGGCCGCGACCAGATGCAGCTCTAATCTGTATCCGAGGATCTCGCTGATGCGCTATCGGCGGCTGAGTTGACGTTTACAGCCGCCTTCGCGATTTTCCTCGTCTTGGAGCTGTTGGGGTGTCTCCCGTTCAGACGTTCCGGGCGACGACTGTGACCATATCACGCGGTCGTAATCTCTCCTTCTTCAGGTCTCCCGTTCAGA
>Ga0123335_1004280_pt1 | contig 18727 bp, 16 predicted proteins | sample BiotimSIPDNA_2_FD_89707 | JGI IMG/M metagenome (GOLD analysis project Ga0123335, IMG submission 89707) | Anaerobic biogas reactor microbial communites from Washington, USA - Biogas_R2 time_0 SIP DNA | ecosystem: Engineered > Bioreactor > Anaerobic > Unclassified | place: Washington, USA...
GCTGGCCGAAGGCTTGGCTCGCTACCCGGTGGAGTTGTTCACCTATAGTTTGATGCCAAATCATTGGCGCCTCGTGGTTCGCCCGAAGACCGATTTGGCGTTGGGACGTTGGATGGGTGGGGTCAACCGTGGGCTGAACGTTGAACAACTCGATGAAATACGAACCAGTGTCAATCGTGGCCGGCCGTTCGGGCCCGAACTCTGGTTACAGCGGACGGCCAAACGTTTGGGGCTTGAATTCACCCTTCGCGGCCCCGGGCGACCGCGAACAAAACCATAATATCAGTGATGTCCCCTTTTCATGGCTGGGACAGGTTTCAAACCTGTCCTACGAGGTCACGGGCGAGAACAATCAATTGATGTCGGACGACATACGAACCAGCACCTTCAGGCGGCCGGCGTTGTCGTGGAGTTCGCCGGGCGAATCGTTGACCTTCAGGAAGAGCGTGCCGGTTTCGGCGGGAGTGATCGTTGCGTCCAGGCCGATTGCCGCGGGGTTCAACAGCGGATAGTTACCTTCGGCCGGTTGGTCTGGCCGGACGGCGGCCAGCAGCATACCCAGCGGCCGACCTTTGTAGTAGCGGATCGAGACTCCGCCCGGCTCGCACCACCAGATATTTACCTCTGCGGGCACTTCTCCCAAAGGGAAAGGGGACTTTTCAATCGGCCATTCTCGGATCGATGGCGTCGTGGTCGCGGCGATTTGATAACGCCCCGAAGCGGTCAGCCGGTATGTCTTTCCAGCCTCCAATCGCAGGCCGGAGTTCTGCCAGCCGCGATCGGCGGCGACGACGAACTCTCTCCCGTCCGGTCTCTCGGTTCCCGGCCGCGAAAGTGCGTCTTCGGCCGGGGTGAAATCGACCGCGCAGCGGGCGACGTCGTAGCCGTATTCCATGTCGGAAACCATCAACCGCCACTCCTCGCCCAACTCGCGCCAGTCGTCGGCGAAGAGTCGTCGGAAGCGGGCGTTGAAATCTCGGTCGCGGACGTGCCCGATCATGCCGCGGAAGCGATCCCGATAGCGAGAGTGCCGATCCAGCAGCGTCACGGCCGCCCAGCACCAGGCGTAAGGTTCGTTGACGCGGTGTGCCGTCGGCGGCATGTCAAGAACGTCGTCCAGGCTCAACACTCGCCCTTCGGCGACGGCGTCTTGAATGATCCGCACCCGTCCCCAGCCGGGCGCTTCGTCGCGGCCGCGCGGCATGTAGCCGAGGTTCAGCCGGTCGTTTTCGAGTCGATGCGTGCCGCAGTATTCGGCCATGCCTTCCATGTACCAGGGCGGGCCGCATCCGCCCAGCAACGTGTTCATAAAACCGTGCGTCCCTTCGTGGAGGAACAACTCGCGGCGATAAAAATCGGTCGGCTGTTCGTAGAGCCAAAGCCAGTCGCCGCGCGAGTATCCGTGCGGAAACGGCGGCAGATCGCCCGGCAGAAATCCGGCCGCGACGAAGCGATCTTTGTCCTTCATCAGAAAGCCGGTCATCCGCCAATCGGCGTGTTTATTCTGATCGATGCCGAAGTAGCGGCACCATTGCGGAAAGGCTTGGTCGAAAACTTCAGGCAGCCGGTCGATTTCCTCGCCTTCGATGTCGGTGTAGAGGATTATATGTTTGCCGGCGAGCTTTCTGATGTTCGCCGCCTCGGGGCGAGCGTTGTCGTCAGCCCATGAAATTATTGGAGAATACAACGCAAAGATGCCGGCAAAGGCCAAAATCAGTATTGCTGTTGTTGAGTTTTTCATAATCCGCAAATCTTCCGACAATCTTGTCTAATCCATACTAATAATCTATTATAATATATGCAGGCGGGCTATATGCGATACTCTGCCGCGACACCCTTGCCTTGGCCGGTAATCTGATAATTTGCCCTCTTTCGTGAAGGATACGCGCATGACGGGATTCGATCGCATTACTTTCGATCCAAATATGATGAGTGGTCGCGCATGTATCAGAGGCATGAGAATCACCGTTTCGTTGGTTCTCGGATTGGTTGCCCAAGGCATGACCACATCGGAAATCATCGACGCATATCCGTATCTTGAAGCCGAGGACATCCAGCAGTCGCTTCAATATGCTGCGTTGCTTGCCGATGATAGCATTCTTCCAATGGAAACCACGATATTATGAAGTTCCTTTTGGATATGGGGATTTCAATAAAATCCGCTGCTTTTTTGCGGATGATGGGCTACCAAGCGAGTCATCTATTTGAATTGCATCTCGAGCGATTGCCCGACCTGGATATTATTGAAAAAGCCCGATCGGAAAATCTCGTCATATTAACCCACGATCTCGATTTCAGCGGTCTTATGGCCGCAGGTGGAGAACGACTTCCGAGTGTTGTAACATTCCGTTTGCGCAATATGCGACCGTACAACGTGAATCGCCATCTGAAAATTCTAATCGCTAATCATTAAAACGCGCTGGAAGAAGGCGCATTAATCAGCGTAAGCGAAGCTCATATTCGCATACGCCGTCTCCCGATCGACTCGTAACACCAGGGGTTATCAACACTACATGGCTGCCACGTTGCCGATCCCCCGCCAACCATCGCGCTGAAACGCTTTGACGGCATCGCTCCCCGAGGCGACGGGTAATCGAGCCATTACACGGTTAACTCAACTTTTTGACGAATACTTCTTCCTTAAGTCTACCCCCCCCCCCAGAACCCGGGCGGGTCAAGAAATGGCTTGGCGTTTCCCGCCCACTAGTTTCAGCAGTTTTTTCTGCGGGTTGGCGAACTTGGCGATGCCCTCCTCCATCAGTGTGTCTTCGAGTTTTTCCATGTCGACCAATCGGTCGATTTCCTCGCAAACCTCGATCGGCGGAAGTTTGTCGACTTGCCGGGTGAACGTCAGGCCGCTTCCGGCGACCGCATCGTTTGTGGCGGGCGGGTTGGTTTGGATGTCGGAACCGGCGAATGCGGCGACGTATTTCCAGGGCGGATCGTCCGGCTTTTTCGTGCCCGTGCTGGCGAAGACGATCTCTTGCCGCAGCGGTGTCGGCCGCTCGGCCCAGTAGCGTTGATTTTCAGTCCAAATCCGTTTAGCGTTGAGAATGCCCACCATTCCCTGTGCGGCGGGCGAAAGCCCCGGGACCGCTTTTTCGGTGTATACGTCGAGCCGCGAGACGAATATGCTGTAAACGCTTTTGAAGTCGTCGAGATTTTCGCGCCGCTGCGCGCCGCGCCAGATGGCTTCGCGAGCCTGTTCGTACTGGCGCATGGAAAAAATCAACGTCACGTTGACCGTCACCCCGGCGGCGACGATCTCCTCCAGGGCATCGAGGCCGGCGTGGGTGGCGGGCACTTTTATCATCCGATTGCGGCGCCCCGCCGACCACTGCTGACCCAGCCGGATGTATTCGCTTACCCGTTTGGCGTGCGATGTGTTCAACTCGGGGTCTTCCAATAGGGGGTCCAACTCGAAGCTGACGTAGCCGTCGTCGCCGCCTGTTTCCTTCCAGACGGGCAGGAAAACTTCTTCGGCGTCGCGGACCATCGTGTCGGTCATCTGCCAGGCGATCTGTGAATCGTCGAGCCGTTGCGCTATGAGTTGATTGATCCGCTCGTCAAACCGCCCGGTCGCCAGCAGGTCGGCCACGATAATCGGGTTCGATGTGGCGCCGGTGGCGCCGATCGCCCTGTTCGAGAGAACCAGATCGGGATCAATTGAGTCGAGCCAAAGTTTCGTACCAACGGACAATAAGGATTCGATGGGGTTTGGCATAGCTGATTCCAGTGAAAAAGTTGAAGGATAAATCACCAATTGTGAGGGGGCAAGATGTAAAAACGTTTAACCCGCTCCATTTTCACTTCGGCGGGCTGAAAATCAATCCCATAGGGGGCGAGTTTTGCCCGTTCAGCACGGAAAAACGCCCATTCTGCGAGTAACAGACGGGTATTTGCATAAAATCCGCACCTTGGTTGCGGTTCGATTATGGCGGTCATGGATCAGCCATTTGGATAATTCAGCAAGATAGGGTGACGTGGGAAATATTTCCGATCGTTATGATTGCGAGGTTTTTTGCGGATTTGTCGATTATTCCTATTCTCCGGCCTCTAGTTGGCCGATTCTCCTTTTGTGTGTTTTTGCAGTCATCCGCTGCTGATGCGCTTTAGAATCGGCGTGCTGGAAGATTAGGCAAGGAGGATATTCTAGTGAGAATCTTTTTAACCAGTCTCCTGATAATCGTGGTTGGAATCTCTTTCAGCATCGGCTCGGGTGCTGCGGCTCAGACGGCCTATCCCCAGTATCCGGCCGGTCCGACCCAATACATGCCGCCGAACGCGCATCAGGGTGAATACGGCATCGCCGGCGATGATCGTCCGTACCATGAGGAAGCGTTCAACGAGCCAGTCTATGAGGATTCACAAGGCACAATGGCCGAGGGGATGTCCATGATAGACAACGCGCTGTGGGACGGGGCCATGCTGGGGCCATGCTGCGCGAATTGCGGGGGCGGCAACGCTTGCCCTCCCGACTGGTATACGGAGCAAGGCGTGCGCATCCTCACCCGCAGCCGGCCGCGCGACCTCGTAATCGGCTCGAAATTTGACGGTAGGGAGTTGACGCCGATATTAACGAGCCGTTCGGCGGCGCCCGACGTGGCGGCAGCCTATTCCATGAAGCTCGGCCACTATTTTGCCAGAGACCGGCTCAATCGAGATCATTTCGTCGAGTTCTCGTTTTGGGGAGTTAACGGCTGGAAAGACACGTCCGCGCGTCGGGGCGACGGGAACTTGTACAGTGAATTCGCCGTGCAGGGATTTTTCCTCGACGGTTTCGACGCGGCCTACCTGCAATCCATATACTACGCCTCGTATACCAACAATTTCGAGCTAAACGGCCGTTTCACTCCTCGCGGCCAGCCCGACCGATTGGTACTGCTTCCCAACGGCAAATGGCAGCGCCAATGCCAGCCGGGGGTGTTCATGTCTTATCTGTACGGCTTGCGGTTCTTCCAGGAGAACGAGACTTTCCGCTTTCATAGCGAATCCATTTCGAACGACATTACCAATACCGGCGACTACGACATTGTTACACACAACAACCTGCTGGGCTTTCAGTTCGGCGCCGACATGACGTTCCGCAAATGCCGCTGGCACTGGGGCATTCGCGCCAAGCTTAGCCCGTGCATTAACTTCTCCGACCACCAGAGCACGCTCAATTCCGGCCCTGCTAACGCGCCGACGGTAAGTTTGCGGGGTGCCGCCGCCAAACACGAAGCCTCGCTGATCGGCGAGACCGGCTTTTTCGCTTCCTACAAGTTCCGGCCTAATCTGATCGGCCGTGCGTCTTACGATTTCATGTGGGTAACCGGCATGGCCTTGGCGCCCGAACAGCTTCAATTTACCACCTTCCGGTTGAATCACGTCAACAACAACGGCACGATTTTGTACCACGGCATAACTCTCAGCATGGAATGGCTGTGGTAGAGTCGCCGCGCGAGCCGCCGGCTAATCCGCGGATCAGTTCGTTTTTCTGTATTCCGCACGATACACCGTTTCTTCGGCCTTTCGCACGCGTCGTTCGAAATGCGTGCGATAGTCCATGTCGTGTTCGGCCGACATTTCCTCGACCGGCGACGGCCCGACAAGCGTCGTATGCGCGGCCAGCAATTCCAGCGCGGCCAGGTAGTATTCCTCGACGTCGGTCCAGAAGTGTAGGGCGCCGCCGGGCGTAAGAACCCTCTGCACGTCCTGCAGAAACGATTCCCGCATCACCCGGCGTCGGCGATGCCGCTTCTTCCACCAGGGGTCGGGGAAATAGACGTGGACGGCCGTCGCCGAATCGTCGGGTAGAAGCTCGCGGAATACGCGCAGCCCGTCGCCGCTGACCACGACCGCGTTGCGGAGCTTGTTTTTGGCCAGTCCGGCGGCGGCAAACGCGGCGTATCTCTTGGCGGTCTCGATGCCGAGGAAATCGGTATCCGGCCGGGCAGCGGCGGCGTTGCGGATGAACAGTCCCTTGCCCGATCCAACCTCGACCTCAAGTGCGGCACGACGGCCGAACAATGCCGCGGTGTCCCAAGGGTTCGGCAGTTGCTCGAACGTCTTCAAGTGTTCGCTCAGGTCGATCGTCGAATCGATTTTTCGCAGTGCTCGGCGGCCCATGATCGGTTGGTTCCATGACTATTGCACCACATTCCGGAGGCTGTTAGCCTCCGGCTATTACGGTATCGGTATTTTCCAACAGAACAGCCCCTTTCCCCGGCGGTTTCAACCGCGGGCGGCCCCCCCCCCCCCTACGCTCACGACGTTATACCCTTCGTCAGCGCCATGAAGGCGGTTTCCAGGTTCAACTCGTCCTCCTTGAAGAGTTTTAGCTTGAAGCCGCCGTCGATCAGCATGGTGGGCAGTTCGCTGTAGTCGTCCACGTTTTCGATCAGCGTAACCGCGATGTGATCGCCGGCGATCTCAACGCGATCGACCATTTTGCACTGTTCGAGCAACTTGGCGGCGGGCGATTGATCTCCGACCACGGCGACGTGCAAGAGAGTGCGGCGGCGGACCTGCCGCATGATGTCGGCCACTTCGGCGTTGACCAGCAACTCGCCGCGCTCGATGATGCCGACCTTGTTGCAGATGTCGGCCAGCTCGGGCAGGATGTGGCTGGAGACCATGATCGTCTTGCCCAGCTTCCGCAATTCCTTGAGCAGGTTGCGAATTTCGATCCGCGCGCGTGGATCGAGTCCGCTGGCCGGTTCGTCCAACAGCAGGACTTTCGGATCGTGCAGCAACACGCGAGCCAGCCCGAGCCGCTGCGTCATGCCGCGCGAGAGGCTCGTGACCAGTGCGTCGCGTTTGTATCCCAACTCGACCAGTTCGAGCGTATCGTCGCAGACCTTCCGTCGCGCCGGCCCCTTGATACGGTAGGCGGCGGCGAAAAATTCGAGATACTCGATCACCTTCATGTCGTCGTAGACGCCGAAGAAGTCGGGCATGTAGCCGATCAGCCGCCGGATTTCCTTGGGATGGGTGTAGATCGAATGGCCGCAGACGCTGGCCTCGCCCCAGGTCGGCTGCAAAAGCGTCGCCAAAATCCGCATCGTGGTCGTCTTGCCCGAGCCGTTCGGACCGATGAAACCGAACAAATCACCCTCGGCCAGGTCGATGTTCAGATTCTTCACCGCGTGCAGCGAACCGTAGACTTTCGTTAGGTCTTGAGTGGTTATCATAGTGGGAGTTTTCAGTTATCAGTTTTCAGTAGTCAGTTGTCAGTAGTTTACAATCCGGCCTACTGAAAACTGACGACTGATAACCGACAACTAAAAACTAGCCTCCTTCCTCGACGGGAAACACAAAGCGATAAATCGTACGATGTTTGTCCTTTGGCCCGGCGAGCGGTCGGTCGCCGTCGAGCAAGTCGGCGCCCCGGGCGCGGTCGAATTCGACCGGGACCTCGGCGATCAATATCGCTCGGCCGGTCTTCAGCAGGGCGCTCAGGTCGACGAAATTCTGGTAGTCGTTCCATAGTCCGGTGTATCGGAATCCGCCGGCCTCCCTGTAAAACATCATCATTCGCAAAATATAGGCGAGGTCGTCTCCGGCGCGGTCGTAGGGCGTGCTTTCGTGTTGATAGGTGTCTTTTTCTGTCATCACGGTCCTGCGGCCGGTCAGATAGGTCTTCAGCTCGCTGCGCCTGGTCATGGCGTCGAAGCGAACCGAATCGCCCGGCCGCAATGTGCCGAGTTCATAGGCCGACCGGTCGAAGGCCAGCAGGCAATTTTCCAGGGGGAAATCGAGCGAATTGACGATCCTGCCCGACAGCAGCCGGTTGGCCGCTTTCAGATCCGCGGATGGAAAAGCCTCGTTCGGCGCGTCCCAGCGGGCGGTCAGGCTCTTCGACGACCAGACTTGGAGGGGCATGCCGAGCAGGGCGTCGAGATCGTTCGCATAGCGGAATCCTTCGGTCCAAAGCAGCGGCGGTTCGGCGCGCGCGCTCATGCCGCCCAAGCCGCCGCCGGGCAACCCCAGCCAGCCGACCAACGTCCGGGCGTGGGGCGTCCGCGGACGAACGGAGAAATCGAAGGCCTCGGTGCGGGGGTTGTAGACGTTCGCCCAGGTCGCCCCACGCATCCGACCGCTCTCGGCGTCCACGTCGATCAGATCGATCTGATTCACCCGCAATTCGTCCCCCTTGAACCAGAACGCCAAGAACAGCGCGCCAGCGCCGGCCAGCACGACAAAGAGCGAAAACGTCAGCCAAGTATATTGCATCCGGCCGACTAGTTTACGGAGCAGGAAATAATCGCCCGGCCCGATCACCAAGATATATGCGACGATCAGCGCGGCGACGAGCCAGAAGGGCGTCAGCCGCACGCCGTCGAACTGGTCCAGCGCGCTGCGCAACTGTCCGGCCATGTCCCGATAGCCGAAGTGCATCATGGCGCCGCTTTGCCTGGAAGCCTCTTCGGACGCCGCGATCGGCAAATCCAGCAGTTTGGCGGCCAACAATGGACGATCGGACCAGCGGTCGAGCGGCGGGGAGTCCAAATCGCCGGCCAAGAATACCACCTGCCCGAACCCGCGCGGTTGGCGAACGATCAGCGGCAGATCGGCCTCGCTAAGTTCGATCTTGCCCCGGACCTCCTCGATCTTCGGCACGGCGAGTGCGTTTCGCCCCTCGCCCGATTGAAGAATGGCAACTCGGCTTCCCACGAAAGTCTCCAGGGCGATGGTTTGCCGCAGGGAGATCGTTTTTGCGAGATTTCCGGGCAGGAACCGGCTGAGGGGTGCGTTTTCGGCAAACGCTCGCTCGGCTTCCGCTCCGGCGCAAAGGACCAGTTGCCCGCCCATCTCGATCCATCGCTCCAGGGCCTCCAATCGGTCGTCGTCGTTAAGCGGGAAATAGGCATCGGGGCGGCTGGTCGAAAAAACCACCGCGTCCACGCCCTCGTAACCGTGCCAATGCGAGGGAAGTTGGGCGGCGTCGTCCAGCCGGGCGAGCACCGGCAGATAATCGGCCTCTTCGCCGCTTAGTTTGCCGGCCGCTTCCAGCCCCAAATCCGATTCGCCCACGACGACGAACAGTTTCCGAAACTCGAGGGCGGGCAGGAAGTGTTCGCCGTCGGCTTGCTTGGCAGTCTTGAAAGTGCGCCGCAGCACGGCGCGGCCTTCGTCGCGGAACTCGACGGTCATCTCGCCCCGAACGCGGCCGAATCTGGTAATCAAACGGACGACAGTATCGCCGCCGGGTGCCACCCGACACGGCCGCGAGACGCGTCCCGACACGCCGTCGCCGTCTGGAACAACAACCGTTAGCCGGCCGTCCAACGCCTCGCCGCCGCCGGACAAGACGACCTCGACCTGCGTCCATACGCCGGCCTTGTAGCGGTCGCCGATGCCAACCCTGGCGCCGACGATCTTTGGCGTCCCGGGCGGATTAGCCATTAGGGTCGAGGGTTGCACGAAAGTAGCGATGAGAACGAAAAAAGTGCAAAGTGCAAAGTGCATATTGCAAATTGCAAATTTACAATTTTCAATCTTCAATTTGCAATTTGTATCCATAATCATGGTTTTCCCGCATCGGGACAAACGCAAACAAAATGTCCGCAACCGGGACAACCGCCGCCGTACTTCCGCGCGACGGCCTCGTTGAGATCGACGCCCGCCACGTTGGCGATAGTGACCAGCCAAGCGATTACGTCGGCGAACTCGGCGGCCTGTTCCTCGCGGGTTCCCTCCCTGAGAGCGGAAGCCAATTCGCCCACCTCCTCGATCAGCCACATGAACGTGCCGTCGATTCCCCGGGCAACGTCCTTTTCCATATACATCTTACGGATCAATTGTTGCAGATCGGTTAGGGTGATGTCGTGCCGGACTTCGCCGGGGCATGGCAGGGGGTCGCAAGATTCGCAATGGTCGCACACTGTGGGTCGGCTCCTGTGTTGTGGTATATTATTCAACTTATCCCAATCCGCCGGTTTCATCAACCGTGGCCGCCCCCTTTGACATCGGTTCGTGCAACACGGAGAATAACAGGGGTGAACCGCCCCCGTAAACTGCGGGAAAACAATCGCAACACCGCAAGGACGCGGCGGTTAAACGGAATAACGAACCGCACAAAACACCCCATCTCCGCACATTGCCATGAAACCGGAAATCAGCTACGAGGATTTTGCCAAAATCGACCTCCGCATCGCCACGGTCCTTGCCGCCCGCGAGCACCCCAACGCCGACAAACTGATGCTGCTGCAAATCAAGGTTGGCGAGGCGGAAAAGCAGATCATCGCCGGCATCCGCAACCACTACACGCCCGAGCAACTGGTCGGCCGGCAGATCGTGGTGGTCGACAACCTGGAGGAGGCGATGCTTCGCGGCGAGGAGTCGCACGGCATGTTGCTGGCCGCCAGCGACGAGGGGGGAGTAGTGCTTTTACGCCCCGACCGCGATTGCCAACCCGGGGCGGAAGTGAAGTAGCGGGCGTCGCAGTCCGTCAGGGCGGTCATTGTGGGCCGTGGAGTAACTCAGCCGACCAATTCATGATCGGCAAGGACTTCGCGCAATACGTCGCTGCAAAGTCACCGGGCTTCGGCCGCGCTAGCCAGAACATTTGTGTCAAGCAATATCCTCATGAAACGTCGCGGAACACGTCCTCGGCGGTCAAATAGTCGCGTGCTTCGGCATAAGCCGATGGGGAACGGGTTGCGCTTGCTCAGGGACTTTAGTATGGGTGGAATTGGTCAATATGTCAATTATCCGCCGCTAACTGATCGGCCGCGCGGCACGCGCGCTCAAGATATGCCCGGCCTTGGCGGATTCCGATGTGATCCCAGGGCAGGGCGGCATCGCCGGGGTAAGGGAGGTGCAGGATTTTTTCAACGTCGATGTCGGACTCGGCTATCGCTCGCCACCATAGCTCGGGCTGGATCTTCTCGGACCAGGCGTCGAATCGGGCGCCGCCGCGCCATGCCAGTTCAATCGCTTCGCCCATCCTCCGGTCGCCGCGGCAGATCGCCCCTTCTAGCAAACTCGCCTCGATTTTGTGACATTGCAGCCGGACGCTACGCATTTTTTTCCGCTGGAACAAGAAGTCATGCGCCCAACGAAAATAATCGCGCCGTTGCATGGCGTGCCACTGGAAAGGCGTCTGCGGCTTGGGGACGAAGTTCGACACGGCGGCGGTCACGTCGGCCAGCCGGCCGCGGACTTCCTTGCCGAGCTGGGAGATCGTTTCGGCCATTTCGATGATCCCTTCCAGGTCGCTTTCGCTCTCGCCGGGCAGGCCGCACATGAAGTACAGCTTCACCCGCGAAAAGCCGTTCTCGAACGCCCGGCGGCAGCCGGCATAGAGGTCTTCGTTGGTTATCGGCTTGCCGATCCGGCGGCGCATGTCGTCGCGGGCGGCCTCGGGGGCCAGGGTCAAGCCCGAGTGACGGTCGGTGTTCAGCACCTCGCCGACGACGCGCAACTGCTCGTTGATCCGCAGGCTGGGCAGTGAAACGCCCACGTGCAGCGGCCGGAATATCTCGTGCAACCGCCGGACGAGCACGTCGAAGTCGGGATAATCGCTGCTGGAAAGCGAGAGCAGCGAGATTTCGTTGTAGCCGGTGTTGCGGTATTGCTCGACCGCCGACTGCACGATCGAGTCGATCGAGCGGAACCGCAGCGGGCGTTTAAGCGTCGTGCTTTGGCAGAAACGGCAACCGCCCGGACAGCCCCGCATGATCTCCACGGCAATGCGGTCTTGCACGCATTCGACAAACGGCACGACCGGCGCGGCTGGCGGCGGGAACTCAGCGAGGTCTTCGACCACCGCCGGGGTGATCAGCGCCGGCAACTCGCCTCGAATCGGCCGCGGCACGGTCGCCCGGCCGTCGGCGCCATACTCCGGCCGGTAGAATCGCGGCACATAAACATAAGGCAACCGGGCGGCCATTTCAGCAAGAATCGCTTCCCGCTCTGGTTGGACGCCACTGCTGGCTTGTCCAATATCCCGGGTGCCACTGCCGGATTGTTCAATATCCTGGGTGCCACTGCCGGTTTGTCCAGCAGTGTTTGTGGCGTTTCCAAGGGAAGCACTGCTGGGCAAGCCAGCAGTGGCACCCATGCGCAAGCCAGCAGTGGCACGCATGCGCGATTTCAGTTCCACCCACAGCTCGCAGACCTCCGGCAGCGACTGTTCGCCGTCGCCGAGGACGAACAGGTCGATGAACCTCGACATCGGCTCGGGGTTGGCCGTGCCGGGTCCGCCGGCGACGACCAGGGGGTGGTCCATCGTCCGGTCCTCGGCGAGTAAGGGCATGCCGCCCAAGTCGAGCATCGTCAGCACGTTGCTGTAGCAAAGGTCGTATTGCAAGGTGAAGCCGAGCACGTCGAAGCAGGCCAGGGGCGTGAAGGTTTCGAGGCTCCACAGCGGCAAGCCGTTTTCGCGGAGCAGGCGTTCCATGTCTTCCATCGGGGCGAACGCCCGTTCGCAGGCCCAGCCCTCGCGGCGGTTCATCAGGTCGTACAGCACCTGCACGGCGTGGCAGCTCATGCCGATCGAATAAGCGTCGGGAAAGGCCAGGCAAAGCGTCCCGCGCAGTCCGCGATGGTCCTTGACCACTGCGTTCCATTCGCCGCCGACATATTGAGCCGGCGTCTGCACGCACGGCAGAATCCGATCGGCGACCACGGTTTTCAGCGATTCATTCAGCATGTTTGAAAAATCGGCGGGTGTGGGCGAATGTCCAACTACTCGTCGAAGACAAATTGGTAAAAGTCCAATATGGCGATTGTGATATTGTGGCAAACCGCGATTCGGTCTTCCTTGACGCAGTTGATGCGATACGCCATCTTCGGTTGTTGGCCCGGGCCGCCCTCGCTATCCTCCAAAATACTCCCGGCGATAGGCGTTCCGTTGTGGCGGACGGGAACCTTTGGCGGGGCCTGAATTTGCAGAAATGCGCGAGCCTCGGGAATATCGACAATCGCACCCGACGACCGCCGCGGTCGATCGGCAACCTCCGCCGTTCGGGAATCGTCCGAGCGCTTGTTTAGCAATTCGCTCCGCACGATGACAACATAAGACGGCGTTTCGAATCCCAGCCGCACGCTCATGCCGGCGAGGTGCCGGTCTTCACCGCCCGTGCGAATTTCCTCGATTTTAACGGTAATTTCGTCTCCGATAATAACGCTTTGGTTCTTTCCCCGGGAAAGCACGAGCATAAGCGATCCTCCCTGTTGCGGCGTTGGAGCCGAGCGATATGTCCGCCGAATCAACCATGATTATCACTCAGGCTGAATTATCGCGGATATCGGCGCATAATAACAGGGGGCGCGGGGCGGGACGGCAAATTGCCCGAGGATGCACTACCCCGGTGTGCTGGAAGCAGGTTGCAGCCACCGCACGCAAAAATCATGACGAACTTTTTCTTGTCCGGCCTACATCAAACAACGGGCTTCAAGAGGCTTCTTCCGGCGGCAATTGAAACCGGCCGGCGACGACGCCTGGGACAGTGATGTCTTCGTCCAAGTTTTCCCAGCGAAGCGCGTAGCCGTTCAGTTCCAATCTCACTTTATTAAGTTGCTCGGTAGTGGCCTCGCGAAGCCGACGGAAACGATTTGCCGGGAAACCCACGATTCGACCGTCGGATAGTTCAATGAATACCATGCGATTTTCGACCCAAACACGCAGCGCGGCAGGCTCGATAACCGCAACGCTATCAGCAACCGTGGCGCTCATTATACTTCTCCTGTAAAAAACGCTGGTGTTTGAATACCAATCGCTCGATTTCCCGCAAGTCCGATTGGATTCAACCAAAACTTGCACTCGCCATCCGCGCAACGCACGTGGATGTGGGCAGGTTCATCGGATTCATCCGAATAAAAATGAAATCGAAATGGGCCAATCCGCAGGACCGTGGGCATATACTTTACACTATCATCCCCCGGCAAAAGCGTCAAGCAAACCACCCACCGACAAAACGAGACCCAAATTACGTTTTAACCGGGATATGTCAGCCATTTCTTGAAATGACAAGCTATTATGACTAATATTTAAGGAGAAAAGAAAAGACTGTTCAACTGACACCCTCTCTCCGGCGAGCGAGTCGATATGACAAACAGAATTATGATACAAAGCTGGATTGGTCTTCTGGCGCTGGCCTTTTCGGCGTCGGCCGCTTCGGCCCAATACCGCACGGCGATGGAACAGGCGCGGGATAAAATGGTTGACGAGGAGATCGTCGCCGCCGGCGTGAAGAACGAGCAGGTGATTCGCGCGATGCGCGAGACGCCCCGGCACGAGTTCGTGCCGCTGCACTTGCGGAAAATGGCCTACCTCGACATGGCCTTGCCGATCGGCGAGAGCCAGACGATCTCGCCGCCGTTTATCGTTGCGTTCATGACCGAGGCCATCGACCCGCAACCGACCGACAAGGTGTTGGAGATCGGCACGGGCAGCGGCTATCAGGCGGCCGTGCTCTCTCCCCTGGTCCGCGAGGTGTACACCATCGAGATCGTCGAGTCGCTCGGCCGCAAGGCGGCGCGGGTGCTCGAACGATTGCGGTACGGCAACGTGAAGGTCAAGGTCGGCGACGGCTTCCTTGGCTGGCCGGAACATGCCCCGTTCGACAAGATCATCGTTACTTGTTCGCCGGAAAAGGTTCCACCCGCGCTGGTCGCACAACTCAAGGAAGGCGGGCGGATGGTGATACCCGTCGGCGAGCGCTACCAACAAACGCTCTACCTGATGAAGAAGATCGAGGGGAAGATGGTCGCCGAGGCGCTTGAGCCGACGCTGTTTGTGCCGATGACCGGCCAAGCGGAGGCGGGGCGCGAGGTGCTGCCCGACCCGGCCAATCCGAAAATCCACAACGGCGGTTTCGAGCAATATTCGGGCGACCCGCCCGTTCCCGACGGCTGGCATTACCAGCGGCAACTCAAACTGGTCGCCGGCCGCGACGCGCCCGAGGGCGAACGCTACGTGGCGTTCGCCAACGACACGGCCGGACGCGGCAGCCACGCCCTGCAAGGTTTCGCCGTCGACGGAACGAAGGTTCCGCGGCTCGAACTGTCGGTGATGGTTCGGGGCCGCGACATTCGTCCCGGCCAGACCGCCGCCCAACTGCCGGCCATTGTCATCACCTTCTACGACGAGAATCGAGCGACGATCGGCCGGGTCGGCTTGGGACCATGGCGCGGCACCTTCGATTGGCAGCGCGACAGCCGGCAGTTCGTCGTTCCCCCCAAGGCCCGCGAAGCCGTGCTGCACGCCGGTCTGCTCGGCGCGACCGGCGAAATCGCCTTCGACAACTTGCAGTTAGGCCCGGCGGCGAAATAGTTCCCGTTGCGGAAAGTGTAGGGTGGGACAAGCTTTAGCGCAGTCCCACCACCATTTTTAGCGTGCTTGGTGGGACTGCGCTAAAGCTTGTCCCACCCTACGTTGATTTCCCGCAACAAATACGAATTAGCGGTTTGCCGCTACTCCACAACAAACCGAAACGGCTCGTTTGTCATTTCATATCCCGGCCGCAGCCCGACGTTCATCAACAGTCCGACGGCGAGCGCGTGGGTCAGCAGTCCCGAGCCGCCGTGGCTAACCAGCGGGAGCGAAAGCCCCGTGGTGGGCAAGAGTCCGACGGTCACGCCCGTATGCACCAACGCCTCGACGGCAAACAGAGCGGAGATTCCGACAACCAGCAATCGTCCGAACGGCTCGCGGGTTTCCGCCGCGATCGTCAGCCCCCGCCAGACTATCCAGCCGAACAGCGCCAAGGTCAGGGCCGAGCCGGGTAAGCCGAACCGTTCGCCAATGATGGAAAAGATGAAATCGCTTCTGGCTTCGGGCAGGTGATACGCACCTGGGTCGTCGGTCGGCTGTCCGGCGATATAGCTTCCCCAAACGCCGCCCATCGCCCGGACCTGCTTGCCGCGATAGAGTTGATAAGCATGTCGGCTTGGCGATTCTCCCGGAGAGGGCTGGTCGAGCAGCGTTGCGATGCGCGACCGCTGGCTGTCGCTCATTTGCGTCCAGAGCAGCGGCAGCGCGAGCAGCCCCGCCGCCGCCATGAGGATCAATCCGCTACGTTTCGCTCCGGCCGCGAAGAGCATCACCAGAAACACGGGCAGAAAAACCGCGGCGGTTCCCAAGTCCGGCTCCATGAAGATCAGCACCACCGGCGCGAGCGTCAGCGCAAGCGGCGCGGCCAGGCCCCGCAACCGCCTGAAATTCTCCCGATACATCAAGTACCTCGCCAACGCCAGGATAAACGCCGGCTTGGCCAACTCCGACGGTTGAAATCCGATCGGGCCAAGACGAATCCAACGATGCGACCAGTTTATCGCCGGAAAGAAAAAAACCGCCGCCAACAACAAAAGGGAGAAAAAGTAAACCGGATAGCTTACATGCAAAAGCAGCCGATAATTTGGCGACGTGGCCAGAAGCATCACTGCCACGGCAATTGCGGAATACGCCATCTGCTGATGGAGCGCGCGGCGGCTGCTTCCACTGAGTTCCTCGACTCGTGCAATTCCCCACCATCCCAGCAGTATTAGCAAAACCGCAGCGACGAAAATCGACCAAGGCAACCGTCCGGCCCAAGCGGAAACTTTCATTGTGAGTCTTAAGTTACTACAATTATTACATTTATGTCAATTGCAGTGGTTTTTCACACAGGGGAACTGCAAAGTCTCGACACCAAGGGGACAGGTCCATGTTTTCGGCCAAGCATTATTAGCGAAATACGTTTTCTCACCGAAAAATGGACCAGTCCCCGGACTTTGCAGTTCTCCTGGTTTTTCACACGAGTTTCGTACCCGCGAAATACTGCAATAATGGTTATCCCGCATAGTAATAAATAGTGGTTAGAGGGGACGTTCAAGGTATTTTCGGCTTAAATTACGTGTTTTTAACAACTTGCGGCACGGTTTAAGTTGACCCAGGCTACTTGATTTTCACCAACAGCCTGCTATGTTTAGTAAGAGTGGTAGTTTGGGTATTTCCTCTGTCCATTTGGAAGGGAGTCAAAACACATGTTTCGATCGAATTGGAAGAGTCTGTTGATTGGCGTTGTTGTGGTGGTTGCGTTTTCTTCCATGGTCCAGCAGGCCGATGCCCAGTGGTGGGGATACTATCGCACGGTCGGTTGGGGATGCTGCTATTCTCCGTGCTACACTCCGTGCTATACGACGTGCTACACGCCGTGCTACTCGCCGTGCTACACAGTGAGCTGCGATCCATGCTGCTATGACGGCGGTTGGTATCTCGGCTGGCGCCCCGGCCCGATCCGCCGATTGCTGTTCGGCCGCTATCGTTGGTATTGGGGCGGCTACGCTTACCCCGCGTATAGCTGCTGTTACACTCCTGGATGCTGCACCGATGCGGCGACTCCGACCGATCAACCGTCGCCGACACCGGCCCAGAAGCCGATAATCGCCGAACCGCCGGCGACGCCGATGCCGACCGAACCTGCGCCCGCGCCCGGCAACGATCTGCCCCCGCTCGAACCGCAGACAACTTCGGCCGACACCAGCGGCGTTCTGACCGTTTGGGTGCCTTATGGCGCGGAGGTTACGATCAACGGTTTGAAAACGACCAGCAAGGGAAGCCGTCGGCAGTTTATCTCGCACGGACTGAAGCCCGGCTTCAGCTACAAGTACGTGGTCAAGGCCACGTTGGTCCGCGACGGTCAGCTGCTCGAGGACACCCGCACCGTCGCGCTGACCGCCGGCGAGATCACCGCCGTCGCCTTTGGCTTCAACATCAACCAGACCGAGCAAATGGCCTCGGTTCAGTAAATCGGTTACGTCGCTGAAACACGACGAAAGCCCGCGGTCTGCAAGCCGCGGGCTTATATTTTGCGCGGTGCGTTCGAACAGGGCGTTTTCATGCGGATCGCGGTAAACAGGGGCGATTCCCGGTGAAAAGATTTCTCGGCTCGCCCGCCGCCCCAAAGTGGATGATATTACCGTCAATAAAGGTCTTTTTTGGGATTTTTTGCGAAAAAACGCAATTTTTAGCCTCTCTTGGGCAACAATTCACAGAAAAGGGACTTTGGCGCCCGGCAATTGGCTGCTATAATCCTACTTTCGATCATACCATCGGCTGCTGGGCCGGTTGGTTCCCGCCTATTGGTCGATGAAATGCGTCGCAACGCGGCCGAGGCCGGTTCTATCCGGCCGCCCGCCGCGCGGTGTTAAACGAGCCGAACGTCACATAATTCCGCAGCAGGAGCGATTAACGATGAGCCAACAGCAAGGCCCGGCCATGATCGAGGCCCAGGGGCTATCGAAATACTACGGCAAGTTCGCCGCCATCGAGGACGTTACCTTCCAGGTCCGCAAGGGCGAGGTGGTCGCCTTTCTCGGTCCGAACGGCGCCGGAAAAAGCACCACGATGAAGCTGCTTACCGGCTACTTGGCCCCGTCGGCCGGCACGGCTCGCATCGCCGGGCACGATATGACGTCCGACCGTCTGGCCGGTTCCGCCCGGCTCGGCTATTTGCCGGAAAACGGTCCCTTGTACATGGACATGTCCCCGCGGGGGTTGCTGGGCTTCTTCGCCGACGCCCGCGGTCTGTCCGGCTCCCGCAAACGGGAACGCATCGAGGCGGTCGTCGAACTTTGCTCGCTCGGCGGTGTGATCGGCAAACCGATCGGAAAACTCTCGCGCGGCTACCGGCAGCGCGTCGGCATGGCCCAAGTCCTGCTGCACGAGCCCGACGTGCTGATCCTCGACGAACCGACCGCCGGCCTCGATCCCAACCAAATCCACGAGGTCCGCGAGACGATCCGTAAACTTGGA
>Ga0123335_1004281_pt1 | contig 18726 bp, 15 predicted proteins | sample BiotimSIPDNA_2_FD_89707 | JGI IMG/M metagenome (GOLD analysis project Ga0123335, IMG submission 89707) | Anaerobic biogas reactor microbial communites from Washington, USA - Biogas_R2 time_0 SIP DNA | ecosystem: Engineered > Bioreactor > Anaerobic > Unclassified | place: Washington, USA...
CCGGAACTTGGCGATGAACGGGTCGTGCGAAGTGAAGGCCTCGACCTGCTCGGCCAGCAGCGTGCCCAGCCGGTCTTCGGCGACACTGGCGAAATTCTGCCCGTCGGCGGCCAGACGCTTGTGCAGGCCATCGAGCGCGGCGTGATAGAAGTTGCCCAGGTCGAGCGGTTGGAGCTTGAACTCCCGACGGGGCCGCAGATCGAGCGCGTAGCGGGCGAAGTGCTTGTAGGGACAGGCGGCGAAGGTCGCCAGCCGCGTCGCCGAGCCCTTCAGCGGGCCCGCAAACAGACGTTGGACGACCGGATCGGCCAGGGTCGCGACGTTGTCGTACGCCAGCGCCGCGGCGACCGAATCGGCCGTGGCCCGATGGGCTGGGTCGGCCGCCATCGCACCGAGAAGCCCTTCGAGCCGCGTATCGACCTGCTCGTCCCGCGCGAAGACGTCACGACCCAGGCCGCTGCACAGCCACTCGGCCAATTCAGCCTCGGTGTGAATTTCCGCCGCGTCTGCCCCGTCGTCAACGGGCAGGTCGTCGAACAGATCCGCCAGGTCATCGACAAACTGCGACCGCGTCACGGGCCCGCCCTTCTCATCGGCCGCCGGATAGCTGATGCACAGAAACTGCGACGGCCGCGTGAAGGCGATGTAGGCCAGGTACTGACGCTCGGCCAGCGTCTGCGTCGTCGCCGGGGCCAGGTGCACACCCGCCGCCTCGGCCAGTTCGCGGTCGGCGTCCGTCAGCACGCCCGTCGCGGGCACCGGCACGGGGAACTGCTTCTGCGTGGCGCCCAGCAGGAAGACGGCCTTGAGGTTCGGGTGGCGGCTGCGCTCGATCGAGCCGACCAGCACCTGGTCGAGGCTTGGCGGGATGAACGCCATCGTCATCTGCGCGAACGCCGCCGTCACGATCGCGAGGAGGTCCTCCGGCGGCATCGGATCGGCCCCAAAGACCTCGACCAGTTCGTCGAAGACGTCCACAAACCGCTCGAAGAACTGCCGATGCTCGTCGGCCGCCGCCAGATCGCCCGCCGCCTGCGCTTCATCGACCCAGGCGGCCAGCGTCCGCTGAACGTTCAGCGTATCGAGCAGCGCGAAGACCGCTCGCGTGAAGTCGGTGGCCGTGCACAGAGGCGAGGGACGGTTCGCCCCTACCGGCAGCGCGGCCTGCAAGTCGAGCAGCGGCGCGAGGGCTTCCGTGCGTATTTTGTGGATGGCGTCCTCATCGAAGTCGGCATCGTTAGGGCCTTTGAATCGCCACGGCTCGGGCTTGAGCCAATCGCGGCCATCGACGCCGAAGGCCAGGCAGTAGTTCTCCAGGGCATCGACCTGCCCGGGATCGACCGGGGCCAGCGGGCTCTTGAGATAGGCGAAGACGTCGCCGCCGGCGAACCCGCCGATGGCCGCGGCCAGGGCGGACGTTGCCAGCTCGACAACCGGGTGCCGGCTCAGCGGCTTGCGCCGGTCGATGAAGTAGGGAATGTCGCAATCGTCGAAGCCGGCGACGAGGGCATGCTCGTAGCGGCCGAGGTCCGAGGCGACGACCGCGATGTCACGATAGCGATGGCCCTCGCGTTGCACCAGCCTTCGGATCTGCCCGGCGATGAATCGCACCTCGCTCCGCACGTCGGGCGCCGCCACCAGGCGGATGCGGCCGTCGGCCTTCGTGCGGGCGGCGCCAGGACGGAACAGGTTCCTCTCGACGTGCGCCAGCGGCGGACAGTCGGCGAATCGCCTTGCCTCACCGAGCAGCAGCGGCGGGCGAAGGTCAAGCTCGAGCGCTTCGATCCGCGCCAGCAACTCGCGATACGTCCGCACCGTCGGCTCAAACAAACCGTCGGACAATCCGCAATCTGCAATCGGCAATCCGCAATCAAGGGCCGGGTCGAGGTTCAGCGCGATCTCGGCACGATCGACGACCTTGAGCAGCTCGACGAGCAGCGCCATCTCGGCGCCGGTGAAGCCGGCGAAGCCGTCGGCCCAGAGCTGCGCGCCCTTGAGAAAATCGGCGCCAGCGATCCGCTTGCAGGCCAGCGATGCCCGGGCGTCCGGATCGACGAACCGCCCGCGAATCGACTCGGTGTACTCGCGGAAGACCAAGGCCAGGTCGGCGAACTTCATCGCCGGCAGGGGCGAGGCATGCTTGGTCCGGTTGGCCTGGAGAGCATCCAAATCCTCGCAGGTCATGTCGTAGCGGTGCAGCTCGCGGATCGTCTCGGCGATCTGGCGAGCGAAGCCGGGCAACAGCGCCGTCGAGCGAAAGAGCAGCAACCGCTCGCGGCAGTCGCGCAGGACCTTGTGGACGATCATCTGCCGGCCGATGGACGAGACGGTCCGCCCCGCCGCCGGGCCGGTCAGAAAGAACTGCAGGCGGTTGAACGACAGGACCCGCAGCCGGTGATAACCCGCCGGACCGCTCGACAGGATCGCCCGCTCGGCCTCGTACGTCGCCTGCTCGGGCACCAGGAACAGCAGCGACGGCCCCGACGGCTCGCGCAGCGCCTGTGCGACGGCCTCGACGCAGTGCGTCGTCTTGCCCGTCCCGCTCCTGCCCAGAATGAATCGAACCGCCATCGCCGCCTTTCGGATACGTCGTATCGAACGTCCCATCCGCTGCCGCTGCGAGCGAGCGGGACATCGGCCCTACGTGTACCCGATTCGACGCGATCTTTCAACGGTCAGTCGTCCGCGACCGTCGGCACAAGTCTGGCCAGCCACGGATAGACAACGCCCGCCGCCAGGGCGCCGAGGATCGGCGCCAGCCAGAAGAGCCACAGTTGACTCAGCGCCCAGCCGCCCACGATCACAGCCGGCCCCGTGCTCCGCGCGGGGTTCACCGACGTGTTCGTCACGGGAATGCTGATCAGATGGATCAGGGTCAGCGCCAGGCCGATGGGAATCGGTGCGAATCCCTGGGGGGCCCGCTTGTCCGTGGCGCCGAGGATGATCATCAGGAACATGAAGGTCAGGACCAGCTCGGCGACAAAGGCGGCGACGAGAGAATAGCCGCCCGGTGAATGATCGGCGTAGCCGTTCGCGGCCAACCCACCACTGAGACGGAAGCCCGCCTTTCCGCTGGCAATCAGATAGAGGACCGCCGCCGCGGCAATGCCGCCGACGACCTGGGCGGCGATATAGTGCGGCAGTTCCGATCCGGGGAACCGCCTGCCCGCCCACAGACCGAGCGAGACGGCCGGGTTCAGATGGCAGCCGGAAATGTGGCCAATTGCGTAAGCCATCGTCAGCACCGTCAGGCCGAACGCCAGCGAGACCCCCAGCAGGCCGATCCCCACGTTCGGGAAGGCGGCGGCCAGAACCGCGCTGCCGCAGCCGCCGAACACAAGCCAGAAGGTGCCTATGAACTCGGCCACGGAACGCTTCATCAACGACATGAAAAGACTCCTTTCTTATCTGCCCTGACGGATCCGCTCGTGCGAGCCGGACCGCCATCGTCACGCCGAGGAGCAGAGGCCGGGCTCCGGCGGGCAGACCGGAACCGCCCCCTCGCAGGCGTTCGGGTGACGCACGATGGCGACCATCGGCGGCTGTGCGACTCTCTGACCTGACTCGACGCTCAGTATTCCACGGCGGCCGGCAGGGTCTTGGCCTGCTCGATCCACTCGGCCACAACGGCCTCCGTCGGCACACGCCGGGTGAGTTTCTTCTGCGCGTTCACGTCCGCCATCTTCTGCGCCAGATTGGCCGGGACGCGGTGCTTGAGTTCCTTGACGGTATCGACGCCCGAGGCCTCCAGAAGCTCGGAAAACTCCGAGCCGATGCCCTTGACGCGATACAGATCGACCATATTGACCCACTTGAGAATCAGCGTCTCGCTGATGCCCGTCTTCTCGGCCAATTCGACTCGGCCCTTCTTCGTCTTGCCTGCAACCAGCAATTGATCGGTATTGCTGATCCCGGCGGCCCGGAGCTTCTCACCGTATGTCGGGCCGATTCCCTCCACGTCTTCGATCTTGTACTGCGCCATTCCACAACTCCTTTCATATAGAACCCGGCACGCCCCCGATGGAGACGTACTGCCTGACTTCATAGGTCTGGATATCCGCTTTGGGAAGATTGCCGCCATCGGCATACCGAAGAAACGAACGGGAGGGGTTCGGGTGAACCCCTCCGCCGTTCGCCAACAGCTTCTCCGTCTGCACGAGTCCCTTCTGTGGCATCCCACAAACGCTGCACAGACTTTGCCATCGGTCGCGACAACGAGATACATCAATACTGTCGCGTGGCCTCGGTTTCTTCGACGGAACGTCCCAGCTCCTGCGTGTTCATGATAACCTGGAAGCGGATGTCGCCCTCCTGAAGGGCTCTGACGACAACCTTCCACGTCGCTTTCTGGCCGACCGGCAGGATGTTCAGCGGTGCGAACCGGACGGTCCGGCCTTCCACTGTCGCCCGCGTCGGGCCGTCGGAGGAGACGTACTCCTGCGCATTTTCAAGGACGCAGGTGATCTGCACGTTGTGGTCCGGCGCCGAACCCTGATTGGTCGCAGTGATAAGGTAGGTCTCTTGTGCGCCGACCTCGATCGGGTCTTCCACATCGACGACTTCCAGCAGCACCGCGGCGATGCCCTCGACGCCGGTCCTCACGGTCGCCGTCACCGCATCGGCGCACACGGCGGCCGCCGAGGCGACGTTGGTATACGTTCCACCCTTGCTCGGCGTATAGGTCACGCTGACCGTCTTGGAGGCGTTGATCGCCAGCGTGCCCAACTGCCAGACGATCTTCGAGCCGGACAAGGACCCGCCCGACGACGCCTTCACTCCCTGAACGCCTTCAGGAATCGTGTCTTCCACGATCGTATCGACCGCCGGGGCGTCGCCCTTGTTCGTAACCGTGATCTGATACGTCCCCGGACGGCCGAGGAACAGCCTCTCCGGGCCGGTCTTGGTGATCGCCAGCACGGGCTGATGCACGATCGTTCGCGTGGTGGCCTCGGCCTTCAGACCGCTGCTCGACGTGGCGATTGCACGGTTGATATACTCACCCGTTCGCGCGGCCTTGAGGTTGACGGCGTACTTCTTCGATTGCCCGGCCGACAGCGTTCCGGCGTCCAGGCTGATCTGGGTCTTGCCGTCGGCGGTCTGCAATCCGGGCGGCAGGTTGTCCAGGACTGTGACACCGGGGATGTCGCCGGTGCCGCTGTTGGTGACGACAAAGCTGACCGGGATCGGATCGCACAGCACAACCGCCGGCGGCGCTGTCTTGGTCAGCACAAGTTTGGGCTCGACCACCTCGATATTGATGCAGGTGGGAATCACGAAATCAACCGTCGAACAATGCATGAGGCAGTCGGACGTGATGGCCATGCCCACGATCTTCAGGTTTACAGTCGTCTTGGGGTCCATCCCCCCCAGTGCCCAGACCAGGGTGCCGTCTCTCGGGCTGGCGGGCGGATCGGCCCTCTCGAATCGGAAGTTCCTCGGCAACCGTTCAGTCACGACGACATCGCCGACCACTACGTCGCTGATGTTGTTGACCTGGATCGTATACTCGAATGGCGTATTCATCGGGACCTGGCTGGGGGCCCGCACGTCGAGGCGAACCGCTCCCTGGGCCGGGTACGTCCGCGAGGCCACGGAGGAACCGCACTGATTCGACGCGGCCGTCGTCGTCCGCGCCGGAGGCGGGGCCACAGTCGCCGCCGCCGGGGCCGGGGCCGGGGCCGGAGCCGGGGCGGTCGTGGTCGCGGCAGTCGTCCTCGTCTGCGCAGCGCTCGACGACGAGGTCGCCGCCGGGTGCACTGGATAGCTGGTTCGCGACGAAGACCCGCTCGATCCGCAGCCGGCAACCAGTAGCACAGCCACAGCGCACAGAGCCAGAATCCAATGTACTCCCCTACGTGATGCCATGATGCAACTCCTTTCCATACAATAGGTCGCCGTTCACATGACCGGCCTGAATAGCGAAAAATGAAGACAAACCCTTACAAGCCTATAGACCCTCCGCCCCATCGGAGCGGCAGGGAAAACCCCATGGCCCCTCCCCTTTTATAGAGTGGTTTCGTAATAGTAGGTATAAGGAAAATACTCGATTTCAGGTCACAGCCGACCCGATCCCAGCCGCCACGTCCGGCAGCCCCACCCGACCGCCGGGGCAAGGGCGACTCTTTCCGCAGAACTACGTCGTTCTACGTATTTATAGACCCTCGGCGTCATATGTAGATTGGAGTGTGCTACGGTGGTGCCCATCCGCCACGGGTCCACACGCGTCGATACGCCGCCGGAAGCGGGCGGCCCAGGCGAATGCGGCAGGCTCACGATTGCAGAAAACAAGCAGCCGCCAGCCGAGGGGTGTGTGTGGCCCTCGATCGGCGGCTGCCTTTCTTGTCTACGGATTGGCGGCGAATCGCGCGGTCAGCTCGCCGGGCAGCCCGGACCGCTGCCGTCGCGCGGGCCCTGGCGTGTTCGGCCGCCCCGACCCTGTCCCCGACCCGGTCCCCGACCATCGGCCCGACCGTATCCCCGGTCGGGTCCCACGCCGCGTCCGTCGCACAGGCCATACCCCTGGCCGCGCCCGATCCCGCTATCGTTGCGCAGGCCGCGTCCCTGGCCCCGTCCGATGCCGCGTCCGTCGCGAGGCGGGTTCTGGCCGCGCGTCTGGTCGCGCGGACCGATCTGATCGCCCTTCGGCGTCTGTCCTTCGCACGGCGTCTGTGCGACGTCGGCGCCGATACGGGGCGTTTCGGTCTCGGTGACCGGTTCGCTCTGAGCTGTTACGGCCAATCCGAACACCAGCATGAACACGATGGCTGCGATTCCTTGTGTCTTCATAATGAACCCCCTTCTCTGATGTCATCATTCGTTTGGTTGGTTGCCTGCTTAGGCCCATTCACCAAGGTAGTGTGCGCCCACGAGGAAAGGTTACACCCGACTTGATCGCAGAGTACACGAGGTCCGGAAGCACGACGGGGTAAGACGGCGGGTGTGACTCAGGCGACGCCGATGAGGTCGAAGTTGGCGGCGACGGGGACGGGGGCCAGACGGCGAACGTCGGCAAGCCGACGGGCATAGGCGCAGTCCGCATCGCCGACCGTCTCGCGCACGGTCTCGTCGGCCGCTTCGTCCCGCAGGCGGCGCATCACCGCCCCGGCGATCCAGAGGAAGGGATTGTAGAAGTGCACCACCACAACGACATTCTGGATTAAGTTTACCCACAGATCGTGACGTTTGATGTGGGCCAGCTCATGAAACAGCACGTCGCGCAGGTGCCGCGAACCAAGCTGGGGCACAAGGTCGCGGGGAACCACGATGACGGGCCGCCACAGGCCGCACACCGCCGGCCGCGTGCCTTCTTCGGAGATCCTCAGACGCACCTTACCCTTGATCCCCATGCGTTTGCGGCAGTAACAGAGAATGTCGGTCATCAGAAAATTCGCATCCTCGGACCGACCGACGTCGCGGCAGGCCGCACAGGCGCGCCAAATCGCCACGCCTGCCATCACGACGACACCGCCCAGCCACAGCAGCAGCAACCCGCCCTGCCAGGTGATCGCGTGGGGCGGCTCCCCTATCCCAGCCGTGGTGGTCTGGGATTGTCCGGTGAAGGGCCGGGATAGGGAAGCACGCGGGTGATCCGCTGCCTGGTGTGTGGTCGGGTCTGCGAAGGCAGCGTTGCCCGAAGGCAAGAAGGTGAGAGGAGGATAGACAAGAAGAAAAGGGCTCAGCGCCAGATACGCGAGCACCAGAGCGATCCATCCACACCGCAGGGCGGCCCGGACGCGACGGCGAAGCACAAAAGCCACCAGCAGGGCCAACCCGATCAGGAGGGCCGACTCGATCAACAGCGGCAAGGCCAGCGCCACAAAGGCTTTGCCCATCGTATTGAGTTGTCCAAGCATCCATTCCATAGGTGGTCCTCATCTCTAAAGACGCGCGAAAGTGGAATCCATTACAGCCAAATAATCACATTCTCTTCGAGTATCCTGATGTCGGGAGGGTGGAAACGCCCTTGGGGGTGGTTACAGCATAGGTTGCAGGAACGAAGGGTTTTTGGGGTTCGTAGTGGCGTCGCAAGACGCTGCCCCGTTTGTAGTGACGCCGTAAGGCGTTACCGCGTTTGTGGTTGGTATGCCCTTACGGGCACACGACAAACCGCTTTGTTACGGTTGTGTTACGGTCGCGCGGTCGGCATCACTCTCTGGGCATGGTGATGACCAGCGGTTCGAGGACCTCCTGCGTCGTGCGGCCTTCTCTCGTCCTCAGTTCGACGCGGCGACGCACGGATCGGAAACCTGGATAGTGCACGCAAAGCGTATATGTGCCCGGCGCGGCAGCGAACGTCGTGGCGTCGTCATTGTTGTAGACCGGCTCGACCACAAGCCCGCCGCGTTCGAGCCAGACGTCGGGCGTCGCCAGCGGCTGCCCCTCATCCGTAACGATCAGCACGCGGAGGTAGCCGTGTTCGTCGACCGGATTCGCCTCGATGCGAACCGTCTCATGCCCCCCGGCCGCGAGCTTCACGCGCGCCAGCGGCGGGTCCAGCCGCGAATGCGAGAAAGAGTACTCCCCTTCCGGCAAGTGCGCAATCTCGAACGTGCCATCGGCGTCGGGCGTCACCGACATCTCGATGCGGCCATCGGCGCTTTGCACCGTCAAGGGCCAGGGCTCGGAATCGGACCAGGAAACCACCTCGCCCGAGATCCGCCCGTTTCCCGACGGAATCGTAACCACAATCTCCGCGTGCGATTGCCCTTGCGCAATCTCAAGTCGATCGCGAATCGCAGGATACCCCTCCCGGCTTGCCACGACGTCATACCGTCCCGCACTCAGCGCGTCGAAGACGAAAGGCTCCGAATGCTCGCGACGCGGTCGCAGTTGCCCCACCTGCCGACTCAGAAAACTCTCATCACTTTCGCGAAGCGTCACGTCCCAACGGTCAATCGGCATCGTCTCATCCGCGAAGAGCAACTCCACGGTCGCCTCTGCCTCGACCGCCTCCAGATCGCCCAGGTCCACATCCACGCCTCGTTGGAAATCGACGTTCGTCAGCGCGAACCACCGCTGCGCACCGCCACGGCCGGGAACAGCCCAATAGAGTGCCCGCCGGCCCGTGGGCAGGCCGTAGAAGCTGAACCGCCCGAGCGAATCGCTCAGCGCATACGCCTCGAACCCCTGCGACAAGCCCGCCTGAACCATCACCAGCAGCTTCGTATTCGCCACCGGCTCGCCCCTGCACACCAGACGCCCCGTCGTCTTCCAGGGCCCGCCGATATCCAGACGCACCGTCTGCCCCGCACGCGGCAAAATGGACGTCAGCACAACGCCCAACTCCGTAGCCGGATCGCCCCGAAAGACGTAACACAGCTCGTCGGGCAGGTGCTCGATGCGGTAGTATCCAAAGGCATCGGTCGTGACTTTGCCCAGCCGGGCGCGGTTCTGCGCCCAATAGGAGAAGCTCTTCTCATCCATGAGGTACACATCCGCCTCAGGCAGAGGGCTCCCCTGCCAGTCGTACACAATCCCCTCGACCGCCCCGCCTTTCTCCAGAATGATCCGCGCCTCCGTCACCCCCTCCGCCGCCATCTCGATGCAGCGCAGTGTGCGCGCATACTCCGGATGCCGAAACACGAACCATCGTTCTGTTTCACCTCCTGGGACATCGCCAATCGTGAAACACCCTTCGGCGTCCGTCGTCGCCAAGCGTTTGGCCTCCGCGGTCTTCGCTTGGGTATAGCAATCGCTGATCGCGGCCCCTTCGACGGGCCGTCCCGCTTCATCGACCACGATGCCCGAAAGAACCAGCGAGGGGCGCTTCTCTGCCGGTGCAGCCCAACCCATCATGTCGCCCTGGTGCCCGATGGGCATCTCCAGCACCACGCCTTCGCTCGGCGCTTCGATGTTCTTGAACCGCTTGATCCCGCCTCCCCAGACGGAAAGATCGTACAGACCCGGGATCAGGTCCGTCAGAGTGAAGTCGGTCTGCCCGGCGTCGAGATGTGCGCTCCCGACACCGCCGGTAGCGCTGTGAGCGTCGATGCGGACCCTTCCGCCGTAATGCCCTCCCGTGAAGACAACGGTCCCCGAAATGCTCACGCGACCCCGCGCCGACGGCACGGGGATCTGCACATCGAGCAAGCCCGTCTCGGGCGGCAGGTTGACATCCATTAGCGACCTGCCCCAGCCCCCACGCTCCTTGAGCACATGCAGTTCCAGTTCATATGCGCCGGGGACGATGTGGTGCAGAAAGAAGGTTCCATCCTCCCCCACGCATTCCTCGCGGGGGCCATGATAGCTGAGATTGATACAGTGCCACCACTTGGGCTTGGCCTCGATCCGCCAGCCCACCGGCGGCAGGCCATCCGAGCAGGTGGCGACGCCGACGACATCGACGCCCTTCGCCAGGACAAACTCGACCGGCTCGACCTGCCCGGGCTTCTCCAGAACCACCGACCGCCCCGCGGGCGCATAGTCGGGGTGATGCACGGTCACCCAGTACTCGTCGCAGCGCAAGCCGCCCAGGAGCACAATGCCATCGTCGCCGGACGCAACGAACTCCTTCGGGCCCTTGCCAAACTCATCGGACACATAGGCCGCGTACAGATCGGCACGCCGGACCGGTTGCCCTGCGCCGTTCACGATGGTCGCGAGAATCGCAGCCCCCTTGGCGAGGGCGAAGTCTTTGACGACCGGACGGCCCCGGCGCAACTCGACTCTCTGGAGGGTGCCTTCCCGCTCCCAATTGGCCAGCGTGACATGCTCGGGGGCAATCAAATCGATGATACATGGGCCTTCCTTCTCGACTGTATCGAAGACATAGAGACCGTTGCTGTCCGTCGTCGTTTCGTAGACCCCCTGGCCATTCAACCGAACCCGCACGCCTTCGAGGGGCTGGCCCGTGTCGATGTCGGTGATGGTTCCGCTGAGGACCGGAACCGCAGCCGCCTGAGTGCGAGGAACAATCTGCGAGACTGGCGCTTCGTTCGCGTCAGGGACGTCAGGCTCATTCGGCTCGCTCTCTTCGCTTCGCCCGCTGATCTGGTCGATCGCCTGGGCGAATGGATTGTCGTCGGGGTCACCCTGCCACTTCTCGGCCAGTCGCGACAGCGCCGGAAGCGCCCGCGCGTCGCCGATCTGTCCCAGCGACCCGGCTGCGAGGCGTTGACTGGCGGGCAGACCCGTTTCGAGCATCGTCACCAGTCCACCGATGTTCCGCGCCGCCGTCATCGTCTGGATTTCGCTTCGCTCTTTGGCCAGCCGCCTGGCCGGCGTGCTGACGCCTCCCGGCGTGTTCGGTCCGGGTTCACTGGCCGTGCGCGGCTGGTCCGTTCCCGTCGGGGTCCACAGCACGAAGGCCACGAACATCACCACCGCCGCCACCGCCAGACCCGCCGCGATCCGCACCACGCGCCCGACGTCGCCCTCGTACCACGACCCCGTCGCCTGCGACCGCCCCGACGTCGCCTGCTCCAGCGTCGCGCCCGCCTCGTCCAGGATCCGCTGGTCCAGCGTGATCGTCGTCGTCACGCGAAACTGCGCCAGTTGCACTTCGATGCGGTCTATGCGCCTCATTCCAGCGACCCTCCGGGCAGCATCGCCCGCAATTTCTCGATTCCGTAGCGATACCGCGCCTGGACCGTCGGCACCGACGTCTCCTGCAAGCGGGCGATCTCTTTGAACCGCAGCCCGGCGTTCAGGCGCAGCGTGACGACCTCGCGCTGCTCGACCGGCAGTTGCGCCAGTGCGACGGTCAGTCGTTGTGTCTCCTCGGCGAGGACCGCCGCGTCTTCCGGCATCGTGCAGGTCGGTTCCGCCGGCCCGTTCGCCTCCTCGCGTTCCGCTTGCGTCTTCCGCCGGCGGAACCGGTCGCGGACGCGATTGAGCACGCTGGTGGTCAGGTACCGGCGCAGGCTCGTCCGCAGCTTCAGCTCGCTTGCGGCCCCGGCAAACGAAACAAATACGTCGTGCAGGATGTCCTCGGCGGTGTTCATGTCGTGCACCAATGAGAAGGCGAGCGTCAGCAACTGGTCCTTATGAGCCACGTAGATCTCGCGCAGGGCGTCGGTATCGCCTCGCCTGAGTCGCTGAATCAGTCGCCGCTCGCTCAAATCTCCACCTCAATCCAACTGCGTCACAGAACGGTCGGTTCATTGGGTAGGACGCGGGAGATGGCATTCTAATGTGGCAAACCCGCCGGCGGGACTGATTTTCCTGATCGACAGCAGAAACCGGGCCATCGGCACTGGATATTCGGCGGCGTTCGTGGTCAAATAGGGTGTTTGGCAATAAGGCACAGACCGGCGGGCGCAGGCCTGGTATATGATGGAAGGCGATGGGACACGAGCAGAGCATTTACGTAGTCAGTATGTTCCTGATGGGGCCGCGCGAGGTCCTGGTCATCGTCATCATCACGGCGGTAGTCGTGTGGCTGCGCACGCGCCGCCGCAAGTAAGGCCTCCGGCCTGTACCGAATCGATCTTGATCCGGGGATCATCCCGACGCCCGTCGGGATGTTCTATGGCCAATCCCTGCCGCTGCGCTGCTGCTTGAGCCGGCTGCGATGCTTCTTGTCGTCCAGGCGCCTCTGCCGGGCGCCGGCGGGCGCCTTTGTCTTACGGCGCACCGGACGCGGCGCCAACACATCGACCAGCAACTGAACGAATCGCTCGATCGCCGCCTGGCGGTTGGCCGCCTGCGTGCGGAACCGCTGCGAGACCACCCGAAGCACCCCCTGCTTGTCGATCCGCGTCGAAAGCGATTGGAGGACCCTGTGCTTCTGCTCGTCCGACAGGCCGGACGAGCCGACCACGTCGAACAGCAGCGTCACGCGCGTGTTGAGCTTGTTGACGTTCTGTCCGCCGGGGCCGCTGCTGCGCGAGGCCTTGAAGAGCAGCTCGCTTTCGTCGATCTGCGTGTTGGCGACAATCTCCAGCATGGGCCGCATCGTAGGATGCGAACCGAAGATTGTGAAGTTTTTTTTTGGGTCCGATAGCCCCTGTCAATGCAGGCCGCGACTATGTTATCGGGTTTAAGACGGGAAGACGAATCAGCCTGGGGCGAAGACGGAAGGCTTTTGCGATGCGGCCGGGGACCTGTGGGGACCGCCGGAAGACGACAACGAGCCGAAGGTCGCTTTCCCCTTTGCGCGCCTGCAACGAGCGGCCGCCGCACGGCAGCCAAAAAGCCTCAAGCCCTCGCGATGTGGATGCCGATCAACACGTGCAGATGGCCGGCGTCGGACAGCACGGAAAGTCGCCGGAACTCTTTGACAACGACAAGAGGTCTCCCGGACAAGCAAAGACTTGGAGTGGAGTTCGCGCCCCTGCGCGAAACAGCAGACAGGTATTTCAAACACACCCAAAAAATGATGTAAGGGAATACTCTCGCGCTGGCCCGGCAGGGGCCCTTTTTTTTTGCTTGAACCATCGACGTCCTGGGGGACCTCTTCACGTCATGCCCTGTTGTCCCCCCCCACCGTCGCCGATTCGAGTCTACCGATCGTCCCGCGATTCTTCGGTCCTCCGCCGGAAGGATCGGGGTATTTGCCTACTTGTCCGCACGTCGGCTCTTCTCTACGATGGCTCTCTGTCGGATCCTGTCAACGATCCGAGCGTACCGGCGGCCGCCGTGGCCGTTGGACCGAATCGAGAGTCTTTGAAAGGAGCATGCGATGAAGACTGCTGTGTTGACCTGTGCCTCTCTGGCCCTGCTGGGTCTGTTTCTGAGCGGCTGTTCGACCACGCCGGAATCGGCCGACGACAGGATCGCGATGACCGCCAAGGTCCAGGACGCGATCGACCGCGCCAGGACCGCCGACTCCGGCTTGGCCGAATTCTTTGAGAAATCAGTCGGCTATGCCGTCTTCCCAACGGTGGGCAAGGGCGCCATCGGCGTCGGAGGCGCCTACGGCAAGGGCCAACTGTACGAGAACGGCCGCCTCGTCGGCTACTGCACGCTGACCCAGGCCACGATCGGACTGGCTCTCGGAGGACAGGCCTATACCGAGTTCATCTTCTTCGAGACAACGGAGGCGCTGGAGCGATTCAAGTCGGGTAACTTCGCCTTTGCCGCCCAGGCCTCGGCGGTGGCCCTCAAGTCGGGTGCGGCCGCCAACGCCAAGTACGAGAACGGCGTCGCCGTCTTCACGATGGGCGAGGCGGGCCTGATGTACGAGGCCTCCGTCGGCGGACAGAAGTTCACCTACGAACCGATCCTGTAGTGACAGCGTGACCAAACCCGTTCCCCGAAGGCGTTCGCTTTCGGGGAGCGGTTCGCTTTCGCTGCAGCACTGCACGGGAGGGGTCTGTCCTTCGCGCTTGCGAACCGCCGGTCGAGCCATATAGTATTCGGTGGTGATCTCCAACACTGGCTACACCCGATCCACAGCTTTGAAGGAGGCCGATCATGACGCAACAGACTCCCCCGACGAAAACGACAATCGCATTGACCCTCCTCGCCGTCCTGCTCGTGTCGGCGTGCGTGTCGCTGGCGCCCTGCGCGGAGCGGACCGGAGGACCCAACGCCGAAAACCTGCGCAGCGGCAGGAACTATATCGAAACGAAGGTCTACAGCGAACAGGAGGACCGCGAGCTTCTGAAGCGGTTCGAAGGTCTGCGCGTCGCGGACGTTTCCGACGGCATGGACAAGGTCGGCCTGGCGAACATGGGCCTGATGTCTCCCGAGATTCACGCCGCCTGGAAAGACACGAAGGAATACAAGCACCGCTTCATCGGCATCGCCGTCACCGCACGCTACGTCCCGACCAACGATCCGCCCGCCCCCGCCATGGAGACCGAAGCCTTCGACGCCTGGGTCGGCAAGACCTACAACGAGGTGACGCCCGAGCCGTTTGTCCCGCTGATCCGCGAGGGGACGGCGTTGGTGATCGACGACGCCGAGACCCGCGACGTCGGGAGTATCGGCTCGAACAACATCATGGGCTGGAAGCTGCGGGGCTGCGTGGGCGTGGTCACCGATGCGACCGCTCGCGACACAGACGAGATCGCCACCGAGGAGATTCCCCTGTACTTCCGCCATCCCGGCCGAGGCATCCGCCCGGGACGCAACGAGATTGAGTCGGTCAACCGGCCCATCGAGTGCGGCGGGGTGCTGGTCCGGCCCGGAGACGTCATCGTCGCCGATGGCGACGGCGTCATCTGCGTGCCGCGAGAGAAGGCCCGCGAGGTCGCCGACTACGCAAAAGCCACCATGGACGGCGACAAGGCCGGCCGACGCAACCTCTACAAACAGCTCGGCCTGCCCGAAGACGCCTCCGTCCGCTGACGCCGGATGCGCCACAGGGCTCGCCGCCGCCGAAGACGCTCGGGCACGTCAGAACATCACTGCCGGTGCAGGTTCAGCACCTTCGGGTGCGCGAGCTGGCGATAGTCGGCCATCCTCAGGCGGATGGCCTTCGTGTGGCTGCCGGCGCGAAAGACGATGTGGTCGTCCTTCTCCAGAGCCTTGTCCATGACCGTCTCCAGTTGGAAGAGGCTGCCGAACGGCGGCTCGGCCCCCACCTCGCAGTCGGGAAACAGCCCGGCGAAGTCCTCCTCGTCGGCCAGTTCGACGGACTTGGCGTCGAGCTGGCCCTTGAGGGCCTCCAGGTCGATCTTGGCGTCGGCGGGCAGGACGCACATGAGGAACCGGCCGTCGGCCTTGACGATCACCGGCTTGGCGACGAACCGGCCCGGCTCGTGCTCGATCTGGGCCAGCCGCTGCGCGCTGAAGACCGGCCGGTGCTCCAGGACATCGTACTTCACGCCCGACTTGTCGAGATACTCGGTGATCTGCATCGGACACCTCCCTGCATCATCCCTGTTGCGGGTCCCCCGGAGGCATCGAGTGCCCACGCCCGCTCGCGACACCAAGCCCCCAGGCACACACGTCTATGGTCTTTACGGACGCCCCGACGCCCCGGTTTTCACAAAACCCGCAGGGTGGCCTTTGGCCCTTTCAGCCTCTGCCCCCTGCCGATTGCCTACGGCCTGGAACGGCCGCCGATTTCTGCCAGCCAGGCGTCGTCGACCACGATGGTCTCCGTTTGCCCGTTCCGCACCAGGATGATCTGGCCGGTCACGTCCTTCAGGCCGTTTCCCTTCGGGTCGCTGATCCGCAAGAACGGGCGATCAATGTCGTCCTGGACGACCACCCGCGTGAAATGGATGTTTCCCCCGGGCCGGTGGTCGGAGTGGACGCCTTGCACGAAGATCGGCGGAAAGAACGCATCCTGCCGGGCGCAGTCGCGCAGGACCGAATCGATCATCTCGATGCGCACCGCGTCCCAGGGATTGAACTGGCTGGACAGGCCGGCCATGCCGTCGTTCTCCGAAACGAAACGAGCAATCCGCAGCAGCCCTCCCGGGGCATCCTGCTGGGCGGTGCACATGTGAATGCCATGCTGCCTGTTGTTCCGGCTGACGCAATCCTCCAGGTAGATGCTCATCGGCTTCGAGCGACTGCTCAGGTACTGTGGACAAATCTGATAGCCGGTTCCCTTGTTGCCTTCCGCCAGACAGCGGCGCACGACGCAATGCACCAACACATCGGTCCAATGGTTCGGCTCGAAATCGATGCCCGCCTGCGGCGCGGTTCCCTCCGTGTGCCGCAACAGGCACTCCTCGATCAACAGGTTCTCGGCGCTGATGACGCTGATCCCCTGCCGATGGTTGCCGTTGCAGTCCACACGCCGGATCACCACGTTCCGATTGGGGCCCGTCTTCGATGAAGCGCCCAGGTAAATGCCGTCGCCTCCGGTTTGCTCGATGGTCAGGTCCTGAACCAGCACGTCCCGGCAGCCGGAGAAAACCAGCCCGTGACGCCATTCCGACTTCGCATACGCATCGGATTGGTAATCGCTCTTCTGCATGCGAAGACGCACGGCGCTGCGCACGGCCCCCGCTTCGCCGCGAACGGCGACATCGTGGCATTCGCGAAACGACAGCAGGCAATCGGCCTTCGTCTGGAATGCCCCTTTCAACGCCACCAGTTCCGTTCCCGCCTCGAAGACGATCTCCTGCTCGCTCACGCCGCGCAGCGGCCGCGTCACCCACGCCGACGCCTGTCGGTCGATGACCAGTCTTCTGACGTTCGAGTTGATGGCGTCTTGCAGAAACTCGGTAGAGTCGCAGGGATCGAACCCCCACCACGAGGCCTGCGCCTCCTGGCGTTTGCCGTCCAGGACCTCCCCAACCAGCGCCGGGCGGGCCACGTCGGCCGCCCCCACGCAGAGCGGCATCACCAATCCACCATACCAACCGACGAAACGCACCAGGGATCGCAGCTTCATTTCAGCACTCCATATCATCGATTTCAGCCGCCCGGGACACCGTGTTGGCCGAAGGCCATCCTATCCGTCCCCGACGACAAAGCCAGAGGATTGTCCCAACCGGCCGTCCAGGCCCCGCCTGGATCGGGAGACCGGATGCAAAAACTTCCGCTTCTGCATAAGATTGTTCTTGATCGCACCTGCTGATTGAGTATGATGTTTATACAACCAAAGTTTCATAAATGGCGATTTGATGGAGAATATGGAGGGTAGACCCATGACGACGAAAGCCGAGCTGGCCGCGGCGGTCCGGCGGCCGCTGACCTGCCACGATTGCGTGTTCTGCCGCTGGGACCCGGGCCTGTGGCTGCGGACGATCGTTTCGGGGTTTCCCCGTGCTCGGGATGTGCGCCAATCACCCGGACACGCCCGGACAGTGGCGCGAGATCCCGGTCGGCGGGCCCTGCCGCAATTTCCGCCCGAAACCCCGCCTCGCCGCCGAGCCGCCCCAGCCGCCCGCCGACGACGTGCGCTACATCCCGCTGACCCGAGGCCTGTACGCCCTCGTCGACGCCAAGAACTACGACTGGCTCTGCCGGCACAAATGGACGGTTCAGGCCACCCACTCCGGCAAGGCCCAGTACGCCGTCCGAGGCTCCCACGGCCGCAAGATCTTCATGCACCGCGAGATCATGAAGACCCCGCCCGACATGGTCGTCGACCACATCAACCGCAACGGACTGGACAACCGCGAGGCCAACATGCGAAACTGCACCCGCCTGCAGAACCTCCAGAACCGCTACTGGAAGGCGGGCCGTTCCCAATATCGCGGCGTCAGCCCCCAAGGCGACAAGTGGATGGCCCTGGTCGGCTACAACGGCGAGACGATCTACGTCGGCCTCTTCGAAGACGAAGTCGAGGCCGCCAGGGCCCGCGACCGCAAGGCCTACGAACTCGCCGGCGAATTCGCCTGGCTCAACTTCCCCGACGAAATCCAACGATAGGGCGCAGGCCGGAGGCTATGGACCGCAGGTGCCCGAACGCCGCCCCCTGCCGCCTCCGGCCGGCTCTTCTTCCAGGGATTTCCTTGTCATCCGCTGCCCCTGAGGATAGGATAGACATGGTGGACCTCTGATGTGTGACTTCTCCGACAGAGCCTCTCCGGCTCCCGGAGGCCGGCGCGACGCAAGAGGCCCATCACCGTGGAAGGGGACGGCACATGAAACGAACGGGCTTCAGCCTCCTGGAACTGCTGGTGGTGATGTCCATCATCGTCGTCCTGCTGAGCATCTCCCTGCCCTCCCTGCTCGGTGCCAAAGACAGCGCCTTGGCCCTGGTCGCGATGGAAGTCCAGCCCGATGACGAGGGCAACGTCTTCCTGGAAATCAATGACCGCTCGAATCGAAAGGCAACCGACGACATCTACATGATCGCGATCGACCACCCGATCAAGTCCGGCGTCCGTCTGAAGAAACCCCTCCCTTCCGGCCTGAAACTGCGAAGACACG
>Ga0123335_1004283_pt1 | contig 18720 bp, 16 predicted proteins | sample BiotimSIPDNA_2_FD_89707 | JGI IMG/M metagenome (GOLD analysis project Ga0123335, IMG submission 89707) | Anaerobic biogas reactor microbial communites from Washington, USA - Biogas_R2 time_0 SIP DNA | ecosystem: Engineered > Bioreactor > Anaerobic > Unclassified | place: Washington, USA...
TATTCTTCATAGGTGATTGAGTCCTTTCTGTTGAATTTTGTTGGGGGCAACATTATTTTAACACGACTCGATCACTTTTTCTACTCCTTTTGTGTTAGTCTCACATCAATTGTAACATAACATCTAACATCGCCGCATATTGTCGAAATGACTTGACAAGCCTTTGCGGATTGTATACAATAAATGTGGTTTTACCAATCCGCAGGGGCTTTGCGGCTCCAAAGCAACAAAGGAGTACTAAATGACAGAACTTATTCAGAACGGCACCGGCAGACATCTTGCATCCATTAATGGCTCTACATCATATCTCATCGGCGACACTGCATGGGAGTTGTTCAGTGCCCTTGACCGGGATGAGGCGGAGCATTATCTTCGCACACGCAGCGCCCAGGGCTTCAACATGATACAGGCGGTAATTCTGGCTGAGCTTGACGGGCTGAAAGCCCCGAACGCTTACGGCAGACTGCCGCTGAAAGTCGGCGAAAACGGACTTCCCGACCCGCTTCAGCCCGATATCGACGGCGAATATTCTTACTTCGACCATGTGGAGTTCATTATAGATTACGCCGATAAGCTGGGGCTTATTATGGGCATTCTCCCCACCTGGGGCGACAAGTGGAACAAAGCCTCCTGGGGCAAGGGTCCCGAGATATTCACCCCCGAGAACGCCCGGGGTTATGGGCAGTGGCTGGCTGAGCGGCTAGCGCCCTATTCAAACATCTTCTGGATTCTTGGGGGCGACCGGTCTCCCGAAAAGCCCGAGCATTACGCCATTACAGACGCTATGGCCGAGGGGATTCGCAAGGGAGACGCGGCTGCCGGGAGACGGCGGCTCATGACCTTCCACCCCAGCGGCGTGCGCTCCTCTTCCGAGTTCTTTCACGATCGGGAGTGGTTAGATTTCAACATGCTCCAGTCGGGGCACGGCAGACCTGCGCCGGCGGCTTATGAGCTCCTGAGCCGCGATTACAACAGAACTCCTGTCAAGCCGACGATGGACGGCGAACAGGTATACGAGGACCATCCGATAAACTTCGACGCGGGGAACGGCTACTATGACGCGGCGGATGTGCGGGTCACCATGTGGCGCAACCTTTTCAGCGGCTCCTGCGGGAATACCTACGGTCATCACAGCGTATGGTGCATGAATCGCGAGCCGGGCGGCTACTTTACAATGAAATGGGATGAGGCGCTGCACCGCCCCGCCGCGCAGCAGATTATCCACCTGCGGAATTTCGTTGACGCGCATAATCCGGCAGATATGGTGCCGGACGAGAAACTCGTCACTGACAACCGTCATAACGCCAACTACATCGCCGCGGCGGTTGACGCGGGCAATCGCCGGCTGTACTTTGCGGTGCCGAACGGCTGTCCGTTCAGAATCGATTTTTCGGCGCTGCCCTTTGCCGTTGACGGATCCAATCTTTCCGCGAAGCTGTATGAGCCGAAAACCGGCGAGACAAATAACCTCGTCGCTATATCTCCCGGGGGGCATGTGACCTTCCCGGGACGCGCCGCCGGACGCGGCGAGGACGCGGTGGTAATAGTAAGCTGCTGACGGGATGCAGATACGCGACGCGACAGGGCGGCGGAAAATCGGAGATAAATATCAGGGGCTGTTCATAACGGACAGCCCTTTTTGATCTGCGCACGATATGAGCTGCGCCGTTTGCCGTGCGGACACCGTACCGGAATTTTCTTAAAAAATAAAGATGCAACGTTACATTAAAAAATTACATTTTTCACAAATATATTGACATTGCAAAAACAAAGTCTTATAATCGCGGCAGCGGTATAAATATACAATTAACCGACTGTCAGGAGGAACATTGCAATGAAAAAACTTGCGTTATCGGCAGCTTTGTTTATGCTTCTTGCCGCATTACTTTCGCTTTCCGTATCCGCGTATGACGAAGTTCAGCTCGTCGGAACAAACGCGCCGCCGGCAATCGACGGCAAACTCGACAAGTGCTACATGAAGATCCACGACTTTTACTCCCCGGACGTAAAGCAGTGGTATGACGCCAACGACACCGGTCACAAGGGCGCGGGCGAAGCCTGGGGCACCTGGGACAAGGACAACTTCTACTGCTTCTTCAAGATAGCCGAGAAAACCTATACTCCCAAGAATAAGAAAGCCGAAGCTCCGGGTGCTGATTATTCCTCAATGTATCTTGCAATTCTCGCAACCCTGCCGAAGGATAATCTTCCCGAGGATCCCAATTACGTAATGCAGTGCTGTTTCAACCGTTCCGTCGACAATACTCTTGAATGGAAGTATACCGGCTCTGTCCCGGAGCAGTACAGAGACAATTCATCGGCCTATGCTATTTACAAGGAATGCCCCTTCAAGTTCGAGTGCATAAACGAGGGCGGCTACACCTACTATGAGTGCGCTATGCCCTGGAACCAGATCGACCGCACCGGTAAGATTCAGTTTGTTGAGGGTCACAAGTGGTTCTTCAACTATATTATCACCTGGTGTGACGAGACCGGCGCGTTCCCGATACTCCAGTACGGTCAGGGTCTGATGAACGACGTTTACGACATGGGCGCCAACATGACGCTGGTTGCTCCGCCCGTCGCCGCCGTTACAACCACAGCCGCCGCGGCCGGTTCTCCGGCTTCCGCTCAGACTTTCGACATCACCGCAATCGCCGCATTCGCTGCCGTTGTTTCGCTCGCCGGCTGCGCCGTTTCAAAGAAGCGCAGATAATCGGCAGCACCGATATCGGGCGTATTTACCTGATAAACCGATAATTGAATAACCGAACCGGTCACCGCCTTTAATAATTCGGTGACCGGTTTTTTATACAATGTTAATGCAAAGCGGATTCAAGGCGTGCTTTCCGTATCCGCTTTTTATTATGCCTTAAAGTTTATTTTCAGACCCGGCGATAGACCCGCACCCAGTCCACTCGTACGCAGTCTGGCAGCTCCTCGGGAACTATTGGCTTCGCCCAGGAGCCGAACTCGGCGGTGAGCTTCAGATAGCCGGGCTGATTGCAGATGCCCGGTTCGGAGGTGCGCCAGGTCTCCTCGCCGTCGATGTAGAAGATATATTCGCTCTCGGTCCACTGCAGAGCGTAGGTGTGCCAGCCGCCGTCATACTGATTGGTGCCGTATATGCTCTTGCTCACCGATTTGTGCGCCTCGCCGTAGCCGTCCCAGTGGATGGCGTGGTTGACGCCGTCCCGCGCCCGCTCTCCCGACTCTATGATGTCGATCTCGGCGCCAGATACCGCCGAGCCGTCCACCTTGCCCACATTGCCGCACATCATCCAGAAGGCTCCCCAGAAGCCGGTGGTCTTATGCCACTTCATCCGGCATTCGAAGTAACCGTATGCCTGGGTGAAACGCCCCGCGGAGCGTATCGCGCCGGATATGGGCGTTCCGTCCTCCCGGATAGACGCTTTGAGAATAAGATTTCCGTCTTTTACCTCGGTCATGCTGTTGCTCCAGCGGCCGCCGATGTCCTGACGGCGCGACTCGGGACAGTATTCCCATTTGGTTTTATCGATGCTGTCGCCGGTAAAATTGTCCTCAAATGTCAGGGTATACTCCCTGCCGCCTAATATTATGTTATCTGCCATATTTTCCTCCATGTCATATTATGTCTAAAATCCGTCCGTTTATATTATACACCGAAGAATGCATCTGCACAAGGGTATTTTCGAAAATCCGACGAATCCCGTCTTGACAGCCTGCTCTCTCCCTGTTACAATTACTGTGTGCAAAACGCATAAGCAACAATAACAGGAGGTTTATCTATGAAGTACACGGTTGTATCCTCTGCGGAATTCACCTATCCCGACATATGGGATTACCCTTCGTCCTCAGATAAGATAGACATTTTCGGAGCGCGGGACAGCTATGCCTGCTTCCAGCTGCTTTTGGGAGACCGCGGTTCACCCGAGGTTTCGGTGTCCTTTAAGGGACTGCCCGATGGAGCCGACGCCGAAGTCTATACACTGCGCTCGGTTCAGGTGGAGCGCAACCACGGCATAACCCCCGAGCAGTACGCTCCCCATTATCCCGAGCGCGTGGCGCCCTACCGCCTGTACGAGTGTCTGCGCACCTTTGACGGCACTCTCGACCTGACAAGCGGCGTCGGCGGGCTTTACGTGTCCGTGAAACTTGACCCCGACTGCGTTCCGGGCGACTATGCCGGCAGCATGCTTATCGACGGCGAGGCTATTCCGCTTAAGCTGAAGGTTTACTCCGTACGGCTCCCCGAGGAGACCATGAAGATGATCCTCGGCTTCTCGGGAGGAGCGGTTGCCAAGTACCACGGCGTTGAGCCGGGGTCGAAGGAGTATTTCGACCTTGAAGAGAAGTATCTCGCCATGCTTCGCCGTGTGCATCAGAACATGATGTATACCGGCGGGATAAGCGCCAAGGAAGTTACTCCCAACCGCTGGGAGTTTGACTTCTCGAATTTTATCGCCCAGGTCAAGCGCTATGAAAAGGCGGGCATGCGCTACTTCAACGCCCCTTCGGTAGGCTGGCGGCAGAGCTGGAGCGCCTCCACCATACTTGTGAACGGCAATATTCCCTCCATGTCATATGAGGGCTACTGCTACCTTTCCCAGTATCTGCCGGCGCTGCGCGATGTCCTGAAGGAGAACGGCTGGCTCGACCGCTTTGTAATGGGCGTGGCTGATGAACCCAACAACGCCAACTGCACCGAATTCAGGGCGCTCTGCGGGCTTATCCGTAAGATAGTGCCCGAGATACGCCTCATCGACGCAATGTCCTACGGAAATCTCCACGGCGCGCTGGATATCTGGGTGCCGCTCAATTCCGAATATGACAAGCATCGCGAAAAGCTGGAGACGCTCCGCGCCTCGGGCGACGAGATCTGGCACTATGTCTGCTGCGGTCCCCGCGCTCCCGGATATATCAACCGCTTCATGGATTATCCGCTGCTCTCCACCAGATATCTGCATTGGGGCAACTACCGCTATAACCTGACCGGTTTCCTGCACTGGGCGGCAAACTGCTACCAGACGGGTCAGGACCCCTTCGAACTGAACTGCCCCGAGCATCACAACACCGACTCTGTCTGCTTCCTGCCCGCCGGCGATACACATATTATTTACCCCGGCAAGGGCGAGCCCTGGATGTCGATACGCCTTGAGGCTCAGCGCGAGGGCGCAGAGGAATATGAGCTGCTCAGCCTCTTGGCCAAGACCGACAAGGCCGCGGCAGACGCCCTCTGCGCGAAGGTCTTCCGCTCCTTCAAGGATGTGGAGTACGACATCGCGGTCATCACCGACGTCAAGCGCAGCCTGCTTGAGGCGCTGTCAAAGTCAAAGTAAAAAACAACCGGAAAGAATATAAAAGAATATATAGTATGACAAAAATCCGCGTAATGACCTACAACATCCAGCACGGACATGTCCATCTGGATGACCATATAGACCTTACCCGCACCTGTGACGTTATCCGCGATATCGGCGCCGACATCATCGGACTAAACGAGGTTCGCGGCAGAGCCTGGGGCGACACCACCGTGTCGGACGCCTCCCGCTACACCGCCCAGGTTGAGGAAATGGCGGCGTATCTGGGCTATCACTGCTATTTCGGACGCTCGATATACCTGTCGGGACACAAGCCCTACGGAAACGCCCTGCTGTCGAAATATCCCATTCTCGAAGCATCGGTTATACGCATACCGAATCCCGTCGATCCGGCCGATATCCGGCGCTTCGAGCCGCGTTCCATCTGCCGCTGTGTAGTGGGCGTGCCTGCCGTGGGTGCGGTACCCTCGACGTTCGACTGCCCCATGGCACGGCTGGCGGTTTACTCCTCCCACTTCGGGCTTTCGCCCGCCGAACAGGAGCACGCCGTGTCCGCCGCGCTGATTGCCCTCGGCGAAGAGGCGCTGCCCTTCGTATTCATGGGCGACTTCAACATGGAGCCGCAAAACCCGCTTATGCAGCCGCTGCATGAGACCTTAAACTCCGCCGCCGGCTTCATCGGGGAGAAAAAGAGCCATCCCTCCCACGCTCCGACTGCCCTGATCGACTATATCTACACTTCCCGCAGCGTAACAATCACCGCCGCCGACATACCCCGGGTAGTGGCAAGCGACCACTGTCCGGTGTGGGCGGACATCGAATACTGAAACAAAATCGGAGAGCAACGGCTCTCCGATTTTTATATTCAGAACAGTTCCCTTCCCTGCCGGCGGGCAAGGCCGATATACTCCTCGTTCCCCCGTCTGCCGTTGTACCAGAGCAGCCAGCTGCCGCTCTTCTCATCCCATGCAACGGCGGGCTTGTAGCAGGAGTCGCAGTCCCATGCGCCCGCGTCCGGCAGAACCATGGGATTATTCGGCGACCGCTCCCAGCGGGTGACGCCGTCGGGCGATCCGGCGCAGCATACGCAGGCGGTGTGGATATCCTTGTAGCCGATGTAGAACATGAGATATCCCATGTCGTCGGTCTTTATCACCTGACAGCCGCCGACCCTTGCGCGCTCGAACTCGTTCGAAGGGTCTGCCACAAATATGGGGTTTATCCGTGATTTGTGCCAGACGATACCCCCCTCCGACTCGGCATAGGCAAGCACATTGGGCTCATAGGTCTCGCCGGCGGCATACCACATGCGGAAAATGCCTCTGTCGTAGAGCACGCAGGGGTTCATCACCGAAAGACCCTCCCAGTGCCGCTCGGATATCAACACCGGCTCGTCAAACCGGCGCCAATTGAGTCCGTCGTCGCTTTCTGCATAGCCGATGAAGCTGTAGCCCCTCGCCTGTCCGGTGTACCACATCCTGAAGCTGCCGTCGGGCAGAATCACCACCGAATTTCGGTTGATGTTGTCCTCCCAGCCGCTTTCGGGGTTGCTCTCCAGGGTGATTATCGGCTCGTCCCAGTGTATGCCGTCATCCGAGAAGGTGACGGCAAGCGCCTTCTTCGGGCGCCATGAGAAATCCATCCGGTATCTTCCGTCCTGCGTGATAACGGCGGCGTCGAAATAGGTGCCGGTGGTTTTGTTTCCCAGCACCGGATTGCCGGGATATTTCGTGAAATACATAACCTTCTCGTCCTCCGATTATTTGAATATTTCCATGGTCTGATTCAGCTTGGCGGTGGCGGCGTCAAGCTTTGAGGCTATGGACGAAGCGATGCCCGAGTCGTCGCGTTTCTTGAGCGCGTCGGTATAGATGTTCCTTGCGCCGAGGAAACCGAAGGCGTTTTCAAGATCCATGGTTCTGGTCTTTCTTATTATCTGCAGCATGTCGTAAGAGTCCTGGTCGCGCATGGCTTTGTACTGCAGCAGGACGTCGAAATAGGAAACCGCGTCGGTATAATAGCTGTCGGCGTTCATGGCTTCAAGCATTGCGCCGGTGAGTTCAAGGCGGGATGAGGTTACCGGAATTACCGTTATGGTCGCCCACCAGGTGCTGAAGGTGTGGGAATAGTCCTCCTGCGCCTCGTCAAGCTTCGGAACGGGAAGCAGGCCTATTTCGGTCTCGAAATCCCGGAAGATGATAAGCTGTTCTATGCCGCCCACATAGTAAAGCGCATTGTTGGCACGGAAGCCCTTGCGCAGCACATCTGTCCAGGGGTCGGAGTATTTCGACGAATAATCCTCCGCAAAAAGACAGCCGCCGCTGCGCATTACGCTGTAAATCTTCTCCGCCGCGTCATAGAAACGCTGGGAAATGCGGTATTCGGGAATGCCTTCGTCGTTGTGCGCGGTCAGGTTGACGCCGCAGCCGGTCATGTGGCTGAGGAAGTTGAAGTACTCCGAGCAGGCGCCGTAGCGGTCGTTCTCGTCCATGACGCCGTTGCCGTCGATGTCGGAGACTACCTTGGTGATAATCTCCTCGAAGGTGTCGAGCGTCCATTTGTTATCGCGGACAAGGTCATATGTGCCCACGCTGTAATCCTTGTCCAGCTCCTTGTTGAAGACCACCGCGTAGGTGTGGGAGTCGGTCCAGGTGTTAAGCGCTCCTATCGCCGAGTATGTGCGGCCGGCGAAGGACATGTCTCCGGCTACTCTGCTGTCCCACCAGGGTTTTGACAGGTCGATGTAGGGCACGGTGTTCAGGTCGACCAGATAAGCCCCCGACACCGTCAGATTCGCCGCGTCGACGAATGGCGGCACAATGGCGTCCCAGCGCGTCTCGCCGGCGTTCACCGCGTTGATGATAGCGCCCCTGACGTCGTTCCGGGGTTTTAACTCCTCGGTGAGCACAACGTCATATTTGTCTTCCAGGCGTATGGTGCGCTCGTATACCGCGTCGTTCATCACCTCGGCGTTCGCCTCATGCGAACAGAGTTCCGAATAGTAGCGGATGATCTTGTCATCGCCGTCGTAGTGCAGAAACACCAGCTCGGCGCCGTCATAGGTCTTGTCGGGCACGTCGGACGCAAGCGCCGTTGTCCCGGTTTCGGCATCGGTGGTCTCTCCGACATCGCCGCCGCTCTCCGCCGGAACATCAACCGCCGCATCTCCGCCCGAACAGGCGGCGAAGGCCGTCAGCATGGCGATGCAGAGCAGCATGGCAAGCAACCTTGCCGCATGTAATCTATTCATATTCTGTTACCTCCTTGGATCGTTCAATCAGATTGTACTCCATGCCGCCTGCCGTGTCAAGCATCGTTTTGTCTTTTGCACACGGGCCTAAGAAGGGTAATATAACGGTTGACAAGCGCCGAAAATGATGTTATTGTACTGTGTGTATGATATGACAAATACCCACAGACGCAGCGGCCGGCTGCAGGAGGGAATCATGACCGACAGAATCAAACGGATGTCTGACCTGAGCAATCAGGCAAACATCTATCCCGATACAATTACCCCCGAGTTCGAACGCGCCGATCCGGGAAAACACTCTATTTAATCTGCTGATTCGGGTGGGCGGCTATTCCGACCGCTTTGTCACCCTCTCGGATAAACTGCGGAACGAGATAATCTCCCGCACACGCAATGCCATAGGCTGAAGCACACGAAAAACAAGGGGCACCGCTTTTTCAAGCGGTGCCCCTTGTTTAATGTCCGGTTAAGCGATGTTTTTCATTACTCCGAATAGATTTCGAGGTAGCTGTCGATCGCCGCCTGAATCTTCGGCTCGACGGAGGCATAGGATGAGGCGAAGTTCGTGTTGTTATTGTTGCTGAAAGCGGTGATGAAGGAAGATGCGCCGCCCCAGTCGAAGATGTAGCCGATATCATATACGCGATTGAAGCGTATGATATCCAGCATGCGTCCGGTCTCCTCGTCGCGGATGACTTTGTTGATTATTGTGGTGTCATAGATGGCGGGGAATACGTATTTCTGCGACAGGAAGTGCATCGCTTCAAGTATGGTTCCGGTGCCCTCCGGATCGGGGTTGGTAACCGGTATAGTGGTGAAGGAGAGATATTGGGGATGTGTGGACGAATAATAACCGTCCTGGGACTCGTCAAACTTGGGCTTGGGGATAATGCCGAAATCCGACTCCATGCTTCTCAGGTCAAGGGTGCCCACAAGTGTGCCGCTGTAGTAAAGCAGGCGGTTCTCCATAAGCATGGGCAGCATCTTGGTGCGGAATATATTCTCACCGGAGAAGGACTTAGGGACATCCGCCGCCCAGATGCTGTGGGTATTGCTTCGCAGGAGGGTTACATATTTCTCGATGCCGGTGACAACCCGCTCATTGTTGAGGGTAATCTCCGGCGTGCCGTTGACGTTTGTGACTATCTGTTCGCCGAAGGCGTTAAGTCCCCAGAGCAGCGAAATCGCCTCGCCGAACAGTCCGGCGGTATCCTCGTAGCCCACATGGCCGTCGCCGTTTACATCATGGGTCACCGCCTCGCACTGCTCAATGAGCTTGTCAATCGTCCAGACTCCGTCGTCTATCAGCTTGAAGGGGCTTTCAAGGTTGTAATCCTCGATCATCTGTTTGCTGAACATGAAGCCGGTGGAGGAGAAGAAGGAACGGATGTTCATATCTCCCACCACATTGAACAGCTTGCCGCCAACGGTGAAGGAATCGATGGAGTTCTTGTCCCACCAGCTGTGGGAAAGGTCTATCGTATCAATATCATAGAGGTTGTAGAGAGAATTGTAGCTGTTAAGCACCGTTTTCGCCGAGTAGCCCTGCAGGTTTATCGCCTGATATGCGTTGTCGCCCGCAAGTATGACCTTCAGCGCTTCGCCGCCTACCTTCGTGCGCTCCACGCCCACCGCCTTGATAACGATGTTGAAGGCTTCCTCTATCTCAATAGTTCTGCGGAAAAGGGCGTCATTGATGGGATCGCCGTTTTCGGACTCCGCGAGCGCTTCGCTGTAGGTGTTTACCACCCAGTCCTTGCCGTGGGTCTCAACTCCGAAGAAGGTGAAATCCATGCCGCCGAAATCCTGCGGTACTATTACCAGTTCGGGAGCGGTGGTGGTCTCCTCGGTTTCGGCGATCTGTGCGTCGGTCGTCTGTTTGACCTGCGTATCTGGATCGCTGCCGCCCGAACAGGAGGTCGCAGCCAAAGCTAAGGCGGCAAGAACAATAATAAGCGACAAAGCGGCAGACAGGTTTCGTTTCATTTGTTTCCTCCGAGTTATTTTTTATCTGTCCGTAATTTTACCACTGTTCACGCAGGGTGTCAACATTTGCGGTTTGACTTTTTCCGTTAAAACTGTAATTTCACCTGAATTTTACTTGCATTCAGGTGAAAACCATGATATCATTGGTATGCGGTATATATAATGTTCCCCTTTGACTGTCGGGCTGCCGGCGTTCTGCAGCCGCTCAAAATATAAAGACAAACATTTACATAATACACTTTACTTGACATCCGGCACAGGTTATAATATACATATAAGGCAGGAGGTGCTGTCATGGACAAGGTAAAGGTCGTACTCTCGGGAATCGGAGGGTACGGGATGACATATGTTAACGCGCTGCTGGACGGCGGTCTTGATAAAGCCGCGCTTGTCGGCGTATGCGACCCCTTTCCGGAGGGCTGTCCGCGGCTGGAGGAATTAAAGGCGCTCTGTCCGGTATATGCCTCTCTCGAAGAGTTCTTCGCGGCTCATAAGGGCGAGGCGGAGCTGGCGGCCATATCGGCGCCGATACAGTATCATGCAGGGCAGATTCTTCTGGCTCTCGAAAACGGCTGCGACGTGCTCTGCGAAAAACCGCTGACCGGTGACGAGAAGGCGATCGAAGGTCTCATTGCCGCCCGTGACAGGTCGGGGCGCAATGTGTCGGTGGGTTACCAGTGGTCACACAGCGCCGCCATACTCGAGCTTAAGCGCGACATACTCGACGGCCGCTTCGGAGCGCCCCGGCTGCTTAAAACCATAGTGCTCTGGCCGAGAGCCCAGTCCTACTACCGCCGGGGCACCGGCTGGGCGGGCAGGCTCAACGCCGCCGACGGCACGCCGATACGCGACAACGTGGCTCACAACGCCACCGCCCATTATCTGCACAATATACTATATATTCTGGGCGGCGATATCGACCTTTCCCGTATGCCCGGACGCATTGAATACACCACGGCAAAGATAAACAATATCGAAACCTTCGACACGGCGGTCATCGGCATGGACTTCGGAAACTGTCGGGGACTGTTTATCGCATCCCACGCCGCCGCCCGAACCCGCAATCCCGAGTTCATTTATGAGTTCGGGAAGGGCAAGGCAGTCTTCCCCGTCGAGCATGAGGGTAAGAAGGTCATAGCCGGTTATTTCGCCGACGGCAGCGTGAAGTATTACGGGGATCCCTTCGCTCAGACTGCCGGCAAGCTGTGGCACGCCTGCCGCGTCCTGCGGGGAGAGGAAAAGGTCGTCTGCGGCATAGAGGCGGCGGCGCCAGAGGTGAAGGTCATAGTCAGATTGTCTCAGTCCGGTGCGCCCTTCTTCGCGCCGGAGGTCTCGAAGGTACGGTATGACCAAAAGGGCGACGAATTCAGATATGTGGAAGGTCTGGATGAGCTGCTGGGCGAAATCTACGACAGCGGGAACTTCACTTCCCTCGAAAAACTGCTTTGACTTATAATCTGAAAAACCAAATAATTTAATATAAAGGAGAACAACATGAAATTCTGTAACAAATGTGGAGCACAGGCAGCCGACGGCGATGCCGTCTGCAAGGCCTGCGGAGCCAATTTCGGCACACAGCAAAACGCCAACACCGGTGGAAATGCCACCCAAAACCCCAACGCATAGCAGCAGTATAATCAGCAATACAATCAGGCATATCGTTTCGACCCCTGGGATCATACTGCCGAGTTCGCCGCACAGGACATTGCGGATAACAAACTTTTTGCAATGCTCTGCTATATGGGCGCAGCGCTGGGCGCGATTCTTGCGCTTCTTTATTCACCCGGCTCGCCCTACATACGCTTCCACGTCCGTCAGAGTATCCGTATTTCTATCGCGTTTGTCCTGGCCGGGCTGCTTAACATAATACCCATCCTCGGCACCATCGCAGCGTTTATTATCTGGGCAATCCTTACAGTTGTGAGCATCATCTGCTTCATAAACACCGCGTCCGGCAAGTCGATTGAGGCACCCATTATACGCAGCATCAACTTCCTCAAATAATCCTATAATGGAATTTACGGCAGGCAACGCTTAATGCTTAAAATCAAATCGGCGGAGATTCTCTGTGTCGGCACCGAAATTCTCATAGGCGACATAGTCAACACCAATGCCGCATACATATCCGGACGGCTGGCGGCGCTGGGTATAACCCAGTATTACCAGGGTGTGGTGGGCGACAATCCGAAAAGGCTTTCGGCGCGGCTCACCGAGGCGCTTGAGCGCTGCGACCTGGTTATAATGACCGGCGGTCTGGGTCCCACCTACGACGATCTCACCAAAGAGACGGCGGCGGCGGTAATGGGGCGCAGGCTTGTGCCCCATGCTCCGTCGATGGAGCGCATTAAGGCATACTTCGAGCGCTCCCGAGGCGTTATGAGCGCCGCCAACGAAAAACAGGCATGGATGCCCGAGGGCTGCATCGTATTCGACAACAGCCACGGCACCGCCCCCGGCTGCGTCATCGAGGACGACGAGCGGGGCAAGGCGGTTATGATGCTCCCCGGTCCGCCCCGGGAGATGAAGCCCATGTGGGATGAGTCGGGCGAGCCATATCTGGCGAAATTCAGCGACCATGTGCTGGTGAGCCGCAATGTCAACATCTGCGGCATAGGCGAGTCGGCGGTTGAGACGATACTCTCCGACCTTATGCGAAGCTCTGAAAATCCCACAGTCGCTCCCTACTCCAAGGACGGTGAGGTGCGGCTCAGGGTGACCGCGGCGGCGGATTCGGCGGCGGCGGGTCTGCCGCTCTGCGACGCCATGATAGCCCGTGTGCGTGGAACGGAAGTGGGAAAATGGATCTACGGCATCGATACCAGCCTTGAGGAGGCGCTTGTGCGGCTGCTCAAGGAGCGGGGGCTGCATATAACGGCAGCCGAATCCTGCACCGGCGGTCTTATCTCCCAGCGCATCACATCGGTGCCGGGAGCGTCAGAGGTCTATGACGGCGGCGTCATTACCTATGCCAACCGGATAAAGGAAACCCTTGTTTCTGTTCCTGCCGAAACCCTGGCTGCCCACGGCGCCGTTTCGGAGGAGACCGCCTGCGCCATGGCCGAGGGAGTACGCCTGCTGATGGGCGCCGACATCGGAATCAGCGCTACCGGCATTGCAGGTCCCGGAGGCGGCACCCCGGAAAAACCGGTGGGTACCGTCTATATCGGCATATCCACACCCGACGGCACCGAGGCAAAGCGATTCTCCTTCACCGGCGACCGGGAGAGGATTCGGCTTCTCACATCAAGTCACGCTCTGCGCATGGTTCTGGTAAGTCTCATGCGCCCGGACATATAATTTTTATCATATGAACAGGGATGCCCTGCTTGAAAACGGGCATCCCTGTTTTTTGTATATATTACTGTAATATCTGCGAGTTTTATATGCGTTGAATCGTTGCGAATGCAATTATGACTTAATTAGCGATATACTATTGACAAATCGAAAATTATATTGTATATTTCAATTGAGGAACTCCGCAGGCTTCCCGTTCCCGTAAACGGATTCCGGTTTGCCGGATTCAGCGCCGCTCCGGCCGACATCACACGGCACTCATCAGGTGTGCCGCAATTCATTTCAGTCAGGCGTACCGTATTTCATTTCAGACATGACATTAAAGGAGACATGACATTATGAAAAAAATTTTCTGCATGGTTCTGGTTATTCTGACTGTTGCAGTTCTTACCGTTCCTTCCTTCGCAGCCGAAGTTATCGGCGCGAATTCCGCCAAAATCGCCGTTACGATTAAAGGTATCTCTGCCGAGAAGCCGGTTATAGACGGAACTGTCGGCGAGTTCGAGTACGAGGAGATAAAATACACCGAGGCCGACTGCCGCTACTACTCCTCCTCAAAGGATGCTTTCGTTGATACCATTAAGAAATACACCTACAAGATGTATGCATCCTACGATGCCGAGTATATTTACCTCGCGGTTATAGTAGACACCCCCAACTATACCCAGACCAAGGACGCCGGCTCCATCTGGCAGGAGTATTCACTCCAGGTTTCCTGCGCCAAGCCGGACGAAGCCACTCCCGCCAACCGTTCCGAGTACGGTTTCGCCAAGATGTCCACCGACGGCAAATTAGTATTCAACGCCTGGGCGGACGCCTATAACTTCAAGTGGGCTCCCGATCTCACCGGCAAGGACTTCAACGTCTACACCAAGAACGACGTTACAACCTATGAGATGCGCATCCCCGCCGGCGCTTTCGGCATCAAGGCTTTCAATAAGGGCGAGAAGATCCGCCTTAACTTCTGCATGAACGTCGGCTCCGACACCGTCGGCGACAAAGAGCGCGGACAGATCGAGTGGTCCCAGGGCTGCGGCGGCAGTAAGGATGCCACCAAGTTCGCGGTTCTCACCCTGGGTGACAGCATCGTTATCCCGGTAGTTGAGACCACCGCCGCTGCAAAGCCCGCTGCTGCCAAACCGGCTGCAGGCGCTGCCGCTCAGACCGCAGACGTCCTCGGCTACGCCGCCGCTGCCGTCATTGCATCGGCTGCCGCGGGATTCGCCGCTCTGAAATCCAGAAAAGCATAATTTCCTCCGGTTCGGGATTGTCCTTTGTTTCGGTTTAGCGGTTCTTCGGTTTTGCCCTTTGCGCGCACGCCTTGTCTGCCCGGTGCAGACGGGTATTCAGTCACTTTCCGCGAAAACATGAACCGCAATTATATACTGTAATATATAACGGGAAGCCAAAAAGCCCCGCCTTCACGGCAGGGCTTTTTTATATTGTTCCGGATATGCCTCGTTTTACTTTCCTTCAATTTCAAGAACCGCGGATTTCAGCCCCGGAGCCGAGGCATAGAGTTTCGCCGTGCCCTTTGCGGTAAACCTGACCGCGGCGGCGATGATACCGGCGTACATGCGGCGCTCGGCGCAGAAGGGGGGCACATGGTCGGTGTTGTCCGATCCGGTCGCTACCAGCCGGGCGGGCCTGGAGGCGCTGAATGTGACATAAGGCGAAGCGTCGGGAACCTTTCTGCCCTCGGCGTCCAGCGCATAGCAGTTGACAAGCGCCAGATCACAGCCGTTGGCTTTGAAATCATCGCCGTTGAGCAGTTCCAGCTTCAGCGACACGGGTGCGCCGGTTGTTGCCCGGACAGCCGTAACCTCGCTGCCGTCGGCTGCGGTCGCCACGGCTTTGAGGGTACCCGGCTCATAGGCGACATTCCAGTCGGCGTGACCGTATTTCTCCACTTCGACAGCCCCGAGTGACTTTTCATTGAGGAACAGCTCCACTTTCGGGCAGTTTGTATAGGCTCTGACCAGAATCTCATCCCCCTCACGGCCTTCGAAGTTCCAGTGGGGGATAAGGTGCACCATCGGCTCCTCTGTCCAGTGGGACTTGTTCTGGTAGAAGGCGTCCTTCTTCTGCAGGAAGAGATCCAGCGCGCCCGAGACCGAACATAGACGCGGCCACTGGGTCTCGCCCCGGTGCTCGATGCCCGCCCACTGGTAGCCTCCCGCCACCCAGTCCCGGGCGGCGATGAACTTCCAGGTCTCCTCCCGGTTGGTCTGCCAGCCCGACATGGTGAAGTCGTAGGACTTTATGCGGCCGTCGACAGGCTCGTTGCAGTCGCCGTCGGTGTAGTAGCCCCGGGAAGTGCCCACCGCGCAGTTCTCGGATGAGACAAAGCACTTGTCGCTAAAACGCTCGCGCAGCTTGTCATAAGCCTGCAGATTGTAGTTGATGCCTATGATATCCGACACTTCGTTTATCGGCGCCTTGTCCGGCGAGTTGGAGATTGAACCCATTATCGGACGGGTGGGGTCGAGACGCTTCACATCGGCATAGAGTGTCTCGAATATCCGCTTGCCCTGTTCCTTTGCGAAGTAGGGCTCCTCGTTGCCCAGGCTCCACATTACTACCGAGGGATGGTTGCGGTCGCGGCGTATAAGCGCCGCCAGCTGCTCGCGCCCCTCCTTTGAGGATTCGAACCAGCGGGTCTCCGCCATTACCAAGAAGCCGTTGTCGTCCAGCGCGTCCATGGTGGCTTCGGCGTGGGGATAGTGGGCGCAGCGGTAGCCGTTGGCGCCCATCTCGCGCAGCAGTCTGACCCGGTAGCGCAGTATGTTGTCGGGCACGGCCTTGCCGGTTAGACCGAAGTCGCCGTGGCAGCATACGCCCTTGATCTTCACCGGCTTGCCGTTGAGCAGGAAGCCCCGGTCGGCGTCAAAAACAGCCTCACGGAAGCCGAAGCGGGCGGTGTTTATGTCAACGGTCTCCCCGTCGGTGCCGGGATTCGCAATCACTTCAACCTGTGCCGTATACATGTTGGGATTTTCGGTGTCCCAGAGCTTTGGTGACTTGACGCGCACCGACCTTGTCATAACGGTATCGCTTTTGCGCTCGACCTTTCCGCGACCTGTCCGGCTGCCCACCGCCCTGCCCTTTGCGTCAAGGATTGTGATTTTGCAGTCGAACTCGGCGTCCTCGAAGGAATCGTTGCGTATCTCGGCGGTGACGTCGGCGAACCAGCAGTCTTCCTCCCGGCGCGTGGTGACGAATATGCCGTAGCGGTCAAGCGAAACTATCGGGGTCTTGGTGAGCCAGACGTGACGGTAAATGCCCGCCCCTTCGTACCACCAGCCTTCATGGTCGTCCGCCTCAACATATACCGCCACGAAGTTGTCTGCGCCGTATCGGGCGACATCGGTTATGTCCACTTCAAAGGGAACATAGCCACAGAAGCTGTGATACATGAGACAGCCGTTGACCCATATCGTGGCATGCACCGCCACTCCCTCGAAGTAAAGGGTTATCCGCCTGCCCCTGTCCTCTTCGGCAAGGGTGAATTTCTTGCGGTACCAGGCGTTGTTGTAGGGGAAGTAGCCTAAGGTATTGTTGTACTTCTGCTCGGGCTCGTGCTTGATAACATAGTCGTGGGGCAGCGTCACGGCTTCCCAGTCGCCGTTTCGCGACCAGTCGGTGCTGAACTGCGCCGGAGCCGCCGGGCCGGTGATAGCCCGCTCGGTCTTGGCGTGAGTGTACATGTATCCCTTGAATCGGGACTGCTGTACCTCCAGATCCTGCTCGACAAACTGCCACGAACTGTCAAAATTGATGTTTTCTCTCATGGTAAAGTCCTTTCCGGATTCATATCGGTATCGGCTGCGGTGTGGGGTCAGTTCATGTGTCCTGCCGCTCTGCTGCACTCTCCCGGGTTCCGCAGGTCACGGCTTTTGAAGTGAAATACATGACGGCATATCCGGCGGCGGCGGTAAGGGCGATGATAAGGTATGAGGTTATGATAGACAGGATTTCCCGCGGCGTCGGATCGTCATATGTGAGAAAGAAGGATATCGTTTCGTACAGCTCCCAGGCGGCGGCGTAAACAAGGTTAAGCAGCGCGGCGGCAAGCAGCGCACCGGTTTCGGGAGCGCGGGGGCGTATCATACCGCCGGGGGCGAATATCCGTCCGGCGAAGAAGAGACCGATAAAGACGAAAGCGGCGCCGAACAGCAGCTCCACGGCGAAATTCACCGCCGAATAGCTGAGATAGTAGCCCACATCGGGGTTTGAGTAGACCGCCATTGATGTGAAGAACAGCCCAGCGTGGGGAACAGCGCAGTAGGCGGCGTATATCAGAATGATTGACTTCGCGCCACCCGCTCCGAAGCGGCAGACCGCACAGATTAAAAGCCCTATCGACACATAATAGCATAGCCCGTTCAGCAGCTCGATTGCGTAATATAACACATCGGGCAGCACGCCCAGAGTTATGTCTCCCGCTATGTTTGCGTATAGCAGAGACAGCCCGAAGGCGCTGATGAACGGCAGAACCAGCGAAAAGACGACAGCCGCTAAAATCATGCGGCGGTCGGGGCGTTTTGCCGCATCACGCGTGCCGGGATTACGGGAAGATTCTCCCATATCAGCCGCCGAAACCGAGTGATTTGAGCCAGGTGCAGCTGAGCGGCGCCCACTGTGCCGTCTCCGGGATGGAGGGCGCCAGTCCCAGACCATGTCTGCCGTTGGGGAAAATATGCAGCTCGTAGGGCAGGTTCTTCTTCTGCATCGCAAGAGCCATTGCTACGGAGTTCTCTGGCGGCACTCCCGTGTCCTGCCCGGTGTGCCAGAAGAACACCGGAGGCATGTCGTCGCGCACCGCTTTCTCGCCCGACATCTGTATCATAAGCTCCTCGGGCGCGTCGGGACCCAGGAGGTTGAGCA
>Ga0123335_1004291_pt1 | contig 18700 bp, 13 predicted proteins | sample BiotimSIPDNA_2_FD_89707 | JGI IMG/M metagenome (GOLD analysis project Ga0123335, IMG submission 89707) | Anaerobic biogas reactor microbial communites from Washington, USA - Biogas_R2 time_0 SIP DNA | ecosystem: Engineered > Bioreactor > Anaerobic > Unclassified | place: Washington, USA...
CAGGCCCTTGGCCTGAGTCGTGGTCAGGTCAGCGATCTGGTCGGTTGACAGGCTGGCGATCTGAGCTGTGGTCATTGCTGCAATCTGAGCGGAGCTCAGCTGTTCGAAGTCTTCGGTTTCGAATACATCGAGCTGGGTCGGCGTGAAAGCCTTGATCTGGGCTGCGGTCAGCGCCTTAACCTGACTGGTTGTCAGACCGGCAACCTGATCGCTGGTCAGATTAGAAATCTGGATGGTCGACAACGCCGGAATCTGAGAAGTAGTCAAAGCCTGCATCTGATCTGTCGTCAGACTGGCGATCTGCGTCGTGCTCAGTTTCGACAGCTGAGTATTGGTCAGTGCCTGCATATCGTCAGAAGCAAAGTTCGAAAGCTGGTCAGTGTCCATCGCCGCAAGCTGGGCTGTAGTCAGAGCCTTGATCTGAGTCGTCGACAGAGCGTTGATCTGATCAGATGTCAGTGCAGGTATCTGAGTGCTGGTGAAAGCGGCTATCTGTGCGGCCGAGAACTGCGCCAGATCAGCGGGCTCTATTTCAGCGACCTGATCGGTAGACAGAGCCTTGATCTGAAGTGCAGTCAAGCCCTTGGCCTGAGTCGTGGTCAGGTCAGCGATCTGGTCGGTTGACAGGCTGGCGACCTGAGCAGTGGTCATCGCGGCAATCTGCGCCGAAGTCAGCTGTTCGAAGTCTTCGGTTTCGAACACGTCGAGCTGGGTCGGTGTGAAAGCCTTGATCTGCGCGGCGGTCAGCGCCTTAACCTGACTGGTTGTGAGACCGGCCACCTGATCGCTGGTCAGATTGGAAATCTGACTGGTAGTAAGCGCTGGGATCTGTGCTGAGGTCAAAGCCTGCATCTGATCAGTCGTCAGACTGGCGATCTGTGTCGTGCTCAGCTTGGACAGCTGAGTATTGGTCAGTGCCTGCATATCGTCAGAAGCAAAGTTCGAAAGCTGGTCAGTATCCATCGCCGCCAGCTGGGCTGTCGTCAGAGCCCTGATCTGAGTCGTCGACAGAGCGTTGATCTGATCAGATGTCAGCGCCGGTATCTGAGTGGACGTAAAAGCTGCAAGCTGTGTGGCCGAAAATTTGGCAAGATCTCCAGGTTCTATTTTGGAGACCTGATCGGTATCAAGGGCTTTGATCTGAGTGGCAGTGAGTCCTTTAACCTGGTCGGTAGAGAGGTTTTCTATCTGAGTATCAGTCAATGCTTTGATCTGATTGGTTGTCAGGGCAGAAATCTGCGCTGAAGTCAAAGCTGCAAATTGACTGGTATCAAGACTTATAATCTGATCATTGGTGAGCTGGGCAATCTGCTGATTAGTCATCGCCTGAAACTGTTCTGGCGAAAAAACAGCGGTCAGCGTGGCTGAAAGGTAGGTTAAATCCTGCGCATCTATCGATTTGATCTGAGTAGTTGATATTGCAGCAAAGTCATCGGTACCGAATGTGGCGAGCTGTTCACTCGTCAGAGCTTTCATCTGTAACGGTGTGAGAGCCTGAACCTGTGTGCTCAGCAGACCCTGATTGTTGTAAAGCTGCAAAGCCTGAATCTGGCCACTACTGAGAATAACAAGATCACGTGTTTCTATGGCGTCAATCTGATCGGAATTCAAAGCCGCAATCTGCGCCGGCGTCATCGCTTTAAAATCTGCAGTACCAAGATCCTTGATCTGCTGAGTGGTCAGGGCTGCAATCTGGGTTGTAGACATTCCGATGACTATCGACATAGGTGCTCCTCAAAAATTCATATTTAACAAGATTCTCTCTCAGGCAGAAGGCACATCAAGATAAAAAATCCTATCATATCTGTCGGCTTCAGTACAGCAAATTTATATAGAGAAGAGACATAAGCAAGGGAAAATTTCCTTAAGCGCACTCGCCCTTATAAAAAGGCTCTCAGCGAGGCATCTCAGCAAGACAATGCTCAATGTTCACTACTTATTGTTATGCACAGATTGTTGTTATATAGTGACTGGCATATAAGAATTTTGCGATTTCAAAAACACAGTCTAACAGTGAGGAAACAATGCTCTGGGCGAAGTACCGCAACTGGCTGCTGCTGATGGTCTACGTTCTATTTTTTCTGCATACTGCACTATGGCACCACTGGGGCTATGAAGGGGTCGGACATCTAGGTTTCGGTGAATTTTTTGGGACCCTGCGCAATGGTGTAGTAACTGCCGGAACAATTTTTACAATCATTGTATTTGTGCATGCCCTGTTTTTTGGCGGTCTTTTCTGCGGCTGGCTATGTCACTGGGGAATCACCCAGGATCTTGCTGCCGGCATAATGCGCCGTTTTGGCATAAAGCCGGTAATGGCACAGCTCAACTCAAAAATTATTCCCTGGATATGGTTTCTGATAATCATTGCCCAGGTAGTGCTCTACTGGATCTACTCAGGCTTTCCCACCGAACTGTCATTCAACCCTTCGGCAACGCCGGTCTGGTCTGGCGTTCCTCGTTCGATCATGTTGATTTGTATGACCACGCTGGCCAGCGGCTTCATTCTGGTTTTTCTTTTTGGAGAAAGAGCCTTCTGTAGATGCATTTGCACGTTTCGACTCTGGTTCAGCTGGTTTGAGAAATTGGCTCCACACAAAGTCAGACAAACGAAAGCATGTGCCAGCTGCAGCAATGAATGCACAGATGCATGCCCGATGGGCCTGATGGTCGCTGAAGAAGTCAAACAGCTTGGCCATGTAAAAAACCAGGAATGCATCAAGTGCCATATCTGCATCGGCGCCTGCCCGCATGGTGTTTTGCAGACTTCGCTGCGCAAAAATGAATTTCACAAAGACGGCCCGCAAATAGATCCTCCGGCAGCTCTAAGCAGCTCAATTTCATGGCTTCAGGCTGGCTTCGCAGTTATTGTTCTTGTGCTGTTCGGGTTTGATCTCGGCGGCAATATTTCATTGTCGCTGGGTTTTATTGCCGGATTTCTGCTCATTCACACCTGGCAAAATCGACGTATCAGCCCTCTTGAAGCAGGCGTCATCGTCATACTGGTAGTCGGCATGTATTTTCGGCATGATATGAATGATGCCAGCTCTCTGCTTAAGGGCCTGCTTGCCATCTCAGTATTTCTGCTGGCAGCTCGAAACCTTGACTACAAAAGAGGCTTTGAATTTATCAGCATCAAAGCCAAAGCAACCAGAGTTCCGGCGGGGATGCTTGCTGTCGTCATCATTCTGACGATGGCTCTGGGAGCGAAGGAAACCCATAACAGCATACTGTTTCACCGTGCAAATGCTGCCAAAAGCAGCAATGACCTCAAAACCTTCGTAGCGATAATGGAAGGCTGCGCCGGGGCACATCTCAACCCGGCCAACGCTTATTTCGACCTCGGCAACGCACAACTGGCAATTGACATGCCCGATAAAGCCGTTAACAGCTTTATCAAAAGTCTCGAACTTGATTTTAACAAAAAAGCCGCCGACACTATGCTCGAAAGGCTTTTCACCGCCAGGCTTTTCGACCAGTCTCTGCTGATTGCCGAATGGCTGGTTGCAAGGTCTCCGGAAACACCACGCTTCAGAATCGCCCATGGAAATATTCTGATTCAGCTCAACCGGCTTGAAGAAGCCCAGAAAGTTTACGCTGAAACTACGGAACGTTTTCCAGAAAATCACGATGCTCTTATAGCGCAGGGTGAAATCAAAGTCGCGATGGGCAACAGTGAAGAGGGGCTGAAATTCATGCTCAAAGCATACGAGATCGCACCGGCCAGCACTTCAATTCACCTCGCCGACTTTTACCGCCGCCTGGGTCGCCATAATGAAGCAGAGCAATATTTTGTTCAGGCAGTTACGGCCAACCCTGAAAACAGTGATTTGATGATCGATCAGGGCATGAATCTGTTCGAGCAGAAAAAATATCGCGAAGCCATAGAGATATGGCAAACCGCACTGGAAAAAGCACCGAACCTGGTCGTTGCCCGCGATTATATAGCGATGGCCGAGCTTGAGATAAAAAAGCGCCGCGACGCCATTCTGGGGCGTCAGTAACTTCAGACCAGAGCTCTGCCCAGAGCTGCAGCAACCTTGCGACCACGCTCGATGACCCGGCCGAAAGTTTCAGGGCTGATAGACTGCGCTCCATCAGAGAACGCCGCCTCTGGCTGCTGGTGTACCTCAAGCATCAGACCATCAGCGCCGGCCGCCAGAGCAGCCAGAGCCAGCGGTTCTACCAGACTGCTGCGGCCACTGGCGTGGCTTGGGTCAACTATTACCGGCAGATGCGAAAGTTCCTTCAGAGCAGGTACCGCACCGATATCGAGACTGAATCTGGTAAAGTGCTCAAAAGTTCTGATGCCGCGTTCACACAAAATTACGTTGGTATTGCCATGTGCAAGAAGATACTCGGCTGCGCATAGAAGTTCTTCGATGCTTGATCCCATGCCGCGTTTCAGCAATATCGGGTGCGGAATCTGCCCAAGATGTCGCAACAGCTGAAAGTTGCTCATATTGCGGGTGCCAACCTGGATAATATCAGCATGATCAGCCACGATTTCGGCTTCCAGCTGATCGCGCACCTCAGTAAGAATTAACAGACCTGTTTCTGCCCTGATCTTGTCGAGAATGCCAATTCCAGCGCGGCCAAGGCCCTGAAAAGAGTATGGAGATGAGCGTGGTTTGAAAATCATGCCGCGAAACACGCGACAACCGGTCTCTCTGATCTTTCTGGCAATACTGATTGCGCCCTCTTCGGTCTCGACAGCGCAGGGGCCACCGATCATCACCGCTTCATCACCACCGAAAACCACTTCATTAACACCCGGCTGACCGGCCCGCACCAGTGAGTTTTTTCGATGACAACGCCGCGAAGCCAGATAATACGAATACCGGCCCGGAATAATCTCAACAACCCCATTAGCGCCACTCAGCTCACGGGCACAGTCTTCCTCACCAGGCCCGTCTATCGAAAGCACAAGTTGGCCATACTGGCTGACCAGCCTGGTATAGAAACCTTTTTTCTGTAGCTTAAGGCATAGCTCCTGCTGCAGCTTTTCTTCCATTCCAGGATCCAATACCAGAATCATGCTTTGACTCCCTTGCTTTTACTGTGATTCACACTCGGTCTATTACCACTACGCCACCGACAATCAGAGCTTCAACCCGGCTGCTGCCTGCCTGATAACCAATCTGTCGGAACGAATCGCCAGCGAACAGAGCCAGATCCATGCGACGGCCGGCTTCTATGGCGCCGACCTGATCGCCAAGACCAAGTGCGTGGGCTGAGTGCAAAGTACCGGCAACAAGAGCCTCAGAAGCACTCAGTCGCAACTGCAGCATGGCAAGAGCCTGAACAATTGTAGCACCCAAAAACTGACAACTGCCAGGATTATGATCTGAAGCTATTGCCAGCGGCAGACCGGCTTCGATCATTTTGCGGGCGGGTGCATGGTGCGATTCCATCAGATAGGTTGAAGTACCCGGCAGAACTGTAGGTATTACGCCACTGTCTTTGAGTTTTGCGATACCTTCGTCGCCAGTCATCAACAGGTGATCGGCACTGACGGCACCCAGCTCGACAGCCAGATCGACGCCACCAAGAACATTAACCTCGTCAGCATGAATTTTGGCACGCAAACCATGTTCGATACCAGCTTTAAGTATGCGCCGCGACTTCTCTACCGAAAACGCTTTGCTCTCGGTGAAAACATCGTTGAAAATCGCAAGTTCCTGGCGGGCGACTTCAGGTATCCAGACGTTACATATTTCATCGACAAATGCTTCGGGGTCAGACCGCCGGTCGGCCGGGATCGCATGAGCGCCCATAAAAGTCGGTATTATGCGAATCATCGATTCGTCACGCAGGCGGTCGATCACGCGCAGCATCTTCAGCTCATTTTCAAGATCGAGTCCATAACCGGTTTTTATCTCAACCGTGGTCACGCCGGTCTGCATGATCTGCTCGACCCGTTCGAGGGCTTCGACAAAAATCAGCTCTTCCGGCAGATTGCGAATTGCTTCAGTAGTGCGCAAAATGCCGCCACCAGCGGCGAGGATATCGAGATAAGGACGGCCCTGAACGCGCATTTCAAATTCATCGCTGCGGTCACCGGCATAAACCAGATGCGTATGCGAATCGACAAAACCCGGCACGGCGGTTAGCCCGCAACCGTTAAAAAAACGAGCAGAAGCATCTATCTGCACCTCATCGCTCAGCTTTGCCGATGGCCCGACCCAGACGATAACTCCTTCTCGAGCGGCTATACTGGCATTTTTGAGCTCTTCTGTGCGCCAGCCCGGCTTTGTGCCCTGACCACGATAGGGTTCAGGAAACAGAACAGCAGAAGCAAGGTTATGAATTATAAAATCAGCATTGACTTTGGCAGATGCAGACATATCATGCACTCCTTAAACGATATCGACAGCTTTGCTGACATGATCGAGCAGACGGCTTTCCCAGAGAAGATCTTTAGCCACTCTCAGGTCTGGAGCCAGTATGCGATCTTCGCCGAGAGCCGGCACGTGTTGACGCAGCAGCTCATAAGCCGCGGCGCTGCCTTTTCCAAGCTTAAGTGGAGAAACAAATTCATAAGCCTGCGCGGCGCTCAGCCATTCTATTGCCAGAACCTGCGCGGTGTGTTCGAGAATCTTACCAGCCTTGCGGGCGGCAATGGTGCCCATGCTGACGTGGTCTTCCTGGTAGGCCGAGGTCGGAATTGAGTCTACCGAGGCCGGGTGCGCCAGAATTTTGTTCTCGCTGACGAGCGAAGCTGCTGTATATTGAATGATCATCAGGCCTGAGTTAACACCGGGGTCTACCGACAAAAACGGCTTGGTCTCGTTAATAAGCGGGTTAAGCAGGCGATCGATACGGCGCTCACTGATATTGGCAAGTTCGGCAACGACGATGCCAAGGAAATCGCCGGCAAAAGCCATCGGCTGCCCATGAAAATGGCCGCCAGAGATAATTTTGTTGTCGTTTAGAATTATCGGGTTGTCGGTAACCGCGTTGAGCTCGATGGTTACCTGATCAACCAGATGGTTGAGGTTTTCGCGCGTGGCGCCATGCACCTGCGGAATGCAGCGCAGACTGTAGGCATCCTGCACCTTGGTGCAGCCAATATGGCTGGCGCGCACTTCTGAATCGCGCACGCATGAAAGTACGTTGGCGGCAACCTGCTTCATGCCCGGATATGGTCGCAAAGCGATAAAATCAGGATCGAACGGACTGGTAGAGCCTTTGACCATTTCGAGGGTCATGCTCGCAATGATGTCTGCTGACTTGGAAACGTGCAACGAACGATAAAGCGCCAGAGCGAGCACACCGGTCATTACCGAAGTTCCATTTATCAGCGCCAGACCTTCTTTAGCCTGTAGTTGCAGCGGTTTTAAACCGGCTTTTTCGAGAGCTGGCAGAGCCGGATGACGCTGACAGCATTCGCCGCCAAGCACTTCGCCTTCACCCATGAGAACCAGCATGATATGCGAAAGCGGCGCCAGATCGCCGGAGCAACCGACGGAACCCTGTTGTGGCACCCACGGAACGACATCTTTATTGAGAAGATCAACAAGTGCCAGTATGAGTTCTGGCCGAACACCACTGACGCCATGCAGAAGCGAATTTATACGAACCGCAATCATGGCGCGTACAGCATCACGGGCAAAGGGTTCACCCACACCGGTTGCATGACTGCGAACCAGGTTAGTCTGCAGTCTTTCAAGATCTGCATGATTGATACGGGTATTACATAAATGACCAAATCCGGTGGTAATGCCGTAGACAACCCGGTCATCAACGATGAGCTTTTCGACTATGGCGCGTGAGGCCTTTACTCTGTCCATGGCGGCGGCAGAAATTTCGACTTCCTCGCCTTGGGCGATACGCCAGACTTTTTCGAGATTAAGATCATTACCACTAAGTTCAATCATCTGCTTTTCCTTTTCTTTTTTCAGGAGTTTCGGCATCTACCGGTGCGACACAAGTTATTGCTCTGGTCGGACACTGCCGTTCACAAACTGTACAGCCAATACAGTTATTGCGATTTACCGGCTCAACGCTGCCTTTGACCGTGCGTCTGAAAACCTGCGCCGGACAAAGCCTGACGCAGGTACAGCACTGGTTACAGCTCTTCTGATCGAGGCTGTTGATAAAACGCGGCACCCACTCGTCACCGCCCAGTCGGTAGTTGACATATCTGCGGCTGTGCATGCGCGCATTATATCACAATTCGTCTGACCGCAATCAGTCTTACGTCAACAGATGACCAAATTCCTTTTCAAGGTCATCAAAAGCATCGACAAGCAGCTTTAAAGAAAGCCGGCACACGTCGCCAATCGTCGGGAACCAGCGTTTCATAAGCTTTACAGCTTGAAGCTTGCAACGTTTCTTATCCTGGCACAGCGTTGGCAGTTCATTGAAATCCATTTCGAATTTGACAATGATCATCTGCACTATATGCATGAGATAGAGATTAAAGTATTTGCCGAAGGTGATGATGTCGCTCCGGGCGCGGGTCATCTCAGCATGAATCTGGTCAAGATCCTTTTCCGGAAATCGCTCGAGAAAATCTTCGATTGCCTTGTAACCCTCTTCTTCCAGCCGCCGCTCAAAATCTTCAACAAGCGCAGTACCTTTGTCACAGTATTCGATAACGCCTTCAACTTCTTTGCGCGTATCGATCATCGTCTGCCTGAAGTTGCGCCATTCTCTGCGAATATCGCTTTCCTGCGGGTATTTTAGATGCTGCTTGATAATCGCATGGGCATCAAAAGTCTTCTGGCAGTATTTTTCGATAGCCTCGCGCAATGTCATCAACACAGTTCCTTCGATGTAGGCGCCGCCCTCGGTAGCATTGATACAGGTTCCTCTATAGGTTGCCAGATCGGTTACAAAGCCGCGGCGGAACATATCATAAATCTGGTTGGTAAAGACAAAATCCTGGTAATTTCCCTTGACCTTGATAAGATCCTTTTCCTTGAGTTTAAGATTGGTTACTGCCGGGGCATCGTCTGCATGCGTTTTTTCGGCACTCTTGAACGAGCAGTCCTGACCTACCAGAATTATCGGATCGCAACCCATCGCCTCGAGCACTTTGAAAGCCATATTCGAACATGACGGGCCTACCAGCAATGTTCCCTTCGGCATATTCAACCAGTCGAAATGAGCAAAAGCTCGATATATCATGAAGGTCGGCCCTGACCAGGCGTCATACGCTTCTTTGCGAATAACCGGCGTCGCCGCCAGCCAGATTTTTTCTTTATAATCTTCGGGCAGCTCGCCAAACATTGTGGCGACATGCATGATGCGCTCGAGACTTACTGCTGCATGCGGCGTTATGTCATGCTTATGCAAGATCCTGAGAGCAGAGTCAGCGGCTATTACCACCGCACTGCCAAGAGCATTTTTCAGTTCATCTATGTTCTTATCGAGCGATGGCCCGGTCGAAACAATTATGCCCGGCCGACCCTTGAAAGCCCCGTAAAGGTCTTTAACGCCAGGGTTTCTGATGATTGTCGCCAGATTCTTCATGATGTTCTCAACACCGATCATCGAGTCCTGAGGGCAGTTTCCATAATTGAAGATGATTGCATGTGCCGCTTCACGGAAGCACTTGAGCATGTGCCGGTGATAATCGCCATGCACCTTGTCGAGCACCGGATGATCGAATATCTGCAACGTCTTAAGAAACAACTGCAAGGTGACGCCGGCCTGCTTGACCATATCGTGCAATACGGCATAGCCCTCTTCTTCAGGCACTCCAATTACCCACCTGATCTTTTCTGAATTCAGAAGGTCGCTCATATCGACGTTGGTCATCGCCGCCCGAAAAGCCTCGACATCTTTCTCGATGACAACAATAAAAAGATTGCTATCCTTAAGCTCTTCAAGACAAGCCTGCACGTGATAACCAAGCCCCAGACCAAGAACGACAAGAATCTTGGGGTTGACCAGCTTTTTACCAAGAACCTGCTGTTTAGCCTCGCGACGTGGGTCATATCGGCTGTGAATCTGATACACTTTATCATCCTGCTTGATTGCAAGAGTCATATCGCCATTCTTCGCCGGCTCCACAATGTATTCAAAATCCGAGCCACGGCTCAGTTCGAGCGCCTTTTCGAGCACGGGCATGCGCTTTCGCAGAATCTTCATGTTGCGTGAATAAAAATTAGACTTCATGTTAGGCACATATCCTTACTGCTTAATTAGTTTCAATCATATATCATATCGGCTACCGACTGAAGTTTCATCAGTTCTGCTGAAGATATAGAAGGGAAGCGGCTATCTGAGCCACAGCCAGCAGCGGGTTGGAGAATTCCACCGGCAGCTTGAGATCGGCCGGGAAACGAAGAGCGAGATCAAGCAGAGCGCTTTCGCCAATATTCAGATGAAGGAGCACACTTGAATAAAGCTCTTCATCACTCACAGCGGTACCCATAAAAATCTTGACGCGGGCTGTTGCATCGCCAGCCAAAGCCAGTCCGGTTGCCGACAGCATCCGCTCGATATCTTCCAGCCATGTCGGCTCAGCCAGAAACTGCAATAACACTGGCTGATGCACAACAGCCAGTGGCAGCAACCAGCAGATAAAATTGGCGCCATGACTGCGACCATGGCCAGCATTGAAAAAACCATTTCTCACAAATATTTTCTGCGATGGCAGATTGTCAGTCAAAGTCTCTGCAACCAGCAGAGTTGCGCAGGCGCGAATCTCTTCGCTCTGACAGGCAAGCCGCAAAATGCTGCTGCCATAACCCTTGCCAGTTTTGCCAGGCGCAGCCGCGAGCGAAATGCGATAACATCCGGGCAGTTCTGCCGGATCGAAACGAATCTGCGCAACTGCTTCACCGGCGTCTTCGAGAATAAAGCCATATCGACTTGAATCTGCGAGAAACCCGGAAAACCAGCGCCTATGATCATCGTAAGGAAACATGCGCTGATCGATACACCAGCGCATGACATCAGGATCTACCCGCCAGTCGTAGATTCTGCGGCAGTCGCTTTCCTGCCATCGTCGCAGTTTCAAATCATTTCCCATGTCAGAATATCATCCTCTTCGATGTCACGACGGGCTGTACGGCCGATGACGAGTTCCATATGTCTTACCGGAATCCCGAAACCGGGCCGCTTTACCGCCAGCATATCTTCTGTAATGACTGTTCCGGACGGAATATTTACCGCTGCTACCAGACTGCGGCGGGCAATACGATACAATTCGTTTTCAGCTGCCGTGTGCTGTTTGAGCGGCGAACCAAGAAGTTTTTCGGTCTGCCTGATCGCTTCGACCATTGCCTTGAGCTCGCCAGGTTCGAGTGAAAAAGGGTGATCCGGGCCTTCCTGCTGTCGCGACAGAGTAAAATGTTTTTCTATGATACAGGCCCCGCGCGCTACGGCTGCCACATCTGTAACATGGCCCATAGTATGATCAGAAAAGCCGACTGGCAGTCCAAAAGCCTGACGCATGGTATCCATTGCCCGCAGGTTGATGTCTTCGAATTTTGGTGGATAAGCAATGGCACAGTGCAAAAGCGCAACCTCACTGCTGCCGCCTGATCGTATGGCAGCAAGAGCGATCTCGATGTCTTCAAGGCTGGCCATGCCGGTTGACAGAATAATCGGCTTGCCGGTAGCCGAAATCTTTTTGAGCATTGGCAGATGAGTAATTTCAAAGCTCGCCACCTTGTAAGCCTCTACACCAGCAGCCTCAAGCTCATCGACAGCATTGAGATCAAAAGGAGTCGAAAGAAAAATGATGCCTTTCTGCTGACAGTATGCCATGAGATCCGGAGTCCATTGCCGTGGAATCTCGATGCGCTTGATAATGTCCCAAAGTGATTCGCCATCTTTAACCAGTTTTTTGTCTTTGAGATAGCTTGCCATAGGCGTTTTCTTCGAATAGATTGCCTCGGCCGAAAAAATCTGGAACTTCACAGCATCGGCACCGGCCTCAACTGCAACATCTATGAGTTTTTTCGCATTTTCGAAGTCGCGGTTATGATTACTGCCGGCTTCGGCTATGATAAAACAACTTTGTTCATGCCCTATTTCACGCTGACCAATTTTCAAAGTCTTTTCTCCAGTCTGATGGCAGCAGATCGACCTGCTGCCATGTCAGTTTGTCCAACAGATCGGCACAACGCGCAGCACCACCGCCATCGATAAGCGCGCGCTGCCGCCGCATCATTTCCTGCCACTGTTCCGGCATATTGCGAAACTCTTTCAGTATCCCGCTGACAAACTCGTTGCCGGCACCAGCCTGATTATCGACAAGAAAACTTGTATTTTCACGCCGGATGACATCGCTGGCACTCTGGTTCTGAAGCTCGCGCCGGCGAACTTCACTGTCAGGTTCAACACCGCTCTTGAGCAGGCCGATACCACGTCCGAACAGCTCTGACTGCAATCCCTGATTGATCTGTTCAGCAAAATCGACGAGAAAGCTGGTTGCCTGCTGTCTGATCACAACCGAGGTCTGCCTCTGATTATCGACCCAGACCAGACAAAGGTTCGGCACGCCAAGACAATATGTCTCCCATAGCGTCGTCCCACCTCCGGTTATGGCAAAGGCACTGCTGGCAAGCAGTTCAGGAAAACGGTCACTGTCGGTATTGAGAAAACGCCTTGTCGAGTCGCGGCTGATCCAGTCGTTGATTGCATCTAACGGGCAGTTAGCCGAAACCGACACGCAGATTCTATTGGCGAGGCCATCGGGCACTGCCGACAAAACTCTCATCATTGGCTCAACCACATCACCGCCGCCCAGAGTTATCATTATCAGCCCTTCATCGCTGTATGGCCGATCGCGCAAAGCAACTACTTCAGGGCGAATCAGCGTATATTCTTCGCCACACATGATAGAAGGTATCTTCTGGCGCTCATAGGGCTCGCTTGAAAACAGCGGATTTGGGTTCAACACAGCCTGAGCTGGCGTATCGCGGCTGGCAAGATCATCGATAACCATAATCGGCAGCCTTTGTCGGCCAAACCGCTGCAAAAAAGCATAGTCTTCGCGATTGTAAAAGTAAGTGTCGATGACCAGGCAATCGATCCGCAGCTCGAATTCGCGCGTCAACATGTCAAGGAGAGCCCGCGAATCTTCGGCTGCGGTCTTGAACGGCCCGAATTCGATCAGGTTGATGATCTGATTAACTCGTCGTTTACCTTTACCAGAAAGCTCTTTAGCCATGCCGGAGCCAACAAAAAACACGACCCATTTGCGCTTGACAAGTTCCAGTGCGAGCGTGCGGCAACGCATAAAATGTCCCATGCCAATACCAGGCCCGGCATCAACTCTAAATACTGCAGTTTTGCTGGGAGCAAGTCCTCTGCGATTCAATCCTATCGGCATAACAGACTGCTGCCCCCACACAAACCTGCTGGCAGATTAAATTGCACGCCAGCTGAATTGATTGCCAGTATTTCGGGGTGTTCATGCAAATACGCCAGGATTTCATAAATCGAGCAGAGTGGCTTGTCAATGACCAGCCCGTCAAAAATCTTCTGCAACGCCTGGTAGTCTTCAGGTCGGTCGAGAGTCAGCCTGACATCAGGCATTTCAAGAGCGAACGACATGCTGGCAGACTTGAATTCGCCCGGGCGCTCTCTTATATAAAGAGTCACATGTTCGCGATGAGGTTGTAACTCTGCAATAGAATCAACATGTCGCAAAACCTCTGCTCTGACGACTTCTATATCGAAGCCCTTTGGAAAATCGGGTGGCCCGACATTCGAAGTATAGTCATTCTGCATGCTTGTGTGCATATAAAGAAGCGAATCAAGCAACCCCGGATCGACCAATGGACAGTCGGCGGTAATTCGCACCATATTCACACATGGAAAAGCGTCAAGCGCCTTGATATAGCGCGAAAGGACATCTTCGGTGCTTCCTCTGACACATGGCACATCATTAGCGACACACCAATGATAAAGACTGTCATCGACAGTTGCGTCAGGCAGAGCCACAACCACGCGATCAACCGTAAGCGCGGCCCGGCAGCGCCGAACCACATGCTCGATTACCGGCCGACCAGCTAAATCCATCAGCGTTTTACCCGGCAACCGGGTCGAACTCATACGCCCCTGAATTACGATCTGATTCTTTACGCTGTTCAAGCCAGAGCTACCTCGAGAACTGAACAGATTCGCGCGACGTCGGCATCGGTCAGCTGCGGAAAACATGGCAGCGACAAGGCTTTGCGATAATAAGCCAGAGCGCTCGGATAGTCCGCCGAATCCGACGCTGCCGCGTAAAACGGCATGAGCGGCACCGGAATATAATGCACCTGTGTGCCAATACCGGCTTCTCTGAGATGATTCATCACCGCTGCCCGGCTTTTACCGGCAGAGTCAAAATCGATGAGAGCCACTGCCAGATGATACGCATGCCAGACACCATCAGCCGCCTTTGGGAAAACAATATGCGGGTGTCTGCCAAGACGGGCTTCGTAGGCCGCAACAATTTCGCGACGACGCACTATGCCCGCGGCCAGTCGATGCAGTTGCGATTCGCCAAGAGCAGCCTGAATGTCGGTCATGCGATAATTGAAACCAAGCTGCTGCATCTCGTAATACCATGGGTTCACACTGCCATCAGCCGCGAAAGCTTCAGATTTGTTTTCGAATTCAGCCGGATCACGCGTGATACCATGCGTGCGTAACTGTCTAAGCCTGTGAGCCAGTCTGTCGTCATGCGTCAGAACCATACCGCCTTCGCCGGTAGTAATATGCTTGACCGGGTGAAAACTCAAAACTGTCATATCAGGCGAAGGCCATTCTCCGACTTTCCAGCGAATACCCTGACTGTCTTCCCAGGTTGCACCGATTGAATGGCAGGCGTCCTGTATCCAGACAAAGCCAAACTCTTTTTTTAACTGCGCAAAGGCCTGCATATCGCATGGGTGCCCGGCAAAATCTACAGTCACCACGACTTTTACCGGCCGGCCTTCTGATTGCGCCTTTTCAAGAATGCGACGACATGAGAGCGGCGATATAGTAAGAGTCTCCGGGTCGATGTCGGCGAATCTGACCTCAGCCCCGACATAGCGCGCACAGTTGGCGCTGGCAACAAAGGTGATAGCAGAAGTTACCGCCATATCGCCAGCCTGCAGATCAGCAGCCAGACAGGCAAGATGCAGGGCGGCCGTGCCATTACTGCAGGCAATGGCATGACTGGCGCCAGCTTCGAGGCATACCGCCTTTTCAAAGCTTTCAATAGCCGGACCCTGAGTCAGATAATCAGATTTTAATACAGCAACTACCGCTTCGATATCTTCCCGGCTGACATCCTGGCGCCCGTAAGGAATGAACTTCATTCAACCACGCCCTTCTGCTTCAACAGATTTTTGAGGCCTTCGACATCCAGCCACTGGCTGTTGCTGTCGCTCGAGTATTCGAAGCCCTCAGGCACTGCAGTGGCACCTTCCGGCAAAACGACTTTCCAGAAAGGGAAATCTGGCAACTTGATATAGCGGTCGCCATATTCATAAAGATTGCGCGAATCATCACGGGAAATCATCATTTCGTGCAGTTTCTCGCCTGGGCGCACACCAATTATGCTATAGCGGCAACCTGGCGCAATCGCCTGTGCCAGATCAGTTAGACGCATACTGGGAATCTTGGGAATATAAAGCTCACCGCCAGTCATAATGTTGAACGAATCGACGACAAACTTGACTGCCTGCGGCAGCGTGATCCAGAATCTGGTCATGCGTTCATCCGTTATAGGTAGTTCGCCGGTTTCTGCAAGTTTCTGAAACAATGGCACAACGCTGCCACGACTGCCGATAACATTGCCATAGCGAACCACTGCGAATCTCGTCACCATTTTACCAGAATAGGCATTGGCAGCGATGAAAAGCTTATCAGAACACAGTTTGGTGGCACCATAAAGATTGACCGGATTACAGGCCTTATCGGTGCTCAAGGCCACCACCTTCTGCACGCCAGCTTCCAACGAGGCGTTGATAAGATTCTGCGCACCCATGATGTTGGTCTGTACCGCTTCAAACGGGTTGTATTCAGAGGCCGGAACCTGCTTTATGGCGGCCGCGTGAATTACCAGATCGACTCCGCAAAGAGCACGGTAAAGCCTTTTTTCATCGCGAACGTCGCCTAGAAAGAATCTCAGGCGATCTGAAGCGAACATCTGTGACATCTGATACTGCTTGAATTCATCACGCGAATAAACGATTATCTTGCGCGGATCAAATTCTTCCAGAGCTCTTTTGACAAAAGCCTTGCCAAAAGAACCGGTGCCGCCGGTGACGAGAATGCTTTTGCCGTTCAGCATGCCTTTTCTCCCTCGATATTAAATGACCGCTGAAACAGATTATTGATTCAGCAATGTCCTGGCACTAAGATCGATAATGCTGTTGTCGCCGATATTCATGCGTTGAAACTGGCCGGTGAGTTCTACCGAGTCTCCGATCAGTGACTTTTCAAGAACCGTGCTGCGAAGTATTGAATTCGGGTTGATTACCGAATCTTTAATTATTGAATCGTGTATGCGGCAGTTCTTGGCAATCGAAACATAAGGCCCGATTACGCTGTGTTTCACTTCTGCACTCGGATGAATTGAAACCGGCGGAATTATCACACAGCCCTCGATGCAAACATGATTACCGCTGGCCCGTTCGAGCAGAAAGCGGTTAGTATAGAGAAGAGTTTCTGGCTTGCCACAATCGAGCCATTCTTCGATCTCAGGCGCACCCAGCTGTTTGCCATCTTTGATCATCAGCTTGAAAACTTCGGGCAGATAGAATTCACCCTTCACTCGCAGATTTTCACGAATGGCCCGCGCGATATAGTCCATAAAACTTCGGCCATCCTTGAGATAGTAAAGGCCGACCTGCGCCAGTTTGCTTACCGGACTATCTGGCTTTTCGACCATATCGACGATGATGTTGTCACGCATGACATTGACGCCAAAACGCTGATAGTCTTCGACTTCTTTCGAATAAATCAGACCATCAAGACCATCACAGAGCTTGGGAATGCGGGTCAGGTCTGTTACAAACAAAGTATCGTTGAATACCACCAGAACGTCGTCACCCGCCTGAATGCGTGGTGAAGCGAGAGAAACCGCGTGAGCCGGCCCAAGCAGTTCTGTCTGCTGAATGTAAACAGCATTCAGATTCGGATAATGCTTTTCGACATAGCGCTGTATTACCGAACCATTCTCATCAGTTATAATGATAAATTCATCGATTTTCAGTTTTTTCAGACCATCGATGACGTGCTGCAGCACGGTTTTGCCAGCCACACGCACTAACGATTTAGGCTTGGTAAAAGTATGAGGTCTTAACCTGGTGCCTTTTCCGGCGACTGGCAAAATTAATTTCATAGCCTTCTCCCGATTCCTTCATAATCAAACCCGAGCTCCTGCATCTTTTTTGGCTCAAACAGGTTGCGGCCGTCAAGTATGATCGGATTTTTGAGCAGACTTTTGACCTTGTCGAGATCGGGGCGCCTGAATTCATTCCATTCGGTCACAATTACCAGCGCATCAGCACCTTCGAGAATATCATAAGACTTTTTGCCATAGCTGATCCGTTCGGCAAAAATCTTGCGAGCCTCTTTGACCGCTTCCGGGTCATAAGCTCTTACTTTTGCGCCGGCCGCCAGAAGTTGCTCGATCAGCACAATCGATGGAGCTTCGCGCATGTCATCGGTATTCGGCTTGAAAGCAAGACCCCATACCGCTATGGTTTTTCCCTTGAGATCTTCGCCAAAGCGGCGCACGACCTTACTGAAAAGCACCTTTTTCTGACGATAATTAACCGCTTCGACCGCCTCGAGGATTTCGAGCTTATAAGAGTTCTGCGAAGCAGTTCGAACCAGCGCCTGAACATCTTTGGGAAAGCATGAACCACCATAGCCGGCACCCGGGAATATGAATGGATAGCCAATTCGAGAGTCTGAACCAATACCCTGGCGAACCTGCGAGATATCAACCCCAAGAATTTCGCAGAGATTGGCGATATCATTCATGAACGATATTTTGGTAGCCAGCATCGCATTGGCAGCATACTTTGTCATTTCAGCCGAAGCAATATCCATTACCAGAATCGGTTTGCCGGTTCTGACAAACGGTGAATAGAGTTCTTTCATCAGTTCGCCGGTGCGCACGTCGTCACAGCCGATAACCACCCGGTCAGGCTTCATGAAGTCATCTATGGCATTGCCTTCTTTCAAAAATTCAGGATTGCTGACGACATCGAAGGGAATATTTTCGCCGCGTTTCGCGAGTTCTTCTTTGATAACTGCCTTAACCTTTTCGCCGGTTCCAACCGGAACGGTAGACTTGTCGACAATAATCCTGTATTCAGTCATGCTGCGCCCGATACCACGCGCAACAGCTATTACATGCTGCAGGTCAGCCGAACCGTCTTCACCAGGCGGGGTTCCTACGGCTATAAAGAGCAGCAGACATTTAGACACAGCCTCTTCAAGGCTGGTGGTAAAAGTCAGACGCTCTTCTTCGACGTTGCGCTTGACCAGACCCTCGAGACCGGGTTCATAAATCGGTATGATACCGTTCTTGAGATCCTCTATCTTTTTAACGTCGGTATCAACACAGATAACATCGTTTCCTGATTCAGTGAAACAGGTTCCGCTGACCAACCCGACGTAACCTGTACCGATCATTGCTATTTTCATTTTTCTGCTTCCTTTCTCTTTTGCAGTTGAAATATGATAAATTGAAAGTCATAATACCATCTGAGCTAAAAAATTCAAGCTGTACGAGTTAATC
>Ga0123335_1004294_pt1 | contig 18689 bp, 11 predicted proteins | sample BiotimSIPDNA_2_FD_89707 | JGI IMG/M metagenome (GOLD analysis project Ga0123335, IMG submission 89707) | Anaerobic biogas reactor microbial communites from Washington, USA - Biogas_R2 time_0 SIP DNA | ecosystem: Engineered > Bioreactor > Anaerobic > Unclassified | place: Washington, USA...
CCCTGACAACCCAGGCACCGGGGAGGACCTCGCCCCGGGCCATCGACCCCGAGGGAGCCACCATGGCGAAGGGCAAGCGCTACAGCGACGCCGCGAAGCGGTTCGACCGAGATCACCTCCACACCGCCGACGAGGCGGTCGACCTGGCCAAGAACCTGGCCGCGGCCGGCTTCGACGAGACGATCGAGCTGAGCATCCGGCTCGGCGTCGACCCCCGCAAGGCCGACCAGATGGTGCGCGGCACCGTCGCCCTCCCGTCGGGCACCGGCAAGGCCGTGCGCGTCGCGGTGTTCGCCGCGGGCGACGCCGCCGAGGAGGCCCGCAACGCCGGTGCCGACGTGGTCGGCGCCGACGACCTCGCCGCCCAGGTCGAGGGCGGGATGCTCGACTTCGACGTGGCCATCGCCACGCCCGACATGATGCCGACCGTCGGCCGGCTCGGCCGGGTGCTCGGTCCCCGCGGCCTGATGCCGTCGCCCCGTGCCGGCACCGTCACCCCCGACGTGGGCAAGGTGATCCAAGAATACAAGGCCGGCAAGGTCGAGTTCCGCAACGACAAAGACGGCAACCTACACGCGGTGGTTGGCAAGCTCAGTTTCGACGCGGTTAAAATCGTCGAAAACGCCGCCGCTTTCATAAACCATGTAAACAGCATCAAACCCCAGGCCGTCAAGGGACAATACGTCAAGGGAATAGCGCTTAGCGCCACGATGAGCCCGAGCGTCAGGATACAAGCCTAGCCGGCACGAACCTTGCGACACAACCTAGCAGCAGACCTTTAGCCATGAGTAAGTACGTTAAAAATCTGGTTGCCAATCATCTCCGCGAGCGGTTGGACAACGTCAACGATGCGTTGCTGGTCGATATGATCGGCTTGAGCGCGAACAAGAATAATCGCTTGCGTGCTTTGTTGCGCGACAAAAACATCCATGTGATGGTGGTCAAGAACAGTTTGGCCGCCCGGGCGACGGAAGGCTCGCCGCTGTCGGCGCTGTTTACCGGCCTGGAGGGGACGGCGGCCGTGTGTTGGGGAGCGGAGGACATCGTCAGTTTGGCCAAGGAGATTGCCAAATTGGCCAAGGACGACGAGTATGCCCCGTTCAAGGCGCGCGGCGGGATCATGGACGGCGAGCGGATCGACGCGGCCCAAGTCGATCGGGTGAGCAAATGGCCCAGCCGGCAAGAACAACTGAGCATTTTGCTGGGGCAAATCCTCTCGCCCGGCGCCACGCTGGTTGGGCAGTTGTCTTCGGTTGGCGGGGCATTGGCCAGCCAAATCAAGCAAAAAGGCGAGGAAGAAGAAATTGCAAATTGAGGATTGTAAATTGCATATTGCAAATTGAATTGACGAGAATGAAGGCTGCATATTTCTAATTTGCATTTTTCAATCTTCAATTTGCAATTATTACCCATAATATCGTTTTACACACAATGAACTTCACGTGCGAGAAAGGACCGAGAGCGTCATGGCAACGGCAGAAGCTACCCGCGAATTTTCAACGTTAACCAAAGAGTTGGGCGATAAGATCGTCGGCTTGACCCTTAAGGAGGCCAAGGAACTCAGCGATTTCCTCGAAGAGGTCCACGGCATCAAACCGGCCGCCGGCGGCGCCGTAATGATGGCTCCCGCGGGCGGAGGCGACGGCGGCGCTCCGGCAGCCGCCGAAAAGACCGACTTCGACGTCGTTCTGGAAGGCTTCGGCGACAAGAAGATCGGCGTGATCAAGGTGGTCCGCGCCGCGACCGGCCTGGGCCTGAAAGAAGCCAAGGACTTGGTCGAGGGCGTTCCCGCCAAGATCAAGGAGGGCCTCTCGAAAGAGGACGCCGAAAAATTAAAGAAAGAGCTGGAAGAAGCCGGCGGCACGGTGTCTCTCAAGTAGCGCCGGAAGATGCCTTGACGGCCCACGGTTCACAGGCGAAGGGGGCGGGCGCATTTTTCGTACCTGAAGGATCGAAAAATGAACCAGTCCCCGACCCGTGGGCAAACGTTTGCACGGGCGCACGCGCCCGTCAAAATGAAATTGTTTCCATTCCCCGCCGCCGATTGGTCGGGGGAAGTTTATCTTGCGAGCGGGCAGGATTTCTTGGGCTAAATTTTTTTGCACTTCCTCCCAGGAGGGTGATCCTTTATGGCCACCACGGCTCAACGACGGCTCCAACCCAAGGAAATACGTCACTTCGGCAGTCATCGATCAAGTTATCCCATCCCCGACTTGACGGCGATTCAAACGCGCAGCTACGATGTTTTTCTACAGTACGAAACACCCTGGCAAAAGAGAAAAGACCAGGGTATCGAGGGCGTGCTGCGGGAAATTTTCCCCATCGAAAGCTACGATAAAACCTTGCGGCTGGAATACATCCGCTACGAGTTGGGAAAACCCCGCTACGAACCGGACGAATGCCGCCAACTCCGCCTGACATACGGCCGACCCTTCAAGGTCTGGCTGCGCCTGACCAAAGAGCAGCCCGTCGAGGAGGAGGTATATCTCGGCGACATTCCAATCATGCTCGGCGGCGGCGAGTTCATCATTAACGGGGCCGAGCGCGTGGTCGTCAGCCAACTCCACCGCAGCCCCGGCGTGGATTTCGTCTCCGAGGTCGAGGGCGCGGGCGACCGCCGCCTGCATTCCTGCCGAATCATTCCGGAGCGGGGAAGCTGGATCGAACTGAACGTCAATCGCAAGGAAAGTCTCACCGTTCGCATCGACCAGAGCGGCAAGTTTTCAATTATGACGCTGCTTCGGGCGATGGATCCGAAATTCAGCGACAACGCCACCCTGCTGCGCGTCTTCTTCGACACCGAAAAAGTCAAAATCAGCGACAGCCGCAGCGCCCCGAAGCTCGAAGGCAAAATGGCCGTCGGCGACGTAATCTATCCATCCGACAGCGATCGGGCCGGTGAAATCATCGTCGAATGCTCGCAAAAGATCACTAAGAATATCTCCGAAACCATCTGCGCCTCCGGCTTGAAGGAGGTGGAGGTGATGGCGCTGCCCAAGAATCCGCTGCTGTTGAACGCCCTGGCCGACGACAACACGGCCAGTCACGAGGAAGCCTTGCTGCGCATCTACCAGCGGCTGCGGCCCGGCAATCCTCCGCAATTGGAAAAGGCCAAGGCCCTCTTCCACGAAAAATTCTTCGACACCAACCGCTACCGACTCGGCCGCGTCGGCCGGTTCCGCATCAACCGCAAGCTCGGGCTGAACGTTCCCGAGGAGGAAATGACGCTGCGCGTGGAGGATTTGATTGCCTCGATCAAATACATCGTGCGGTTGCGCGCTGGCGAGGAGGGGGCGGAAATCGACGATATCGACCACCTGGGCAATCGGCGGCTGCGGACCATCGACGAATTGGCCTCCGACGAGCTGCGGAAGGGATTCCTCAAGCTCCGCCGCACCGTCCAAGAACGAATGAGCTTGAAGGACTTGGAGGACATGACTCCCCGCAGCCTGGTCAACCCGAAAAGCATTTCAGCGGCCATCGAATACTTTTTCGGCCGCGGCGAGCTTTCGCAGGTGGTCGATCAAACGAATCCGCTGTCGATGCTCACGCACGAGCGGCGGCTTTCGGCCCTGGGGCCGGGCGGTTTGAACCGCAAACGAGCCGGCTTCGAGGTTCGCGACGTTCATATTTCGCACTACGGGCGGATTTGCCCCATCGAAACGCCTGAAGGCACCAACATCGGCTTAATCTCCAGCTTGGCGATTTACGCCGGCGTGGATGATTACGGATTCCTGATCACGCCCTACCAAAAGGTCAACAAGAGCAAGCTCGCCGAAGAGATCGAATGGCTCCGCGCCGACCAGGAACACGATGCCCTTTTGGCTCCGGCCGACGCCTTGGTCGAAAACGGCCGCTTGGTCGGCGACACGATAATCGCCCGCTACAAAGGCGATATTCACATGGTTCCCGCCGATCAAGTCCAGTACATCGACGTGGCTCCGGCACAGATGGTCGGCGTTTCGGCCGGTTTGATCCCCTTTCTCGAGCACGACGACGCCAACCGCGCGCTGATGGGTTCCAACATGCAGCGGCAAGCCGTACCCCTGCTGGTCACCGAGCCGCCTCTGGTGGCCACGGGCATGGAAATCGACACCGCCCAAAACTCGAGCATGTTGGTCCGTGCACGCCGCAGGGGAACCGTGACCGCCGTCGACGCCGAACGCATCGAGATCGGCGCCGACGTGTACAAGCTCCGCAAGTTCGTCGGCCTGAACGAGCGGACCTGTCAAAACCAGAAGCCGATTGTGCGCGTGGGCGAGAAGGTCGAAAAGGGGCAGGTGATCGCCGACGGCGCCGCCACCTACCAAGGCGAACTCGCCCTGGGTCGAAACATCCTCGTCGCCTTCATGGCTTGGGACGGATTCAACTTCGAGGACGCCATCATCATCAGCGACGAACTTGTCGAAAACGACACCTACACCTCGATCCACATCGAGGAGTTCGACATTGAAATCCGCGAGACGAAACTCGGCCGCGAGGAGTTCACCCGCGACATACCCAACGTCAGCGAGCGGCAACTCCGCAACCTGGACGAAAACGGCATCGTGCGGGTGGGTACTTACGTCACTCCCGGCGACATCCTCGTCGGAAAGGTCTCGCCAAAGTCGAAAACCGAACTCACTCCGGAAGAAAAATTGCTGCACGCCATTTTCGGCCGGGCGGGCGAAGACGTGAAAAACGACTCGCTGGAAGTCTCCTCCGGCGTCGAAGGTATCGTCATCGGCACGCAAAAATTCTCCCGCCGCATGAGCCTCAGCGACGAAGAGCGAAAAGCCTTCGAGGCGGCTCTGAAAGAAGCCGAAGCCAAAGGCAACGAGCTGATTGCCAAGGCGTTCGGCGAGTTGGTCCGCGAGATCGAGGGCGTGCTCCACAAAAGGCTTACCGACGAGGACGGAAATCCGTTGGTCGAAGGACAGGAGCATCGTTACATCGCCGAACAGGCGCACCAATTCGATATCGAGAAGCTGGACATTCGCAGCCCGCAACGCAAAGCCGACGTGGAAGCGATCCACGCCAATCTCTGGCCGGCCGTCGAAGCGGCAATCGATGCCAAGGACCGCACGCTGAACTCGATGAAGCGCGGCGACGAGCTCCGCAGCGGCGTGCTGCAAATGGTCAAGGTCTACGTGGCCGCCAAGCGGGTGATTTCGGTGGGAGACAAAATGGCCGGCCGCCACGGAAACAAGGGCGTGATCGCCAAAATCCTCCCCAGGGAGGACATGCCCTTCATGGCCGACGGCACGCCCGTGCAAATCCTGCTCAACCCGCTCGGCGTTCCCAGCCGTATGAATGTGGGCCAGATTCTCGAAACCCACCTGGGTTGGGCCGGGGCCGCACTCGGTTTCCAGGCCGTCACGCCGATCTTCGACGGCGCCAACGAGGAAGACATCCACAAAACGCTCGCCGAAGCCGGCCTGCCCGACAACGGCAAGGCCCAGCTCTACGACGGCCGCACCGGCGAGCCTTTCGAACAGCTTTCCACGGTCGGCTACATTTACATGCTGAAGCTGCACCATCTGGTCGACGACAAGGTCCACGCCCGCTCGACCGGCCCCTATTCGCTGATTACGCAGCAGCCGTTGGGCGGCAAGGCCCGCTTCGGCGGCCAACGCTTCGGTGAAATGGAAGTCTGGGCGCTGGAGGCCTACGGCGCCGCTTACATCCTCCAAGAATTGCTGACCGTCAAGAGCGACGACGTCGAAGGACGCACGAAAATTTACGAAGCGATGGTCAAGGGCGAAAACACCCTCGAAGCCGGCACACCCGCCAGCTTCGACGTGCTGACCAACGAAATACGCGGTTTGGCCCTGAACATGCAGTTGGAGAAATCGCAAATCTGAGTTATCAGTTATCAGTTATCAGTAGCCAGTTGGAGGGCCTCAACCATGTTCGAGAATCAGGACCTGGGGCCATTTGACGTAAATAACAGTGACAACGGCAAGATCAACAACGGGATAGCGGTGCCCTGCCGTATTTGCGAGGTCGCGTTTCGCCGGCTAACGTTGACAATGCGATATTGCGGCGAGTGCAACCGCGGTTTTTGCGAGGGACAGCATGGTAATTTTGCGCCCCATGGCCATCGCGGAATTTGCGTTCGTTGCGGACCAGGTCCGTGACCGACGGAATATGTAGGACGCTGGCAACTGACAACTGATAACTGATAACTGATAACTTCCTCCTAACCCTAGGAGTTTTTCCGTGAGCATCGGCGAAGCCACATACGACCGGATAAATGACTACAAATCGGTGAAGATTTCTCTCGCCCGGCCCCACGACATCCGTAGCTGGTCGTTCGGCGAGGTGAAGAAGCCGGAGACGATCAACTACAGGACCTACCGCCCTGAAAAGGACGGTCTGTTCTGCGAGCGGATTTTCGGTCCCGAGAAAGACTGGGAATGCTCCTGCGGCAAGTACCGGGGGATGAAATACAAGGGGATGATCTGCGACCGTTGCGGCGTGAAGATTACCCACAGCCGGGTGCGCCGCAAGCGGATGGGCCACATCGAGTTGGCCGCCCCGGTCGTGCATATCTGGTTTTTCAAGGCGATGCCCAGCCGGCTGGGCGCGCTGCTGGCGATGAAAACCACCAGTCTGGAAAAGGTGATCTATTTCCAGGATTACGTGGTGACCAACCCCGGCGACACGCCGCTGAAAAAGCATCAGTTGCTCACCGAGGAGGAGTATCGCGCCGCCCGGCTGCAATATCCCGACGCCTCCTGGGAGGCCGACATGGGCGCCGAGGCCGTCCGCAAGCTGCTGGTCGATCTCGATCTGGTGAAGCTCTCGCAAGACCTGCGCGTCGAATTGATCGAAACCAACTCGAAGCAGAAGCGCAAGGACTTGACCAATCGGCTGAAGATCGTCGAGGCCATCCGCGACAGCGACAATAAGCCGGAATGGATGGTTCTGGACGTGATTCCGGTGATTCCGCCCGACCTGCGGCCGTTGGTCTTGCTCGACTCGGGCAACTTCGCCACCAGCGACTTGAACGACCTCTACCGCCGGATCATCAACCGCAACAACCGGCTGAAAAAGCTGGTCGATCTCAACGCGCCGGAAGTAATCATCCGCAACGAGAAGCGGATGCTGCAACAGTCGGTCGACGCCCTGTTCGACAACAACCGTTGCAAGCGGCCCGTGTTGGGCAGCAGCAACCGGCCGCTCAAATCGCTCACCGACATGATCAAGGGCAAGCAAGGGCGCTTCCGCGAGAACCTGCTGGGTAAGCGCGTCGATTATTCCGCCCGCAGCGTGATCGTGGTCGGCCCGGCCCTCCGCTTGCACCAGTGCGGCCTGCCGAAAAAGATCGCCCTGGAGTTGTACCAGCCGTTCATCATCCGCCGGCTGAAGGAACTCGGGCACGCCGATACGATCAAGAGTGCCAAGAAGATGCTCGAAAGGAAGGACGAGGAGGTCTGGGACATTCTCGAAGAGGTGATCCAAAACCACCCCGTGCTGTTGAATCGCGCCCCGACGCTTCACCGCATGGGCATCCAGGGCTTCGAGCCGGTGTTGGTCGAGGGGAACGCCATCAAGCTGCATCCGCTGGTTTGCAAGGGGTTCAACGCCGACTTCGACGGCGACCAGATGGCGGTGCATCTGCCGCTTTCGATCGAGGCGCAGGTCGAGGCTCACACGCTGCTGATGTCGACGAACAACATTTTCAGCCCAGCCAACGGCGCGCCGATCATCAGCCCGTCGCAAGACGTGGTGATGGGTTGCTACTACATGACTTCCTCGCAGATCAGCAGCAAGGGAGACGGGATGCACTTTTCATCGGCCGATGAAGTGCATCTGGCTTACTCCCTGGGCGTCGTCGGCACCCATGCCTCGATCACCGTTCGACTGCCGAAAACCCGAGAAATAAAGGGGAGCCGGGGAAACACGACGGCGGAAGGGCTGGTGCAAACCACCGTCGGCCGCGTGCTGTTCAACGCCATGTTGCCCGAGGGAATGCCCTTCTACAACATGCCGCTCCGCTCCAGCGATCTGGCACGAGTCATCTCCGACTGCTATGAGATTCTCGGGCGGCGAAGCACGATCGACCTGCTTGATACGCTCAACCGCATCGGCTTCCGTCAGAGCACGCTTTCCGGCTTGAGCTTCGCCACCGACGACCTGATTACCCCGCCGAACAAGAGTAAAATCATCGCCAACGCCGAGAAAGAAGTGTTGCGGATTATGAAGCTCTATCAGCGGGGCATCATCACCGACGGCGAGCGCTACAACCAGGTTCTCGACCGTTGGACCCACGCCCGCGAGCAAATCACCACCGAGATGATGCAAGAGTTGGAGAGCGACCATCGCTTCCCCGGCTACGTGAATCCGATCCACCTGATGGCCCACTCCGGCGCCCGCGGCGGCGTCGAACAGATTCGCCAGTTGGCCGGCATGCGCGGTTTGATGGCCAAACCGTCGGGCAAGATCATCGAAACGCCCATTAAAGCCAACTTCCGCGAGGGCTTGACCGTGCTGGAGTATTTCAGCTCCACGCACGGTGCCCGCAAGGGCTTGGCCGACACGGCCTTGAAGACGGCCGACTCGGGTTATCTTACCCGCAAACTGGCCGATGTGGCCCAAAACGTCGTCGTCACCATGCACGATTGCGGCACCACCCAATGTATCACCAAGGGGGTCATCTATCGCGGTGAAAAGGTCGAGGTCAGCCTAGCCGATTCGGTCAAGGGTCGCGTAAGCCGGGCGAACATCGTCAACCCCATCACCGACGAAGTGATCGTCCGCGAGAACGAATTGATTACCGCCGACATCGCCCGGAAGATCGAAGAGATGGGGTTGGAAAAGATTCAAGTCCGCAGCCCCTTGACCTGCGACGCCTCGCTGGGCGTCTGCGCGCTCTGCTACGGCATGGACCTCTCGACCGGCTCGCTGGTCGAGCAGGGCATGGCCGTGGGAATCATCGCCGCACAAAGCATCGGCGAGCCGGGCACCCAGTTGACCATGCGGACGTTCCACATCGGCGGCACCGCCGCCCGCGCCGTCGAGGAAAGCGAAATCCGCTCGAAGCGAGGCGGCCTGGTCCAATTCACCCGCATGAAAGTCGTACGCAACGACGAGGGGCAGCAAGTCGTGCTCACTCGAAACGGCGAAATCATCCTCCTCGACCCCAAGGGGCGCGAGCTGGAAAAATACGAAGTCCCCGCCGGAGCGGCACTGCTGGTCGAGGAAAACACGGAAGTCGGCCCTGGAACGCCCCTTTGCCAGTGGGACCCTCACAGTATCCCAATCCTGGCCGAAGCCGGTGGAAAGGTGCGCTACGAAGACATCATCGAGGGCGAAACCATCCGCCTGGAAAAAGACCCCGGCGGGTACGTCCGCAGCATCGTCACCGAGTACAAGGGCGAGTTCCATCCGCAAATCGTGCTCGAAGACGCCTCCGGCAAAATCCTCGACTTCTATTACCTCCCCGAAAAAGCCAACATCGAAGTGCCCGAGGGAAAAACCATCTCGGCCGGAACAGTGTTGGCAAAAACGCCCCGCGAGGTATCCGGCACGCAGGACATCACCGGCGGTCTGCCGCGGGTGACGGAAATTTTCGAGGCCCGCAAACCGAAAGACCCCGCCGTCATCGCCGAGATTGACGGCGTGGTCGAAATCCTCGGCGAAAAACGCCGTGGCAAGCGAACCCTCGTCGTCAAAAGCGAGGCCGGCATCGAACGCGAACACCTCGTCGCGCACGGCAAGCACTTGCGGGTGATTTCGGGTAATTTCGTCAGGGCGGGCGAAGCACTGGTCGACGGACCCCTGGTCCCACACGACATCCTCCGCATCTCCGGCGAGGAGGCCGTGCAGCAATACCTCACCCGCGAAATCCAAAACGTCTACCGCAGCCAGCGCGTGGAAATCAACGACAAACACATCGAAATCATCGTCGCCCAAATGTTGCGCAAGGTCCGCGTCGAGTCGATCGGCGATACGAATCTGCTCCCCGGCAGCGTGATGGACAAATTCGAGTTCCGCGCCGCCAACGACGAATTGGCCAAGTGCCTGAAGATTACCGAAAAGGGCGACGGCGATTTCCAGCCTGGAACGATCGTGCCGCTTGGCGTATTCGAGCAGGTCAATGCCCAGATCGAAGCCCTCGGCGGCGCATTGGCCCAGGGCGTCAAGCCGACGCCTGCCACCGCCAGCACGCAGTTGCTCGGCATCACCAAGGCCTCGGTGCAAAGCTCCAGCTTCATCTCGGCCGCTAGTTTCCAGGAAACCACCAAGGTGCTGACCGAGGCCGCCCTGGCCGGAAAAGTCGATCCGCTGGTGGGCTTGAAGGAAAACGTGATCCTCGGCCACCTCGTCCCCGCCGGAACCGGATTCCACACCTTCCAGCAATCGGAAGTCCGCATCCGCCCGCAGGCGTTGGAAGAATTGGCCGCCGTGAAGGAAGACGTGTTGGCTCGGCACTTCCCTCTGCTCGATTCGCCCCCGGCAACCGAGAGCGGAGAAAACGCCGCCCCGCGGTCGGAAAGCGGAAACGGCGCTTCGGCCGATTACGAACCGCCGGTGGTCGTGCCCTCGCTCGACGACCTGTTTGTCGACGACAAATCGGCGGGCGAAATGGATGACGATGATTCCATCTAACGCTTCGTCAAGCTGCGGATAACGGGCGGCACGGGGTGGCTTTACACCCGTGTTTCAGCACTGCCGGGCAATCCCGATGGCGTCCTCGCCGGAAACGTCACGATAAACTTATCTTCGACACCAAGAAACCGTATCTTGTTGTAAAGTATGGTGCAGTTGCAGTGACTCCACGCCGCGGATCGCATACCGCTGCCGCCAGACTTCCGCCTCCCGGTCGCTGCCCGGGGAGAACAAACGGTGTAGCACGGTCAAGAACACCGACCGTTTGCCCTCTCGTTCTGCACGATCTGCAAGTACTGATAGATCCCGGACTTTTTGACTCGGACGAACATTTCAACCTCCATTTGTCATCACATTGAATAGAGGTACTGCCCGAATAATCAAGACTACTTCGAGCATTTCTGAAAATGTTATGGCACTACATTTCCAACCCCGCTCGCCAAAATTCGACGTAAGTCCTTATTTTTCAACACCGCAACCCGAAAAACCAACCCCAACAAAGACACCCGACCCCGTTAGACCGTTAGATATTTCGCAATGTTCCGGTCGGAGGGTCGTTGCAACAACGGGAAAACACATGCAATATCACTCACTGGCGTGGCCGGCGGCTAGCGGTTGAAAAAACGTAATTTTCCATGTCTCCGCCGACAATTATATCATCGCTTTTTCGTGGAACAATCCGTTCGATCAGTTCCGGGCATTCAGTCTTCGCTACCATGAGCGTTTCGTTAGGCAGCCGCTAAGTTCGTCGCATACGGCGGCAATTTTGCCAAGGTCGGGCGACTCGCGCACGATCCGGCTTCCGACAATCACGCCGTCGGCGCCGGCCCTGGCCGCCGCCGCCACATGCCGTCGCGAGTTTATGCCGAAGCCGACGCACAACGGCAAGTCGGTGTGTTGCCTGGCGGCATGAAGCACGGCGGCGATTTTGTCTTCCAGCACGGCGTCTTCGACGCCCGTCACTCCCAAATACGATACAACGTACAAATAACCCTCGGCATGGGCGGCGATCCGCTCGAACCGCTCCGGCGTTGTAAGTTCGCTGACCATGAAAACCGGCGCTATGCGATGCCGCCGTGCGGCGGGGAGGATTTCGTCGGCATGTTCCAGTGGAATGTCGGCGACGAGGACGGAAGTCACGCCGGCCGCCGTGCCGAAGACATAGTAGGCTTCGCGGCTGTGCGCGGTCCAATAGCGCATCGCCTCGTTGATGGCGTCCTTGAGAGTTTGCGAGCCGGCCGTGATTGAAATGATCTCGGCGCCGTAAAGTTTCATCCGCTGCACGTTTGGATATTGTCGTTCGATGTCCTTCGCGCCCATGAATATCTTGACCTTCAAGTCGAACATCGCGCCGGCCATGGCCGTGGCGACTCCGTGTTGGCCCGCTCCGGTTTCGGCGATAAGTTCCCGGCGTCCCATTTGCCGGGCGAGCATTGCCTGGCCGATGACGTTGTTTGTTTTATGCGCGCCGCCGTGCAGCAAGTCTTCGCGTTTCAAGACCAGTTTGCATCCCCAAAGCGGTCCGAGCCGCCGCATTTCGGTCAACGGCGTTGGCCGACCGGCGAATTCGGCAAGCAGTGCGCGATATTCCCGGTTGAAGCCGGGATCGTCCCGGCAGGTCAAGAAAGCTTCCTCGACCGCGTTCAAAACCGGCACGAGCAGTTCCGACACGTAGAAACCGCCGTATTGATCAAAACGTCCCTGGGATTTTATGGCGCAAATTCTCGATAAAAAGGCTCATTTTCGCATGGTCTGTTACGCCGGGGCCAAACTCGATTCCTCTCGCGCAGTCCACGGCGAACGGCCGAGCGCGTTCGACGGCGCGCCGAACGTTATCGGGATCGAGTCCGCCGGCCAAGAACATCCACTCGCGCAGGTGCGCGGGAATGGCCGCCACGGCGTCCAAGTCGGCGTGTTCCTCGCCCTTGCGTTTGTCAATTAAAAAATAGCTCGCTGATCGGGCGCTGCCGGCCGCTATTTCCACCGGCTTTCGGCAATCGGAGCCAACTGCGCGATCGGCGACGAAACGCCGCAGTTCATCGAGCGGCGGTGCTCCCTGGAATGCTTGGATCACCGGCGCTGCGACGCGACGGCAAAGTTCGGGGTCGGGCGGACCGTGGAGTTGTACATAATCCAGTCCGAGTTCCGCGGCAAGGCGATTGGGCCTCTCCGGCTCGGAATCGTCGAATACGCCCACGACCTTGACGCTCCGAGTCGCGGAGATTATCGCGCGCGCTTGTTCGATTGTAACACATCGCGGCGAGGAAGGCACGAACACCAACCCGAGATAATCCACGCCGAGCCGTTCCGCCAGAACGGCGTCTTCCGCCCGGGTAATGCCGCAATATTTTATGAAAGTACGCATGCCGAGATCAATTTTTGGAGATAGTCCGCCGGGTCTGGCGACTGGAGGAGGGATGTTCCCACGAGAAAACCGTCCACCAAGGGAGCAAGCCGGCGGCAGTGGTCGGGCGATTCAATCCCGCTTTCGGCAATGATTAGCCGGCGGGAATCGAAACGCTCGCGGATAAGCGGAGCAAGCCGTTCGGTTTGTTTGAGGTCGATCTCCAACGTATCCAGGTTGCGATTGTTGATGCCGAAGACGACGCGTCGCCGGCTCCGGCCGCCGCCGAGCGCGTCGAGGGCCTTGGCCGCCTTGGCGACGTCTTCTTCGTCGTGAACTTCCAAGAGCACGTCGCAACGGCAATTTTCGGCGGCGCGAATCAGCTCGGCAAGCTAATCTGCGTCGAGAATCGCGGCAATCAGCAAAACGGCGCTCGCGCCGCCCGCGGCAGCCAGGGCAATCTGTCGTCGGTCGATGATGAATTCCTTGGCCAAAAGCGGTTTGTCGGTCAGCGACGCCACCGTGGCCAACAGATCGTATCCCCCGCCAAAGTACGTCTCGTCGCAAAGGACCGAAATCGCCGTGGCTGAACGGTCGTAGGCCGCTACGACGCTCGGCAGTCGCTCGGCGGCCAGCAGCGGTCCGGCGGACGGCGACTTGGGTTTTATTTCGGCGATAAATGCCGGTCGATTGCGGCTAATCGCTTCAAGAAAGCTCGCTCGCAACGTTACGGGCGCGGACGCTGGGACGGACAGTCGGGCAATTTCCGCCCGTTTTGTTGCGACAATTCGGTCAAGTATGTTCATTGGTTAAGGTTGTTGGATAAGCGGCAGTAGCGCTCCACAAGGTCCAACACGCGGCCGGCGGCAAGCGTTTCGGCCGCCAACTCGCGGGCATCTAACAACGTGGCAGACAAGCCGGCCAATTGCAGGGCGTGGGCGGCGTTTGCCAGCAGGAGTGCCTTTCTCGCTTCGCTCCCCCCGCCCGAGGCCAATTCGCGGAAAAATGCCGCGTTTTCCGCAAGAGAACCCCCTTCTATGTCGCCTTCGGCAAACCGCGAAAGATGCACTTCTTCGGGCGTGAATTGCGTTTCGGAAATTCGGCCGCCGGCTACGGTGCGAATCGTCGTCGCCGTGGAAACCGTCACTTCGTCGAGGCCGTCGTGCCCGGTGGCGATGACGCCCTGGACGGCCTCGGTTTGCCGCAGACATTCAGCAAAAAGCAGAGCTGTTTCGTGGCTGCCGGTTCCGATAAGTTGCCGGCCGACGTTTGCCGGGTTTACCAAGGGGCCAAGGTAGTTGAATAATGTCGGCCGGCCGATGGCTTTCCGCAGCGGCAAAGCCAACCGCATGGACTGGTGATGTGCCGGCGCGTAGAGAAAGACTATGCCGAGCCTATCGAAAATGCGTCGCTCTTCGTCCGGGGCAAGGTTGATTTTCGCGCCGAGGGTTTCGCGCAGGTCGAATGCGCCGCAATTTCCGCTGGCCGAACGATTGCCGTGTTTTGCGACTTTTCCGCCGGCGGCGGCGACGACAAAAGCGGTCAGCGTCGAGGTATTGAGCGTTTTTTTCCCGCTGCCGCCCGTGCCGCAGGTGTCGATCGCATCCTCGGACAAGAATACCGGCGTCATCCGTTCGAGCAGAACTTGGCGCGCCTCGGTAAGGTTTTAGACGGTGATGGGGCGGGCGACGATCTCGCGAAACGCCGCCTCCCGCTCGTGATCCGAGGCTGTCGGCGTCATCAACCGGGAAACAAGTTCGTATGTTGTTGCTGAAGGCACCTCGGCAATTATCACCCTTCGGACTACTCGGCTTCTAATCCGCTCAGATCGAGTTCGATTCGTTTGTTTTCGCTGTTGTGGCTTGTCGCCACAAGTCAATATGCCGCAAGTACGCCCGGAGGGATTTGAACCCCCAACCCTCGGTTCCGAAGACCGATGCTCTATCCAATTGAGCTACGGGCGCGTGAGAGGATTTTCTCTGCGTTTCTTATGGTTTAAGCATAGCGGAACTTCAGCCGATGGCAAGAGACGTTGGGGCGATTGGGCCGGATGGGGTCGAATGAAAATGGGGTCATGCACCGCAATCCGTGGCGTTTTCAGTATTTCACAATCAAACCACTTGCGGAGCCTGTCCCCATTTTCATCATACCGGGCGGACGGCGGGGCGGGGGCAAGCGGAAATACATAGGGCCGGCGGGAAGTTTCCCGACGGCCCTTTCTCGTCGTATTCGGTGTGATTAGCGGCGGCCCCGCGGGGCATCGAGCCGCTGGCTGTTACTTGCCGCCGGCAATTACTTGCAGCAGCACCCCTTCTTCACGGTCTTTTTCTTGGCTGCCGGTTTCTTCTTTTCCGGGGCTTTCTTGGCAACTTTCTTTGTGGCCACTTTCAAAACCTCCTAAAGGGTTTTGGTCGGGGAGTCCGTCCGATGAATCCAACCACCGAAATATCGGCACCCCAACCGATCGAAAGGTATTCTATCGGTTTTTTGGATTTTATCAAGATAGATTTTTAGAATCGCGTTGATTTTTTGCTTCGATAGATCGAGGCGGCGCGGAATGGCACGGCGCGGCGACCGCCTACCTGTTGGGGTCTTTGATCTCGACCACGAGTATCTCGACGACCAGGTCGGTATCGGTTTCGTCCTTGATTTTTTCTGGCGGGACGTAGCTTTCCGGGGGCGTTATCAGCACGTCGAGCGACCTCCGGCGTCCCTTTTCAGAGCCGATGCGGACATTGTCGAGCCAAGTGATTTTGTCCTTGGTCCGGGCGTCGGACGAGCGCAGATCGGCCTGGCGGCTGTAAAAGGCGGTGGCTTTTCGCGGCGTGTTCATTTCCTCGACGCGGACGTAATAGACATCGAGCAGTCCGGGATCGAGTTCGGCGATTCCGGCCGGGGCGGCGTCGGGCCAAACAAGGTGATATGAGGCGACGACTCGGGCGTTGGGGCTGATCGCGAAGCCGTCGGGGAGTTTCAGCGGGGTTTCGGAGCCTGTGTTGGCGGCTTCGGCGGCTTTTTGGCGGGCTTGGGCGGCGGCGTGGAATCGCTTGCACCACGCGACGACCATTTTGTAGGAAAAATCACACCATTCCTGCTCGGTTTCCTGCTTCTTCCTGGCATCTTCGATAAGTTTTCCTCCGCCCGTCACAGGTCGGGTTGCCCGCGCCGCGGCGGCGCGGGTGGCAGTATGATCGCGCCGCGGCAACATCTTTACCACGGTCAACAGACCCGGATCGGTGGCGACTTTGGTATCGAGACCGGCCGTTTCCAGCGATTTCGGCCCCTGGGCCCAATGCTTGCGGAACAACCTGTTCAGGGCGAATCGAGTGGAATCATGGGGTATCGTGCTGGCCAGCAGAATCAACTTCGGCTGTTTTTCCAGTGAGTCGAGCGCGCTGGGCGTCAGCCTTGGTTCCAACAGGGCCAGGAATTGTTTTGACCAGAGGCCGAGGGCGATTCGCCGGGCAAGTTCCCGCTCGGAACTCGACTTATCGCTGTTTTTAGCGTCCTTGCCTTCGGGCGAGCCGAGGTTTAGCCCCGGCGCGTCGAGCCGACCGCCGGGCAGTTCAAACCCGCCGATCAATCCGCCATGCGCCTGGTCGGGGGCGAGTCGGGGTTCGCCCATCCCGCCGGGATAGTTCTGGTCCGGCTGGTCCGGAATGTCCAGGAGCCGGGCCATCGCCAGCGCGCTGTAATCGAGGAATTGCTCCTCCAGCTTGGTTTTGATTTCCGGGCTGAGCTGGGTCTTCTGATAAAGCAGCAGCTGCGCCTCGCAATTCAGCGGACTGAGCGAGAGCAGGAACTCGTGCATCTGATCGCTGGCGTCCAAGCGCACGTTAAGTTCGACCAATGCGGCCGCCAACGCCGTGCGCAGCCCGCACGACGCGGATTGCTTGGTCAATTCGAACGCCTTGGCCTGCAAATCCTTCGGAGGCCAAGGGCCTTGGCGCTCGATCGGCCGCAAGGCGTCGGGCTTGGTCAACGCGCGGAGCATCAGAGCGTCGTTTTCCTTGCAGGGATGATCCAGCAGGGCCTTCAGCGCGGCCTCGACCGCGACCTTGTCGTCGTCGGTCTGAAATGTTCCGGCAAGGACTTGCTCGATGGTATTTCTGGCCGTTTCGGTACCGTTGTTGCCCAACGCGGTTATGATGGCCTCGACAAGACCGGCCATGTTGCCGGAGCCGTAAGGTTGCATGCCATTGTGCGGCATGGGTGCAGGAATGCCGGGAACTTCCGGCATGTGAGGCGGGGCAAGTTCCAGGCCGGGCGGCTGCACGACGCCGGGGGCGGCCGGTTCGGCCGGATCAGGCGGCTTGGCCTCGGGTTCCGGCGGCAGCGGCTTCAAGAGATTGGTCAATCCTTCGGCCGTTGGCGTGCTGCCCACGAAAGTCCGACCCAAATAGGCGACCGCCTCCGGGAGTTTTGGATGGTTCTCGCGCCGCGCGCGGAAGTAATGCTCCGGCTTCCAATCGGCAAAATTTTCAGGCAAGGGCGGTTTCTCGGGTTCGGTCGGCTGTTCAACGGCCGGCCCCTCCGGCGACGGCGGCGAGAGCTGGCCGGGCTGCCCAGGCTCTATTGGCGCCGGTGGAACCGCGGGCTGCGCTCCATCGGGTGCCACCACAGAGGGTTGCGGCGGCGCGGGTGTTACGGGCGGCGTCTCGTCTGCTTGGGGCGCGGTTGCGGGCGGCTGAACCGCCGCCGTGCGCGGCGGCTGGCTCGAACCGCCGAACAAATCGAACTGCCAAACAAGAACCACCAACAGCAGCACCAGCACCACCACGCCGGCCGCCACGCCCTTGATTACCTCGGGATGCTTATACCACGGGCCTTTTTTTGATCTCGACTTGCCGTGTTTCTTGCCGACGAGCGGATCCCCGAGCATATTTGGATCCGGCCCTCTTTCGAGAGTGCGCGAAAGCCGAGGTTCGTTGTTGCGCGACAGTGGCTCGTCTTCGAAAAAGTCCCTACTTTTCGCCATTCCCGTACCTCCAACAGAAAAGCCTAAACCGACATGAATCAGCCACATCCCCGTACAGTATGCCATAACCCAGGTGAAAATGCCACCCGAGAAACTCCGATTATGGGGGTTTTATTGAGGGCCAGGGAGTTTATGACTTAATAGCCGACGGCTATTTTCCACTGCGTCATCAACCTAACCTTATCTTCGACAACAAAAAACCGTATCTTGTTGTAAAGAAAGCAGATACGTCGTCAGGTTTTGGCTTTGGCACTACAGTGGTCTTCCTTTGGCGACGCTTTGGGTGGCGGATCGCTGTCCAGCAGTCGCACGGCTGCCCCCAACGCGATGCCTGCTGCTGAATTGCTTTGCCCGCATCCCCCTCAGTCCGGCGGCTCCTCCCAACCAGGCCATCGCCCGGTATAAATGCAGCGACTCCACGCCGCGGATCGCATACCGCTGCCGCCAGACTTCCGCCGCCCGGTCGCTGCCCGGGGAGTACATTTCCAACCCCGCTCGCCAAAATTCGATGTAAGTCCTTGTTTTTCAACACCGCAACCCGAAAAACCAAGACCCAACTGTAGAAGAAAAGTTCATCGGGGCTAAGCGGTTGTCCAAGAATAACTTTGGAGTTCCGATAAAGCAGTCCCCTATTTTGCCAGGTCGTCCCAAGGAAAACTCAAAAATAACTGACACTAACGTTTTCTATGTGGCGGGTATGCCGCCGGCTAAGGACGCGCAGACCTGAAGGTTATGGAGCCAATGCCGATGATATTGCTTCTCGCTGAGTCG